>Ga0307497_10000079_pt1 | contig 19051 bp, 15 predicted proteins | sample 10_S_MG_FD_201366 | JGI IMG/M metagenome (GOLD analysis project Ga0307497, IMG submission 201366) | Soil microbial communities from Populus trichocarpa stands in riparian zone in the Pacific Northwest, United States - 10_S | ecosystem: Environmental > Terrestrial > Soil > Riparian zone > Trees...
GTGATCCCGTGGAAGTACGGATTCAAAGGCGCGAAGTCGGTCGTGCGGATCCACTTCACCGACCGCCAGCCGCAGACGAGCTGGAACATGGCGGGCCCCGGGGAATACGGCTTCTATTCGAACGTCAACCCGAACCGGCCCCACCCGCGCTGGAGTCAGGCACAGGAGCGCCGCCTCGGCGGCGGCCTATTCTCCGGAAACATCGCGACGCAACTCTTCAACGGCTACGGAGAGCAGGTCGCGCAGCTCTACCAAGGGCTGGATCTCATCAAGAACTACTGACGTCCGTCGCTCGCCGGTTCCGTCTCTAATGACACGCGCGCTTCTCGTCACCAAGACGCTGTTGTTCTGCGCGTGCCTCGCGCCGTTCGTGCTGCTCGTGCTGCGCGCGCTCGAGATCGGCGGCCTGTCGCTCGGCGCGGACCCGCAGGCCGAGGTGCTCAAGACCTGCGGGATGACCGGCCTGAACCTTCTGATGCTCACGCTCTGCGTGACGCCGATTCGGCGCTCGACCGGCTTGAACCGGCTCGTCGCGCTGCGCCGGATGCTCGGTGTGTTCTCGTTCTTCTATCTCGCGCTGCACTTCGTGGTCTACGTCGCGCTGTACATCGGCTTCGACTGGGACACTCTGCTCGAGGACATCGGCAAGCGGCCGTACATCACGGTCGGGTTCACGGCGCTCGTGCTGATGACGCCGCTCGCGGTGACGTCGACGAACGGGTTCCAGCGCAGGCTCGGTCGTCGCTGGGTCAAGCTGCACAGGCTCGTGTACCCGATCGCGATCCTCGCGGTCGTGCACTACTGGTGGCAGGTGAAGCTCGATGTCCGCGATCCGCTGCTCTACGCGGCGCTGCTCGCGGTGCTGCTCGGAGTCCGCGTCGCGCACTGGCGCGGCGTCGAGCGTCGGCGGGCGGGCTCAGTAGACTCGAAAGCCGCCGTGGCGCCGACGTATCAACGAATCGAGCCACCATAGGCCGGCCGCGAATCCGCCGACGAGCGCGAGGACGAGCGCAGCCGCGACCCACCCCATCGGCAGGCTCCCGCGGTAGCTCTCGAGACGCGCTTCGTACGCTTCGTTCTCGCGCTTGAGCCGACCGAGAGCCTCGTGCATCGCCTCGTTCGGTTCCTTGCTCGCCACCGTCGGCTTCGCGACGCGGTCCGGCGTCTCGTCTGTCGCACGCGGCCCGTGTGCTTCGGCGGCTTCGTTGCGCAGCCCTGCGAGCTCGGCCTCGAGCTCGGCAACGCGGGCTTGAGCCGGCTTGTCCGGCACCAAGAACATGGACTTCACCCAACCTTCCTCGCCCGCGGGCGTCCGCACGCGCGCGAGGGTCGTGTTGCGCTCGAGCACCTCGAGCTCCGTGCCGCTCACGAGGTTCAGGAACGGCTTGTCGCTCGTGTCGTCGGAGTGATAGAGACCGAGGCGGAGGCTGTCGGTCACGTACATCCGCTCGGCCGTGGCCGTGCCGGCCAAAGCGCAGAGAGCCGCGGTCAAGGTCAGACGTTTGAGCATTCCGCCATACCCGATGCCGCCGTCGATCGGCGGAGCTGCGCCATTATAGGCAGGGTCGCGCGCGCTCGAATGTGAACCGTGCCGCGCCGGGTTCTACGCGTGCTAGGTGGCCGTCGTCCGGACCCCGACGACGAGCACAGGGCTCACGACCGCCTTGCTGAACGGCTGCGGGCGGCCGAGGTGGAAGCCCTGTCCGTACTCGACGTCGAGGTCGCGCAGGCGCTCCGCGATCGCGGCGCTCTCGACGTGCTCCGCAATGGCCGAGACGCCGAGGGTCCGCGCCGCTTTCGCGATCCCCGACACGATCGACTCGGCGACGCGATCGTCGAGGACCCGGCGCACGAAGCGCCCGTCGATCTTCAAGTAGTTCACGGGCAACCGCTTCAGGTGCGCGAGGGAACTCAAGCCGCAGCCGAAGTCGTCGAGCGCGAGCTTGCAGCCGGCCTTCGAGAGCTCGCGGATGAGCTGCTCGGCCGCGCCGAGATGATTCATCGCGGCCGCTTCCTTGATCTCGAAGCAGAACGACGCCGCCGGCAGCCCCGCGTTGGTGAGCTGCTCGAGCGCGAACGCCGCGTACTTGCCGCTCGCGAGCGACTGCGCGGAGACGTTAACCGTGAAGTAAAGCGGCTGCTCCGCCGACGCGAAGCCCGAAGTGCGCAACACCTCGACGGCCGAGCAAATGACCCAGCGATCGAGCGCGGGCAGAAATTGGTACCGATCCGCGGCGTCGAGAAACTTGTCCGGCGCGAGCAGCTCGCCCGCGGGGCTGCGCATTCTCACGAGCAGCTCGTAGCCGAGCGTCTCGCCCGAGCGTATGCACAAACCGACGATCGGCTGCGCCTCGAGACGAAAGTCGTTGTTCTTGAGCGCGTCCTGCAGGCTCGCGGCCGCGATGAGCTGACGCGACCGGAGCAGGGTCGCGCCGCCGTCGAGCTCGTTGGACTCGATTCTGTTTCGCCCCTGCTGCTTCGCGCGCTTGCACGCGAGCTCCGCCGAGGCGAGCAGATGCGCGATCGACTCGTGCTCGGCCGCCGCCACGCCGATGCTCACGGACACGGGCAGCGACTCGGCGCCGTCCACGTAGCCGAGCCGGCTCGCGGCCGAGAGCAGCCGCTGGCCGATCTCGAGAGCGTCGGCGACCGCGCGCTTCGGCAGCAGCAACGCGAACCGGTCGCTGCCGATTCGGCTCGCGAGCGCGTCCGCTCCCGCCGCGCGCCTCACGACCTCGCCGATCCGCTGAATCACCTCGTCGCCGGCGTGGAAGCCGAACGCCTCGTTGATCGTCTGCAGCCGGTCGATGTCGACGTAGAGCAGCGCGCTCGGGCCGCTGGCAGCGTCGAGCTGCTTTTGCGCGCGGCGCTCAAAGATCAGTCGATTGATCAGCCCTGTCAGCGGGTCGTATTGGCTGCTCAGGATGCCGACCGCCTTGCGGCTCACGAACTCGAGGATGCGGACGTCGCGGAGCTCGAAGTCGTCCGCGTCCGTGGACCGAAACAGCGCGACGAGACCCGTGACCCGACTGTTCGGATCGCGGATCGGGCACGACAGGATCTTGTACGGTGCGCCTTCCGCCGAGCCGGCGACGCGATTCACGACCATCGGTCTATTGTTGAGCTGCACCCACGCGAGCAAGTGCCGCTGAGTGCGGTCGAGCAACTGCGAGCCGCGCTCGGTGGGATCGACCACGCACGCGATCGAAAGATTCTTGTCGGGCACGAGCAGCGCGCCGAGCGCGCAATCGAGGTGCACGACGCAGTGGCGCACGAGCTGCTCGAGCGCGCTCGAGTCCTCGCGATCGTTCTCGTCGACGGAGAGCAGCAGATCGAGGCTCCGGTCGTCGCCCGGCTCGGCCGCGAGCACGGTGCGCTCGAGGTTCATTCGGTTCTCGAGGCAGTCTAAGACCGGTCGGAGCAGGCCCGCGACGAGCGAACCGCTGTAGCGGCTGTTCTGGCCGCGGCTGAGCTCGATCACGAGTGAGCCGAGTGGCGCTCCGTCGTCACTCTTGAGCCCCGCAATGAACGCTGGCACTCCGTCGCTCGTGTTCTCGACTCGGCCACGGCCCGCGACCGTCTCCGACGCGCGGAGCTCGTCGAGCAGCCGGCGAAGCTCGGGCCGCTCGTAACCGTCGGAGCACCAAACGGCCTCGCCGGCGACGTCGTAGATTGCGATGCTGCCGACGCTCGGCAGCAGCATTTTCACGAGCTGCCCGTAGGGGGCGTATCCCGCCGTACCGGCGGCAGCCGGCGTGCCTTCGTCGAGCAGCGAAGCGGGGGACTCTGACATGGACGCGCGACGTCGAGAGATGGGCGTCGCTGAATCATGCGCGAAATGCGGCCGCGGAACCTTGATGGAGGTCGCAAACGGCGCCGCGAGGGCGCCCAAATCAGGGGCGATTCGTGAGGAAGCGGGGGGCCTTTTTGGGCGCGCTAACGACTTTGAGCGGCTCGGCGCGCTCGAGCTGGCCGAGCAGGGCGATATACAGCTGCACGATGGTGCCGGCGTGGGCGCCGGCCTCGTCCGCCGACATCTTCTGGACGCTCGCCTGGATCCTGCTTTCCCGGCCGGCGGGGGCGCGCCGCTGTAGGGCGTCCTGGAGGTCGCTGAATTCTCGCCGCACCGCTACGGGCAAGTCGGCGTGATCGAGGTCGCCGAGATGTTCGCCGAAGGCGCGGATCAGGCGTTGCTTGAGCGGGCCGTCGCTGACCAGTGTCCGGACGGCTTCCGCGAAACGCTCGGTGAGATGCGACACTGACGTGCCTTTCTTTTTGTTCGTCGCCGGCGCTCGATTTTCTCGAGGTCGAATCGCCGACACCCGCGGGGCCCCGACCCTAGTTATGTCGCACACCGTATACCAGAGTTCACCAAGTTGGTGCAAGCCTTTGACGCGGTGAGGAATGCTTTTCGGTTTGGCAACTTCTCACGCGCGCCGTCGCGGTTTCGCGATCTTGAACTTCTTCATCCGGTCGGCGAGCGTCGTTGGTTTCACGCCGAGCATCTTTGCCGCTCCGTTCGGACCCGAGACCCGCCAATTCGCGAGGCTCAACGCGCGTTCGAGGTTTTGACGCTCGAGCTCGCGCAGCGCGGCTTCGGTCAGGAGGCGCGTCGACTCCGTTTCGGCGCCGTCGTCGCGCTCGGTCGGTGCGTTCAAGATGTCGCTCATCGCGAGATCGAGCCTCAGCACTTTGCCGCGCGACAAGATCACGGCACGCTCGATTACGTTCTTCAGCTCGCGGATGTTCCCGGGCCAGTCGTAGCGCTTCAGCAGCGCCGCCTGTTGCCGCGACAACGTGAGTGGCGCGTGCCCGAACTCCTGGCACGTACGCTCGAGGAAGTGGCTCGCGATCTGCAAGACGTCGTCGCCGCGCTCACGCAGCGGCGGGACGTCGATCGGGAACACGCTGAGTCTGTAGTAGAGATCCTCGCGGAATCGACCCTCCGCGACGGCTTGCTCGAGATCGCGATTCGTCGCCGCAATCACTCGAACGTTGACCGCGTGCGTGCGGTCGTCGCCCACCCGTTCGTACTCGCTCTCCTGCAGCACGCGCAGCAGCTTGCTCTGCAGGTCGAGCGGGATCTCTCCAACTTCGTCGAGGAAGATCGTGCCACCGTCCGCGAGCTCGAAGCGGCCGACGCGGTCTCGATGCGCGCCCGTGAACGCGCCCTTCACGTGCCCGAAGAACTCGCTCTCGAACAGCTCATGAGGAATCGATGCGCAGTTGACCTTGACGAGCGGACCCTCGCTGCGCGGACTGCGCGCGTGGATGACGTGCGCGACGAGCTCCTTGCCGACGCCCGACTCGCCCTGGATCAGCACGCTCGCCGAGGTCTGCGCGACGGCCTCGATGCGTGCGAGCATCTTCTGCAACGCAGGGCTCTCGCCGATGATCCGGCCGAAGTTCATCGAGACGTGGACTTCCTCGCGGAGGTAGTCGCGCTCGCGCTCGAGCTCTGCGCGCAACCGCGCGTTCTCCTCGAACGCCGCGCGCAGCTGCCGCTCGGCGCGATTGCGCTCGGTGACGTCCTTCGACGCGACCATTAGCGCCACGACGGCGCCCGTGTTGTCGCGGTCCGCGGTCGCCGAGAGCTGAACCTCGACAAGGTCCCCCGATTTCGTGACGTACGAGCGCGGCTCATCGTCGAGCTCGCCGTGGGCGATCACGTCTCGCAGGCGGGTGCCGCCGAGCGTGGTCTGAAACTCCGTGCCCATGAAGTCCGTGATCAAGCGGCCGAGCACCTCTTCACGTCGGTAGCCGAGCTTGCGGAGCCAGCGATCGCTGACGTGGATGATCCGGCCCTGCGCGTCGACGGTGTGCAGCATCGCGGGCGTCGCGCGATAGAGCTCGCGATAGCGCTGCTCGATCCGCGCTTGCTGCCCGACCTCGGTGTAGACGGCGACGGTGCGGAGGTAATCGCCTTGCGCGCCGCGCTCGACGATCGAGCTCGCGAGGCAGTCGACTCGCTCGCCCTTCTTGGTCGTGAGATCGACCGGAACGCCGTCGAGGCGTCCCGTACGCCGCAGCAGCGGCATGAACTCATCTGATATCCGCTTAGCTGACTCAGGGCTACCGAGGTCTTGCGGACGAACGTTCGTTATTTCTTCGCGCGAGTAGCCGAAACGTCGAAGCCACGCCTCGCTCGCATCGAGAAAATAGCCCTCCTCGTTGAGCGAGACGGTCAGCGCGGGGCTCTTTCGGAACAACCATTGGTAGCGATCTTCCGCGGACATGGCGCGAACTTTACGGAATTCCGGTGGTCAGAGCAACGGAATTTCGTGATTAACGGAAATACGTAAGCACTTGAAAACGGTAACTCTTTGTTTGGTAAAGATGAGTTCCTTGGCACGCCGCGTGCAATAGGACACGCGAGTCAAGGATGGGAAACGAACGCTTCGAGGTTCGAAAGGAAAGGAACATGAGTACGGTTACACGCAATCGTCTGGCGCCGGTCGTCGCCGGGTTGTTCGTGGGCCTGCTCGCTCAGCAGGCTTCGGCGACGGAAGAAATCGTCGTCTACGGTTCGCCCGCTTCGGCAGTGAAGGTCGATCCCGCGGTGTTTCGCGCGGAAATCGAGAATTACATCCGCACGCTGAACAGCGAGCTCCGGATTACGCTCGACCAAGATTTGAAACGTATGCCGGTACCGAAGCTCGAGCTCGCGAGCAGCACAACGCCCGCGCGAGGCTGAGCACTGAACAAGCGGCCACCACTACTCCCCCCGTGGTGTTCCGCTGGCCGAGTCGGACGGCCGTAACTCGGGGGGCCGGGTTTCCGGCAGCGAACATGGACCTGTCTTCGCCTGAAGAATAAGGATGTTCTTGCACCCGGCCCTCCTTTTTTCTCTCCGGGTCTCGCCGCGGCTCAACGCGGTTTCGACTTAAGGTTCTCCGCGAGGAACACGAGCGTCTTCTGCCACGATTCGTTGGCGGCCTGCGCGTCGTAGTTGCCGCCGCTCGGATTCGCGAATGCGTGCTTCGCGCTCGGGTAGATCAAGACTTCCACCGGCTTGCCGAGCTTGAACAGCGTCGCGCGGAAGTTCTGCACGTCGCGGACCGGAATGCTCTCGTCCTGGCCGCCGAAGAAACCGAGCACGGGCATGCTCAGAGTCGCGAGCTGCGGCTCCGACATCACGATCTGCCCGTAATACATCACCATCGCGTCGAGGTCGTCCGGAAGCATGAGCGCGGTCTGCAGCGACCAGCCCCCGCCGAGACACCAACCGATGCTGCCAATGCGGGGCGCGAACGCGTACTTGTCGAGGTAGTCGTAGGCTTGCTTGAGGTTCGCCTTGGCGGCATCCGGATCGGACACGACCGCCGCCATGAGCTTCTGCGCTTTCTCGGGCGTATCCGCCGTCGAGCCGCCGTATAGATCGACCGCGAGCGCCACGTAGCCTTCGCCGGCGAGTCGCCGCGTCATCGACTTGATGTTGTCGTTGAGGCCCCACCACTCGTGGATGACGATGACCCCGGGCAACGGCTCGGCCGCGTCCGCCGGCATCGCGAGGAAGCCGAGCAGGTTGCGCTTGCGCGCTTCGCCGTACGCGACCTCTTGCTCGAGCAGCGCGACCTTCGGCTGCTCCTCGGCGAGCGGGGACGGAGTCGGCGCGTCGTGGGCGTGGGCAGCGGCGGTTGCCGCGACGGCGTCCTGCGCTGGCTTCGCGGGCGGCGTCGGTGCTGCAGATCGGCTGCAAGCCGCGACGAACGCGGCCGCTGCGACCAGCGCCAAAAACGGGGTCACGAGAGTCCGGTTCGACATCGCCCGAACTCCACCACAAGCTGCGCGAGCGGGCAAGGAACGGGTGCCTAGCGCCCCCGGAACTTGAGAGCGCGCGCGGCGCGGGCCCCGGTCGGGTTCCCGTCGAAATAGACCGGCATCCCGTTCACGACGGTGAGCAGCACGCGCGAGTGGAACTCCGTTCCTTCGAACGGCGACCAGCCGCACTTGTACCGAATCTCGGCCGCGTCGACCCGCGTCGTCGCCGCTAGATCCACCGCGACGAGGTCGGCGAAATAGCCTTCGCGCACGAAACCCCGCTCCTCGATCCCGAACAGCACTGCCGGGTTGTGCGCGGCCTTCTCGACGATCTTCTCGAGCGAGTAGAGGCCGTCGCGATGCTGCTCGAGCAGCATGAGCAACGAGTGCTGCACGAGCGGCAGCCCCGCCGGCGCCTCGAAGTAGCCGCGTGCCTTCTCGGCCAGCGTATGCGGCGCGTGATCCGTCGCTATCACGTCGATCACGTCCGCGACGACCGCGCGGCGCAGCGCGTCCCGATCGGCGGCGGTCTTGATAGCCGGATTGCACTTGATCCGGGTGCCGAGATCCGCGTAGCGCGACTCGTCGAACCATAGGTGGTGCGCGCAGACCTCGGCCGTGATCCGCTTCGCGGCGATCGGCCCAGCTTGAAACAGCTCGAGCTCGCGGCCGGTGGTCAAGTGCAGCACGTGCAGCCGCGTGCCGTGCCGGCGCGCGAGCCCGACCGCGAGCGACGACGATTTGTAGCAAGCCTCGGCGGAACGGATCCTCGGGTGCTCCGACATCGGCACCGCGTCGCCATACTTCTCGCGCGCACGCTGCTCGGCCGCGCGGATCATCGGCGTGTCCTCGCAATGCGTCGCGACCAGCAAACCCGCGTCGCGAAAGATCGCCTCCAGCGTCGCGGGATCGTCGACGAGCATGTTGCCCGTCGACGCGCCCATGAACACTTTGATGCCGCACGCGTCGTCGGGGCCGACCCGCTGGATCTCCTCGATGTTCGTGTTGGTCGCGCCGAGATAGAAGCCGTAGTTGGTGTGGCACGTCGCGGCCGCGATCTCTTTCTTCGCCGCGAGGGCGCCCCGGTCGGTGGTCGGCGGCGAGGTGTTCGGCATGTCGAGGAAGCTCGTAACCCCGCCGCACACGGCCGCGAGCGACTCGGTCGCGAGCGTCGCCTTGTGCGTGAGCCCCGGCTCGCGGCAGTGGACCTGATCGTCGATCAGGCCCGGCAGCAGATGCTTGCCCTCGAGATCGACCACCCGAGTGCCGGCCGGGACCGCGCCCGGGCCGACGCGCTCGATCCGGTCGCCGCGGACGAGCACGTCGGTCGCGACGATCCGCCCCTCGTTCACGAGCGCCGCGTTGACCAACGCGAGCGCGCTCATGGCCGCGCCGGCTCGATCGGGTCGTATGGCTCGCGTCGCTTCACTCGACTCTGTCCTTCTGCTCGTCGTGGGCCGCAGGCGGTCCCGTATACTCGGCGCCGCGGAAGGAAGGATGCCACCGCACGGCGCGCGCGCGCCACCGTCGGCCGGTTGCGACCGAGCGCGAACGGCGGAACTCGAACCAGCCGCGAGAGTCTCTATCCGCGCCGACGACGAGAGGACCGAATGAAAAAACTGATCGCGCTCGCCTGCCTCGCGTGCTCGACGCCCTCCGCGTTCGCGAAGGATCCCGAGATCTCGTTCGCCGAGTTCTACCTCGACAACGGCCTGCGCGTGATCGTGCACGAAGATCACAAGGCGCCGATCGTCGCGATCACCATCTGGTATCACGTCGGCTCGAAGAACGAGACGCCCGGCAAGACGGGCTTCGCGCATCTGTTCGAGCACCTGATGTTCAACGGCAGCGAGCACTTCAACGACGAATACTTCCGGCCGTTCGAGGAAGTCGGCGCGACGAGCATGAACGGCACGACCGACTCCGACCGCACGAACTATTTCGAGACCGTGCCGACGAGCGCGCTCGACCTCGCGCTCTGGATGGAGTCCGACCGGATGGGCCACCTGCTCGGCGCGATCGATCAGAAAAAGCTCGACGAGCAGCGCGGCGTCGTGCAGAACGAAAAACGCGAGGACGACAATCAGCCGTACGGCAAGGTGTACGGACAGATCGTCGCGAACCTATTCCCGCCCGGCCATCCGTACTCGTGGGAGACGATTGGCTCGATGGAGGACTTGAACGCCGCGAGCGTCGTCGACGTCAAGCGCTGGTTCGAGACTTACTACGGCCCGAACAACGCGACTCTCGTGCTCGCGGGCGACATCGACCTCGCGACCGCCAAGAGCAAAGTCCAGCACTTCTTCGGCGACATCCCGCCCGGCCCGCCGCTCGTCCGCCGCGAACGCTGGATTCCGGATTCGGTGCCCGCGAGCCGGCTCGTGATGCAGGACCGCGTGCCGCAGGCGCGCATCTACAAGGTCTGGCGCGGACCCGAGTGGCGCAGCGACGACACGACCCTGCTCGAGCTCATCGACGCGGTGCTGACTTCGGGCAAGACCTCGCGGCTCTACAAGCGGCTCGTCTACGAAGACCAGGTCGCGACCGACGTCGGCGCGTTTTCGATCGATGGCGAGATCGCGGGCGGGTACGTCGCGTACGCGACCGTGGCCGACGGGCAGGATCTCGCGACGGTCGAGCGCGCGCTCGACGATGAGATCGCGCGCTTCCTGCGCGACGGCCCGACGCGCACCGAAGTCGAGCGGGTGCGGGCGGAGATCAAGGGCTCGTTCATCCGCGGGGTCGAGCAGGTCGGCGGCTTCCGCGGCAAATCGAACATCCTCGCCGAGAACGCGGTGTTCGGCGGGCGGCCCGATTTCTACAAGCACTCCCTCGACGTGATGAACGCCGCGACGGCCGAGCAGCTGCGCGCGGCCGCGCGCCGCTGGCTCGCCGGCAACGCGCTCGCGCTCGAGGTGCGGCCGTTCCCGACCACGCTCGCGGCAAGCGGCGCGGGCGCGGACCGCACGCAGCTGCCTAAACCCGCGGGCTTCCCGCAGGCGCCTTTCCCGGCGCTCGCCCAGGCGACGCTCGCGAACGGCCTGCGCCTGATCGTGGCCGAGCGCCACGCGGTCCCCGTCGTGCAGCTGAGCCTGCAGATCGACTCGGGTTTCGCGGCGGATCAGTTTGCCGCGCCCGGCGTCGCGAGCATGGCGATGGACATGCTCGACGAGGGCACGGCGAGCTCGAGCGCGCTCGAGATCAACGACCGCATCGCGACGCTCGGCGCCGAGCTCACGACCGGCGCCGATCTCGACTACTCCGTCGTCCGGCTGTCAGCGCTCAAGGACAATCTCGACGCGTCGCTCGCCGTCTACGCCGACGTGATCTTGAATCCCGCGTTCAGGAGCGAGGAGCTCGAGCGCGCGAAGCGTCTCCAGCTCGCCGACATCCAAGAGGAGAAGAACACGCCGACGCCGATGGCGCTGCGGATCTTGCCCCGCCTCTTGTACGGCGACGGCCACGCGTATTCGACCGGGATGACCGGCTCGGGCACCGAGCAGTCCGTCGCGGCGATGACGCGCGACGACCTCGTGAAGTTCCACGCCACGTGGTTCAAGCCGAACAACGCGACGTTGATCGTGGTCGGCGACACGACGCTCGCCGAGATCAGGCCGAAGCTCGACAAGCTGTTCGCGCGCTGGCTCCCGGGCGAGGTCCCGAAGAAGACCCTGTCCGCCGTCGCGCGCGCCGCGAAGCCGCGCGTGTTCCTGATCGACCGGCCCGGCTCCGAGCAGAGCACGATCATCGCCGGCGATCTCGCGCCGCCGAAGAGCCCGGCGGACGACATCGCAATCGACGCGATGAACGACATCCTCGGTGGGGCGTTCACGTCGCGCATCAACATGAACCTGCGCGAGGACAAGACCTGGGCGTACGGCGCGGACACGACGATCGTCGATACGCAGGCGCAGCGCCCGCTCCTCGCGATCGCGCCGGTGCAAGCTGACAAGACCGCCGAGGCGATGGTCGAGATCAAGCGCGAGATCGCCGATTTCGTCGGCCGGCACCCGCCGACGGCGCAGGAGGTCGCGACGAGCAAGAACGGCAGCACGCTCACGTTGCCGGGGCGCTGGGAGACCGCGCGCGCGGTAGCGCGCGACATCGGGTCGCTCGTGCGCTTCCACTTGCCGGACGACTATTGGACCCGCTACGCGGAACTCGTCTCGCGTCTGACTGTCGGTGACGTAGACGCCGCCGCAAAGCGCGTGCTCGCGCCGGAGCGGCTCACGTGGGTGGTCGTCGGCGACCGCGCGGCGATCGAAGCCAAGGTGAAGGCGCTCGGCTTCGGCGAGATCGCGATCATCGACGCGGACGGCAAACCCGCGGCTACGCGCTGAACGGCGCCTTGAAAGAGCTACGACCTGTATGCAGAATTGTCCGCCGCCTCGTGCTCCCAACCCCCAAACAACGCACCGCCTCAACCGCGAACAGCACCGCCGATGATCGACTGTCAGGGCCTGACCAAGCAGTACGGTCGCCTCCGCGCCGTTGACGACCTGAGCTTTCGCGTGCAACCGGGCGAGGTGCTCGGCTTCCTCGGGCCGAACGGCGCGGGCAAGACCACGACGATGCGGATCGTCGCGGGCTTCCTGCCCGCGACCGAGGGACGCGTGCTCGTCTGCGGCTTCGACATCGAGACGCAGGCGACGGAGGCGAAGCGCCGGATCGGCTATCTACCCGAGGGCGCGCCGAGCTACCCCGAGATGACGCCGCGGTCGTTCCTCGAGTTCGTCGCGGAGGTCCGCGGCATCGCGCCCGCCAAGCGCCGCTCGCGGCTCGAGGAGGTGTTCCAGCTGCTGCATCTCGAGAAGGTGCTCGACCAGACGATCGAGACGCTGTCGAAGGGCTATAAGCGCCGCGTCGGTCTCGCGCAGGCGATCGTGCACGATCCGGAGGTCTTGATCCTCGACGAGCCGACTGACGGGCTCGACCCGAATCAGAAGTACGAGGTCCGCGAGCTCATCGGCCGGATGGCGAAGAACAAGATCATCGTGATCTCGACGCACATGCTCGAAGAGGTCGAGGCCGTCTGCAACCGCGCGATCATCATCGCGCGCGGCAAGATCCTCGCCGACGACACTCCGCAGGGGCTCGCCTCGCGCGTGCCGTCGCGCCGGCTCGACGAGGTGTTCCGCTCGATCACAGGCGGAGCGGCTGCATGAACGGCGTCGTCGCGGTCATGAAGCGCGAGCTCGCGAGCTACTTCGCGACGCCGATCGCGTACGTGTTCATCGTGATCTTCCTCGTGCTCGCGAGCGTGTTCACGTTCTACATCGGCAACTTCTACGAGCGGGGCCAGGCCGACCTCGCCGCGTTCTTCACGTTCCATCCGTGGCTGTACCTGTTCCTCGTGCCGGCGCTCAGCATGCGGCTCTGGGCCGAGGAGCGGAAATCCGGCAGCATCGAGCTCTTGATGACGCTGCCGATCGAGGTCTGGCAGGCCGTGGTCGGCAAGTTCCTCGCGGCCTGGATCTTCACCGGGATCGCCCTCGCGCTCACGTTCCCGCTCTGGATCACCGTGAACTACCTCGGCGACCCGGACAACGGGGTGATCGTCGCGGCGTACACCGGCAGCTTCCTGATGGCCGGCGGCTTCCTCGCGGTCGGCGCGTGCATCTCGGCGACGACGAGGAACCAGGTGATCGCGTTCATTCTCTCGGTCGTCGCGTGCTTCCTGCTGCTGCTCGCGGGCTTCGAGCTCGTCCTGAACTTCTTCGCGGGCTGGACTCCGCAAGCTGTGCTCGACGCGATCGCGAGCCTGAGCTTCCTGACTCACTTCAACAACATCAGCAAAGGCGTGATCGACGCGCGCGACATCGTCTACTTCGCGCTGCTGATCGGCGTCTGCCTGTACGCCAACACGATCGTCCTGCATCTCAAGAAGGCGGATTGACCCGATGAGCACGCGCGCGCGGCAACGGATCGGCTACACGACGCTCGTGCTGATGCTCGTCGCGTTCATCGTCGCGGTGATGGCGAGCAACGTGCTGTTGCGCGGCTGGCGGCTCGATCTCACGAAGAACCAGCTCTACACGCTCTCTCCCGGCACGCGCAAAGTGCTGCAGAAGATCGACGAGCCGATCAACCTGTATTTGTTCTTCTCGAACCAGGAGACGCAGAGCCTGCCCGCGCTGCGCGCTTACGCCGCCCGCGTGACCGAGACGCTCGAGGAGTTCGCGGCGCACGCGCCCGAGGGCAAGCTCGTGCTCCACGTCGTCGATCCGCTGCCGTTCTCCGAGGACGAGGATCGCGCGGAGCAGTTCGGGCTCCAGGCCGCGAACGTCGGCGGCAAGAACGTCTACTTCGGGCTCGCGGGCTCGAACAGCGTCGGCACGAACGATACGATCCCGTTCTTCGATCCCGAGCCGTCGAAGGAAGCCCTGCTCGAGTACGACCTCGCGAAGCTCGTCTACAATCTCGCTAACCCGAAGAAAACGGTCGTGGGCCTCCTCTCGGGCGCGCCCATCGGCGGCTCGTTCGACCCGCAGACGCAGCAGCCGACGCAGCCGTGGGTGATCGTCGAGCAGGCGCGGCAGCTGTTCGATGTCCGGATGCTCGCCGAGAGCACGCTCAAGATCGACGACGACATCAACGTGCTCTGGATCGTGCATCCCGCGATGCTCGACGACGCGACGCAGTACGCGATCGACCAGTTCGTGCTGCGCGGCGGCCGCGCGCTAATCTTCGTCGATCCTCTCGCCGAGATCTTGGGCTCGCAGGGGCCGGGCGGCTTCGCGCCCGCGCCGAGCTCGACGCTCGAGCGCCTGTTCAAGACCTGGGGCGTCGAGTTCTCGACGGGCGACGTCGTCGCCGACAACCGCTACGGGCTAAGCATCCGCATGGGCCAGCGGCCCACGCGCCACGTCGGCCTGCTGGGCCTCGACATGGCAGCGATGGCGCAGGACGACCCGATCACGTCCGGGCTCGGCTCCGTCAACGTCGGGCTCGCGGGCTCGTTCAAGCTCGCCGAGGGCGCCGCGACCAAGCTCACGCCATTGCTCAAGTCGAGCACCGAGGCCGAGACGTTGCCGTCCGCGCGCTTCCAGTTTCTACCGGACCCGAGCGAGCTCCTGAACGGATTCAAGGCGACGGGCACGCAGTACGCGATCGCGGCGCGGCTGCAGGGCCCGCTCAAGACCGCGTTCCCGGACGGCCCGCCGTCGGCGCCGGACCGCGACAAGCCCGTCGACGAGACCTTGAAGGCCGCGCACCGCACATCGGTCGACAACGCGAACCTCGTGCTCGTCGGCGACGTCGACGTGCTGAGCGACCGGCTCTGGGTGCAGGTGCAGAGCTTCCTCGGGCAGCGGCTCGTGAACGCGTTCGCGAACAACGGCGACTTCGTCGTCAACGCGCTCGACAACCTCTCCGGCAGCGCGGACCTGATCGGGCTCAAGAGCCGCGCGACTTACACGCGGCCCTTCACGACCGTCGAGAAGCTGCGCCGCGACGCCGACGCGAGATTCCGCGAGACCGAGCAGGAGCTCCAAGGCCAGCTCTCCGATACCGAGCGCAAGCTCGGCGAGCTCCAGGCCGCGCGCAACGACAAGAGCTCGATGCTCATGAACGCGGAGCAGCAGCAGGAGATCCAGCGCTTCCTCGACGAGCAGGTGCGAATTCGCCAGGAGCTGCGCGCCGTGCGCCGTAATCTCGACCAGGACATCGACGACCTCGGCACGCGGCTGAAGATCATCAACACGGCGACCGTTCCCGTGCTCCTGACCGTGCTCACGCTGCTCGTCGTCTACGTGAAGCGCCGCAGGACGGCCGCGCGATGAGCCGCCGAGGACTGATCGTCCTGCTCGCGGCGCTCGTCGTGCTCGGCGCGCTCGCGTACGTCGGGCAGCGCGCGCGCTCACCCGCCGCCTCGGCCGCCGCCGGCGGACCGATCCTGCCAGGCCTGCAAGCGGCGCTCAACGACGTCGACCGCGTGACGATCAAGAAGGCCGGCGGCGAGACCGTCGCGACGATCGAGAAGCACGCCGAGGGCTGGAGCGTCGCCGAGAAGGGCGGCTATCCGGCCGACGTCGGCAAGCTGCGCCAGAATCTCCGCGCGCTCGCCGAGGCGAAGATCCTCGAGACGAAAACCGCGAATTCCGCGTTCTACGACAAGCTCGGCGTGCTCGACGTGGCGGACGCGAAGGCGACGGGGCTCGCGATCACGATCGCGGCTTCGGGCAAGGACTTCGGCACGCTGATCCTCGGCGACGCGAAAGGCACGAAGCAGCGCTACGCACGGCGGGCGAGCGACGCGCAGAGCTATCTACTCGATCGCGACCCGACGCTCCCGAAGACCGCGGCGCAATGGCTCGACGCCGGCATCGTCGACGTGCGCGGCAACCGGGTACGCCAAGTCACGATCAAGCATCCGGACGGTGAGGTCGTCACGATCAGCAAGCCGGGCGCAGACGCGATGAACTTCGACGTCGCGGCGATCCCGAAGGGCCGCGAGCTGCTCTACCCCGGCGTCGCGAACGTGATCGGCAACGCGCTGCGCGAGCTGAACCTCGAGGACGTCGAGCGCGCGGACGCGACGGCGCCCGACAAGCCGATCCAAGTCGAATATCGGACCTTCGACGGGCTCGTCGTGCGAGTCACCGGTGCGAAGCGCGGCGACGACGCGTGGATCGCCGTCGTCGCGAGCGTCGACGCCGAGCAGGCGGCCCAAGCGCAGGCCGCGGCGAAGGCCGCGCAGGCGCCCGCGAGCGGCGCGCCCGCGCCGGGAGACGCTGCGCAGCCGGGCGACGCGGCGCCGACGGACGCGTCGAAAGCACCGGGTGCCGGCGCGGCCGCGAAGCCCGCCGATGCGGCCGCGCAGCCCGACCCGACGGCCGAGGCGCAGCGGATCAACGCGCGCGTCTCCGCGTGGCGCTACAAGCTCGCGACCTTCCAGTACGACCAGATGGCGCGCCGGATGGCCGATCTCCTGAAGCCGGTCGGCTAGCGAGCCCGGCGGGCCGCGTCCGATGAGCCCCGCGCAACCTTCACGCCCGATCGCCGCGAGCTACGTGCAGCGCATCGAGAGCGCGCGCGTCTACGACGTCGCGATCGAGTCGCCGCTCGACTTCGCGCGCCGCCTCTCGGCGCGCCTCGAGAACACCGTGCTGCTCAAGCGCGAGGACCTGCAGCCCGTGTTCTCGTTCAAGCTGCGCGGCGCGTACAACAAGATCGCGCAAGCGCCGCGGGCCGCTGTCGCGCGCGGCGTGATCTGCGCGTCGGCCGGCAACCACGCGCAAGGCGTCGCGCTCGCGGCGCGCAAGCACGGCATCGATGCGACGATCGTGATGCCGAGGACCGCGTCCGCGATCAAGATCGAAGCCGTGTCCGCGCTCGGCGCCGAGGTCGTGCTCGAGGGGCTCACGTACGACGACGCGAATCGCTGTGCGCTCGAGCTCGCGGCCAAGACCGGCCGCGAGTTCGTGCATCCGTTCGACGATCCCGACGTGATCGCGGGCCAGGGCACGATCGCGGTCGAGCTCGAGCGCCAATGGGGCGACGCGCCCGCGGCGATCTTCGTGCCGATCGGCGGCGGCGGCCTCATCGGCGGGATCGGCGCGTACGTGAAGCACCAAAACCCGGGCGTGCGGATCGTCGGCGTCGAGCCGTTCGAGTCCGCGAGCATGGCGCAATCCTTGGCCGCCGGCGCGCCGGTTACGCTCGCCCACGTCGGCACGTTCGCGGACGGCGTCGCGGTCCGCCGCGTCGGCGTCGAGGCGTTTCGGCTCGCGCGCGAGGTCGTCGACGAGGTCGTGCTCGTGAGCACGGACGAGATCTGCGCGGCGATCAAGGACATCTTCGAGGACTGCCGCGTCGTCGTGGAGCCGGCCGGCGCGCTCGGCGTCGCGGGGCTCAAGCGCTGGCTCGAGCAGAACCCGATCAGCGGCAAAGCCCTGATCGCGATCAACAGCGGCGCGAACATGAACTTCGGTCGGCTCCGCCACGTGACCGAGCGCGCGGAGATCGGCGAGCACCGCGAGGCTCTGATCGCCGCGGAGATTCCGGAGCGCCGCGGCGCGTTCCTCGCGTTCTGCGAGGCTCTCGGCGCGCGCAACGTCACGGAGTTCAACTACCGCTATGCGGCCGGGGCGACCGCGCGGATCTTCGTCGGCGTGTCGCTCGCGCGCGGCGAGGACGAGGCGCGCGAGCTGATCGCGACGCTCACTCGCGACGGCTATCCCGTCCTCGACCTGAGCGGCAACGAGGTCGCGAAGCTGCACGTGCGCCACATGGTCGGCGGCCGCGTGCCGGGGCTCGCGCACGAGCTGCTCTATCGCTTCGAGTTCCCGGAGCGACCCGGCGCGCTGATCGGGTTCTTGAAGGCGATCGGCCAGCGCTGGAACATCAGTCTGTTCCACTACCGCAACCACGGCTCGGACTATGGGCGCGTCCTCGCCGGTGTGCAGGTCCCGACCGACGAGCGCGCGGACTTCGCGAAGCATCTCGCGGCGCTCGGCTACGCGCACTGGGACGAAACCGACAACCCCGCGTACCGCCTGTTCCTAGGAGCCGGGGATTCGCCTTAGCTCCCGTGGTCGCCGTCCCCGGCTGATCGATCAGCGCGTGTCGATGTGCTCGATCTTCGAGGCTTGCGATAGCCGGTAGAAGCGGCGCAGCTCAGTGCGCGTCGCCTCGTCGGGCGCGCCGCTCGCGATGGCCGGAGCGAGCCGGCGGCAGTATCTACCCGCGTAGCGGTTCGCGCGCCGATAGCGATCGAGCTCGTCGCCGTCGAGCCGCTCGTCGAGGCGCGGCCTCTCGAACAACCAGTGATGGAGCCCGCGCTGCGGCCGCTGACCCTGGCGCGAGAGCAGCAGCGTCGTCGCGACGTATTTGTCGACCTCCGCTTGGAGCTCCATCTCTAGCAGCGTCACGGATTTTTCGAGCTGCGCGTTCCACGCGTAGTAGGTGAAGTGGCTCACGCCCTCGAACGCGGTCCAGAAGTCTTCGAGGTTGTCGCCGTCGAGTTTCGTGAGCGGATCGCTGCGCGCGAGGTGCTCGAGCACGCGCGGCTCGAGGTACAGCGACACCTCGGCTTCGCCGTCGGTCTCGGCGATCAGCAGCTTCTCCTCGAGCTCGCGGCCGCCCGTGTCGAGCGCGCGCGCGAGGTCCGTATCCGTGGTTAGGAAGTCGTCGACCTCGTAAGCGAGGTCGAGCGCGTAGAGCTCGGCGAGGAGGGCCTGGAGGGCGCTGAGCCGCATCGGTCAGTGGCGCGTGGTCGCGTCGAGCGACGCGTTCGGCTCGATTCCCTGCGAGCGCAGCAAGCGCGCCGCGCGCTGGCTGCCGGTCTTCA
>Ga0307497_10000080_pt1 | contig 18937 bp, 14 predicted proteins | sample 10_S_MG_FD_201366 | JGI IMG/M metagenome (GOLD analysis project Ga0307497, IMG submission 201366) | Soil microbial communities from Populus trichocarpa stands in riparian zone in the Pacific Northwest, United States - 10_S | ecosystem: Environmental > Terrestrial > Soil > Riparian zone > Trees...
GACAGCAAGGCAGAGCGAGATCCTGAAGCTGGTGCGCGAGCTGACCGAGGTGTCGGGCTACCCGCCGACGCGCGCCGAGATCGCGGAGAAGATGGGCTTCCGCTCGGTGAACGCCGCCGAGCAGCACCTGCGCGCGCTGGAGAAAAAAGGCGCGATCGACATCGAGGCCGGCGCTTCGCGCGGCATCCGCGTACGCGACGCCAAGCCGGCGGGCCGCGGGCGGCTGCTCGAGCTGCCGGTCATCGGCCGCGTCGCGGCGGGCAGCCCGATGCTCGCTGAAGAGCATGTCCAGGGCCGCTATCAGCTCGATCCCAATCTGTTCACGCCGCGCGCCGACTATCTGCTGCGCGTGCGGGGCATGTCGATGCGCGACGTCGGCATCCTGGAAGGCGATCTGCTCGCGGTCCACAAGACACAGGAGGCGCGCACCGGCCAGATCGTAGTAGCACGCCTCGCCGACGAAGTCACGGTCAAGCGCCTGCGCCGGCGCGGTAGCGTGGTCTCGCTCGAGGCCGAGAACCCGGAGTTCTCGCCAATCGAGGTCGATCTGCGCCGAGACACGCTGGTCATCGAGGGCATCGCGGTTGGCGTGATCCGCAACGCAAAAAGCTTTTAATTTCTTGCACAAGGCGCCGGGATAACTCCACGGCGTTTGCCCTAGAATGGCGCAGGCCCCGGCCTGCGCCGAATGAATCACTCCACCACTGCGAACGGCACCAGCCGTAGCCTGGAGGTCTCGACCAAGGCGGTCGAGGCCGAAATCCGCGACCGGGCCGATCCGCGCCAGGTCCTTGCCGACCGTGTAGCCCACCTTTACCGCCAGATGCCGATCGCGATCGGCGCGACCTTCGTCGCCGGCGCGATTGCGACCTACGAGCTGCAGGGGCGCTTCCTGCAAGAGCTGGTCCTGATCTGGTGGGCGATCGTGGTGACGTTCAGCGCGACCGCCAGCCTGCTGCTCTACGCCTACTACCGCAGTCCGGACAAGGTCTCGAGCGCGCCGGACTGGCTGCGCTGGCTCGCCATCGCGGCGCTCGGTAACGGCGCGAGCTGGGGCCTCGCCGGCGGCGTGTTCTTCCGCTCGCTGTCCGACGAGCACCAGGTGTTTCTCGGCTTCCTTTTCGCGGGCATGGCGGCCGTGGGCGTCCCCGTGTATGCGGCATCCTGGCCGATCTTCGCGCTCTACGCGGCGGGCATCCTCGGCCCGTTCTGCTACGTGCTGCTCACCTTCGGCAACCGGCTGTTCGTCGAGATCGCGCTGATGGTGCCGCTGTTCTACGCGCTCAACGTGGTCATCGCCTACCGGCTGACGCAGGTCTTCCTCTCCGGCTACCGGCTGCGCCATGCTTACGGCAAGCTCACGCAGGATCACCAGGCGCTCAACCAGCGCCTCGAGCGCCAGCTGGTCGAGCTCGAGGAAGCGCGCCGCCAGGTGGAAGCGAGCGGCCGCAAGCTCGCGCTGTTCGCGGAGCGCGCGCCGATCGCGGTGCTCGAGCTGCAGCCCGACGGCACGGTGAGCGAGGTCAACCATGCCGCCGAGATCCTGTTCGGCTACGCCGCGGCCGAGCTGGTCGGCGGCAGCGTGAAGAAGCTGGTGCGGCCTGAATTCCACGGCGAGTTCGACCAGATTTGGCAGGAGCTGATCGCCAAGCGCGAATCCATGGCCGGGCTCAAGATCCGCAACCCGCGGCGCGACGGCATCGACCTGATCTGCGAGTGGACCGTCACGCCGCTGGTGAACTTCCGCCACGAAGTGATCGCCGTCATCGCGCAGGGCCGCGACGTCACCGCGCAGCTCGAGGCCGAGCGCATGAAGAAGGAGTTCACTTCCACCCTCAGCCACGAGTTGCGCACGCCGCTTACCTCGATCATCGGCTCGCTGCAGCTGATCAACAGCGGCGTGATGGGCGACGTCGACAAGGAGGTCGGTGAGCTCACCACGGTCGCCGAGCGCAACGCCCAGCGCCTGCTCGACCTGATCAACGACCTGCTCGACATCGAAAAGATCGAGTCGGGCAAGCTCACGCTGGCGCCGGAGCTGATACCGCTCGACGACCTGGTGCGCGAGGCGATGGTGCTGAACAAGGCGTTCGGCGAGCGCTTCAACGTGCGCTTCGAGTCGCGCGGCGAGCTGCCCGGGCGCCTGGTCCTCGCCGACCGCAAGCGCCTGCAGCAGGTCATGACCAACCTGCTGTCCAACGCCGCCAAGTTCTCTCCCGAGGGCGGCGTGGTGGAGATCAGCACCGAGGACTCGGGTGCCAACGTGCGCGTCGCGGTGCACGACCGCGGCAGCGGCATCCCCGAGGCCTTCCGCGGCCGCATCTTCGGCCGCTTCACCCAGGCCGATTCGACCGCCACGCGCCAGAAGGGCGGCAGCGGCCTCGGCCTCGCGATCTGCAAGCGCCTGATCGAGCTGATGCAGGGCCGCATCGGGTTCGAGAACCGCGCCGGCGGCGGCTCCACGTTCTGGTTCGAGCTGCCGCGGCGGCTCGCCGCCTAGAATGGGAAACCATGCCTGACCGTCCGCTCATCCGCATCTGCTACGTCGAGGACGACGAGGACATCCAGCGCATCGTGCGCATGTCGCTCGAGCGCGTGGGCAAGATGACCGTGGCGGTGGTGAGCGACCCGACGCAGGCGCTGCAGACGTTTGCCGAATTTCGTCCCGACCTGGTGATGCTCGACTGGATGATGCCGGTGCTCGACGGGCCGGCGCTGTTCCGTCAGATGAAGCTGCGTCCGGAAACCAGCGCGCTGCCGGTGGTGTTCATCACCGCCCGCGCATCGCAGCGCGATCTCGACGAGCTGAAAGAGCTGGGCGCCGCCGGCACCATCTCCAAGCCGTTCTCTCCGAGGGATCTACCCGAGCAACTGCGGGCGATCTGGGCAAAGCTGCCCTGACCTACTGAAGGCGTGACGTCGTGTCCACGGGACCGGCGGTATCCTGCTCGAAGTTGCGCGAGAGAAATCCGATCACTTCGTCCGCGTTGCGGAAGCGCGCGTCGCGGTCCTTTTCGACCAGCTTGTCCATCAGCCGTTGATACTGCTGCAGGTGCTCTGGCAGCAGAGGCGGCTCGGTGTTGATATGGTGCATCGCCACTTCCATCGCGGTCTGGCCGTCGAACATGTGCTCGCCGGTCAGCATCTGGTAGAGCAGCACGCCGGCGCTGTAGATGTCGGTGCGCAGATCGAGCGCCCGGCCCTGCACCTGCTCCGGGCTCATGTAGCGCGGCGTGCCCAGGACTTCGCCGGCGTTGGTGCGGTCGGCGGCGGCGATGTTCTTGGCGATGCCGAAGTCGACGACCGCCAGGCTGCCGTCGCGCCGGAACATCAGGTTCTGCGGCTTGAGGTCGCGGTGCAGGATGCCCTTCTCGTGGATGTCGCCGAGCGCGAACATCAGCTCGCGAAAAAAACGCAGAGCATCGTTTGGCGCCACTGACTGGCCGGCGAGGCGCTTGTTCAGGTCGCCACCCTCGAAGAATTCCATCACCAGGTAGGCGTGGCTGTCGTAGTTGCCATGGCCGACGATGCGCGCCACGTGGCGGCTCTGGATGCGCTCGACCATGGTGTACTCCTCCATGAAGCGCTCCAGGGCCTTCTTGTTGCTGACGATCTCGTGGCGCAGGATCTTCACCACCAGCGGCTCGTCGTCGTCCTCGCGCGAGGCGAGATACACGCGCGCGGTGCCGCCCTCGCCGATCAGGTGCAGGATCTTGATCCCCGGGATGCGCACCTTGTCGCCGAGCGCGTGGCCTTCCATGCGCGACGCGAGGTCGGGCGCCACCGTGCGCTCCACCGGGTTGGCCGTGAGCTCGCGCAGCGAGGTGATCAGCCTTTCCCGCGTCAATTCCTGCTTGCGCTGGTAATCGTCGGCGCCCGCCTTCATCGCGCGCACCGCGATGATCTCGTTGCCGGCGCCGGTCAGGAACAGCACCTTCGGGCAGTCGGAACGCTGCTTGAGGCTCTTCAGCCACTCCAGGCCGTCGCCCCGTCCCAGCATGTAATCCAGCACCAGCACGTCGTACGAGCTGAGCGGAAAATCGGCCGCCGGCAGATCGCGCTCCAGGGGATCGTACGAATCGATGTGGGCGTCGGCCCACTGCGCACGGATGTAGCGCGACAGCAGGTTGCGCAGGTCCTCGTCGTCGTCGATCAGCAGGACGCGCACTACGCGTCACTCATAGGTGATCTGGACTTTGGACAGGTACTCCTCGTACTCGCCGATGCGCGCCTGCAGCGAAGCGCGGTCGCCGCTGCGCGCGCCATCCTCGATGTACTTGCCGAGCGTGGAGATATGGGTGAAGCCGTAGGAATTACCCACGCCTTTCATGCGGTGGCCGAGCTGGCGCAACTGCTCGAAATCCGCCGCGGCGAGCGCCACGCGCAGGGCGTCGAGCTCCTTGTGACGATTGCGCATGAACACCGGGATAAGGTCTTCGAGGTCCTTCTGGACGATGACCTTGCAGTCGTTCTCGTTCATTGGCCCGAATTATAGTTGGGCCGCATCTCCATCCCCTCCCCAGGCTACGCAGTGCTGTCAGGAATTGACAGATGGGGATGGATCGAGCGCGCGGTACGCAGTGCGAAACGGGCATCGTCCGCGGCGCTCGCCACGCGCAGAATTTCCACAAAGTGCAGCATGGCGCCGAAATGGCGCGGCTCGAGCTCGAGCGTGCGGCGCAGGTCGTTCAGGCACTCCTCGTCCCTTCCCAGCAGGTAATAAAGCACAGCGCGCTTGTGCCAGGCCTCGGCGAAATCGGGAACGCTGCGCAGGAGCAGCGTGAGGCGGGTCTCGGCGATGTCGTAGCGCCGAGCGGCGAGGTCGCGGGTGGCGAGGTCGAGGATGCGGGCTGCGGCGCGATGCGGGTGGTGCATCCAGACGTCCCAGATGCTTTCTTCGGTGGCTTCGGCCTCGGCACGCGCGCAACGCGCCAGGCGACGGAACAGCTGGTCGAGGAAGGGCGATCCGTGGACCGCCCGCCGCACGCGGTAACTGCCGATCAGCCGAAGAATCTCAACCAATGGCCCATCTTAGTGGAAATCGCGCGAAGGGGCTGTGAGCGGACCGAGCAGGGTGCTGTAGTCCAGAAGGCGCCTGGCCACCAGGTGCACGACCTCGCCATCGCGCTCGACCACGCCCTCCACGCCAAGCAGGCGCGCGCCCAGCAGCTCGCGGCGCTGCGTCTCGACCAGGTGACGCCAGACCACGATGTTCATGCAGCCAGTCTCGTCCTCGAGGGTGACGAACACCACGCCGCTCGCGGTGTCGGGACGCTGGCGGCAGGTCACCAGCCCCGCCGCGCGGACCAGCGTCCCATGGGGCCGGGATCTCAGCTCCTCGGCTTTCAGCAGCCGCATCTTGTCCAGTCGTTTTCTGAGCAGCGCCAGCGGATGGCGTCCCAGCGTAAGGCCGAGGCTGGCGTAGTCCGCCACGATCTCCTCTCCCTCTTTCGGCAGGGTCAGCGCCGGCGTGCGCTCGGCGGCGGGTGCATCGAGCGGCGCACGGCGCGCGGCGCCGGCGGCGGCCCAATGCGCCTCGCGCCGATGACCGGCCAGCGATTGCAGCGCGCCGGCGGCGGCGAGCGCGCGCAGATCCTTGCGGCCGAGCTTCAGTGCGGCGACGCTCGCATGCCGGCGCCCGGCGGCGATGCGCCGCCCCTCCTTTTCGCTGAGCCCGCCCACCATCCGCAGTCCGAGCCGCAAGGCACCGTCCTCGAGGGTGCAGTCCCAGTCGCTTGTCTGAACGTCCGGCGGCCGCACCTCGACGCCGTGCCGGCGCGCGTCCTGCACCAGTTGCGCCGGTGCGTAGAAACCCATCGGCTGGCTGTTGAGCAGCGCCGCGCAGAACGCCGCCGGGTGATGGCACTTGAGCCAGGAAGAGACGTAGACCAGCAGCGCGAAGCTCGCAGAGTGCGACTCCGGGAAGCCGTATTCGCCGAAGCCGAGGATCTGGCGGTAGATCGCGTCGGCGAACCCCGCCGGGTAGCCGTTGGCCTTCATCCCGCTCTTCAGCCGCTGTTCGAACGGCTCGAGTCCGCCGCTGCGCTTCCACGCCGCCATCGAGCGCCGCAGGCGGTCGGCCTCGCCCGGTGTAAAGCCGGCGGCCACCATGGCGAGCTCCATCACCTGCTCCTGGAAAATCGGCACGCCCAGCGTCCGCTGCAGGACGCGCTTCACTTCCGGGCTCGGATAGTCGACCGGCTCTTCCTTGCGCCGCCGTCGCAGGTAGGGATGCACCATGCCGCCCTGGATCGGGCCGGGTCGCACGATCGCCACCTCGATCACCAGGTCATAGAAGCAGGCCGGGCGCAGCCGCGGCAGCATGCTCATCTGCGCGCGCGATTCGATCTGGAACACGCCGATGGTGTCGGCTTTCTGGATCATGGCATAGACGGCCGCATCTTCCGGCGGCACGTCGTGCATTTCCATTCCGATCATGCTCAAGGCCTTGCGGATGGCCGTGAGCATGCCCAGCGCGAGCACATCCACCTTCAGCAGGCCGAGCGCCTCGAGGTCATCCTTGTCCCACTGGATCACGCTGCGCTCGGGCATCGCCGCGTTCTCGATCGGTACCAGCTCGGCGAGCGGGCCGCGCGAGATGACGAAGCCGCCGACGTGCTGCGACAGATGACGCGGGAATCCGCGCAGCGTGCCGGCAAGCTCGAATAGCGCGTTCGATGGTTCCAATTTCTGATCCCAGAAGGTGAAGCTCCCGGCGAGCGCGTCGACTTCGGCGAGCGGCAGCCCGAGCGCCTTGCCGACGTCGCGCAACGCGCTTTTCGTGCGGTAGCAGATCACGGTCGCCGCGAGCGCCGCGCGCTCGCGGCCGTACTTGCCATAGACGTACTGGATCACTTCCTCGCGCCGCTGGTGCTCGAAATCGACGTCGATGTCCGGCGGCTCGTTGCGCTCGCGCGAGACGAAGCGCTCGAACAGCGTGTTCATGCGATCGGGATCGACTTCGGTGATGCGCAGCGCATAGCACACCACCGAGTTCGCCGCCGAGCCCCTGCCCTGGCACAGGATTTTCTGACTGCGCGCGAAGCGCACCACGTCGTGCACCGTGAGGAAAAACGGCTCGTAACCGAGCTCGGCGATCAGCCGCAGCTCGTGCTCGACCAGAGCGGCGACCTTTTGCGGCACGCCGGCGGGGAAACGCCAGCGCAGGCCGTCTTCGGTGAGCTTCCTCAGCCAGCTTGCGGGGGTTTCATGTTCAGGAACCAATTCATGCGGGTATTCGTAGCGCAACGCCTTGAGCGAGAAATGACAACGCTCGGCGATCGTCACCGTCTCGGCGAGCAATTCCGGCGGATAGAGCTGCGCGAGGCGCATGCGCAACCGCAGGCTGCGCTCCGCGTTCGGAAACAGCGCGTGTCCGCACTGCGCCACCGGCTTTCCCAGCCGGATCGCGGTGAGCACGTCCTGCAGGCGGCGGCGCGAGCGCACGTGCATGTGCACGTCGCCTGCGGCCACCAGCGGTAATCCGAACCGCTTCGACGTTTCTTTCAAGTCATTCAAGTGCGCACGATCATTCGGCCCGCAATGCAGCTCCGCCGCGATCCAGGCGTCGCCGCGAAAGCACTCGGCGAGCCACGCCGCCGGAGTGGAATCCCCGCGCGGCACCCAGAGCACGAGAGCGCCGGTCCCGTGCAGCGTCTCCACGTCCGCCCTAGTCAGCGAGTATTGGCCCTTCTTGCTGCGCCGCCGGCCGGTGGTGATCAGGCTCGAGATCGCGCCGTACGCTCGACGGTCGGTCGCGAGCAGCACGAGTTTGCAATCCTCTAAAGTCATTTCGCTCCCAAGGATGAGAGGCAACCCACGCTCTCTCGCCGCCTGGTGGGCCCGCACCGCGCCGGCGAACGAGCATTCGTCGGTCAGCGCGAGCGCGCGGTAGCCGAGCGCATGGGCGCGCTCCACCAGCTCCCCCGGGTGCGACGCACCGCGCAGGAAGCTGAAGTTGGAGAGGCAGTGCAGCTCGGCGTAATCAGGCAAAGAAGCCATGCAGGAACCATTCGCCTTCCTCGCGATAGACCCAGGCGAGCGAAGCATTCGGCAGTCGTGCCACGAAGTAGTCGCGCTTCGCGTCGTCGCCGTCCCACCAGCCCGATTCGATGCGCTCGGGGCCGGCGAGCGGCGTGAATTGCCCTTCGGTCAGCTTTTTCGGCGCGAGCAGCCATGACGGCCGCGGCCCCGGCGCCTGCCATTCGCGCGGATCCCACTCGCCCGGCTCGATGCGCCGCCAGGCGTGCTCAGGGCGATGGTCGGGCTGCACGGCGAGGCCGCACACGGCCTCGTGGCCCAGGCGCGCGCGCAGGCGCTCGAGCAGCCGTGCCCAGTCTTCCGCCTCGCCGGCGGCGTCGCCGAACATGCCGCCGCTGCGACCCGGCAGCGGCGCGAAATCGCCGGCTTCCAGGCGCATCGCCGCCACCGGCTGCGCCAGGACCAGGTTGCCGAGCCGTTCCCGCAGTAGCTGCGCCATGCGTTCGGCCTCGCGTGCCGGCGATGCGAGGCCGACTTCCACCGTGGTCGATGCATCTTCATGCAGCAGCACCAGCGTGAATCCGCGAACACCCGCCTGCCGTGCGGTGAGTAAGCCCTCGAGCTGGACCAGAAGACGTCGGGCGCCGAAGAGCAGCGCTTCGGCATGCGTCACCTCGGCCGGCAACTCCAGCCCGGCGGAAAAACTCTGCGGGGGCGCGAAGAACGCCCGCGGCTCGGGCAGCGCACCGAAGGCGCGATCGAGAGCGACGGCGACCTGCGCGCCGCAACGCTGCGCCAGCCCGTCGCGCGGCAGCTGCAGCAGCTCCCCGAGCGTGCTCACGCCGATGCTGCGGAAAAACTCGACGTCGAGCTGCGTCACTTCCACCGGCAGCGCTTCGAGCGCTTCGCCGGCGCCGCGCGAGAGCCAGAGCGCCGCGCGCGGTGTCGATGCAGCCGCGATGGTGGCGGGGAAGCCGAGCGTGATCAGCCCCGCCGCGAGGCGCTGGTGCAGGGCCTCGAGGCCGCCGTACAGGCGCAGGCTGCCCTGCACTTCCAGCAGCAGCTCCTGCGGGGGTTCGAGCGAAACCCTAGGCGTGAACTGGCAGGCCCAGGCCGCGATCGGCGCGAGCGCGTCCGGCGGCAGGGCGGGAAAATGGAGAGCGAGCCAGAGCATGAACGGGCCTTTGCACGGCGAGGCGCAGCGGCGCTGCCGCGGGCAGGCCGCGGCGCTTGACGATGCGCACCGTAAGCAGGTTGCCTTCGGGCGCATCGCCATCGGGTTCGAGGGCCAGGCGCAGGCAGGCAGGCGAGGATTCCGCGGCCGCCTCCCGCGGCCGGAACAGTGCGATCCATGCCGCGCTACCTTCGGCCGCGACCGCCAGACGCCGCAGATCGTCATAGCCGGCGCGGCGGAACCAGCCGAGCAGCGCGTGGCAGCAACCCGCCCGCAGCGCCTGCTCCGCGGCCCACAGCGCGTCGCGCCGCCCGGGGGCGCGCACCACGACCAGCTGGGAGAGATTGATCCCTGCCGCGGCCAGCGCAGGGGCATAGGGCAGATGGGGCGGCGCCAGCCAAACCACCCGTTTCCCGGCCCAGGTCAGCGCCGCCAGGGCCGGCAAAACGAGCTGCAGCTCGCCGATGCCCTGCTGGCTGCCCAGGATTTCGGTGAGCGCGCCCGACGGCCAGCCGCCGCCAGGCAGCTCGGAATCAAGAACTTGGAAGCCGGTGGGGATCGCCGCCGCGCTGAGCCGCGGCGCCCGGCCGAGCCAGACCGGTTGCCGCTGCAAGATGTCTTCGAGAGCCGCCATGACCCAAGGATACTGTATGTTTGTACAGTATGGAAGCCCTCGCTGGGCTCTCCCTGCCGACCTAGCGTCCTCCTTTGACGCGGCGGAGTTGCGCCTGATAGGCGCCCATGAAGTCGCGACCGAAGACCTTGTTGAAGTCGTCCTGCGCGTCGCGCGACAGCTTGTCCTGCTCCACCACGAACATCTCCCACAGCCTGGCCTTGCGGCTCGCCAGGCTGAAGCCCTGCTGGCTCTTTTCGAACGCGCGCTCGATCACGTTCGGCTCGAAGCGCCGCAAAGCGCCCTGGATCGCGGCGCGCATGCCGGCCATCAGCGCGAGCTCGTGCGTGCGCAGGTCCTCGCAGGCGTCACCCACCGCCTGCACCGGATCGAGGAAGCCGTCGGTGCGCTCCGCCGGGTCGAACAGGAAATCCATCGCCTCGTGCGGGTCGGACATGAGCTTGAGCGGGTTGTTGTCGCGCGCCGCGACCATGGTGCGCTCCTCGGCTTCGAATTCCTTGCGCATCTCGCCGCGCGCGAGCAGCAGCATCATGATGCCCTCGACCGCCGCGCGCAGGATCGCGCCGCAATCGCGCAGCATGCGTTCGCTGTCAGCCGGAGACAGCTCCTTGTGCGGCACGCCGGCGCCTTCGAGGAACGCGCGCAGCGCGTTCGACATGCCCGACGCCGGTACGCTCGCCGGCATCGGGGCGGGCTTCGGCGGCGCGGCCGCGGGACGCGCCTTCGGCACGAAGGTCTCCTCCGGCGGAATGGCCCTGGCGGTCGGGGTCGGCTCGTCACCCCCAAAGAACGTCGATTCGTTGAACAGCCGCTCGGCGGGGTCTTGCTCGTGCAGCGGCGTGCTGTGGGTGTGCGTCGAGCTCAACACCTGCATCAGCGGGTCGTTCGAGGGCGGCGGCGCTTTCACCACGGGCGCGTCCGGCTCGGACAAATTCTCGATCGGCTCGGGAAGCATCACCTGCACCTCGTACTCCGCGACCTCGAACGAATCTCCCGAATGCAGTACGAGGCGCGTCCCCGGGCCGAAGCGCCGGCCCTTCACCATCACCGGATTCACCTTCGAGACCACCACCATCCAGTACACGCCGCTTTCTTCCTCGATCTCCACGTGGAAGCGCGACATGTGCTTGTTCGGGTCCTCGAGCGCGATGCTGCAGGTCGCGTCGCGCCCGATGCTCACCGGCAGCACGTCGAAATCGCGCGTGGCGTAGAGCGTCGGCCGTCCGGCGGTCGAGCGCTTCATGATCTTGACGGTGATCGCCATGCGCGGGAAGCCGTCCCTCAGTTGTCCGTTACGTCGCGCCGGCCCCAGCCGTGCTCGACCCAGCGCCCATCCATCATCGCGCAGAACTGCTCGCCCGGCGGCAGGTCCTCGCACAGAAGCAGCGTGCGGCCGAACAGCTCGGACGGCTCGGCCAGCCATGCCGAGTTCGGCTCACACAGCCGCTCGGCGACGTCGCGCAGCGCTCCCGACATGCCGGCGTTGGGCGCGAGCTCGACGCACACCATCTGCGGCTTCGCTCCGCGCTCCGGCATGGTGGAATCATTCACCTCGGGCAAGCGCAGCCAGCGCGCCTCGAAACGTCGTTGCGACAACGCAGCGTCGATCAGCCCGGTGTCGGCGCGCGGCGCGATCGCCTCGAGCGCAATCGACTCGACGTTGTCGAACCACGGCCCGGCGGCGAGCAAGGTGGCGACCGGATCCAGGCTGGCCGACGGCAGCGCGCACGCCACGGCGAGCGGGAAATAGCGCCCCACCGCGTCGACGCTCGGCACCATCAGCCCGGCCCAGGCGTTGCCGCCGATCACGCCCGGTCCAAGCACGAAGCGCCACGCCGGCATGGAAAGAAACGCGTCGCGCCACCGGGCGCCGAGACGCTGCTTGCTGCCCTCGATCGCGCCCTGCAGCCATCGGTCCCACGGCTCGCGGAACGAGGCCGGAACGCGCCGCGCGATGAAATCGCCGGTGCCGGGAATCTTGCCGTACCAGCCGACCGCGAAGCCCTCGTGCGCGTTGGTGGCGGGGCCGATCATGCCTTTCCTCCCGCGCCGAGCTTGCGGCGCGACTGCTCGATCAGCGCATCGTCGCGCGGCCGCGGCAGCGCGAGCGGTTGGTCGCCGAGCGCGACGCGCAGGTGGGCGGCGAGATCGGCGCGTGCCGGCTCGGGCAAGCGCCAGAGGCGCAGCGTGGCCTGCTCGAGATGCTTGGGGTCCGGGGTTCCATAGAGTCCGGCATAGGCCTCGAGCACATCGCGGCTCGGCGCGGAGCGCAGCGCGCTCTCCAGCGACAGCGCGAGATGGCCGAGCAGCGATTCGCGCAGCGCGTTGCGGTAGGCGCGATCGGCCTGCGCGTCGAGCTTTTCCCCCTGATACAAGCCGGCGTGCAGCAGCGGCGAGGAACTCGGCCCTGTGCGTACGGCGCGCAAGGCATTCAGCGCGGCGACCAGGCGCGCCTCGTCGCCCGGTCGGACCTCGCGCAGCGGGTCGAGCTCGCGGGCTGCGGCTTGGGCGCGCTCTTCGGCAGCGGCCACCAGGCTGCGGTTACCGAAATAGCTCACGGTCCAGACCACCACGAGCGCGATGGTCAGAGTGGCCATGCCTGCGTAGGCAGCACGGCGCACGCGCTGCTGGGCGCGCTCCTCGGCCGGGTCGCTGCCGCCGAGGCCGGCTTCGCCGAAAATCACCTCGTGCAGCAGGCGACGCAGGAAGTAGCTCTTGCCGCTGCCGAGGTGCGGTGGTTGCACCTTGCGCTCGAGGTTGAAGCTGCGCGCGAGCGTGCCGAGCACGCGGTCGATCGGGCTCCCCTCCTGCGTGCCGCTGGCGAAGTAGACTCCGCGCACGAACGGCATTTCCCCCGGCCAGCCGCTGCGGAAGGTGCTTTCCATGAACGCCGACACCAGCGGCGCGACGCCGCGGAACTGCTGCGGAAAGCGATAGATCGCGGCGCGGCGCTGGAGGTCGCGCTCTTCCTGCAGGCGCGCGGGAAGCATTGCGTACAGCCGGCCTTCGAGGCGCGCGAATTCCTCGTCGCAGCGCGCGGCGTAGCTGGTAGAGATCTCCGACGCCGGGAAAGTCGTACCCCAGACCTGGGCCCGTCCATCGCCGTCGAGCTGGCTGAAAAATTCCATGAACCCGGCGAGCAGGTCGGCCTTCGTGACCAGCACGTAGACCGGCAGCCGCACCCCGAGCCGGCCATAGAGTTCCCTCAGTCGCGCTCGCACGTGCGCAGCGTAGCGGGCCATTTCCTCGTTGTTCCAGTGCACGAGATCGGTGACGCTCAGCGTCACGATCACGCCGTTCAGTGGCTGGCGCGGGCGGAAGCGCTTGAGCAGGTCGAGAAAGCCGAGCCACGCGGCCGCGTCGGCCTCGCGGTCGCTTTCCTGTGTCGTGTAGCGGCCCGCGGTGTCGAGCAGCACCGCTTCGTCGGTGAACCACCAGTCGCAGTTGCGCGTGCCGCCGACCCCTTGCAGCGCACGCTCGCCACGCGGGTCGCCGAGTGGAAAGCGCAGGCCGGCGTTGAGCAAGGCGGTGGTCTTGCCCGACCCGGGTGCGCCGATGAACATGTACCAGGGAAGCTGAGAGACGGTGCGGCGCTCGCCGTCGCGGCCGTAGAAACGAGCCTTGCGCAGCATCTCCACGGCTTCTTCCATGCGCTTGCGCAGCACCGTGACCTCGTGCGCCGCGCGCTCGGCCGAGTCGGCGTCGCCACCGGCCGCGATGCCCTCGAGCAGCTGCTGGTTTTCGCGCAGCGAGCGGCGCGCGCGCCACAGCTCCCAGCCCAGCCAGGCCACCGCGACGGCGGCGATCAGCGAGAAGCGCTCGAACGGCCCGTCGAGCGGCCGCGCGCTGCCGAGCAGCAGCGCCTCGCCGGCAAACCAGACCACCAGGGAGAACGCCAGCCAGGCGGCCGCGCCCACGATCCAGCGGCTGCCGAGCCAGGCGGAAGTCATGATGCCGTCCTGAGTAGGATCGCCACCCGCCGGTTGCGCGCGCGGTTCGCGGCGTTGTCATTCGGCGCAACCGGTTCCGAATCGGCAACGCCTTCTGCCCGCAGCCGCGCCGGCTCGCGCAGCCGCGCCTGCATCAATGCCACCACCGAGCGCGCACGCTCGGTCGAAAGCTCCCAGTTCGATGGAAAGCGCGCGCGGCGGATCGGCAGGTCGTCGGTGTGTCCGGTGACCACGATTGCGCCGGGAACCTTGTTGAGCGCGTCGGCGATGCGCTCGATCATGGGATGAAGCGCGGCATTGAGCTGCGCGCTGCCGGAGCCGAACAACTCGTCGGACTTCAGCACGATCAGATTTCCGCCGCTGACATCGGCGATCGCGAGCTCTCCGCGCCCGATTTCGGCGGCGAGCGCCTGCGCGAGCGCATTCGGCGCGGCGGGCGTACCGGCCACCGCTGTCGTCGCGCCGGGCGCCACAGGTTTCAGCTGGGCAATCTGCCGCGCCACCGGATCGGAGAGCGCACCTAGCGAAAAGCTGTAGCCGAGGTACGCGCCGGCGGCGAGCAACGCGCAAGCCGAGCCCGCTGCCCAGAGCACGAGGGCTCCGGGCACGCGGCGCGCGGGCACCAGCACGCCGCGCCAGCGGCTCGACAGCTCGGCGGGCGCCTGCGGGCGGTGCTGCGTGAGCAGATCGTAGAGCCGGGTGCGCGCCTGCGCCAGCGCCTGGCGGCCACCTTCGCCAACGCGGTACTTTCCCTCGAAGCCGAGGGCCAGGCAGACATAGAAGAATTCGAGCAGCTCGAAGTAGCCCGCGGGCTTGGCCGACATCTGCTCGAGCAGCGCGAAGAACTTGTCCGCGCCGCTGGCCTCGCCGTGCAGCTCGGCGACCAGGCCCTCTTTGCCCCAGTCGCGCCCCCACGGCGTCGCCGTGGCGGCATCGTCGAGCAGTGCGCACAGCGCGTAGCGCGCGACGAAGACCCGGTCCTCGGGCTGGCCGGACGCGCGCGCGCTGCGCTCGAAGCCGTCGATCTGCTCGCGCAATCGCGCGCGCAGCCCGTTGGGATCGGGATGACGCAACGCGTGGCGAATCTGGGGCACTGCGGCGAGCAGCGAGTTCGCCGCTCCGACCAGGGGGTTGAGGCCGCCGAGACGGGACAGGTCGGCAGCCGCGGCCGGCCGCTCGAGCGCCGGTGCGTACTGACTGCGTTTGCGACCGGGCGTGGGGAGAACTACGGTCTGCTCGGCCTCTCCTGGGTTAACAGGGTCCCTGACCCGACCGCTCACGCTCCTCCCGCTTTGGATTTTTTTCCGGCGTGCGCCGGGATTGCTGCTCGCGCGCTAGCGGCTTTTTGCCATCGGCACGTCTTCGCCGAGCACCCGCGCGGCGTTATACCACTTGAGCGACTCGGCGTAATCGCGCGACACGCCGCCAATACCCTTGTCGTAGATCTCACCCAGCCGCTTCGCGGCCTTGCCGCTGCCCGAACGGGCGGCGCGCACGTACATTTTCACTGCGTCATTGCCCTTGCCCTGCTGCTCCAGGACCATGCCCTGTTCGAACAGGGTCTCGCTGCCACCCGGCGCAACGGAGGCCAGCTTGGTCTTCTCCGCCGCCGCCTTCTCCGCGGCCGTCGCACGCGCCGCGGCTTCGGCCGCTGCCTTTTCCGCCGCCGCGATGCGCTCTTGAGCGGCCTTCTCCGCCGCGGCCGCGCGTTCGAGGGCTGCCCTTTCGGCCCCCGCTCGTTCTTGCGCCAGCCTCGCGGCATTCGCCTTCTCGGCGGCAGCGCGCTCTGCCTCCGCCTTTTGGGCAGCCTGCCGGTCTCCGGCGCTGGCTTTGTCCTGTGCCGCTTTGGCCACGTCTGCCGTTTTCTTCGCCTCCGCGTCCCGCTGCTTGGAGGCCTCGGCCATCTTCTTGGCTTCCTCTTCGCGACGCTGGCGTTCCTCGGTCGCCTTCTTCTGCGCTTCGCGATCGCCTTTGGCCCGAGCCTCCTCCTCCGCCTTGCGCGCCTGGTCAGCTGCGACCCGCGCCGCTTCCGCGTCTTTCTTCGCCTTCTCCGCCGCCGCCGCCTGCTGCTGCGCCACCTGAAGCTGCTTCTGCATCTCGGCGATCTTCTGCTTTTGCGCCGCGTCGTCGGGCGCGAAGAAGTAGTAGCCCGCGCCGGCGACCGCGAGTACCGCGACCGCCACGCCAGCGAGCAGCGCCGGCGAGGTCTTCTTGCCGCCGGCCGCGGCCTGGGCCTTCAGCTCGGCTTCGCGCTTCTTGAATTCGGCTTCGCGCTTGGCGCGTTCTTCGGCCTGCTTTTTCGCCAGCGCTTCGCTTTCCTTCTTGGCTTTCTCTGCTTCCTGCTTGGCCTTCTCGGCGGCCGCTGCGGCCTCTTTCTTCGCCTTCTCGGCTTCGAGACGCGCCTTCTCGCGCTCCGCCGCCAGCTCCTGCTTCGCCTTCGCGTCCGCTTCCGCCTTGGCCTTGGCTTCGGCCTCGGCGCGCGCCTTGGCTTCGGCCTGACGTTTGGCTTCGGCCTCCAGTTCGCGCTTCTTGTACTCCGCTTCGCGCTTCGCGAGTTCGGCGGCGGCGTCCTGCTTGGCCTTCTCCGCTTCCTGGCGCGCCCTTTCGCGCTCGGCGGCCGCTTCCTGGCGGGCCTTCTCGTCGGCTTCCGCACGCGCCTTGGCTTCCGCCTCGCGCTGCGCCTCGCGCTGCTTGAATTCTTCTTCCTTCTTGGCCAGCTCGAGCTCGAGCTTTTCCTTTTCCTCGGCCAGCTTGGCGCGCGCCTCGCTCTCCTTGCGCGCGGCCTCTTCGGCTTCCTTCTTCTCCTGCTTCTTCGCTTCTGCGGTGGTTTCCTCGGGTGCCGCACCGCGCAGCTTGGCGATCTTGCGCTTCGCCAGGGCGGCATAGATTCCGTTCGGGAACTGCTGGACGTAGAGCTCGAAATCGTCGGGGTCGTTGCCGTCCTTGATCGCGCGCCAGAACTCGAGCTCGACTTCCTGATTGCCCGCCTGCGTGCCGGTCTGGGTGCCGCCGCTGCCGACCGCGGCCGAAGGCCTCGGCTGCGGCGCCGTGCGCATCGGCGGCGCGGTCATCTCGCCGACGACGGTCTTGTCCGAATCTTCTTCCTCGCCCCGGCCCTCGAGCGCGCGCCGCAGCGCGACCCCGAAGTCCTTTGCGGACTGGTAGCGCGTTTCCGCGTTCTTCGACAGCGCCTTGTTGACCACCGCATCGAAGTACGGCGTCACCGCGTTGTTCAGCGAGGACGGCGCGGGCGGATCTTCCTGGATGATCTTCTTCGCGATGGTCCACGCCCCGCCGCCGGTGAACGGTTTTTCACCGGTGAGGAACTGGTACAGGATGATGCCGGCCGAGAACACGTCGCTGCGCTTGTCGATCGTGCCGCCGGTGATCTGCTCGGGCGACATGTAGGCCGGCGTGCCGACCATGGTTCCCGCCTGCGTGCGTTCGGCCTGCGTGCGATCGGTGTCCTGCACCCGCGCCACGCCGAAGTCGGTGAGCTTGGTGCGCGCCTGCGCATCGAGCATCACGTTCGCCGGCTTGATGTCACGGTGGATGATGCCGGCGTTGTGCGCGAAGTCGAGCGCGTCGAGCAGCTCGCACATGATGCGCACCGCTTCCTTCAGGTCGAAGCGCTCGCTCGCATCGAAGAAGTTCTTCAGTTCCTTGCCGCGGATGAACTCCATGACGAGGTAGGCGATGTCGCCTTCCTCGGCGAAGTCGTACACCTGCACGATGTGCGGGTGATTGAGCCGCGCGACGGCCTGCGCCTCGCGCGAAAACCGCATCGAGTAATCCTTCGCGGTGTCCGGGTCGAGGTGACTCTTGAGAATGGTCTTGATCGCGACCCGGCGATTGAGTTTCGGGTCGATACCCTCGTAGACGACGCCCATAGCGCCCTTACCGAGCACGCGCTCGATGTTGTAGCGCCCGAGGGTTTTCAGTTCTGCTTCAGCCATCCCCTGCCCCGTAACGAGGTCGACGACCCCGCCCCTTATTCCAATGACCCGACATTATCGAGTCATATCAAGGACCTGACAAGGAGAAATGCCGCGCGCTCTTAGGGTACTACGCACCTTGCGACGGTGCGTGTAGTTGCGGGGAATTGCGGGTTCTAAGTTTATGCTTTCGCGGGATTTTTTCCCGCTTACCCACTTTTACAACATTACTCGCAGAAGAACTCGATGACGTCGGTCGCGCCGCTGCGCGACTGGCCGAACGCGATCCAGCCGTGGCCGCGCAATGTGAACTCCTCGCGGCGCAGGACGATCTCCTTGTCGCCTTCGATGGTGACGAAGGTGCCGTTGGCGCTGTGGTCGGTGAGGATGAACTTGTCCAGGCGGCGCTCGATCTTGCCGTGAGCGCGCGACGCCATGCGCTCCTTCACCACCAGGTCGGCGGACTGATCGCGCCCCAGCGCGAGCGACGGCCGCTCCGACGACAGAACGAGCTCGGCGCCCTGGACCTTCAGGCGCAGCGTGGTGTTGCGCGGCTTGAACACCGACTTGTGCGAGGCGAGCGTGGTCATGTCCTCGCTCTGCTGCCACATCAGTTCGTAGACCTGGATTTCCTGTGCCTTGCCCTTGACCTGGATGGTCGTAATCGCACGGGTGTTGGCTTTCAGCATCGGCGACATCAACATCACGGTATCGCGCGCGGTAATGATCTGGCCCTTGGTGGCCACGGCTGCCAGGCGCGCCGCCAGGTTGACCGCGTCGCCAAAAACGTCGCCGTCACGCTGGACCACCGGGCCAAAGTTGAAGCCGATGCGGATTCCCAGCGTGGTGGTGCCGACCGGGGGTAGCTCGGAGATGGCGAGCTGCATTTCGATAGCGGCGTCGGCGGCGTCGTCGGCGCTGGTAAAGGCCGACATCACCTCGTCGCCGATGGTCTTGATCACGCGGCCCTTGGAGGACTGCGTTTTCTGCTTCATCAGGTTGACGCAACTCTCCACCGCCGCGTGCGCGACGGCGTTCCCTGCTTGCTCATAAAGCTTGGTGCTGCCGCTCACGTCGGCGAAAAGCACCGCCGCTTCGCTAGCTTCTTCCGCCATCTCGGACTAGCCGCCTCCCTGGAGAGGGCATTGTACCTGTGAAAAAGAAACGGAGCGCCTGAGCGCCCCGTCCCACTGCCTGGAGATGACCTTGTTTTACTTGCAGGGCACCCCTTCGCGGCTTTCCGAGACGCAGCGCGGCAGCGAAA
>Ga0307497_10000081_pt1 | contig 18934 bp, 21 predicted proteins | sample 10_S_MG_FD_201366 | JGI IMG/M metagenome (GOLD analysis project Ga0307497, IMG submission 201366) | Soil microbial communities from Populus trichocarpa stands in riparian zone in the Pacific Northwest, United States - 10_S | ecosystem: Environmental > Terrestrial > Soil > Riparian zone > Trees...
GCGTTGACGTTCTCCGGCCAGCGGCCAAGGAAGGTTTCGTAGGCGGTGCGCGAATTGCGTGCGTCGCCGGTGCGCTCGAGCGCGGCCACCGCCGCGAGCCAGCGGTTCTCGTCGGCCGTGACGGGAATCTTGTCGGGCGGCATCACCACCATCGCCCAGTAGCCGCCGCGCAGCCAGACCACTTCGTGCACCGCGAACGGCAGCTCGTCGCGCTCCAGCGTTCCAGAGCGCAGTTGCAGCATGCCCGTCTTGTAGTCGTAGCCGACCGCGACGGCGTAGTGCCAGCCGCTGGAGAAGATACCGAGGTTTTGCAGCACGACCACCGGCGTGCCCGAGGCGATCTCGCGCAGCAGGTCCTCGAAGCGCGGCGCGAGCTGGTAGGAAACCGTGCCGTGGCGCCGCGCCGCGGCCAGCATCTCGACCTGCAGGCTGCCCTTGCGCTCGGGCAGGTAGACCTCCGGCACCAGCTCGGCATCGGTCACCTTGACGCCGGCGGCGTTCAGCACGGTGGCGAGCGCGGCCGGCCCGCACTGGTACTGGAGCTGCGGGAAGAACGGCGTCTCGGTGAGCTCGACCTTCTCCGGCAACCCGGCCGGCAGCCCCTTGGCGAGCTCCTTGGTCTGCGGCACGAGGCTCGCGCAGCCCGAGAGCGCCGCGAGAATGAGGACCCCCGCCCAAAGGCGGGCCGAAATGAAAACGCCCGCGGCGAAGCGGGCGTAGTACAGAACGGAGCGAATGGCTAGCGGCGGAACCAGACCCACCACACCACGGCGCCGACGATCAGCAGCACCAGCAGCACCGTGGCGCCGTCGGACATGGCGCCGGCGGGCATGGCGTTGATCTGGCCGGCCATCGCGTGCACTTCCTGGTCGGTCATTGCGTTGACGCGGTCCTTCGCGCTCTTCGCGTCCAGGCCGAAAGATTGCAGTTGGCTCGCGACGTCGGCGCGGCCGAGGAACTCCAGCACCGTCGTGCGATCGTTGCCCGCGCTCGAGGTGACGAGCTGATCGGTACCGATCATCCCGGCCTGCGCGAATTGCATTGGCGCCCAAATCATCAACCCCATCAACAAGCGGCAGAGCATTCTGGTCCAGCTAGATTTCATCTGATGTCCTCGGAAGAGTTTGACTGAAACATCTTGACCGTAGATACCTGCGACGGGTTCCTGCCCGAATCACATACCCATCGTCGAACCAGCGTAGTGCGCGCTTCGGACTAAGTCAAGGACCGCCGCGGCCGTGTGCAAGAATCGCTACACATGGTCGATTCGCAACGACTCGCTGTTCAACTTCAGAACGAATTGAAGTGCGAAGTGCGCTTCGACGACGGCATGCGCGCCGCCTATGCGGCCGATGCGTCGAACTACCGCCAGGTGCCGATCGGGGTCGTGCTGCCGCGCAGCGCGGACGACATCGTCACGGCGATGCGCATCTGCGCGCAGCACAACGTGCCGGTGCTCGCGCGCGGCGGCGCGACTTCGCTCAACGGGCAGACGGTGAACGTCGCGGTCGTGATCGACTGCTCGAAGTATCTCGATCGTGTGTTGTCCGTCGACGCGAGCACGCGCCACGCATGCGTCGAGCCCGGCGTGGTGTGCGACACCCTGCGCGACACCGCCGAGCAGCACGGCCTCACCTTCGCGCCCGACCCCGCAACGCATTCGCGCTGCACGCTCGGCGGGATGATCGGAAATAACTCGTGCGGTCCGCACTCGGTGATGGCGGGCACTACGGTCGACAACATTGAGCGGCTCGAGGTGCTGACCTACGACGGCGCGCGGTTCTGGTGTGGGCCCACAACGAATTTGGATTTTGAAAAAGTTCTCTCCCGCGGGGGAAGGCAGGCGGAGATCTACCGCAAGCTCAAAGCCATCGCGGACAAATACGGCGAAGCGATCCGCAAGGGCTTCCCGAAGATCAAGCGCCGCGTCTCGGGCTACAACCTCGACCAGCTGCTGCCGGAAAAGGGCTTCAACGTGGCGCGCGCGCTGGTCGGCTCCGAGGGCACCTGCGCGCTCACGCTGCAGGCCGAGGTGCGCCTGGTGAAGAGCCCGCCCGAGCGCGTGCTGGTGGTGCTCGGCTTCCCCGATATCTACGCCGCGGGCGACGCGGTGCCGCGCATCCTCGCGGCGAAGCCGATCGCTTGCGAGGGCCTGGACGAGGCGATCATCGGCGGCCTGCGCGAGCGCGGGTTGCGCCTGGACGACATCGCGCTGCTGCCGCCGGGCAAGGCCTGGCTGATGGTCGAGTTCGGCGCCGACACGCGCGAGGAAGCGGTGCTGCGCGCAGCCGCCCTCGGCGGCGGCGTGATCACCGACAAGGCGATGATCGGCCGCCTGTGGACCATCCGCGAGACCGGGGCGTCGGCCACCGCGCTCAACCTCGGTGCGAAGGGCATCGATCCGGTGGTCGGCTGGGAAGATGCCGCGGTCGATCCGCTGCGCCTCGGCGACTACCTGCGCGAATTCCAGGCGCTGGTCGACCGCTACGGCTACCGCACCTCCTTATATGGGCACTTCGGCGACGGCTGCATCCACGCGCGCATCAACTTCGACCTGCGCACCGGCGCGGGCCTCGAGCACTGGCGCCGCTTCCTCACCGAGGGCGCGCGCCTGGTGGTGAAGTACGGCGGCTCGCTCTCGGGCGAGCACGGCGACGGCCAGGCCAAGGGCGAGCTGCTGCCGATCATGTTCAGCGCCGAGCTGATGCAGGCGTTCCGCGAGTTCAAGGCCGCCTGGGATCCGCGCAAGCGCATGAACCCCGGCAAGCTGATCGACGCCAAGCCGTTCGACACCGACCTGCGCCTCGGGCCCCAGTACCGCCCGGTCACGCTCAAGACCAACTTCCAGTTCCGCAGCGAGGTCGGCGACGGCTTCACGCGCGCCGCCGAGCATTGCATCGGCATGGGCAAGTGCCGAAGCCACACCGGCGGCACCATGTGCCCGAGCTATCGCGCCACGCGCGAGGAGCGCTACTCGACGCGCGGCCGCGCGCGGCTGCTGTCCGAGATGCTGCGCGGCGAAGTCATCACCGACGGCTGGGCGAGCACCGAGGTACGCGAAGCGCTCGACTGGTGCCTCGCCTGCAAGGGCTGCCGCAGCGATTGCCCCACGCACACCGACATGGCGGCGTACAAAGCCGAGTTCCTTTCGCACCACTACGAAACCCATCGCCGCCCCCGGCAGGCGTGGTCGATGGGGCGCATCGGCGAGTGGGCGCCAACCGCCGCTCGCTTCCCGGGCGTGGCCAACGCGTTTGCCCAACTGGGAATTTCCAAATGGATTGCCGGCGTCTCGGGCGAACGGAAGCTGCCCAGGTTCGCGGCGCAGACGTTCCGGGCGCAATTCAAGCCGCATGGCGGGAGCGAGCGCGTCGTGCTGTTCGACGACACCTTCAACAACCATTTCCGCCCGCAGACCGGGAGCGCCGCGCAGAAGCTCCTCGAATCGGCCGGTTGCGCGGTCGAGCTGCCGGCGAAGCACGTGTGCTGCGGCCGGCCGTATTACGACTACGGCATGCTCGAACAGGCGAAGCGCGCACTGACGCAGGTGCTGGACGTGCTCGCGCCGCAGCTCGACGCCGGCCTGCCGGTGGTGGTGCTCGAGCCCGGCTGCCTCTCGGTGTTCCGCGATGAGCTGCGACAGCTGATGCCGGACGATGCGCGCGCCGCGCGCCTTTCTGCGACCGTAGTGAGCCTGGGTGAGATCCTGCAGAAAAGAAATGTGAAGGCGACGGCGCCGTCCCGGGTGTTCGTGCAATCCCATTGCCACCAGAAAGCGCTGTGGGGCGCGCAGGCCGATCTCGACGTGCTCAGGAGCGCCGGATGCGAAGTGATCGCGCCCGACACCGGCTGCTGCGGCATGTCGGGATCGTTCGGCTACAAGCCGCAGCACCTCGAGGCGTCGAAGCGCATCGCGGAGCTCGCGCTGCTGCCGGCGCTGGCGAAGGCGCCCGACGCGCTGGTGATGGCGAACGGGTTCTCCTGCCGCGAGCAGATCGAGTCGCTCGCCGGCCGGCCGACGCTGCACCTTGCCGAGGTGCTGGCGCCGAAATGAGCCTCGAGGTTCTCGTCTTCCTGGGACTGGTGTGCCTGCTGGCCGGCTGGGTGCACGGCGCGCTCGGCTTCGGCTTCCCGCTGGTGGCCACGCCTCTTGCGGCACTGATGATCGACATGAAGTCGGCGATCACGCTGCTCGCGCCGGTGACGCTCGCGCTGGTCATCATCTCGGCGCTGCGCGGCGGCCGGCTGGGCGACCTGGTGCGGCGCTTCTGGTTCATGCCGATCGGCATCGCGCTCGGCGCGTGGATCGGCACCCGGGTGCTGCTGGCCGTGCCGCCCGAGCCGTTCATGCTGGTGCTCGCGCTGGTGCTGCTGGTCTATCTCAATCTGGATCGACTCGGCCGCGGCGAAAGCGCCACCGTGCGGCGCCTGCGCGCGCCCCTCGGGTTCCTGTTCGCCTTCGTTGCCGGCGTGTGCGAGGCGATCGCCAACGTCGCCGGGCCGATCCTGTTCGTCTACTTCATGCTGCTCGGCGCCGCGCCGACGCAGGTGGTGCAGACGCTCAACATGTGCTTCACGGTGGGCAAGGGCTCGCAGGTGGCGACGCTCGCCAGCGCCGGCGCGCTGAATGCCGCGACCTGGGCCGCGGTGGCCGGCCTCACCGTTCCTTCGGTGGCGGCGCTGGTCGCCGGCATGCGCGTGCGCGATCGCATCGACGCGCAGACTTACCGCCGCTGGCTGCGCAAGGCGCTGTGGGTGATGGTGGCGCTGCTCGTCCTGCAGTTCTCGCGCAGCGTGTTCGCCGCCGAGCCGTTGTTTGCTGCGATTGCGGACCATCGCGAAACGACTGCGCTTTCACTCGTCAACAAAACGAATGTCGAAACGCGCGACGCCAATGGCGATACGCCGCTGCACCGGGCGGTCGAGATCGGCATGCGGCGGCTCGTGCAGTCGCTGCTCGCGGCCGGAGCGGATCCGCAGGCGCGCACCAAAAACGGCGAGACCGCGCTGCACCTGGCGACGCTGCATCCCGAGCCGGACTTCGCCGACCTGCTGCTCGCGGCCACGGCCGATGCGCGCGTGCAGAACGCCGACGGCGAGTCGCCGCTGCACTGGGCGGCGCTCAGCGGGCACATCGTGGTGGTGCAGCATCTGCTCGCGCACGGCGCCGATGCGCGCCTGAAGACCGCCAAGGGCCAGACCGCACGCGACTATGCGCGCCGCGAGGGCCACGCGGAAATCGCCCGCCTGCTAGAACGCGTCGATCAGTAGCTCGTAGGAGCGCCGGCGCGAGTCGTAGTCGCCGGTAATCGTCAGCACCATGATTTCATCCGCACCATAGCGCTCGCCCATCTCCTGCAGCTCTTTCTTTGCTTTTTGCGGGCCGCCGATCACCGCGCGCGCCCGCTGGCCCATCACGTAGCGCCGCTCTTCGTCGCTGTAGCGGTGTTTCGCGGCCTCCTCGGGCGTGGGCACGGCGGAATCGATATTGAGCGCCATGTGCAGGCGGCGCAGGTCGATCGAGGCCGCGAGGCGCTCGGCCTCGTCGTCGCTCTCGCCGATGATGGCGAAGGTGCATACGATCACCTCCGGCTTCGGCCGCCGCTCGGTCGCCTTGAACATCTCGCGGTAGGCGCGCGCCACCGCATCGCCGCCGCGCGGGTTGATGAAGTGGGCGAAGGCGAAGCGCAGGCCGAGCTCGGCGGCGAGCGCGCCGCTGAAGTCCGAGGAGCCGAGCAGCCAGACTTCGGGCACCGTCTCGATTTCGGGCTGCAGCCGCACCGGGCGATGCTCGCCGTCCAGCAGCGCGGCGAGCTCCCACACCTGCTGCGGAAAGCGCTCGGCGTCGGGAAACTTGCCGCCGCCCACCGCCTGCGCGGTGCGCGGGTCGCCGCCGGGCGCGCGCCCGACGCCGAGGTCGATGCGCCCGGGGTAGAGCGCTTCGAGCATGCGGAAGGTCTCGGCGGTGCGGAACGCGCTGTAGTAAGGGAGCAGCACGCCGCCGGTGCCGATGCGCAGGCGCCGCGTCTCGGCGCCGAGTCGCGCCAGCAGTACCTCCGGACACGGATCGGCGAGCGCGGCGATGGCGTGGTGCTCGGCGAGCCAGTAGCGGTGGTAGCCAAGCTGTTCCACGCGTCGCGCGAGCGCCAGCGTTTCCTCGATCGCGCGGCGCGCGCCAAGGCCGCTGATGACCGGCGACTGGTCGAGCACGGACAGCTTCATCTGTCGCTCCAGCCCGACGGGGAAAAGGGGTGTCGCTTCAACGCGCCGGGGAGGGGTGTGACTTCCGTCGTCGGGGGAGCCCGACAAAAGCCGTCCGGGATGGGCCGACTTGCCTAGTAGGGCGGTGCTGGCATGCGCGTTGCAGTACTGAAGCGGAGAAGAACCCCATGACCCCGATCTCGATTCGTTACAAGCAGGAACTCTATTCGATCGCCCAGGGATTGGTCGGCCTGGCCGTGCTGGTGCTCGTGCTCGCCGGGATCGGCGGCACGATCTACAAGGTGATCTCGCCCGAAGGCTGGCTCGCGCAGGCCTTCGGCCGCAGCCTGTCGGCGGGCGCGGCGGCGCTCGGCTCGCTCGCGCTGGTGGGCGGCCTCGCCTGGTTCTCGCGCAGCTGGGGCGATGTCAGCCGCCGCACCCTGGTATCCGACTTCCTGATCTACGGCTTCGCCGCCGCAGGCTTTCTTTATCTAGCGCAGGTCTGGACGCGAGGCGGCTTGTAGCCCGCTCTGCACTAGCTCGACTCCTCCCCGGGGCCCGTCTTCCCCCCTACAAGCGGGCCCCGTTTTTTTTCTTCATGGCGCGGCGAGCTTTGCCGGCGAAATCAGCACGTCGAACTGCTCGCACCACACCACGACGCTGGCGTATTTCGTCAGGTCCACGCCGGCGGGCACTTCGTAGTTCTGGCTGCCTTTGAAAGCCCGCAGGCGGCCGAGGTCGATGAACATGGTTTTCGCCACGTTGGTCGAGGGCAGCACCTCGGCTTCCGGCACCAGGTAGACGTGGTATTTCGGTCCCGGCCCGACTTCGAAATCGGCCTCGAGGGAAAGTTGGCCGTCGTAGAGCGTGACGCGCCCCTTGCCGTAGTGGAGCGGGTCCGACGGGTTCGGCTGGACGAAGGTGCCGCGCGCCAGTGCCTTGCGCTCGACGCTGGGCGGCTTGTCCGCCTTCTCCCTGGGGACCCTGTCGGTGGTGAGGAACACGTGCGGATAGGCGAAAACGCCAAGCACCGCGCCGCCGGCGAGGCCCAGGATGGCGCCGATCAGGAAAGTGACTACGTAAGAGCGCCAGTACTCTATTGGCCCCTCCGCGGCGCGCTCTGCAGCAGCTTCGCCAGCTCGTCCTTCCACCACTTCGCCTGCCCGGTAGTGCCGTGGCCGGCGGTGTTCTCGCTCGCCGGGATCAGGTACACGCGGCCGTTCTTCACGCGCTTGATCTCGCGCTCCATCACGCCGGTGTGCGGCGGGTTGCGTTCGTCGTCGGCCGAATTGATCGCGAGTACCGTGGCCTCGATGCGCTCGAGACCTCCGGACGGGTTGTAGTCGCGCGACGAATCCCACATGTAGAGCGCGTCGTTCGCGTCCAGGGTGTAGGGCGTCTTGAGGCGCGCGTCGAGCAGCGCATCCGCCTTGGCGCGCGTCGGCGCGGCCTTGTAGAACGCCTGGTCGCCGCCGCTGGTGGCGATGCCGAAGAACACCGAGGCGAACTGCGCGCTGCGCGGCTGCGTCGTGTACTCGCCGTTTTTCCAGTCCGGGTCGTTCTTGATCGAGTCGATGATCAGGCGCCGCGTCATCCAGTTGCGGCTTGCCATCTCGGTCGGCGTCGCGGCCATCGGCGCCGCCGCGTCCATGAAGCCGGGATATTTCTGCAGCCAGATCCAGGTCTCCATCCCGCCCATCGAGTTGCCCATCACCAGGCGCGCGTGGCTCACTTTCAGGTGCTCGGTCACCAGGCGCTGCTGCAGGTCGACCATGTCGTCGTAGTTGTAGCGCGGAAACTTCATCTTCAGGCCGTCGGAGGGCTTGCTCGAGCCGCCGTGGCCGACTGCGTCGGGCAGGATGATGTAGTAGCGCCTCGCGTCGAGCGGTTGCCCCGGACCAAATAACTCCCCCGCGAAGGCGGGGGCGAGGAACCCCGCGCCCGATCCGGTGGTGCCGTGCATGATGATCACCGGCTCGCCGGTCCTGTCGCCGACGGTTCGGTAGTGGATCTTCACTTCCGGCAGCGTCTCACCGGTGTGGAACTTGAAGTCCTTCGCCACCCAGGCGCCTTCGTACGACGCGGGATAGTTCTGCGCGTTGACGCTAAACGCCGCGAGGGCGAGCAGCAGACTGACCAATGCTTTCATCGTTGCCTCCTTAGTGAACCAGCGCGTCCATCAGTATGCGGCCTAACGGTCGAGCACGATCCTTTCCGCAGGGTCCCTATTCCGGGCCGACGAAACCGATGTAGGCGCCGCAGGCCTGCGCCGGCATGACGAGCATGGCCTTCTCCCCCGTATCCCTCGTGCCGATCGCCGGAGGCGGCATGCCCTGCTCCTGCATCCAGCGCGCGGCCGCGCCCATGCTCGTCGTGCGGAACAGCGCCTGGAACGGCCCGGGGCCGCGGCGCTTTAGGGCCTCGGAGGCCGGGCCCGGCGCGTAGGGGTGCGCGATGGTGAGGCCGGCAGCCCCGTACTGAAACACCGCCATGTGCGACATGATCACCGTGCCTTTGTACATACGAGGCTCAGCCGTGCCGAGCACCTTGGAGTAGAGCGCCACGGAGGCCGCGAGGTCTTCCACAACTATGTAGGTGCGCTCGAGGGAGCGCACGCCGTTGGGGTGCGGGCCCGCGCCTGGCGTGTGGCCGCGGCGCTCCGCAATCGGCGTGAGATGCTGAATGAAGAATAGCGGCAGCGGGTTTTCCGGCCCGAGCATCGCCCATTTCCAGCGGAACGTCTGCCCGCCCTGCGCGCGCGAGCCGTCCAGGACGTCGCTCACGTCCACGCCGCGCGCGCGCATCCCCGCGACGTCCGCCGCCATGTCGTCGCTCTGCAGCACGACGTAGCGGATCCCGCCGCCCGCCGCGATGAACGCGGCGCGGTTGCGGCGGAAGCGCCCCGCTTTCTCCTCCGCCGCCCGGTCCTCGGCCGGGTCGTGGATCGCCAGCAGCTCGAGGTAGTCCTCGTCGTTCAGCATCACCGCGTTGTGCGTGCCCTTGCCGGGATGCGTGCCGCCCGGCTGGACGTTGAAGCCCAGGCGGCGGTACTGGGCGACTGAGCGCGCGAGATCTGGAACACAAATCATCAAGTGATCGATGGCGGTGAACATAGGGATGAATGACGAGGGATGAGGGATGAAGTATGACTCTAGAGCGTCAACCGCTTCCCGAAGCTGTAGCAGTGCCTCGTGTATGGCTCGGAGCGCTAGGGGTCGGCGACTGCCGGAAGCAGTTGAGCGACGCGCCGCGCGGTCCACACTACTAGACTGCGATCGGCGCCTTGATGGCGGGATGCGGGTCGTAGCCCTCGAGCGTGAAGTCCTCGTAGCGGAAGTCGAGGAGGTCCGTTACCGCGGGATTCAGCTTGAGCTTCGGGAACGGGCGCGGCGAGCGCGAGAGTTGCTCGCGCACCTGCTCCAGGTGGTTGAGGTAAATGTGCGCATCGCCGAGGGTCAGCACGAAGTCGCCGGGCTTCAGGTCGGTCACCTGCGCCACCATCAGCGTGAGGGCGGCGTAGGAGGCGATGTTGAAGGGCACGCCGAGGAAGAGGTCGGCGCTGCGCTGGTACATCTGGCACGAGAGCCGGCCGCTGGCGACGTAGAACTGGAACAGGGCGTGGCAGGGCGGCAGGGCCATCTTGTCGACGTCGGCCGGGTTCCACGCGGACACGATATGGCGCCGGGAATCCGGTTTGGTTTTCAAATTCTTGACCACTTCCAGAATCTGGTCGATCTCTCTCCCATCCGGAGTGCGCCAGTGGCGCCACTGGTAGCCGTAGACCGGCCCGAGGTTGCCGTTTTCGTCGGCCCATTCGTCCCAGATGGTGACGCCGCGCTCCTGCAGCCACTTCACGTTGGTGTCGCCGCGCAGGAACCACAGCAGCTCGGTCAGGATCGACTTGGTGTGCAGCTTTTTGGTGGTGAGCAGCGGGAAGCTGTCGGCGAGGCCGAACCGCAGCTGCCGGCCGAACACCGACAAGGTGCCGGTGCCGGTGCGGTCGGTCTTGCGTGCGCCGTTCTGCAGCACGTCGCTGAGAAGATCGAGGTACGCGCGCTCGCTCATGAGCCGCTCATGCTCCGATTTCCTGGAGCACATCGCTGGCGCTCTGGTAGCGGTCGTCCGGCGACTTGGCGAGCAGCTTGTCGAGCACCGGCTGGTAGTCGGCGAGCAGCACGGCGAGCTGCGGCACCGGCGCCTTGACGTGCATGCCGATCACGTCGGCAGCGTTCGCGGAGTCGTAGATCTTGGACCCGGTCAGCATCTCGTAGAGGATGCAGCCCAGGCTGTAGAGGTCGGAGCGCGCGTCGACCGGCTTGCCCATGCACTGCTCGGGGCTCATGTAGCGCGGCGTGGCGAGGAACGCGCTGCCCGCGATGGTGAGGGTCGAGCTCACCGTGAGGTCGCGCGCCAGGCCGAAGTCCACCAGCACCGGGCGCCCGTCGGCGCGGAACAGGATGTTGGCGGGCTTGAGGTCGCGGTGCACGATGCCGCGCGAGTGGATCGCGTCCAGCGCCTGCGCGATCTGGCCGGCGAGGCGGATGGCGACGCGCGTGGTGATGCCTTCGCGGATGCGGCTCGCCAGCGTGCCGGAGGGCAGGAACTCCATCGCGATGTAGGGAAAGTCGCCGGTGAAGCCCTGGTCGTAGATGCGCGCCACGAACGCGCTGTCCAGACTTGCGACCAGCTTGTATTCGCGCACGAAACGCTCGAGGAATACGCGGTCGTTGCGCAGCGCGCTGTTGAGAACTTTCAGGGCGACGCGCAGCCCGTCGTGCTCGCGCTCGGCGAGAAACACCTGCGCCTGTCCGCCTTGCCCGATAATGTGAACTACGTTGTATCCCGGCACGGGTTGCGGCTTCGCCATCGAGCTATTTTGCCATTTCGTCGTGTTAGGATCAGTACGGGGAGATAAATCCATATGAAGCTCTTCGGCGCGGGCAAGCCAGATCATCCCATGGCTGATCGGAAGGATGCGACGCGCCTTCTTGCCGAGCTGCCGGCGCAGGACCTGAAGGCCCTGGAGGAGCTCGCGCACTGGTACGAGTCGCTGAGCGGCGCCGAAGGATTCAAGCCCGAGGAGCGCGCCCAGCGCTTCGCGATGGTGGACGAAGCGGCGCAGCCGCGGCTGCGCAAGGTGGCGAAGGAATACCTCGCGTCGGTGCGCTCGGCCAAGGGCTCGCGGGCGCAGGAGAGCCTGGTCTGGACCCGGGTGCACGACTACTGGCGGCTGACCGGCCAGGCGCTCGCGAAGGCGATCGACTCCAGCAAGCCGCAGCCCGCCATCGTGCTCGGCGCGCTGCGCGCGTTCGCCCAGCAGCTCAAGTGGCAGCAGCTGCGCTACGGTCCGATCGACCCCGAGGTCTGGGGGCAGATGAACCGCATCTACCTGGTGGCGGAAACGCGCGGCATCGCCGACGCGAAGGCCGAGTATCTGAAGGCGGCGATGTTCAGCGCCGCCTCGCCCGATACGCGCCCGGCGGCCGAGCTCGAGCTCGCCGAGCGCATCATCGGAGAGCTGGCCGGCGCTTTCACCATCTCGAACGCGCCGACGCCGGAGCTGCCCTACGCGGTGGACTTGGCGCAGCCGGCGGCGCCGACGCGCGCCTCGCGCGCCAGGCCGGGCGCCGGCGCACGCTACTTCGGCGCCGGCAGCGCGCTCGCCACGCTGCAGAACCTGAGCGAGCGCCTGCTCGCCAAGCGCCAGATTCCCACCGAGCTCAAGCCGCAGCCGGAGGACGATGCCGAGACCGTGCTCGGCGTGCTGCGCCACCTCGCGATGTACTGGGCGCCGTCCGCACCCGAGCGCAAGCACAAGCGCCACAACATGCAATCCAAGCTCACCGTGGCGCACGGCTTCGACGGCGTGATCGAGGCGCTCGGCGGCGACCCGGACGACTCGCTCAACTTCGGCGCCAAGGTCGCCGGCGACGAGTGGGCGCTCGACAACGTCAGCGCCGGCGGCTTCGGCGCGCTCGTGCCGCAGGCGAAGAGCGAGTGGGTCAAGATCGGCGCGCTGGTCGCCGCGCAGCCCGAGGGCGGCGCCAACTGGCTGGTGGGCACGGTGCGGCGCGTTTCACGGATCTCCAAGGACGAGCTGCGCGTCGGCGTGGAAACGCTGTCGCGCACGCCCGCGCCCACCCGATTCGCGCTGCGCAGCTTGCAGCAGGTGCAGGGCGTGATCCTGCCGCCGGTCGTAGCGAGCAACGGCGACGCCTCGATCGCGTTGCGCGCGGGCGTCTACACGCGCGGCGAGAACCTCGAGTGCCACACCGGCGGCAAGCACCGCATCTACATGCCGCAGGGCGTCGCCGAGCGCGGCGACGACTACGAGATCGTGAAGTTCAAGGAAATGGTAAGAGAGGCGTAACGGCAGGTCAGAGAAGCTTCACCAGGAACGCCGAGATGTCGGCGATCTCCTCCGCGCAGACCGAATGGGGCATCGGATATTCGCGCCACTCGATCTTGTACTGAAGTTTCTGCAGGAAATCCCGCGACTGCTGCGCCCGTTGGATCGGAATGATGTCGTCGAACTTGCCGTGCGCCATGAAGACGGGCAAATCCTTGTTTGCTGCGCTCCGCTCGCTTTCCACGGTGGCGGCCAGCGGCAGATAGGTGGACAAGGCAAGCACGCCGGCAAGCCGCTCGGGATGACGCAACGCGGCCTGCAGCACGATGGCGCCGCCCTGCGAGAACCCGGCGAGGATGACTTTCCTGCCCTGTTCCTTCTTGACGAGGTCTTCCAGCAGCTTCTGCGAGGCGCGGATGCCTGCGTCGTCCTCGGGCCCGCCGCCGAACTGGAAGATGTCGTACCACGCGCGCATGCGCATGCCCTGGTTGATGGTCACCGGCCGGACCGGCGCGTGCGGGAACACGAAGCGCACCGGCTTGGTGAGGCGCAGCTCGGGCACGATCGGCTCGAAGTCGTGGCCGTCGGCGCCCAGGCCGTGCAGCCAGATCACCGAGGCAGTCGGGTTCGGACCGGTTTCAATTTCGATGGCTTCCATCAATCCCCCATCAGTAGACTATCAGCCGGGGAGCGATGGACAAGATTCTGGTCGCTGATCTGCCTTCGATGGACGCCCGCTACTCGGCAGCGTTCACGGGCTGGCCGCTGGTGTTCGTGCGCAGCATGGAGGAGGCGAGCGCCGCGCTCGAGGTGCCGCACTACGACGCGATCGCGATCGGCGTGTACTTCGACGATTCGCAGATGTTCGACCTGGTGCGCGCCATCCGCAGCCACGAGGTGCACAACGAGGTGCCGGTCCTGTGCGTGCGCGGCGGGCCGGGATTCGCCGCGGTCACCACGCGCACGCTCGAGATCGCAGTGCAGGCGCTGTCGGCCGACTGCTTCGTCGACCTGCTGCAGTTCCAGGACGAGAAGAGCGGCGACGCTGCGCTGCGCGCGGCGCTGCAGCGCTACGTCAAGGCGTAAACAGCGCTTCGAGCCGCTTGCGCGCCTCGGCGTTGCCGGCGTCGTCGTCGGGATACTTGGTGAGGTCGAGGAACAGATTGCAGGCGGCCGCCTGGGCGGCGAGCTCGAGGCCTTCGGTCGACAGCGCCGGGGAGACAAAGCGGTGCATGCGCACGCACGCCACCGCCGGCTCGTTCTGCCCGCCGCTGCGCACGTGTCGCACGAGGTCGAACATGCGCGAGTCATCGAAATGCACGCCGACCACGATCAGGTCGAACCCGTCGGAAACCAGCAGACGCTGCGCCTCGGCGAGCGTGTGCGCGAACGCCAGCTCGTGTCCATGGAGGACTTCGCTTAGACGGCGGTCGCTCTCCGGGATATCGGCGACCAGGATGCGCTTGCGCATGCAGGAGGGGTGGTGAGGTCGCGTTCATAGTACGGATAGTGTGTTCTGTCCCTTTATGCACGACATAGTCCGAACCGCACGCTATTTCTTGCGCAGCGCCGACTTGGGCCGGAAAGCCTTGACCACCGCTTCGTGCGTCTCGATGTAGGGGCCGCCGATCAGGTCGATGCAGTAGGGCACCGCGGCGAACACCCCGTCGAGCGTCTCGCGGATCGCCTTGGGCTGGCCGGGAAGATTGATGATCAAGGTTTTTTTTCGCACCACGGCCAGCTGGCGCGAGAGGATGGCAGTCGGCACGTACTTCAGGCTGACGGCGCGCATCTGCTCGCCGAAGCCGGGCATCACCTTGTCGGCGACGGCAAGGGTCGCCTCCGGGGTCACGTCGCGCGGCGCGGGGCCGGTGCCGCCGGTGGTCAGCACCAGGCTGCAACCCTTTTCGTCCACCAGCTCCTTCAGGGTGGCCTCGATCACCGGCTGCTCGTCGGCGATCAGGCGCGTCTCGTCGCGCCATTCGGGCGAAGCGATCGCCGAGGTCAGCCACTCCTTGAGCGAGGGGATGCCTTCGTCCTTGTACACGCCTGCCGAAGCGCGGTCGCTGATCGAGACCAGGCCGATGATCATTGGATTTCGAACACTTCCAGCTCCACGGCGGCGGCGCGACGCGCCCCGCTCGCAACGCACACCATGCGGTTGAGCCACGAGTAGCGCGCATCGCCGGTCTCGAAGCTCGGGGTGGTGCGCATGTAGTAGAGCGAGGGATCGACGTTTTCCCCGGAAGCCAGTTTCTTGAGAACCTCGGGCGGGCCATGCCGCAGCCCGCGGTTGCGCACGTAGATCAGCGCGCCATCATTCGTTTCCAGCGTGTAGCGCGCATCCAGGTCGGCCACACCGTCGCTACGGATCACCTGCCAGTCGGCGCCGCCGGGAAGCACGCGGCCCGCAAGCCGTTCGCCGCGAAAGCGCCCGCCGGTGATGCCGATGATGCGGCGGCGGCCCTGCGGCGTGTCGCCCAGCTCCTGCGGCGGCGCGAGCGTGATTTCCGCCTTAAACAGCGGTGCCAGGTTCAATGTCTTTGAGAACCCTGAACAGCTCGCGGAAGGCGTGCGGCGGCTTGCCGAGGCTCGCCTCCTTGCGCGCGTTGCGGATCAGCGCGCGCAGGCTCTGCAGGTCGGCGCCCGGGTGCTCGGTGGCGAACGCGGTGAGCGCCTCGTCGTCGGCGATCAGGCGCTCGCGCCAGCCTTCGAGGCGCCGGTGGCGCGCGCTGGCCTGCGCCGAGCTGCCCTCGAGCTCGGCGATGCGCGCGCGGATCGGCGCCGGGTCGACGTCGCGCATCAGCCGGCCGATGTACTGGATCTGGCGGCGCTTGCCTTCGTGCGCCGTGATGCGCTTGGCTTCGAGCACGGCCTCGAGCAGCCTGGAATCGAGCGCCATGGCCTGCAGCATCCCCTCGGGCAGCGCGACCAGCGCGACACCGAGCGCCTGCAGCTCGTGCATTTCGCGCTTGCGGCGCGTCTTGCTGACAATTTCGGGATCCACGCGATTATCATAGCGCCCCCATGCCGAAGCGCCACGGATTCAGCTGCGACGAGACCGAGCTGCGCGAGATCGCGCACGCGGTGCTCGCGCGGGCCAAGCGCGCCGGCGCCAGCGGCTGCGATTGCGACGTGTCCGAGGGCTTCGGCCTGAGCGTCACGGTGCGCAAGGGCAAGCCCGACACCATCGAGCACAACCGCGACCGCGCGCTCGGCGTGACGATCTATCTCGGCGAGCGGCCGAAGGCGCACCGCGGGCACGCCAGCACTTCGGACTTCTCGCGCCCGGCGCTCGAGCAGACGGTGGACGCCGCGGTGGCGATCGCGCGCCATACCGCGGAGGACGATTGCGCCGGGCTGCCGGACGCGGACCTGCTCGCGCGCGACACGCCCGACCTCGATCTCTACCACCCGTGGGCGATCTCGACCGAGGAGGCGGTGGACATCGCCAAGCGATGCGAGGCCGCGGCCTTCGCCGTTTCGAAGAAGATCCGCAATTCCGAGGGCGCCACGGTTTCGGCGCAGCAGAACCAGTTCGTGTTCGCCAACAGCCTGGGTTTCACCGGCGGCTACCAGGGCTCGCGCCACTATCTGTCCTGCGCGGTGATCGCCGAGGAGAAGGGCCTGATGCAGCGCGACGACTGGTACAGCGCCTCGCGCCTGCCGTCGGAGCTCGCCGACCCGCGCGCCCTCGGGCGCTACGCCGGCCAGCGCACCGCGGCGCGCCTCGGCGCGCGCAAGATCGCCACCGGCCAGGCGCCGGTGCTGTTCGAGGCGCCGGTGGCGCTCGGCCTCATCGGGCACTTCGTGTCGGCGGTAAACGGCGGCAACCTGTACCGCAAGACCACGTTCCTGGCGGACAGCCTTGGGAGCCAAGTATTTGCCTCCCAAGTCCGTATCGACGAGCGCCCGCTAGAGCCGCAGGGCATGGCGAGCACGCCGTTCGACGAGGAGGGCGTGGCGACGCGCGAGCGCCCGATCGTGCGCGCCGGCGTGGTCGAGGGCTACTTCCTCGGCAGCTATTCGGCGCGCAAGCTCGGCATGAAGTCCACCGGCAGCGCCGGCGGGCACCACAACCTGGTGATCGAGTCGAAAGGGCCGGATTTCGCCGGCATGCTGAAAACCATGGGTCGCGGACTGCTGGTGACCGAGCTGCTGGGCCAGGGCGTGAACGTCGTGACCGGCGACTACTCGCGCGGCGCCGCCGGTTACTGGGTGGAAAACGGCCAGATCGCCTACCCGGTGGAGGAGATCACCATCGCCGGCAACCTGCGCGATATGTTCAAGCAGATCGCCGCCATCGGCAGCGACGTGATCGTGCGCAGCGGGCGCTCGTGCGGCTCGATCCTGGTCGAGAATATGACCATAGCCGGGGAATAAGCATAGGCGTAAGCTGCGCAGAACCCTGCGCCTCAGCGGGCGTCTAATTCCCATGGGCCAGGCCTGCACCCACGACCAGTTTCCGGGACCGAACAAGGAACACCCGGTCGTAGCCGTCCTCGCGGTGATCGCCATCATCGCCGCCATGCTGTTGATTGGATGGGCGCGCCTGGCGGTGCACGGCACCGACGACATCGAGGAAGCGCTGCTCGAGCCGCCCATGACCGAGGAGCAGGCGGCGATCCCCCGGGCCGACACCAAGCTGCCCGAGGAGCGCGAGGTCGAGTCCGCCGTGACCTCGACCCGTTTCGCGACCGGTTTCTCGCCGTAATAGCCGCTACGGCATAATTTCCCGCATGCGAAAGCTGATTGCCGTAGCCACGGTGCTGCTCGCCCTGGCGCCGTACCCCCTCCTTGCCCAAGGCCCGCAGCCCGACGTGATCTACGTGCCCACCCCGCACGAGGTGGTGGACGACATGCTGCGCCTTGCCAACGTGCACAAGGGCGACGTGCTCTACGACCTCGGCTCCGGCGACGGCCGCATCGCGATCGCCGCGGCCAAGAAATTCGGCATCAAGGCGGTCGGCATCGACATCGATCCGCAGCGCATCCGCGAGGCGAACGAGAACGCGAAGAAAGCCGGCGTCACCGACCTGGTCGAGTTTCGCCAGCAGGACCTGTTCAAGACCGACATCCAGGAGGCCACGGTCGTCACGCTCTACCTCCTGCCCGACCTCAACGTGAAGCTGCGCCCGCGGCTGTGGGAAGAGCTCAAGCCCGGCACGCGCATCATCTCGCACCAGTTCGACATGGGCACCTGGAAGCCCGAGAAGACGCTGCAGTCGAACGGGCGCACGGTCTACTTCTGGACCATCCCCGCCAAGAAGAAATAGCGCCATGAAGAAGCTGCAGCTCGAAGTCGCCTCCGACGTGGTCTGCCCCTGGTGCTACATCGGCAAGCGCCGCCTGGAGAAAGCGCTCGACCTGCTCAAGGGCGAGCTCGAGGTCGAGGTGCGCTGGCTGCCGTTCCAGCTCAACCCGGACCTGCCGGCCGACGGCATCCCGCGCGCCGACTACCGCAAGGCCAAGTTCGGCTCGCTCGAGCGCTCGAAGCAGATGGACGCGCGCGTGATCGAAGAGGGCAAGGGCGAGGGCATCGAGTTCGCCTTCGACCGCATGCAGATCCAGCCCAACACGACTCAGGCGCACCGGCTGATCGGGTTCGCCACGGATCAAGACGCCGTGGTGACTGCATTGTTCAAAGCCCACTTCGAAGAAGGGCGCAACATCGGCGACCCGAAGGTCCTGGCCGAGATCGCCGCGCAATGCGGCGTGAAAGGTTGGCCTGTAAAGGCGCCCGACGTGTCTCAGCTGGAGGGCGAAGTGCGCGAGATGGGAATCTCCGCAGTGCCGACGTTCATCTTCGAGCGCAAGCACGGCGTTTCGGGCGCGTATCCCGCGCCCACGCTGGCGGACGCGATCCGCCAGGCTGCAACCAGCACTGTTTAAGTAAAGTCGAGCCGGGTCTCGAGCACCATGCCGTAGATCGGCAGCGCCGGGCGCTTGCCGCCCAGCTCGAGCACCGGCAGCTCTTCGGCGCCCAGCGTCTCCACCTTGGCTTTCAGCGCCTTCATCAGGTCGAGCGAGATCACGATCTCGCCGTTGCGCGCGCGATGCACCAGGCGCTCCGCGATGCTGACGCAGTCGCCGAGCGCGGTGAACTGCTGCGCGCCCGGCAGCCCGGCCATGCCGAACACCGTCTCGCCGATGTGCACGCCGAGCGAGACCGCGGCCGGCAGGCCGTACTCGGTCTTCCAGCGCTCGCTGATCGGCGCGAACTGGGTCTGGATTGCTCGTGCCGCGATGAGAGCGCTATTCGCGAACTCCACTGAAGACCCGGCGTCGAATGCCGCCAGCACCGTGTCGTTGTGCACCATCACGACCATGCCCTCGTTGGCCTGCGCGGCTTTCGCGGTGAAGGCGAAAAACTCGTTCGCCAGC
>Ga0307497_10000082_pt1 | contig 18906 bp, 11 predicted proteins | sample 10_S_MG_FD_201366 | JGI IMG/M metagenome (GOLD analysis project Ga0307497, IMG submission 201366) | Soil microbial communities from Populus trichocarpa stands in riparian zone in the Pacific Northwest, United States - 10_S | ecosystem: Environmental > Terrestrial > Soil > Riparian zone > Trees...
GCGCACGACGTCCGAGCCGCTCGCGGCGAGCTCTTGCGGCGCGCCGTGCGCGACGACCTTGCCGCCGGAGAGCAAGTAGCCGTCGTCGGCGATCTGCGCGAGGTCGTGCACATCGTGCGACACGACGATGCTCGTGATCCCCAAACCTTGGTTCATCTCGCGAATGAGCCGCAGTATCACGCCGCGCGAGATCGGATCGAGCCCCACGAACGGCTCGTCGTAGATCAGGATCTCCGGATCCATCACGATCGCGCGCGCGAGCGCGACACGCCGAGCCATGCCGCCCGAGAGCTCTGCCGGCATCAAGTCGGCGGCGCCGCGCAGGCCCACCGCGTTGAGCTTCGCGAGCACGAGCGCGCGCATCAGGGGCTCGGTCAGGTCGGTATGCTCGCGCAGCGGGAACGCGACGTTCTCGAACACGTCCAGGTCCGTGAGCAAGGCGCCGTTTTGAAACAGCATCCCCATGCGCTTGCGCAGCGCGAAGATCTGCGCGCGGTCGAGCGTCCCAAGATGCTGACCACACACGACGACACGCCCCAGAGTCGGTGCGACCTCGGCCGTGATCAGCTTGAGGAGCGTGGTCTTGCCGGTGCCGCTCGGTCCCATGATCGCCGTGATACGGCCGCGGCGCACCGTCAGGTCGAGCCCGGACAGAATCGCCCGTGAGCCGATCCGATACTCGACGTCGCGCACGTCGACGATCACGTCGGCGGTGCTCGAAGCCTCGGGTGTGCCGTGCGGAGAATCGTTAGTCACGCGCCGTCGCGCGGCGTACTAGCCGGCAGACTCTCCTGTCCGGTGTGAGTCCCTCAATCGCGCGCAAGAATAGCAAATCGGATCGGAGAGCATCTGCGGGCGTCGCGCTCGATGCGTGGGCAGAGCCTTCGCGTGCCCGGCTCGCGAGCTCACTCGCCCGCGTCGAGCGAGTGGTCCTCTTCCTCCGGCGGCGCGCCGTCGTAGACCTCGTAACGGCGGCGCTGGAGATACGCTTTGCGGATCAAGGCGTACTCGTCGAACGACCCCTCGAGCGCGGTCTCGGTGGGCAGCAGCGCAGCTCGGTCCGAGGTGTACCGCCAGAGGATTAGCCCCCACGTAGCGCCCGAGTCGTTGTGCCAGAGCACGTCGCTTTGTAGGTCGATCGTCCACCCCGCCCAATCCCGGACCGTGCCCATGCCGAGAATCGGCAGCATCAGCGGTCCGCCCGACGGCACGCCCCAGACCGCGAGAGTCTGTCCGAAGTCCTCTTGGTGTCGCTCGAGCCCGAGCTTTCTCGCCGGATCGAAGAACCCTGCGCCCGCCACCGTGTTGAGCAGGAAGCGTCCGAAGTCGGAGAACCCCGGCTTGAACTTCGCTTGCAGGAAGTTGTTCAGAATGTCGATCGGAGCTTCCAAGTTCGTGAAGAAGTTGCGCATGTGCCGGTCGACGGGCTTCGGGACAATTCGATCGTAGCCGCGCGCAACCGGCCTCACGACGGCCTTGTCGAGAGCCCGATTGAATTTGTAGACGCCGCGGTTCAAGCGCTCGAAGTGATCGGGCACGTCTTCGCGCACCGCGCTCGGCGGCGTGCAGCCGATGCAACACGCCAAGAGCAAGCAGACCGACAGCAGCACTCGAATTCGACTCACACACCCATCCATGGCTCGGCATTCTATCCACGCGGCGATTCGCAGTATTCCGACTGCGGCACACGCGCGGCCTACGCGCATCGTTACCGGGGCTATTTCTTGTCGGGCTTCGTGAACGTGAAGTCGCCGAACTGCGAGCTGCCCTCGCTCGTCTCGGTGACCACGTTGTTTGGGTTCTCGCCGCAGTACCAGTAGCTCAATCGCAGCGCGCCATCCTGATTCGACACGTGCTTGTACGTTTGCCGCACGTACCACGGCTCGACGAGCGTCTCGGGGTCGTACGCCCAGACGTCGACGCCGATCGTATCTGCGTCGAGCCTGTTCCAGACTTCGACCGCGTCGAGCTGCTCCGAGTACTTCGGATCGTTGCGATGGAAGATGCCGGCCCTGACCTGAGTCGTGTGGATCACGAGCGTGTGCCCGGTCCAGAAGCCGATCGAGTCGCCGTAGTGGAGCGGATACGCGTCGGCCGCAGGCGGATGGTCGCGACCGTCCGTGTACACGCGGCGCAGGTTGTTCATCGTTTCGGAAAAGAGATACGTCTGCCCCGGCGTCACGATGAACTCGCGTAGGAACGGGATCGCGAGCCAGCGCGGATAACCGGGCGCGCTGCAATTGCTCAGCGGGTCGTACTCGACTCCCTGCTTCGACAGCTCGCGGCGGCGCTCGAGATCCGCGCGCGCTTCGGGCTTGAGCTTCGCGGTCGTGAGCTCGCCGGGCTTTTGCGCGGGATCGAACAGCGGCGGGCCGACGCGTTGCCAGAACCCGGTCCAGTCCGGCATGTCGTCGAGGGAGAGCGGCGCGCCGCCGCCGGCGCGCGCTTTGAGCGCCGCGTAGAGCTCCGCGCCGCTGTTGAACTGCAGCCCGAGCGCCACTTTCTGTTCCCGCTCGGCCGGCACGAGAGCGGCACCCGCGACGCTCTGGCTCGGCGCCGGCGCCGCCGCGCCGCCCGGAGTGTCGCCCGCGCCGGGTGAGCTCCGCGCGCAGGACGCGACGAGCGCCGCAAGCGCGAGCGCGCAGACGAGCGATCTGCCGAGCTCGCTCAGCGCCGTCGCCACCGTATCGCCGTCGTGCACCGACACGCGACTCTCAGCGGCCCGCCGGCTGCGCCGGCGACGCGGGCTTGTCGAACGTGAAGTCGCGGAATTGCGATGAGCCGTTGTCGGTCTTGATCACGTCGTTGTTCTGGTTCTCGCGGCAGTCCCAATAGCGAATCCGGAGCGAACGATCTTCGTCGGCGAGCTTCGTGTACGTCTGCTTCACGTACCACGGCTCCGTGAGGGACGGCGGGTCGTAAACCCAGACGTGCGCGACCATGTGGCGGTCGTCGATCTTCTCCCAGATCTCGACGGTCTCGACCTGATCGCTGTACTCGGGTTGCGCGCGCTGGTACTGCCCCGCACGCAGCTGGTTCGTGTGGATCACGAGCCGCTTGCCGTCCCAGAAGCCGATCGAGTCGCCGTTGTAGAGCGGATAACGGTCGGCCTCCGGTACGTGCGCGCGGCCGTCCGTGTAGACGCGGCGGATGTCGTTGACCATCTCGTTGACCAGGTACGTCGTGCCAGGCGTCGGCACGAACTCGCGCAGAAATGGCTCGGTCAGCCAACGCGGGTGACCGGGCGGCGCGCAATTGCTGAGCGGATCGAACTCGATGTGGTTCTTGATTCGATCGAGCTTGTCGCGCAGGCGCTTGTCGTACTCGGGCGTGAGCTTCGCGGTCGGCAGCGGACCGAAGCCTTGGTCGGGATCGAAGTTGAGGCTCAGCGGATCGCGCGTGTACGTACCGGACCAATCGGGCAGCTGCTCGCTCTTGAGCCGTTGGCCGCCGTTCGCTTGCTTCTCGAAGTCGCTGTAAAGGCCCGAGGCCGTTCGATGCTCGCGGCCGAGCGCGGTCATCTCGGCCTTGGTCGCTGGCAAGCGAACTGCGCCGCGCGCGCCCGGTGCCACGGACGCGGCGAGCGCAGCGGCGGCGACAATCGCGAGCGACGAGAAACGCGAGCGTTCGGTCATTGCTTTCCCCCGATCAGGGCACGCGAAGAAGAGTGAACGCTAAACCTAGAAGGCTCGGGCGCGCAACCGCCGCGCGTCCGACGGCTTTTGCGTTAAGATGCGGCAAACCATAACGACTGGGGGATCTCGCGATGCTTCGCGCCGCCGCTGTCTGTGCTCTCCACTTCACCGTCGCTTCCTCGCTCCTCGCGCTCGCACCCGCGGCTCGCGCGGACGGCAAGATCGACAAGATCACGCCGGTCACGGACGCGATGCTCGCGAACCCGAATCCCGACGATTGGCTCATGTGGCGGCGGACACTGAACAACTGGGGCTACAGCCCGCTCAAGCAGGTCGAACGGGGCAACGTGAAGCAGCTCAGGCTCGTCTGGACGCGGCCGCTCGCGGCCGGCGACCAGGAGGGCACCGCGCTCGTGCACGACGGCATCCTGTACTTCCCGAACCCGAACGACATCACGCAGGCGTTCGACGCGGTGACCGGCGACTTCATCTGGGAGTACCGCCGCTCCGTGCCCGAGGACGTCGGCCAATACTTCCCGGCCGCGGGCACGAACCGCAACCTCGCGATCTACGACAACTTGATCCTCGACAACGGCGCCGACGGCTGGGCGTACGCCGTCGATGCGAAGACCGGCAAGCTCGCCTGGGAAACGCACATCCTCGACTACAAGCACGGCGCGAAGAACAGCTCGGGGCCCATCGTCGCCGACGGCAAGGTGATCTCGGGCCGCAGCTGCGAGCCCGAGGGCGGGCCCGAGGCGTGCGTCGTGACGGCGTTCGACGCGAAGACCGGCAAGGAGCTCTGGCGGCACCGCACGATCCCGAAGCCCGGCGAGCCCGGCGACGAGACCTGGGGCAACATCCCGTACGAGCAGCGCTGGCACGTCGGCATGTGGATGGTGCCGAGCTACGACCCGGCCACGAAGCGGATCTACGTGGGCACGTCCGTCGTCGCGCCCGCGCCGAAGTTCATGCTCGCGGGCAACAACAACCAGTACCTCTACCACAATTCCACGCTCGCGCTCGACGTGAGCACCGGCAAGATGATCTGGTTCTTCCAGCACGTCGTCGACAGCTGGGACCTCGATCATCCATTCGAGCGGTTGATCGTCGACACGTCGCTGACTCCGGATCCGAAGTCGGTGCGCTGGATCAACCCGAGCCTGCACCAGGGCGAGACGCGCAAGGTGATCACGGGCATCCCGGGCAAGACCGGCATCGTCTACACGCTCGACGCCGAGAACGGCAAGTTCCTCTGGGCGCGCGAGACGACGCCGCAGAACGTGATCGCGAACATCAACGTCGAGTCCGGCGCCGCCACCGTGAATCCGGAAGCGCAGTTCACGGCGCCGAACCAGACGAAGCTGATCTGCCCCAGCACGTCGGGCGGCAAGAACTACCCGTCCGGCACGTACAGCCCGCTCACGGGCACGATGTACTACCCGCTCCAGAACACGTGCATGCAGGAGACCTCGGGCGAGCGTACGCTCGACCCGAACGACAACAGCCTCTACCGCTTCAGCGCGAAGGTCGAGATCTCGCCGGGCGAGAAGAACGTCGGCACGCTCCAGGCGATCAACGTCGCGACCGGCAAGACCGAGTGGAAGTACGAGCAGCGCGCCGGGATGTTGTCGCTCATGTCGACGGGCAGCGGCCTGCTGTTCGGCGGCGACGTGAACGGACACTTCCGCGCGTTCGATCAGAAGACCGGCGAGGTGCTCTGGGAGATCAACCTCGGCGCCGCCGTGAACGGCTACCCGATCACGTACTCCGTGGGCGGCAAGCAGTACATCGCGATCAGCACAGGCGGGTCCGGTCTCGCGTACGGCCTCGCGCGGCTCGCACCGGAGCTGCACCCGGGCAACGGCAACCAGCTGTTCGTGTTCGCGCTACCGTAAAGGCCGCCGCGAAGAAGGAACGCGAGGGAAGCACGATCGACTTCACTCGAGGCGGCGCTAGAAGAACCGAAACGCAGCGATCCGGGGGGAGCGCTACTCATGCAAGCGACGCAGCACTCGCAGTCGGAGGCCACGCGCTCCGGCATCCTTACGACCCTGGGGGCGATGATCGGTCTCGCGTTCGGTCCGAGCGTGATCTCGACGCTCACAAGCGGGGCATACATACCGTCGATCGAGAAAGAGTTCGGTTGGACCCGTGTCGAAGTCTCGTTCGCCTTCTCGATCGTCGCCTACATGGTCGTTGCGATGTCGCCGCTGCAGGGATTTCTCGCCGACCGCTTCGGCCCACGTCGCGTGATCCTGACGTCGATCCCGCTCTTCGGCGCGAGCCTCGCAGCGCTCTACTTCACGCCGCCGAATCTATTCATCTACTACGTGCTCTGGGGACTCACACCGGTGCTCGGGGTCGGTCTCTGGCCGATCGCGTATCTGCAGTCCGTCACGCCGTGGTTCGATCGCAAGCTCGGCCTCGCTCTCGGCTGCGCGAACGCCGGAATCGGCCTCGGTAGCACGCTACTGCCCATCCTCGTAATCCGCCCGATGATCAAATACTACGATTGGCAGCACGCGCTGCTCACGCTCGCCGCGCTCGTCGTGTTCGTGAGCTGGCCGGTCGTCGCGTACTGCCTGCGTGAGCCGTCGGTGGCTGATGCTGCCGCGGCGAAGGCACGCGCCGCGAAGCGCGCGTTTGGGATACCGTTCCAGCAAGCGACGCGCGACTCGACCTTCGTGGTCCTCAACATCGTATTCTTCTTGCTCGGCCTCACGGCCACGAGCTTGAGCAGCCAGCAGGTCGCGCTGCTCAGCGACGCCGGTTGGACACAGGACCAGACGATTGCGCTGCAGACGACCTTCGGCTTCGGTCTGCTCTTCGCGCGCGTCGCGGTCGGCTTCGTGATCGACCACATCTTCGCGCCGCGGGTGATGATGACGGTGTCGATCGGCGGCGCGCTCGCGTGCGTGCTGTACGCAACCCATCCGGATGCGGGTTACGTCAGCGCATTGCTGATCGGCTTCTTGCTCGGCGCCGAATTCGACGTGCTCGCGTACCTGATCAAGCGTTACTACGGCGGCATCGCTTACGGCCGGATCTACGGCGTGATCTTCGGCGTGTTCTACCTCGGCTCCGGCATCGGCATCTACGCGTTCGCGCGCTTGCACGACGCGTACGGCAACTACCACGCCGCGCTCTACGCGGCGGCCGGTGTGCTGATCGCGTCCGCCGTCCTGCTCGTGCTGCTGCCGAAGTATCGCTACAGCGTCGGCGCGGACGCGGCGCTGCCCGCCGCGCCAACGCCGCAGAGCGCTTAGCCGCGTTCGGCGACACTCGCCGACGTCAACGCACGAGCTCGGCTAAACCCGCGTCCTGGCGGGCGCGCCATGATGGCCGCACTGCCGGCAACCCGCCGCCCAGCATGGTGCGGCGCCCCGATGCGATGTTAGTATCCCGATACAACAAAGCCTGCGCACAGCGCAAGCAACGAAGAACCGCAGGGGATCGGGCCGATGGGCCGACGTCCAATGTTGACGCGCGCGACGTCCATGCTTACGTGGACGCTGCTACTCATCGTCCTTCCCGTCTCGTTCTACGGAATGCACGTCTTCGGCCAGCTCAGCGACGTGCGCAAGGACAACCTCCGTACATTATCGAAGGCGGCCGACCAGACGGCCCAGAACCTCGACAACCTCGTGGTCAACGTCCGAAGCCTCGCCGACAAGTGCGGCTTCGTCGACGAATTCGTCAGGCGGCAGCCGCGGCTTGCTCTACTCGACAAGAGCGGCTGCACCGCCGCTGGAGACAGAACCGCGCAGCTCAGAGTCAGCGAAAGTGGGATCGAGATTTGGTCGACGCAGACACCCGCGGTCGATCAGAACCAGGCGTACTTGAAGTTCGGCGTTCGCTTGGGCGACTTGCTCGCCGAGATTCCCTTCGGCGACGTGCTCGATCTGTTGTTGATCGCCGACGGTAGCGGGAAGGTCATCGCGCAACATCGCCCCTACGGTCGTACCGATATCGGCCTGAAGGTTACGAGCCTCGAGGGCCTGCCGCTCGTCGACGACGGCGCAAAGCTGATCGCCGCCGACCTTCAGCGCTCGAGCGCGACTCGCACCGTTCAGGTGGCCGGAGCCGAGTACGAGCTGCTGTGCCAGCCGCTCAACGTGACGTCGGTGACGGACGGGGGTCCCGCGCCGGATCCGACCGCCGCCGCAAAGCAGACGGAGCAAACGAAGGGTCAGCCGGCTCCGGGGAGCGCCGCACCGCAGCCGAGGCGGTGGCTGATGTGCGGCCTCGTAGCGAGCCAAGGCGAATTCAGGCAATCACTGCAGGTCGCGCCATTCCTCGCGGTGTTCTTGTTCGCCGCCATCGTGTTTGCGTTTCTCAGCTGGCCGCTCCTGAAACTCCTGCTGATGTCCGAACGCGACCGTCTGCAATTCGCAGACCTCTGCTTCCTACTCATCGGTACCTGGGCCGCCGCCATGCTCGCGACGATCCTGGTCTTGAGCACGGGAGTCGATCGGCAGCTCCGAGCGCGGTCCGCACGGAGTCTCGAGAACCTAGCGGCGAGAGTCGAGGGGAATTTGCAAGCAGAGGTCGACGAGCTGAAGGGAACGCTGGTCAGGATGGACGGGAAGCTCGCCGAGCTTCTACAGCAACAACACGTGAGCAGCACCCGTCTCAAGGATATCAGCGACTTGCTCGCGCCCGATAGCAAGATGGGAACCGCCAACGAAGCGGACGGGACGGCGCGAGACAAAGACCTTGATCGGTTGCATAGCGAAATCGTTTCCGCGTGGTGGTCGAAGGGCCTCGCCGCTTCCGACGTCGCGTTTTGGGCAAATTGCACAGACGCCAAACAATTCCTAAAGGCCACGGTCAAGAAAAGCAACACGCCGCGCGTCTCCTTGCGCGAACGTGACTACTTCAACGCCGTGCTGCAGGACCGCTTGTGGGCCAGTCCCGCCCGTCCCAGCGATCCCGCGACGGCCACGGCAAGCAGCTTCGTGCAGCCGCTGCGTTCCATTACGACGGGCGAATTCGCGACGGTCGTGTCCGTCAAGTCGCAAGTCCCAGCCGCGGACAATCAAGCGTGCACGAACGTGGCTGCGATACAAGCGAGACTCGTCGCGACGACGCGTCCTGTGCTGTCGCCGGGCGTCGGCTTCGCAATCATCGATGAAGACGGCAAGGCTGTTCTGCACTCCGATGCGCGGCGCGCGTTGTTCGAGAACCTCTTCGAGGAGATGGACGACGGCCAGCGTCTGCACGCGATCGTACAGGCGCGTAAGGAGGCGGCGTTCACGACGACCTATCTAGGCCGGCCCCACCAAGTTCACGTGCGACCGCTTGCGGAGCTGCCTTGGTTCGTCGTCACGTTTGCGGACACCGAGACGACCACGACCAGAACCGTCGAGATCATCGGTCACGCGTTCATTCTCTGCATCGTCTACTTGACGATCTTCGCACTCGTAGCGGGCCTCTACTGGACCGCCAAAGGTCCCGAGATTCCGCGCTGGCTTTGGCCGAACGCGCATCGTCCAGAGTGGTCGGCCGGCATTTCCGCCGCCGCGCTGGCGGCATTCGTGCTTGCGGCCTGGTTTGCGGACGGCGATAAGCTGCTCGTAATCGCGATGCTGATCCCCCTGGCCGTGGTCGGCACGCTGTATTTCTTATATTGCCGACGCGGAGCTCGAAACGACCTCCCTATCGGCAGCTCGCAAACGGACCAGGTCCGCGCGAGTATTGCTGCGGCGTATGCACTCTGGATGATCATCGCGATCGTACCGGCCGCACTGTTCTTCATGGCGGCCGCCGACAGCCAGGACCGGCTGCAGATGCGCGACGAGGCCGAGTACCTGACGCAGCGGCTCGCTCACCGCTCGTGTGCGCTCGAAGACGACTACCGCGACGTGAACCTCGGCGGCATCTGCAACGACTGCAAATACCCCCCGGACCGGCTCATGAGCACGCGCGACTTGTATCCGTCGACGATGTTCGAGCCGGATAGCGACGACCTCGCGCACGTCGATCTGCCGCGCTGGTCTCCGGATCGTTTCGACGCCAAGGCAGGCCGCGTGAAGGTCAGCGTCGACAAAACCGCCCTTGTCGGCGGGGACGCGCCGACCATGCGCGCAGAGGACTTCTGGAGTCGGCTCGAATGGCTCAAGCCGATCTACAACCAGACGACCGTGCGGACCCGGTATCTCGACCGCGAGCCGATGAACGAGGAGCGCGTAGAGGGTGCCGAATGGTTCCACTCGCGGCGAGGCACGACGGAGATCTACGGCGCTTCGGCGCTCGCTTGCGGAACGCAAGTCACAATCGCATCCCGTCCACCGCCGATGGTCGGCGAGCAATTCTTCTGGTGGACCGTCCCGCTCGGTGCGGCGCTGGCGGCGGCGCTCTTTCTCTGGGTCCGCTACGGCGCACGGCGAATCTTCTTCGGCGAGATCAGAGACCCGCTCTCGCCGGAGCTCGGCGGGTTGACCTCGATTCTCGACTCGACGCCGCCGCACTCTTCTTGCTGGATCGTTGCGACGGTCACCTCACCGCACGATCGAGTCGCGTTGCTCGCCGCACCACGCGACGCCTCGGGAGGCGGCTCATTCGCGCGGATCGATGCGTCCGCCTACCGCTCCGAACCGCCGGAGCGGAAGAAGCTCCTGGACGCGCTCGAGGGTTTAGCCGCGAGTGGCGACAACGTCTTGATCGTGTCCGCGGCGGACCCCTACACACTGTTGTCGCTCGCAGAGCTGCGAGATCTCGCGACAACCGCGTCGGGCGCGGCCAAGCCGGACCCCGACCACTCGCGATGGTGCCAACTCCTGACGCGAGCGCGCTTCGTCACCGTCTCGATTGCGCGCCCGCGGACGTCTCGCGCGTCGACGGCTTTTTGGCGGCGCGGTCTCGATGAGATCGTCACGCAGACGTGGCTCAACGACGAGCTCGCTAGCGTGCCCGATCAGCCGGAATCGCGATCGAGACTCCTGCACCACCTCGTGGGATCGACTCAGCGCCAAGCGCTGGATCGAATCGTCGACTATGCGGCCGCGTACTACCTCGGTCTCTGGGACGCCTGCTCGGAGGCCGAGAAGCTCGTGCTCGTGCAGCTAGCGTTCGAGAACGTAGTCAACCCGAAGCAATCGGTCGTGATCCGCCGGCTACTCGAGCGCGGCCTGTTGCTGCGCGACCCGGCATTGCGGCTGTTCAATCGGAGCTTCGCGCTGTTCATCACGCGCGTTCACGATCCGGCCGAGGTCAGCGAATGGGAGCATCGCACCACCGGCTTCTCATGGGCGCAGACGCGTTGGGTTCTGTTCGGCTTTCTGCTGATCGCCTCGTTGTTCCTGTGGGTCACACAGAGGGAGCTGTTCAATACGAGCGTGCTGTTCCTCTCGGCCGCGGCGGCCGGACTGCCCGCCGTCTTGAAGTTGATGTCGGACGTGACGAAGTCCGACAAGAAGGGCTGACGAGAGGCACGGCGACGCCGCGTGCCGCGACCCGACGGCGCGTGCGCCGCCGCGAGGCTCGCCCACCTCACTTGCGCTTGCGCGCGTTTCTCTTTCTGGGGCGTCTCGAAACGGCGGTCTTGATTCGCGCGCTTGCAACCTGCTTGCCTCTGCCGTGCGACGACCATTCGTCCGGGTCGATCAAGTCCGGCACCGTCCACCCGTTCAAGTCGTACTCGGCCATGCACTGCTCGGCGAAGCCCTTGAACTTCGCCGCGTTGCCGTTCGCGAGCGCGCCGAACAGCGCGTAGCGCCGGATCTCTTCCGTGCTGCCGCCGTAGTTGATCTCGTAGAGCTCGTGACGCGCGCCGAACTCGGTGCCGAGGCAGTCCCAGAGGAGCTTCATGAGCTTGATCCGCTGCTCGGCCGTGTAGCCGTTCGACCCGCGCATGTAGCGGTCGATGTACGGGCGGATGTCCGGGTTGTCGAAGTCGCGCGCGTGCGAGTTCAGATAGATCAGTCCGGACGCGACGGTTTGCTCGATCAGGTACTTGATCTTCGTGTACGCGATCGTCGCGAGGATCTGATACGCGTTGCCCGGATCGCTGTTCGGCAGGAGATAAGGTCCCTTCCACGGGCGTGGGTCGCGAACCATCGCCTCGGTCAGCGCCCAGAACATGTTGCGCCAGGCGATGACCTCGCCGACGTTGGCCTGCACGCCGCGGTAGTCCTTCGTGCCCGACGCCTCGACCGCCTTGAGCAGGAGGCCCGCGATGAAGTCGAGCTTGACCGCGAGCCGCGTGCAGCCGTGCACGACGAAGCGCGGCAGGAAACCCGTGCGCGGGAAGAAGTTGTTGGCCTTGTCGACGTCGGCGTAGACGAACACGTTCTCCCAGGGCACGAACACGTTGTCCATGATGAACACCGCGTCGTTCTCGTCGAGCCGCGAGGAGAGCGGCTGGTCGAACGGGCTCGACATCACAGCCGCGGTCATCTCGTACGACGTACGGCACAGGAACTTCACGCCGGGCGCGTTCGTCGGCACCATGAACACGAGCGCGAACTTCTTGTCGTTCAGCGGGATCAGGCCGTGGTGCGCGATGAACGTGTAGTTCGTGAGCACCGAGCCCGTCGCGACGACCTTCGCGCCCGAGACGATCAGGCCGCCGTCGGTCTCCTTCTCGAGGTGCACGCAGACGTCGGCGACCTGATCCGGCGCCTTGTCGCGGTCGACCGGCGGATGAATGATCGCGTGGTTCACGAACGGCACGCGCTCCTGGCAGAACGTGTACCAGCGGCGCGCGTTCGCGTCGAACGGCTCGTAGAACTCCGCGTTCGCGCCGAGCGTGCCGAGGAACGCGGCCTTGTAGTCGGGCGAGCGGCCCATCCAGCCGTACGTGATCCGCTGCCACTCGGCGATCGCGTCGCGGCCCGCGATCGACTCTTCGACCGTCTTCGGCGCTTTGAAGAACGCGTGCGTCTTGCCCTTGCCGTTCGTGTCGGTCGGCAGCAGGAGCTTGTCGCGGCGCTTCGGGTCGTGCAGCGCGTCGAACAACCGCGCCGTCATCCGCGCGGTGTTGCGGAAGGCGGGATGCGTCGTGACGTCGGCGACACGCTCGCCGTAGATGTAGACCTCGCGTCCGTCGCGCAGCGACTCGAGGTACTCGGCGCCGGTCTGCGGCTTGCTGCACCGCACGTTGCCGATCGTTTCCGGCGTTACCGCCGCCGTGCGTTTTGCCGCCATCGCTCTCCCCTTTCGTTCTTGTTCTGGCCGCACCGATCGACCGGTGTGCAATAGGATCGGAATCAGCTCAGCACTTGCGCGATCGCGTCCGGACCCTGCGCGGGTGCCATCACGTGCGCGCCCGCGACGCCGCGGATCTCCCGCAGCCCCGCGATCAGCTCCGCGCAGATCGCGCGGCCCTCGGCCGCCTGATCCTTCGCACCCTCGAGCCGCTGAATCGTCGGCTCGGGGACGTGGACTCCGAACAGGTTCTCGTTCATCCAACGCGCCGATTTCGCCGAACGGATCGGGCCGACGCCGATGATCACCGCGAGCCGGTCCGTGATCCCTTCGTCTTGCAGCCGGCCGATGTACGCGCGCGCGACGTCGAGATCGAAGCAGAACTGGGTCTGCACGAAGTCCGCGCCGGCTTCGATCTTCGCGAGCAGCGGCCCGGGCTTCCAGTTCGCGTCGGGACGACGCGGGACATCCGCGCCGCCGATGAAGAACTGCGGCGGCGGCTCGACCTTGCGGCCGGACGCCAGCGTGCCCTTGTCGCGCAAGTCGCGCGCGACCGCGAGCAGCTGGCTCGACTCGAGATCGAACACCGGCTTCGCATCGGGCTGGTCGCCGCCCTTCGGGTCGTCGCCCTTCAGGATCAGCAGATTTCGTATTCCCTGCGCGGCCGCGCCGATCAGGTCGCCCGCGAGCGCGATCCGGTTACGGTCGCGGCAGGTGACCTGCAGGATCGGCTCGTGGCCGTTCGCGACGAGGATCGCGGCGGCCGCGAAGCTGCTCATAGAGGTTTTGCCCGCGGCCGCGTCGGTCAGATTTATCGCGTCGACCTTGCCCTTCAGCAGCTCCGCTTCCGCGACCAACTTCGCGGGTGCTGCGGACAATGGCGGCACGATCTCCGCCGTGATCACGAAACGGCCGCCCCGGATTTTTTCTTGCAGATTCGCCATCGCCATGCTCCTAAGCACGCGCGCCGCCCGCGCTCGCGAGCGGCGTGCCGGTGTAACTTTCGACGAACGCGGCTTGCGCGGACGCAGAGCCGACGAGGTAGTCGAGCTCGGCGATCTGCAACGCGCGGTCGAACGAGCTGCGGCCCGGGTAGGCGTGTAGCACGGACGTGAGCCACGCGGAGAATCGCTCGGCACGCCAGATTCTACGCAAAGCCGTTGCGGAGTACCCGTCCAGAAGCTCGTCGCTGCCGTCGCGGTAATGCGCGATCAGCGCCGACGCGAGCTCGTCGACGTCGCGGACCGCGAGATTCAGCCCTTTCGCGCCGGTCGGCGGCACGATGTGCGCGGCATCGCCCGCGAGAAACAAGCGCCCGTAGCGCAGGGGCTCCACCACGAAGCTGCGCAGCGGCGCGATGCTCTTCTCGATCGAGCGGGCGGGCTCGACGCGCGCGGCGACCTCGGCCGGCAGCCGCGCCCGGAGCTCGTCCCAGAAACGCCGATCGCTCCACGCGCTCGCGTCGTCGTCGACCGCGCACTGCACGTAACAGCGGCTGCGCGTCGCCGAGCGCATGCTGCAGAGCGCGAAGCCGCGCTCGTGGCTCGCGTAGATCAGCTCGTCGGCAACCGGTTCGACGTCGGCGAGCACGCCGAGCCACGCGAACGGATAGACTCGCTCGTGAGTCGTGAGCGCGGCCGCGGGGATCGACCGGCGGCACGCGCCGTGGTAACCGTCGCAGCCGGCCACGAACTCGCAGTCGAGCGCGCGTTCGACGCCGTGCTCGCGCCAACGCACGCGCGGCGCACGGCCGTCGAGCCCCTCGAGCGCGACGTCCTCGGCCTCGTAGACGGACGTGCCACCGAGTGCGTCGCGCGCATCGACGAGATCCTTCGTGAGCTCGGTCTGCCCGTAGATCGTGACGCTCGCGTCGTGGCGCGCGAAATCGATCCGGCCGCGGTGCGCCCCGAACGCGATCTCGACGCCGTGATGCACGAGGCCCTCGCGGTCGAGCCGCGCGACGACGCCGGCGCGTCGCAGGATCTCGACCGTGCCCTGCTCGAGCACACCGGCGCGCACGCGGGCAAGCACGTACTCGCAGCTGCGCCGCTCGAGCAGCACCGTGTCGACGCCGGCGCGCCGCAGCAGCTGCGCGAGCAGCAGGCCGGCCGGCCCCGAGCCGACGATCGCGACCTGGGTGCGCTGAGGCGTGCTCATCGGCGGCTCATCGCGGCAGCGCGAATACGACTAGCGCCTGCGCGTCGGGCATGTCTTCGCCGTCGATCTCGCTCGCGCCCGCGGCGACGATCGCGACGTACTGCTTGGCGTCGCGACCGAGATAGGTGATCGGCACGGCGTGAGCGTTGAGCTCGAGCTTCGCGGCCCAGAGCTCCACGCCCGTGCGCGAGCTGAACGCGCGGAAGCGGCGGTCGTTCGTCGCGCCGATGAACACGAGCCCGCCCGCCGTCGAGATCGGGCCGCCGAGGTTCACTCGGCCGGTGCGCTGCTTCGCCTCGGGCAGCTGCTCGGTGATCCCGAGCGGCGTCTGCCACGCGATCTCGCCGGTCGCGGCGTTGACCGCGACGAGCTGGCCCCACGGCGGCTTCTGGCAGGGCCACGCGCGCTCGCTCGCCGTGAGCTCGTTGCCGCCCGAGTCGGGCGGTGCGTCGCTCCACCAAAAGCGCGTGAGAGGGCCACCCACGGCGCTCGTGCGCCGAGGCGGCGCACCCTCGGCGCTCGACTCGTCGGCGCCGGGGTCGCCATCGGCGCGAGCCGCCTCGATCCAACCGAGGCCGCCGACGTCCGACGTGTTCACGAACACGAAGCCGAGCGCCGGATCCACCGCCGCACCGCCCCAGTTCGCGCCGCCGAGCGAGCCCGGAAATACCAACGTCGAGCGCGGCCGGCCATCTGCGCGGGAGCGATAGGGCGTGAACGGCCCCGAGTTCTGCAATCCGCCGCCGCGCTCGCGCAACGTGCGGCAGAATTCGGCGTGCGCGGCGCTCGTCTCCTCGCGCGTCACGAGGTCGTCGGCCGCGTACGCGACGCGCGCGATCGGACCCGGCTTGAGCGGGATCGGCTGAGTAGGGGCAGTGTGCTCGCCCGGCACGTCGCTCGTCGGCACGGGCCGCTCTTCGATGCCGAACACGGGTTGGCCCGTCACGCGATTCAGAAGGTAGAGATAGCCGCTCTTGCCGGGCTGCGCGAGCACGGGCACGGTCGCGCCGCCGATCGCGACGTCGAGTAGCGCAGGCGGCGCGGGCAAGTCGTAGTCCCACACGTCGTGATGAACCGTCTGAAAATGCCAGCGACGCTCGCCGGTCCGAGCGTCGAGCGCGACCACCGAGTTCGCGTAGAGGTTGTCGCCCGGCCGGTCGCCGCCGAAGCTGTCACCGGGCGACGGCGCCGCGAACGACGCGTACAGCAGCGCGCGATCGGCGTCGAGCGTGAACGAAAACGACCAACCGAGCACGCTCGCTCGGTCGCGCGATGCTTTTTCCCAGGTCTCGTGACCCGGCTCGTCCGCCTGCGGCACCGAGTCGAACACCCAAACGTCGGCCCCCGTCCGCGCGTCGAACGCGCGCACGCCTCCGGGCGGCGTGTTCGAGCCGACGATCAGCAAATTCTCGAACCGCGTCGGCGCCGCGTTGTAGACGACCGGCATCTCGATCTCGCCGCTGCCGCCGAACCCTGCCACCTTGCGGCCGGTCGCCGCGTCGAGCGCGATGAGCCGTCGGCCCGACGTGAAGAACACGCGCGCCGGGACGCGGCGTTCCCCGGGCCAATACGCAACGCCGCGGCGCGATGGCGAGCCTTGCTCGAGCGCATAGCGCCAGATTTCTTGGCCAGTGTCCGCTCGCAATGCCACGACGCGGTCGGCCGCCGTGACGAACAGGGTGCCGCCGATCGCGAGCGGAGTAGCCTCCGAGCCGCCCGTGAGGCTACCCGTCGTCGTGCTGCGGCCGAGCGGATAGACCCAGGCCTGGCGCAGATTCGCGACGTTGCCCGTGTCGATCTGCGCGAGCGGCGAGAAACGCGTGCCCGCGAGGTCCCGGTTGTACGACGGCCAGTCCCCGGCCGCGAGATAGTCGGCCGTCGGCGCCGGAGCGGGCGCGGGAGGCTCGTTCGACCGCGGCGAGCACGCGACCAAGCCCGCGAGCGCAGACGCCGCTGCGAGCGGCGCGTGTGTCGAGGGCATGCCAACCTCCAGACGTTCGATCTCGCGATTCTAGCATCGGCCGGCGGGCAGCCCGGGCGACTGGAGATAGCTCAAGTCGCGCAGCCGCGCTTTTCGCTGGAGACGGCGGCCGCTTACAATGCGCCATCATTCGCTCTCGCCACAGGCTGGACAGAACCATGAATCGACGTCTCTATTGGCAACCCCTCCTCGCCGCCGCCGGGATCGCGTGCTTCACGAGCGCGCTCGCGTCCGAATGGAAGGTCGTTCCGGAGACGAGCTCCGTCGGCTTCACCGGCGCCCAGCAGGGCACGAAGTTCAACGGCCGCTTCGGCACGTTCACCGCGCACATCAATCTCGACCTCAAGGACCCGACCAAGGGCAGCGTCGGGGGCACCGTGCAGCTCGACAGCGTGAACACTCGCGATCACGACCGCGACGCGGCGCTGATCGACAAGGACTGGTTCAACACGAAGGAATTCCCCGAGGCGAAATTCGAGTCACAGAAGATCGAGCGCGCCGCGGACGGCTCGTATCAGGCGACGGGCAAGCTCACGCTCAAGGGCACGACGAAACCCGCGCTGATGACGTTCACGTTCGGCGCCCCGCCATCGGGCGCGGGCTCCGCGCAGTTCACGGGCGCGCTGAAGATCAATCGCTTCGACTTCAACGTCGGCGAAGGCTGGAACGACACGAGCTGGGTGTCGCAGGACGTCGCGGTCGAGATCAAGCTCGACTTGAAGCAATAGCGCCGGTGCGGCGAGCGCGCGCCGCCGTCAAATCCGAATGCCGGGCGCTGGGAACGCCTTGCAGAACTCGGCGACTTCCGCGCGGATCGCGTGCAGGGATCGCTCGTCGTCCGCGACCTTGAACACGCGGTCGATCCAGGCCGCGATCGCGACCATGTCCTTCTCCCGCATTCCGCGCGACGTGATGGACGGCGTGCCGATCCTCAGGCCGCTCGGATCGAACGGCTTGCGCGGGTCGAACGGGATCGTGTTGTAGTTGCACTCGATGCCGGCCTCGTGCAGCGCCTTTGCGGCCGGCTTGCCGGTGATCCCGCGCGGCGTGACGTCGATCAGGATCAAGTGGTTGTCCGTGCCGCCCGAGATCAATCGGAAGCCCCGCTCCTGGAGCGCGGCCGCGAGGGCCTTCGCGTTCAGCACGATTTGGCGCCCGTAGGCGCGAAAGTCGTCCGTGCTCGCTTCTTTCAGCGCAACCGCGATCGCGGCCGTCGTGTGGTTGTGCGGCCCGCCCTGCAACCCCGGGAACACCGCGCGGTCGATCTCTTTGGCGTGCGCGGTGTCGCACAGGATCATTCCGCCGCGCGGTCCGCGCAGCGTCTTGTGGGTCGTCGTCGTGACGATCTTCGCATGCGGATACGGGTGCGGATGCTGCCCCGCCACGATGAGGCCCGCGACGTGCGCGATGTCCGCGACGAGCGTCGCGCCGATCGCGTCGGCGATGCGCGCGAACCCCGCGTAGTCCCATGTGCGCGGATAGGCCGTGCCGCCGCAGAAGATGATTTTCGGGCGCGTCGCGCGAGCGAGCGACTCGACGCGATTCAGGTCGACGCGGTGCGTGTCGGGATCCACGTCGTACTGCGACGCGTGGTAGACGAGCCCCGAGAAGTTCACGCCCCAACCGTGCGTGAGGTGGCCGCCGAACGGAAGCCCGAGCCCCATGACCGCGTCACCGGGCTTCGCGAGCGCGAGATAAACCGCTTGATTCGCTGGCGAGCCCGAGTACGGCTGGACGTTCGCGTGCTCCATCCCGAAGAGCGCCTTCGCGCGCTCGATCGCGAGCGTCTCGACTTGGTCGATGTAGTCCTGCCCCTCGTAGTAGCGCCGGCCGGGGTAGCCCTCCGAGTATTTGTTGTTGAGGATCGAGCCTGTCGCTTCCATCACGGCGGCAGACGCGTAGTTCTCGGACGGAATGAGGCGAACGAACTCGTCCTGCCGCTTCGTCTCGAGGCGGATCAGCTCGTGGATCTCGGGATCGCCG
>Ga0307497_10000083_pt1 | contig 18796 bp, 25 predicted proteins | sample 10_S_MG_FD_201366 | JGI IMG/M metagenome (GOLD analysis project Ga0307497, IMG submission 201366) | Soil microbial communities from Populus trichocarpa stands in riparian zone in the Pacific Northwest, United States - 10_S | ecosystem: Environmental > Terrestrial > Soil > Riparian zone > Trees...
TCGCCGTTCCAGGACGGCACGTACCACGCCCTCATGACTCGACCCCGGTGGGCGCCCCCGCGGGATGACCGTCCGGCTCAACGGCAGGCGGCGGCAGCGCGGGCGAGGTAACCTCCGGCCGCGCCAGGGCAGGCTCCTTGGCCGTGCGTCGCGCCTGTCCAGCCACGTAACCCTCACGGTACGCGGGCGACCACGATCCCGGATCGCGGGACACGTGCCCGTTGATGGTGCCACGATCGAAGTTGTCCTGCATCGAGCCGTCGATGAAGCCGTGCTCGAAGCTATCGTGTACGACCTCCGCGCGCGTGATCTTTGGTGGCTCTAGCGGTGTCCCGAGCAGCCGCTGCTCCAACTTGGTGGCGAGATCGTGCATCCCACGATCGCGCGCGTCCGCGATCGCGCTGACCAGCGCATGCAGATCTTCGCTGTTCTTGCGAAGCATCGCTGGCAGTGTGGCGAGCAATTCGCGCATCATGCGAGCGCCGAATGTCTCGCTGACCTGCTCGGGCGGTTGCGGATCGTTGGGACCAGCAAGCGATTCCATCGCGCCGTTGTTGTCCGCGATCACCCTCATCGCGTCTTCGACGCTCTTCACAGACACGGTGAGCAAGTCCTTCGCGGCAATTGCGAAGTCGTAGACGTGCCGTGCAACCTGAAGGTCGAACGGCTTGCCATCGTTGTCGAGAATCGCGCGGAGTTCCGTGCGAAGTGCTTCTGCGAGACGTTCAGATGCCACGGGCAACCTTCCTTCGTAGCCGCGCTTGTTGATTGCTTGTCGCCAGCGCGCCTTGGCAAGCAAGTCTTTGATGTAGGGTGTCATTCAGGTTTTGTTCGGCACTGCTAGGGACTGCTCTCGCTTGCCGGATGCCTGCAGATCAAGCTTCCGCTCTGTGTCATCGGTCAATGGCGGTACCATGACCCCCGCAACGCCGCAGATCAGGAGCGCTCCATTGATTTCTGGTCCCACATAAGTCGCGGTCAAAGAGAGTGAGTCTCGTCGACGTACAGGGGCAAGCCGGAGCGAACCAACGACGTCTCTCGCGAAGATCGTTCCAGGGATGTCGGAGCAGCCCGCGAGTTGAGAGACAACCCCAACCTTGAGGTCACCGATTGTCCAGTCGTCCGCATCGCGGATGACAAACCGCTCCGGTCGAAACGCATGACCTGCCGACGCGAGGTCCCCCGGTACGGACCGCCACCCCCGAACCCACCCCGTGAGTTGCCCCATGCTGCGTGGATAGATCGGCACCCCGGAGCTCAGTGACATGAGCGCAGGTACGCCCCCAAATGAGGCGAGGACTTCATCATCACCTCCATCGAGGACAACCGGACCGCACAGCGAGCAGGCGAGGTCCGCGCGCTCCCGGGGGCCAATGTACACCGCGTCAACTTCCACCTCGGACCCTGGCACGACCAGCCCGAGCGGTGGGCGCAGGAGCGGATCGCCCGAAAACATCTCCGCCGGAAGGTCGCCCGTGTCAGCGAGCAGCGAGGAGCCGCCAATGCGCACGTCGCGGATGACCCAGTAAGTCGGATCTTCGACCTCGAGCCCCGGGACGAACCTTTCGTGTGCCCGGGGCTCGAACCTCAGCGTTACGACCTCGTTAGGACGCACGCCCCCAAGCGTCGAGGGGATCGAGGAGAGACCGCCTGCCCATGCTGCATCGCTCCACGGAACTTCAGGGGATGTCATCTCAGTCGTGCCCAAAAGACACGCCTCCAGGAGACCCCCGGAGCGTCGCCGCCCGCGGTACCGCGCCCTGACGTAGACCATGCTCCCCAGCTCGAGCACTGGAGGCCACGGGTCCAATCGCACGGTACCCAAGACTCCTGTGCGGTCTGATGCTAGATGCCAGGGCTCTCCATCGCCACCAATCTTGAGGAGCTCCCAGTCCTCATCACTGCGGACGACCAACTGATCGGGATAGAATGCGTCGACCCGTACCCGCTCCGCCGCGACGACCTCCTCCCCGGGGCGCGCACAACTCGTCGAGCAGAGACCGAGCGGGATCCGCCTCCCGCTCATAGCGCCTCCTTGAGCGAGGTCGACGGCTGACGGTGTCTCTGCGCACCCTGAGCACGGGAGGAGACAAGAGCGGCCACGATGATTTGCATCAACTCGACTCTATCATGCCGACCCGTCTTCTCAGCTGCAGTGCAGGCGGTTTCGTCACCGTCCCTGTCCGTGATAGGATCACGGTCATGCCAAAGGCAAGGGTCGCACGAGAGGTCGATAAAATCCTCAGATCAGGACCGGGCAGTGGCGGTCACATCGGGGTCGCTGATCGCGATAGACCACGACCGCGGAGTTTCCCTAAGGTCCTGCACAACGGCCCCTACACGGCGACGTTTCTGAAGATCAACGAACGTTTTCCTGGGGACCCCCTGGCAAGTGCACAGTGGGAGATCAAGCGACGCGGCAGGGTGGTCGGTTACATGTACGACGGCGCGTTCTATGGCTGGAGACGTCCGCACAGCTCGATGAACAAACTTGCCTCGACCGGCGTGCAGCCTGAGGGAGCGAGCGACTCGCGCTCCCCCGACTATGGCATTTTGTTCGACCAGGGGCCCTCCGACTCATATGTCGAGGCACTCGCGAAATTCGCGCGCGCGGCCGATCGCCTCATCAAGTGGCGAGAGCAACACGGCCACGCAGCTGCCGGCCTCACACCCGTCGGCAAGAGGCGTCGGCCGAAGAGGCCGCACGCGACAAAATCACGATCAGCGAAGCCAGCCCACTGGCACAAGGGTGAGTCTGCGCTGTTCTGGGCTGGTACCGGGGGATGGATACCCGTCAAGATCCAAGCTGTCACGCCCGCAGGAAACCCCCAGATCCTTCACCCTGTGACTGGCAAATTGACGGTCGTACAAGCGAGGGCGTCTCTTGAAAAGACCTCGTCCGCACGGAAGTCGCGATAGCCATGACGCGCGGCTCGAGGATCCACGACGAGCTCGGTGAGCACTTCCGGGGCTGCCCACGGTGTCGAGACGTCAACCCGGAGGAGATCCGGTTACTGCAGCCACCAGCTCTCCGGCGCAGTGTCCCCGCCCCCACACTGGAGGCCCTATGTCCAGCAGGACGTCCTATCTATCAGGCATACCTCCGCTGGCTCGCAGAATCCTGAGAGGACAAACGACATCCCCATGCAGATGATCTCCGCCATCGAGCAGCACATCGGCAGCGACCCCGTCACGGGACGCCGCACGATCCAACTTCACGAAGTCGTCACAAAGATTGACGTGGGCGATGCCGCGACTGCAAGGATCGGCGACCTCCACGCGGTCGAGGTCGAACTGGCATTGCTTGACGCAGAGCCCCGTGCAGGAGCCGAGGCATGGCTGGCAAAGCACGCTGCCCAGATCGACATCTCCAACAGGACCGCTTGGATTCGACGAGCGATCGAAGCTTTCACCACGTGTGCACGATGCCACATGCAGCCATCCGGCGAGGACGGTACCCGCACCCATCTGACCCTGATCGACCAGGGCTGGCGCCGCATGAACCCGCTGGATGCGACCGCTGGTATGGGACTGCAGTGGATCTGTTCGGGTTGCTGGACAGTGCTCATTCAAAGGGAGCGGGGCGTCTCGCGTCCAGGTGAGGAGGAGCAGTAAAAGGATGGACAAGTCATCTAAAAGCGCGAAGCGCTCCGTTAACTACGATCGTACATCGTTCCTAGCAGAACGCGCCAAGTACATCCGCGCGCTGCGTCGTGCTGGCTATGAGTGGGACCAGATGCCCGAACACCTGAATCTCTTAGATGGCGAACACCTGAATCTCTTAGATGGCGATCAGGCACGACAGATCCATGAACAGCTTGACAGGGAGGGCTGGCCGCCACCATTCGGTCCGCCAACGACCAACTAAGAAGAACCTGTTGACCCGACCTGAACTTCAGAGCGCTCCTGGAGTCGAGAACGATCATGATGCCTCCGATCACCATGAACTCGCGGTAGACTCGATCCATGTCGAACGAGCGCGGCTGTTACGGCTCTCGCCCCTGCGTTGGAGCCCCGTCGTCCAACTTCTCCTGGCCTCCTCATGTGGGAGCCGAGCCGGCGCTGCGGCGATCCAATCTCCCCTGGCTGCTCGGCAGCGTGGGACTCGTGGCTGTCGGGATCGCCGTGCTCGGCGCCTACGCCAAGAGCAAACGCCCCCACCTGAGCGCACACGAAAAAGAAGTGCGGGCATGGGAGGCCGAGTTCCCTGGACTCCCCTGGTACATGGACCAGGTCAAGGACGCGCGCCAACTCGACCTGTGGGAGCGGGCACGCGATCACTGGGAGCGGACCCACTGACGCTGTGTTGCACCTGAGAGCTCAGGGAGCAACACACGGGACTGACGTGCCATCTGCGAGCTCCAGGCGATTGATGCTGATGAGTGGCGTGAAAGACGTGTTGTACGTGAAGGAGATAAACGCAGATCCGCCTGGACATGGGGTCCCGTTTAGCTGGTTGAAGAGAACACCGTCACGACTCTCGATTTTTAGGTGCCAGCTAGCCAGCTGAGTCCCCGGACAAGTCCAGGCAGCACTGCCACTTCCCCCAGCCCTGCTCAACGTCACCGTCGAAGTACATGTCGCCGCTGGCAGTGCGGCATCCATCATTGCATCGGGCACCACCGCAGCATCACTCCCCGCGTCAGGTATCCCCCCAGCATCAGGCATCGCGTCAATCGCTGCCGTATCAGCCGGCGCGTCGAACAACGCGTCTATCGACGCGTCGCGCTCCGTGACAGTGCCTCCTGCATCAGGCACTGCAGGGCTGCCATCCGATTGAGCCGCATCAATGACTGTGGAGGCCCGATGTGTCTCACTACAGGCGGTCAATATAAACAAGACATGGATGCAGCGCATTTTTTTCCTTCCCATGTTCCGGGCCCCGGGTCTCCGTCTCTCTCACAGCACGACGATAGGTACCCTAGCATACTGTGAGGCACCCCATAACTGCGAGTAGAGTGCTCCTGCGCGAGAGCGGTCACTCCCGAACTGGACTGCGCCAGACAAAGACCCTACGTGTCAGGACACCGTGGCTCCATGGAGGATCCAGCCCAGGTTACCAGCGGGATTGATCGCCTCGATGAAGTAGGACGTGTCCGATGCCAGCAGCACTCCACCCACATCGATGGCCAAGGTCTGTGGGGTACCATCCCCACGAGAGAGCTCGGAAGCCTTGACCAGGCTGCCATCCTCTGCCCCGAAGTGGGCCTCGACGGGCGTGCCCTCACTATCGGTCACACGTACCCTCACCGTCGAGATTCGGGTCCCCGCTGGCAGACTCACCGAGGTGAAGAGCTCCACGGTGCCAGACCGTGCTGGGATGAAGGCCCCATTGAGACCAAACTGCAATTCCACACCCGCGCCGCCAATGTGCGCACTGGCCTGGAACGCCGATCCGTGAATCGACAGCGGCAAGAGAGCCGCCGTCAATCCCGCGGGCCCTGTAGCTCCTGTAGCACCCGTCGGACCCGTCGGACCCGTCGGACCCGTCGGACCCCGCGAGCCCGCAGCACCGACAGTTCCTGCAGATCCCGTCGGGCCCGTAGCACCTGGCGGCCCCGCGGGACCTGTTGCCCCCGTGGCTCCATCATGTCCAGCGTGTCCGCGATGTCCGTGCTCGCCGTGCTCGCCGCACGCACCCTTGCGATCATCTCGAGCAGGAAAACGGACTGAAATTTCGGCCATGCCTACCCTAGGAGGCCTCTGAGATTCAACGCAAATTCTATGATCTGCGGAACACTGGGCAAAACTAAGCTGAACACGCACACCAGCGCTCACGAGGAGCCTGTTGGGAAGCGTCGCGTTTTATGGCTCCACCAGTCGCTGCACGAGCCTGCCAAGGTCATCATCGACCCCTTTCAGCTCCTCTGTCGTGACTCCCTCGGACTTCAGGGCCTTGACCATCCCGGCCTTGAGCCGGGCCCGCCTACGTGCCCGCTTTCGATCTCCGCCAGCGGCACGACGCTGCAGGTCCCCCAGTGCCGCATCAATGTTGTTTGGATGAGCAGCACAACCAAGCTTTTCAGCCCACTTCAGCTGTTGCTGAAAGTAGGCTTCCTTCCAATCAGTCTCGATCATTGGTTTACTCCCTTCTAGTGAACTGTGCCTATCAAAGTATTTTACATCGTTGTCCTAGTGGACGAAGAATCTGTCCCCTAGATGGACGACGAAACAGCGACGGTAGTGCCGTTTCATGACAAGTGCTCCGCCAGGGGATGCTAAGATCCTCGGGCAATGGCCCATCAAGCAAGCAGGCGAGGCAAGAAGTCTCACGCGCAGATCCGGCGCGAGGTTGACGCCATCTTGGAGGGAAATTCCACCGAAACCCCCGATAGGAGTTCACTGCCCGGACCCCAACGCTTCCGTGTCGACGTGGAAAATCAACCCCGCCGCATCATCAACGGCGCTGACGAGGCGATCAGGTATGCCAGCCGCCATGTCTATCTAGGACCGTCGGAAACTTCCAAGTTTCGTGAGTACCTCGAGCGTGGACAACCTGTGGCATGGGCCTACGGCTTCACATCCGTCGAGATTGCGCCCCATCCTGACGATGGAGAGACGTCATCGGATGCGCAGCGGCTCCCTGCATCTCACAGTCGTCGAAAACAGCCCCTGACTTCAGAACGGCGCGGAGCCCCCCAACGTGAAGTTCGAGCGGAGGAGGTCAAGGCGGAAGCCCGGGCCCTGCAGGCACTGGGCGATGCGGCTCCCCAACGTCGCGTGCTGGCCGTAGATCAGAAACTGCGTGAGGTGCTCATCGATATTGACCCCTTCTGGGTGCGGTGGTCTGCCTTCATTGACGGAGAGGGTGGTGGACGCATCGGACCTAGCTGGAGAGCCCTGACAGGCCCATGAACTAGATACGAAGCCCCGGCCACTGGCGTCCCGTGCATCAGCTGCTCGGGCAAGCTCCTCGCAATCTCTTCACCATTGTCCCGAGCGTCAACTGCTCAGGCAAGTGCAGACTCTGCTCACAAGTCACGGTTCGTCCCGAACGTCAACCGCTCGGGCAGATTCCATCCATGGGACCAGAACCACCCCCGATCACGTCCCGAGTATCAGCCCCTCGGGCAAGCACCTCGACAACTCCGTTGTCCCGAACGTCAACCGCTCGGGCAAGCCACCAAATCAAAAAACCGTTGCCTCAAACAAGCCCTTGTCATGAGAAGACCCCTGACCGAGTTGTGAGGTCCGTGTCCCGAACGTCAGCCGTCCGGGCAAGCCTTACACAACGCGCGTTACTGGTCCCGAGCATTAACCGCTTGGGCAAGCTCCTCCATCTTCATTGCACAATCCCGAACGTCAGCCCGTGGACAAGTTCTACGCGGGCTGCAGGACATGTCCCGAATGTCAACCACTCAAGCAAACTCCTCCTTGGACCTCGATGGGATATCCCGAACGTCAACCGCTCGGGCAAGTTCAAACAAATGCTTCACGCATTAAGGCAAGCGGGATCAGCGCCCTCCGGCAGCAACCAAGTCCCAAGCGTCAACCGCTTGGACAAGCTCTATCACATGACAGCGTGAGGCGCAGGAGCAATCCCGAACGTCAACCGCTCGGGCAAGTTCAAACAAGTGTTTTACGCATTAAGGCGCGCGGGATCAGCGCCCTCCGGCAGCAACCAAGTCTCAAGCGTCAACCGCTTGGACAAGCTCTATCACATGACAGCGTGGGGCGCAGGAGCAATCGTTGCAGTCGTCCCAAGCGTCAACCACTTGGGCAAGCTCTATTAGCACCAAATGCCAACCATTCGGGCAAGCTCTTCAACGCGGTAGGGTGGGCGGTCCTTCGCTCGCTCGCCTCATGTCCCGAACGTCAACCGCTCGGGCAAATCCTTTAACAAGAGAAGGCTGCACATACATGCCCGTGTTTCCGTCCCGAACGTCAACCGCTCGGGCAAATCCTTCCACGCACAGTATACCGCGCGGAGCCGCCTCCGATCACGTCCCGAGCCTCAGCCGCTCGGACAAGCCCCAGGCACCCTTGTTGACCATGCTCGATTGCGAGTCCCAAGCGTTAGCTACTTGGGCAAGCTCCTTTGCTAGTTAGGAAGCCGGCGAGATCATGTCCCGATCAGCAACCGCTCGGGCAAGTGCTTTTAAGTTCCATCCACCAACCGGAACCACCCCCGATCACGTCCCGAGCCTCAGCCACTCGGGCAAGCTTCATGATGAAAGGAAGGCTTGACCGTCTACCTGTACCGCTGTCCCGAGCGTCAACCGCTCAGGCAAGCTCCTTCACAATCAGTTGTCATTCCGCGATCTCTCGCGTTGCTCGATGACCCCACAGTCCCGAACGTCAACCGCTCGAGCAAATTCACTCAGTTTGTCGAAAGCCAGGCGTCCCAAGCGTCAACCGCTTAGGCAAGCTCCATCACGGCGCCTTCATCATAAGGCAAAAAAGATCTAGGCCCTCCGTCCCAAACATCAACCGTGCAGGCAAGCATCAGCCTTGGATATCTCGTGGTGGTGAGCCGGATTTGCGGAGCGGATGATCGTATGTCCCGAGTATCAGCCGCTCGGGCAAGCTCTTCCACTAGAGTCGCCCTACCATTACGTCCGGATGTCCCGAACGTCAACCATTCGGGCAAGCTCTTCCACACGGGCCAGCACACGTTCTGGGCTTGCCTCCGTCGTCCCGAACGTCAACCATTCGGGCAAGCTCTTCCACGAAGACATTTGGCGCAATGCGCAGCCGGTTCACAGTCCCGAACGTCAACCATTCGGGCAAGCTCTTCCACCCCTCAAGTCGCGTCCCGCGGCGCAAGCCGTCAACCATTCGGGCAAGCTCTTCCACGTTCGTCACCCTGAATTGCTGCGGGGTCGGTGGGTTCGCGTCCCGAACGTCAACCATTCGGGCAAGGTTCTTCCACGCACTGTGTGCTGCTCGCCAGATACGCAGACCCGAATGTCCCAAACGTCAACTGTTCGGACAAGCTCTTCCACACCGTGGAGCGCGTCGACGACGCCCTACCGCTCCTCTACAGGCTCTTTGGCGTTCCCCGAAGTTCCGAATATCAGTCGTCCGGGCAAGCTCTCGCCCCGAGGTCACGAGCCTGAGAAACCCGAGGTCCTCTTGGCGCAGACGTTGTCCCGAGCGTCAGCCGCTCAGGCAAGCTCCTCCACGTCCTGCCCCGAGAACAGACGCTCGCCACAGAATCGTCCCGAACCGTCAACCATTCAAAGGCAAGCTCTTCCAACTGGAAGACACGCCGTAAGAAGCATATCCCAAGTATCAGCCGTTTGGCCAAACTCTTCCACCGATCATCTAGATAATGCGGTCAACTGAATGAGGTCGACCGACTCACGTCCCGAGTGTTCGCCACTCGAGCAAGCCCTTCTACAAAAAGCCTTCCTCAAAAACGATCTTCTCGTTGTCCTCGACGATGTCCTGAATGTCAGTCCCTCAGGCAAGCTCTTTAACAAGAGCCGGCAGCACGTCGCGGGGGAGGACGCCATGTCCCGAGCATCAACCGCTCAGGCAAGCTCTTTCGCGTACCACTCAGGTCGCAAACCAGCAATCGCTTGGACAAGCCAACCGCGGTCATCAGAATCGCGGGCAGCGTCTCGAGCGTCAGCCGCTCGGACAAGCTTCTTCACGAGCGAGGACGGCGTGCGCCCGATGACGATCTTGTAGTCCCGAGCGTCAGCCGCTCGGACAAGCTTCTTCACAAACATTCAACTATTCAGTTGTCATCTCGCAATCTTACTTCATCGATCGCGAGCGCCCTGGTCAGGCAGACGTCTCTCCGACTTCCCGACGACGGCCACGACCTGGATCTTTGCGTGGTCTCGAGCGTTTACCTGGTGCGAGCGCCTCCCCGTCGATGGGAGGCCCAGAGCCGCTCGCCGGGAGCGGCGGCACGGGGCCACTCGTCAGCCCACGGCGATGCAGGAGGTTGCGATCCGCGTTCGCGTCCTGATCCCAGATGCGCCCACACCCCTCGCACTGGATCATGATCGATACCGCGAAGTCTGCCTTGGTCTGGACGTGACCACACCAGGCGCACTCGCGCGTCGATTTCTTGCTCTGGGACACGTCGATCACCGTTGAAGCTGTCTTGTGAGTCGCGTGCGTGATGGCCAGGCGCAGCTCGCCGGGAGCTGCCATGCGCGCCTGACGCCGCTGCTCTCGTCCCTCGTGTGGATCTCCCTCCTCTGGAGGAAGCTTGTTCCAGCCCTCGATGTCCACGATCTTCATCTGGCGCTCGCGCCCCTCTGATCGGCACAGTCCATCCTCGACGAGGATCGTCTGGTACGTGCGGGCCAGCTCCGTCGCAACCTGCCGCCACACTTCCCGACGGTGCGCGATCGTCCGATCCCGCATGTGGGCCTCCCAGTTTCCAAGATGTCGATCTTGTTTTGCCCATGCCTGGAGCATCGCCAGGATCTCTCCATCACCCTGGATCCGTGGAACGCCCTCAGCATCAAAACGGTTTTCCTCGCGCTGCCAGGTATCGATGAGGCGCTGCAGTTTGCGCGGCGCCCGCCACTGCGGGAGTCCCCTGGCACGATCGCTGAACCAGGAGGGCATCTCCCGGTCCCCGATCCAGGTGACGAGCTGATCACGGGCCGCGTCGAGCGCGCGGGAACGAATCTGCGCCAGCGAGTAGACCTTCGCGAGCCGCTGCCACAGTCCATCGGGCGCGCGGATCTCCCGCTCGTGCCCGTACTCGTCGACCAGATAGGCGACGCGCAGACCAATCTGGTTACCGGCGTCATCAAAGATCCGCCGCCAGCCAATGTCGATCGCACAGGTGCCGCCGACGGCGATCGGAATTTCGGGACGGTGGAACGTGTCGCTCTCGATCGTGAGCTGCAAGCGCCACTCGTAGTGAAAGCCGATGCGCCAGCGATGGATGTACGCCCACAAAATTTCTGCATCCGCAGGCATCCTACGGTGGTGTGTCAGGGGGAAGCGAATCCACGTGCTGGATCGCTGGGCGGGTCCCCAGCCAAACTGGAGCTCGACATACTGCCCGTTGAGGCGTGCGGGGATCTCTTGCCAGCCCTCGCCATGACGCTGCCGCTTGGCCTGACCACGGTACGCCTTGGCGATCCGCCGACGTGCCGTCCTCGGCAATTTCTCCCAACCGTCGGGGAGCTGCGTCATGCGCACACGGCTGTCCTCCATGGAGTAGAGGTCGTCTGCCGTGACGCTGTGGAGCCGACCGTCGAGGGGAATGCGCGGATCACTGAGGAAACGCGTGAGGGGCTCCCAGTTCGCAAGCACGTACCCGGCAGCCCTGCCGATCGACAGCTTCTTGAGAGAGGCCTGCTCGTCGAGCCAGATCTTGAGCTCCTCGAGCACGGCTGCGGACTCACTGCGTCGCAACATCGCGCGCTGCTCGAGATTGCCTCCGGCGCGCTCATCGATCTGGTACAGCTCGCCAATCCGCTGGAGCGCATGGGCAGCTTCAGGGTGCGCCGACTTGGCTTCCTCGAACTTCCGGGAGCAGTGCGACCAACAGCCCTCTGTATCCCGGGCACGCGCCAGCTGGCGACCCACGGAGCCCTCTCCCTCATAACGGGGGAACTTCGGGGGGCGTCCCGACGCGTCGACAGAGCGCTCCACGGCACGCTCGATGCCAATGTAAGTGCCATGCAGGAGGCCCCTGGCCGAGAACTCCGCCCGCGCTGCCAGGCGCTGTTCGGCAGCCCGCTCGCGGGCGGCGGCGTAGAGGGGTTGGTGGTGCTCCCTCACCTCAGGGAGGGCCCGCGCGGCCTTGACGTCTCGCCATGCCCGGGTACAGGACCCCTTCAGCTCGCCGAGACGCTGCTTGATCCGCTCGTCGTCGCGGTGCTCGGGGGCTCGCCCTGCCTTTGCCGCCCGCAGGGCCGCGAAGGCCTCGTCGAGGGCCGTGTTCTGGGCCTCCCAGTGGAGAGTCGCCTGACGTGTGAGGGGGTGGCCCAGATCGACCTCACGAAAACTCGTCCGTAGCCCGACCTCGATCTCGATCAGCCGACAGCGATACTGATGGGCCATCCAGAACTGATCGTCGATCAACTTGCGATGTGCAGGATCTTCCGGTGGCAAAATTCGATAGCTGTAGATCCGGGTGGGCTTGGTCGAGGTCTTTCGGGCACGTGACTTGCGTAACTTGGAAGTCCCCGTTGGGACGTCCCGCGCAGCGGCAGTGGGCTGAGAGGGACCTGAACTGTCGAGCATTGTTGCATCGCTCCCGCGTCGAGGAAGGGAAACCAAGATCCACGATCAGACATACCGCCGGTCAGGTGACCTGCGCCCTCCCACATCGGCGAGATTCAAGTCACGGTAGATGAGGGCGCGGAGGTAGCCCGCCTGCGTGCGCAAGTTGCTTTGCGCGCGCTTACGGAGAAGACGCGCCGCGCGCGGACTGATCTTGACCTGGACGAGCACGGTCGCCCGTTGTTTGCCCTTCGCAACAGCCATCAGGGGGAGCACCCTACGTTTACATCCGATCGCATGTCAATCACATACCTGCAACACACGATGAACCTTGGGGCAGCACGGACCGCCGGGATGCAGGACTGTGAAGACTGGGGCACGGAGATGCCGCGATCTGTGGACCATCAGACACGGGTACGGAGCTACCCAGGTGCGTGCAGTCGAGGGCTTGCACCCGTCGCAGGACGGCACGCAAAACGCACTGCACCCGGACATGTCGAAGGTGAGCCCGCTGTCCCTATCCGATCGTGACAAGACCCCGGCACCGAGCGGTTGGGGCCACAACTTCCACCACACCGATCCCCAGCGCCGGATTCCCTGTGTCCTCGGTGACATGCTGGCGCCGCGGAGCGCGGATGACATCCCTCCGATCACCCCCGCAGCGATGGCGTCCGTGCAGGCGGCGATCACCCTGCTCGCCAACCTGGTCGGCGATCTGGATCACGGGCGCTTCCTGGGGGTTGGGAATGCCAAGCTGGAGGAGTACCGCGAGAAGGCCAGGGCCATCCTGAGCATGGGTAGGAGCCTTGCCGGGATCCTGCGCGTGATCACCCCGCCGACCTCCGTCGAGGAGATCCCTTCGACGGCCACTGGCGCCCCCGTGACGTCCACCGACGAGCTGCCGCTCGCCGACGTCACGTCCCCAACGATCGAGTTGTGCGTGCAGCTGAGCTCCACGGAGATCACCGCCCTCGCGATGGCGTACGAGCACGCATGCGTGAGCATGGCCCATCCATATTCGTCGGGAGGCCGGGACATCACGATGGGCGTGGTCAGCAAGGTGCTCTCGGCCGCACGGACTGTGATCCCCGCCCCGACCACGATCGAGACAACGACGACGCTGTGAGTCACCACGTACCCGCCCACTGAGAGTTTCCCAATGAGCCACGACCTCTGCCTCTTCTCGCACGACGAGGAATTCCCGCTCGTCGGTTGCCCCGACGCCGACGACCTGGGACGGGCCACGGTGTTCCTCAGGAATCCTGAACCCATCATCAGGTGGTACGAGGACCACTGCCGGAACCTCGGCTGGGAACCGATCCTCTGGGAGGGACGGGCATACCTAGAGCCCTCCTGGCTGCCCGAGAACGATTGCTGCTCGCCTCCGCCAGAGTGGGCCCACCCGGATCCCGTGGCCCGCCACATCGCGATGATCGACGCCTTCCTGGCCTTCGCGCCGGGGGCCACGTTTGGAGCTGACTGAGCATGACCGACACCGGCAAGCGGCACGTCCTCGCTGACCCGTATCCAGACACGATCGACCTCGGCTCCCTGACGATCTACGCCCCCCTGGACTTCCAAGGTGATGTCGAGATCGTCTGGTGGCCCCCGGACATGACGCGGGACGAGGATCGGCAGTGGATCACGTGCAGCTGCAGTGCGCTCCTCCAGGGCGTATTTCGCGATGTTCGTGGGCCGTGGGGTAAACAGGAGTCGCGCCCAGGGGCCCTGTTCGACGCGCGCGTCGTCGCCCTCGTGGTCCATGCCTTTTATCGGGCACGGATCGAGGCCGCAGCTCGTCTCGAGGCTGCCTACCAGTGGCGATCCTACCCACCGCCCCACTAGAGACAGGGTCCACAGGACGCAGTCTTCACCAACCGCGACACCGCTACGCGCGGATCTCCGTTTCAATTTTCTGTTCGCTTCGACGTCCACCGAGCGTCCACCGCTTGGCCCCATTGGACCGGCACTTCGCCGGCAAACCACGCCACACATGTACGGAAGGACTTCTCATGACAATTCTCACGATTCGTGATTGCATTTCGCAACTTCCACCCTCGGTGCGCAATGATCAGTTGATCGTCACCATGCACACCAGGGTCACGGCCCCAGATCGCCACAAATCGCGGGTGGACACCGCACGGGCCGCGCTGGAGCGGGCATTCCCGGATGCGCCCCGAGAGAGGCTCGCCACGATGTGCGCGTTGGAGGTCGGGGGCGTGGGCGGCCCGCGGGGCTTCGCCGGAGAGGCCACAGCGCGCATGGGCTGGGCCAGCAACCTCGGGAAGGGTCGGCGGCAGGCCACCGACGGATCTGCGTGGGACGCGGCGATCCGCGAGCTGTATCTCAGCTACGGCCACACCCCCACCGCGGACGACGTGACCATGGCCGCAGGGTCAGACCTCGACGTTCACGACACCGAGTGGGCACTCGCCTACTGTCTGCGTCGCGTCGCCGAGCTCCGGATGGAGCCCGATGGCTCCGCTGTGCCGTGGGCGATGGCCGCGCGCACGATCGCGGAGACCTGCGAGCCCGACAGTCGGGCCGGTCGTCTCGCCCACCGATACGAGCTCAACACGCGCCGGCAACTCCACAGCGGGAGGGCCCTGCTGCGTGCCGAGACCGTCGGCGAGATGGTGGTCTCCCCCGGAGAGCAGGGCCTCCCCGAGGAGGACCTCGAGCCGCGGACGTACATCGTCGACGGCGTGACAATCCAGCTGATCGAGCGTTGCTCGATCCCGGTGTACGCCGGTGAGGACAGCGCTTGGGTGATCGAGATCAGCACCCGAGACCACTGCCCGAGCGCGGCCCCGATCCGAAGGGGATGGGTGTGGATCGAGGGAGAGGTGGAGCGGCAGAACATGATCATGCTCCATGAGCAGTACCTGTCCAAGACTGGGCGGGGAGACGGAGCCAGCCTCCAGGCCGAGCTCGACGCGGACCGCAAGCGGTGGGAGGCTGAGGAGGCGTCCGAGAGCGCCTTGCCGCCGACCTGATCGGCTACGGCCCCCGCCTATTTCGGCTATACCATTGAAATGTCTCGCCATCCATCGCCGCCATCGCCACCACGTGCCAAGCGAGGCTTCACCGCCCCGTCGACCGCCGATCGCTGCACCGCGAACGTCACACTTCGTGATGGATCTGGCGCAGCCTGCATGCATCGCCGCGTCGCTGGGACCGACAGGTGCTGGCAACACCCGCGGAGGCCAACGGGGAAACCGTGAACCTGACACCTCAAGGAAGGCTGTCGTGTGTGGAGCACCGAACACAGGTACAGCGCTACCCAGGCTTTCCGATCACAGACCTACAGCCTCCTGAAACCAGCCCCATCCAGGCACGCTTCCTGAAGTAACCCCGAGTCATGAACAAGACGACCATCGAGAGGTTCCCGGCCTACCGCCTCGACGAGGCACGGCAGGCACTCGAGAAGGCCCATGCGCGCATCGTCCGCGCTGCGACCAAGACGGGGCAGATCGCGCCCGCTGCTCCGGAGTTGGTCATCGTCAACGAGCGCGTGGAGTCGCGCTGCCACGACTGCAAGACCATCGCCGATGGTTTCCCCCCAGAGTTTCACCTCTGCCGTGGGACGCCCGTCCACACGAGCACGGACGGGGCCTGGACGTCACGGCAGCTCGTAGATCTCGAGCTCATCGCAGCGCGCCCGGTGCTCGCCGGCTGGGACTTCCTCGCCGTGATCGAGCCCCTGGAGGGGGGCAACCTGCTCCGCCAGGTCCCCGGCGCGGACGTTGCCGAGGGAGAGCTCGCCCCCTGGCGACAGGGACAGATCTCCTGCAACCACTGCGGGACCAGCCGCCGCCGGACGGAGACCTTTATCGTGCGCGCCGACGGCTCCGATCCGGCCATCGCCGCGGGAACCTACAAACAGGTCGGCCGCAACTGTCTCGAGTCGTTCTTGGGGGGCAAGAGCCCCGCGTCCATCGTGGCCCAGCTCGCGTGGCCGGACGTGGTCCGGACCGCTGGCGAGGACGGGGAGGGTGGCTGGGGCGGGGGGAGCTCGCCGCGCGTGTTCCAGCCCGAGATCTTCCTCGCCCAGACGGCTGCGTGCATCCGCCTCAACGGCTGGGTGTCGCGCAGCCAGGCGCGTGCGGACGCCGACGACTTCGGCACGGGCCGCTACGTGCAGTCCACGGCCGATCAGGTCTGCTACCTCCTGACGCCTCCCTTTGGCGGCGATCCACGGGGCGACTGGCGAGCCGCGTGTGAGCGCTGTCGCCCGACCGCCGCGGACATCGCCCGCGGCACCGCGGCACTGGCATGGGCGCGCACGATGATCCCGACCAGCGACTACGAGAGCAACCTGGTCCTCGTCGCCAAGCAGACCGTCGTCAAGCTCACCCACACGGGTCTCATGGCGAGCATCGTCTCCGCACACGGCCGCATCCTCGAGCGCGAGATCGAGGTCCGTCGCCACACGCGCACGGGGGGACGCCCGAGTCAGCACGTGGGCGAGGTCGGCCAGCGACTCGACCTAGAGCTCGAGGTCCAGCGCGTCAATTCCAGGGACACCGACTACGGGCTGCTCCACATCATCTCGATGCGCGATCAGGTGGGGAACCTCATCGTGTGGATGACGGGATCCACCACCGCGACCGCCGGTGATCGATTCCACGTCCGCGGCACGGTCAAGAAGCACGACGAGTACCAGGGAGAGCAGCAGACGGTGCTCACCCGGTGCCGCGCGGTCCTCATCGATCCTGACCACCCGCAGCCGCCGCCCGCGGCCAAGAAGGCGCGCAAGAGCAAGAAGAAGCCCGGGCCGCGGCTCGATGACATCCTCGATGCGGACAGCCAGGCCGCCCACGCACCGACCGCCGATCAGATCACACCCCCGGCGTCGTGACGTTTTTTTTGAAAAAGACCCCGCAGCTGTGATGTGACGAGAACACCCTGCCAAGGACATCACTGTGAGAGAGCCGCTCCAGATTTGGTTCGACAAGTGGACCGATGAATATGCCAATTCACTGGCGTACTTCCGGGACAAGGCCAACGAGCAGATCATGTTCGTCCGCAATGAGCTCGCCGCACTCGTCTGGGCGGGGGTCCCCTACTCGAAGCTCGAGAGCGAGGGTGATCCGCGGAGCGATTGTAAGGTCTCGGCCTACGTGATCGGCGAGCACCGCTCCAAGAGCGTGAGGTTGCCGATCTACTTGTTCGAGCGTACGGATCTTGGCCTCCAGTTCGTGATGCGCGGGAACGGGCGTGACTGGAGGTTATCGGTCACGAGCGAGCGGACCATCGAGTCGGACCTGTTTCCGTGTCTGTTCTTCACGACACCGCCCATCGAGCCCGAATACACCGGCAACGAGCTCGCGGAATGCTACTTCGATGGGTTTCCCCCGGATCGCATCTTCGGCTATCACAGCGAGAATCCCCGTCAATGGTCGGCCTGCATCCTCAACCAGCAGGCCCTGTGGACCGTGGTCTTCCTCTGCATGCGCAGCGTCGGTGCGATCCAGCCTCAAGTGTGGATCACGAGGGAGTCACATCAGAGGGCGCTCGACGAAGCGAAGTCGCACCGAATGGCGCTCGACGAAGCGAAGTGACCCTGGCCACCAGACGTCAAGGACGCCGTGCCCCCGCAACATCTCACCCTCGGCGACATCCGCGTCCTCTATCACAGGTACGTGCCGGAGGCATCGCGGCATCCCGGTGCGAGAGAAGTGGGGGGTCCCCGGTGGTGGCCAGCACATGAGATTGGCCACCTGCTCACGGTCCCTCGCCGGAACATCGGCATGCCGATGTTCGGCCTCGACAACGAGGGAGCGTCCTACGAGGAAACAGAGCGCTTCCTCGCCTACGAGCTGGCAGCGATGTCGATCTCACGACGGCTCCTCACGGCCTGTGGACATCCAGAGCTGTTCTACCACCCTAAGATCGGCGAGCTCGAGGCCAGCGACTACGATGTGGTGCACTTCGGCTCTCGCAGCTACGCCCAACGTCTCCTGCGGCGACGCCAGCTGTTACGCTTGCCGCGCACACGGGCAGGGCTCGAGGTCCTGTGCCAGAGGGCCCTCGCAGGGACCACCACGACGAGACGAGCCCCAGAACACCGCCCTGGGAACCGAAACCGACGAGATCTTCCATGACCCGCACCAAGTACATCCTACCCGATGGCCGACCCATCATCGCCATCACGTCCCGCGCGACCGAGCCCCAACCGATGATCACGTTCGAGATCTTGCCCGGGGACGCCCTGTGGTCACAGGGACAGCGGATCCCCGGGACGCAGCGCCGGTTCGTGCTGGCAGAGATGGCGCTGGGGCTGTGATCTCGGCAATACCGCCACCCCCTGCAGGCAGAATCTTCATGAGTTCTACTCTTCCCCACATCGAATGGGTCTGGGGTCCCGACGGCCGGCGCAAAGAGGTGTGGGTCTTCCCCTCAGGAGAGGATAACTCCACTCCCGAGGCACCCAGCGAGATCGCAGGGGGCAGTGCCACCCCTTTCAATGATCCTGCACCCCATGGGAACGCCGGAGACGACCAGCGCCCAGTCCAGTTCACCGCTGTCCCGATACCCCGCATCAAGACCTCCTCGAAGCTGGATGAATTTGCCCTCGACGTGTTACTGGCTCAGTGTGGTGACCCAAAACCTGGGAGCAAACGATGACAAAGGTCCAAACGATGAC
>Ga0307497_10000084_pt1 | contig 18701 bp, 18 predicted proteins | sample 10_S_MG_FD_201366 | JGI IMG/M metagenome (GOLD analysis project Ga0307497, IMG submission 201366) | Soil microbial communities from Populus trichocarpa stands in riparian zone in the Pacific Northwest, United States - 10_S | ecosystem: Environmental > Terrestrial > Soil > Riparian zone > Trees...
TGCTGTTCACTTTCGGGAAAGAGCCTCGCGGCTTCCCGATGCTGCAAGGTTCCGTCCAGATCGCTGGCATCAACGTGTCGTGGCTGCAGGTCGCGATTCCAGTGGTTGGGCTGGCCCTGGCTGCGGGTCTGCATCTGTTCTCCCGGAAAACCAGTCTCGGCAAAGCGATGCTCGCCGTAGTGCAGAACCCCGACGCCGCGCGCCTGATGGGCATCAACGTGCCGCTCGCCATTTCACTCGCCTACGCCGCCTCGACGCTGTTTGCCGGCGCGGCCGGCATCATGATCGCGCCGCTCTTCAACGTGCACTCGGACATGGGCACGCTGTTCGGCCTGAAGGCGTTCGCGGTCGCGATCCTCGGCGGCATCACCAGCGCCTGGGGCGTGATGCTCGCCGGGCTGATCTTCGGCCTGACCGAAGCGCTGATCACCGCCCTGCTCGGCTCGTCCTACACGCAGATCCTGAGCTTTGCGCTGGTGATCGTGACGCTCGCGCTGATGCCCAACGGGCTGTTCGGGCGCGCCGAGGTGAAGAAAGTGTGAGGCTCGCCGCCTACCTCTTGGTGTTCGCCGCCGCGCTCTCGTTCACGTGGGGGGCGAACCAGTACTACGTGTTCATCATGGCGATGCTCGGCATCACCGCGATCGTCGGCATCGGCCTGAACGTGCTGCTCGGACTCACCGGCCAGGTGTCCTTCGGCCACGTCGGCTTCTACGCGCTCGGCGCCTACACCGTCGCGATCCTCGCCGCGGCGAAGTGGAGCTTCTGGGCCGCGCTGCCGGTCGCGGCGCTGGTCGCCACGCTGACCGGCGCGCTGCTCGCGCTTCCCGCGGTGCGCGTGAGGGGCCCCTACCTCGCGATGGTCACCATCGCCTTCGGCTTCATCGTCGAGAACGCCGCCGTGGAATGGCGCGGGCTCACCGGCGGGCAGAACGGCCTGATGGGGACTTTCGCGCCGCCCGGATTCGGCGAGCGGGGCATGGCGCTCCTCGCCATCGGCATGGCCGCCATCGCAACCGCCTTGTATTGGTGGTTTTCGAAAACCCGGTTCGGCGCCGCCATGCGAGCGGTGCGCGACGCGGAGGTGGCGGCCGAGTCGATCGGCCTCGCGCCGGTGCGCGTCAAGACCGCCGCCTTCGCCGTCTCGGCGCTGTGCGCCGGCGTCGCCGGCGCGTTGTTCGCCGGCCTGTCGGGCTTCGTTACGCCCTCCACCTTTGCGTTCTCGCAATCGATCCTGTTCGTGCTGGTGGTGATGATCGGCGGCGCGGGCTTCGCCGCCGGGCCTCTGGTCGGCGCGACGATTGTGGTGCTGCTGCCAGAATTCCTGGCCGCGCTCGCCGAGTACCGGCTGCTGTTCTTCGGCGCCCTGCTGCTCTTCGTGCTGTGGCTCGCACCCGAGGGCCTGGTGGGAACGGCTTTGCGCCTGCTGACGAAGCATCGGCCGCGCCGGGTTTCGCCGGATCACCAAGCCTCCTTGACCAGCGGCGCGAGCGCGACCCTGACGGTGCAGAACCTCGGCATCGCCTTCGGCGGCGTGCGCGCGGCGCACGACATCGCGCTCGAAGCAACGCCCGGCGCGGTGACCAGCCTGATCGGGCCGAATGGCGCCGGCAAGACCACGGTGCTCAACATCCTGAGCGGCTTTTATCGCCCGGACGCGGGCTCGATCCATATCGGGGATCTTCAGATTCAAGGCCTGCCCGCCTGGCGCGTCGCGCGCGCCGGCATCGCGCGTACCTACCAGACCACCCAGCTCTTCGGCTCGATGAGCGTGGCCGAGAACCTGGCGATCGCCGGCGGCGCGGAGAGCCTGGCGGCGTTCGTCGGCTATGCCGGCGATCTCGATGCGCGCGCGTCCGACCTGCCGCACGTCGACAAGCGCCTGATCGAGATCGCGCGCGCGCTCGCTACGCGGCCGTCAGTTCTGCTGCTCGACGAGCCGGCCGCCGGGCTTTCCGGGCCGGACAAGATCCAGCTCGCTCGCCTCCTGCGCCGCATCGCCGACGCCGGCATCGCCGTGGTGCTGGTGGAGCACGACATGTCGGTGGTGATGGGCATCTCCGATCGGGTCATCGTGCTCGACGCCGGCGTGCGCATCGCGGCGGGTACGCCAGCGGAAGTGCAGCGCGATCCTGCGGTGCGCAAGGCGTATCTCGGCGAGGCGAAGGCGCACAAGGCGGCGCCGGCGCGCCAGCGCGGCGGTTCGCTGCTCGAGATCGGCCGCCTCGCCGCGGGCTACGGCGCCGAGCCGGTGCTCAAGGAAATCGATCTGCGCGTCGACGACGGCGAGACGGTGGCAGTGCTGGGCGCGAACGGCGCCGGCAAGTCGACCCTGATGCGCGCCATCGCCGGTCTGCATCGCCCGGTGAGCGGCGAAATCGCGCTCGACGGCGGCGACCTCGCGCGCGAGCCGGCCCATCGCGTGGTGCGCCGCGGCGCGGTGCTGGTGCCCGAAGGCCGGCAGGTGTTCCCCGAGCTCTCGGTGCTCGACAACCTGGCGCTCGGCGCGTTCTCGCGCAAGACCTGGGAGCGCGCGGAAATCGACGCCATGCTCGAGCGCTTCCCGCGCCTGCGCGAGCGCCTGCACCAGCGCGCCGGGCTGCTCTCCGGCGGCGAGCAGCAGATGCTGGCGATCGCGCGCGGCCTGATGGCGAAGCCGCGCCTGCTCCTGCTCGACGAGCCTTCGCTCGGCCTGGCCCCGCAAATCGTGAACGATCTGTTCGACGCGCTCGACCGGCTGCGCGCCGAGTCGGTGACCATCCTGCTGGTCGATCAGATGGCCGGCCTCGCGCTCGCGCTCGCCGACCGCGCCTACGTGATCGAAGGCGGCCGCATCGTTGCGAGCGGTACCGCCGCCGAGATCTCCGGCGAAGGCACGCTCGAAAAGGCCTACCTCGGATGAGGCCGGGGCGCAGTACTGCCCTGATCCTCGTCGGCCTGCTGATCGCGGTCGGGCCCGTGCTGGTGGCCGGACTCGGCGCGATCCTGGTCCGGGCCTACGGCAGAAGCGCACTCGCGGAGCTGCTGCAGTGGAGCCTGCTCCTCTTGCTGGTCAGCATTCCGGCCGGCGCGGTGCTGGTCGTCACCGGCGGCGTGGCGAAGCTCGCCGCTTATCGCGCGCGACGCGCCGCGGGAATAACCGATCGTAGAATGTGAGCGCGGAGGCGCCTATGGAAGCCATCAAGGACGCAAGCCATCTCTACGAAGTCGAGCACCGCGCGCAGCACGCCGCGCGCCCCGGTTTTCGCATCCAGGAGCTGCAGCTCTCCAGGACGCAGAAAGTGCCCTGGCACTTTCACAACAACGTGCGGGACACGTTCTACGTGCTCGAAGGCGACTTGCGCATCTTCCTGCAGGACCCGAAGGAGGAAGTGCGCCTGAAGCCGGGCGAGACCTTCACCGCGCGCGCCAAGCGCCCTCACCTCGTCACCAACGGCGGCGAGAAATCGGTGACGTTCCTCGTGCTGCAGGGCATCGGGGAATACGACTACGTTCCGCTGCTGAAACCGAAGTGAAGCGCCGCCGACTGCTGCAGGCGGCGAAGCTCCCCGCCGCCACGGTCGAAAAGGTCGCTTATGCGAACTACGCGCGCGTTTTGAGGTCTGCGCTGAAAGCCTGAGCGCTATCATTCGGCCATGACACCGGACATCCGCAACGAACTGGCCCCGAGCGGCAAGCTGCGCGTCGGCCTCAACTACGGCAACTTCCTCCTGGTGCTGAAAGACGCGCCCGACGGCTCGCCCAACGGCATCGCGCCCGACCTCGGCCGCGAGCTCGGCAAGCGCCTCGGCGTGCCGGTCGAGTTCGTCAAGTTCAAGCAGGCCGGCCAGCTGGCCGACGGCGTGCGCGACGGCAAATGCGAAGTCGGCTTCCTCGGCGTCGAGCCGCAACGTGCCAAAGAGATCGCCTTCACCAAGGCGTATCTCGAAATTCCGGTGACGTTTCTGGTGCCCGCGGGCTCGAAGATCAAAAGTATTTCGGAGGTCGACCGCGAAGGCGTGCGCATCGCCGTGTCGGCGCGCAGCGCTTACGACCTTTACCTCAGCCGCACGCTGAAGCACGCCAAGCTCGAGCGCGTCGAGGGCATCGACGCCTCCTATGATCTGTTCGTCAAGAATCACCTGGATGTCCTGGCCGGCCTCAAGCCGCGCCTGACGTCCGATGCGGAGAACCTGCCCGGCTCGCGCGTGCTCGACGGCCAGGTCACCGGCGTACAGCAGGCGTGCGGCACCACCCACGCGCGCGCCGCCGGGGCGAAATACCTGAGCGAATTCATCGAGGACGTGAAGCGCTCCGGCCTGGTGAAGAAAACCATCGACAAGCACGGCGTGAGAGGAGTGACAGTCGCACCATGAATCCCGATCTGAAGGTTTACTGGCGTCCCGGCTGCTCGAGCTGCGTCAAGGTGAAGGAGTACCTGAAGCAGCAGGGCGTGCCGTTCGAGTCGATCGACGTCGCGGCGCGCCCGGAAGCGATGAAGGACCTGCTCGCCTTCGGCGTGAAGACCGTGCCGGTGGTCGCGCGCGGCGGCGAGTTCGTGTTCGCGCAGTCGCTCGAGGACGTGGGCCGCTTCGTCGGCGCCAAGTTCGACAGCAAGCGCCTGCCGCCCCAGCAGCTGGTCGAGAAGTGGCTCACGGTGATGCGCGCCGCGCAGCGCCACGCGATGCAGATTCCGCCGGCGCGCATGGGCGAACGCGCGGTCGAGAGCCGCGACCGCAGCATCCGCGACCTCGCCTACCACGTGTACCAGGTGCCGGATTCCTTCCTGCAGGCGGTGAACCACGGCGTGCAGGACCTGACCTCGATCTACAACGCGCCGCCGCCGGCGAACGTGAAGACCCCGCAGGACATCGCCTCCTATGGCGCGCGCATTGCCGAAGGCATCGACCGCTGGTGGTCGCAGCTGCCGGACAAGTCGTGCCGCCAGACGGTGAAGACCTATTACGGCGAGCGCCCGCTGCACGAGCTGCTCGAGCGCTGCACCTGGCACTCCGCACAGCACGCGCGCCAGGTGATCTCCGTGCTCGAGCGCCTCGGCGTCGAGCCCAAAGGCAAGCTCACTTCCGCCGACTACGCCGGCCTGCCCATGCCGCAGGGGCTGTGGGAGTAGACCGAGAGCAAGAAAAGCGGACGAAGGCCAAGGCCGCGCTCGACCAGGTTTTCCGCGACATGGCCGGCGCCATGGCCGCGGGCATGGTGCATGTCGGCGTAAAGACCGGCCTGTTCCGTGCCATGGCAGGCGCTGGGCCCATGACCGCTTCACAGGTGGTCAAGACTTCCGGACTTCAGGCGCGATACGTCGAAGAATGGCTCAAGGGGATGGTCGCCTCTGGCTATCTCTCGTACGACCCGGGCGCGCAGACCTACACCCTGTCCGAGGAGCATGCGTTCTTCCTCGCCTCCGACGACACCGACCACTTCGTCGGCGGCCTGTTCGCCATGGTGCCGCCGCTGATGCGCGTCGCTCCCGATGTCGCGAAGGCGTTCGTCGAAGGCGGCGGCGTGCCGTTCGGCGACTTCGGCGCCGACTGCGTGCGCGCGCTCGATCTCATCAACCGCGGCCAGTACGAGACGCGCTTCGCCGATTACTGGATGAAGTCGCTGCCCGACGCGTCGGCGAAGCTCGCCGCCGGCGGCCGCGCGCTCGACGTCGGCTGCGGCTCGGGCGCGGTGGTTGCCGCGCTGGCCAAGGCGTTCCCGAAGGCGGAGATCGTCGGTATCGATCCGGATGCACAGTCTGTGGAACGGGCGCGGGCGAAGGCACCGTCCAACGTGAAGCTCGAAGTCTCGGATACGTCGAGATTCAAGAGCAAACCCTTCGACCTGATCACGCTGTGCGACGTGCTGCACGACCTGGCCGAGCCGCTGAAGACGCTGCAGGAGATCCGCGCGTTGCTCAAGCCCGACGGCACGTTCTTCATCGTCGAGCCGCGGGCCGCGGACCGGCTGGAGGACAACCGCAACCCGGTGGCGGCGACCTTCTACGGCTTCAGCGTGTTCCACTGCATGACGCAGTCGCTCGCGCGCGGCGGCCCCGGCCTGGGCACCTGCCTCGGCCCGGCGGCGACCGAAAAGCTCGTGCGCCAGGCGGGCTACGGCCGCTTCCAGCGCCTCGATATCAAGAGCCTGACCAATTTGTTCTACTCGGCGCAACCATGATCAGGCTGCTCGTCGTCTGGCTGATCAACGCGCTCGCCCTGATGGCGGTCGCGTACCTGATGCCGTCGATCGAGGTGTCGAGCTTCGGCGCGGCGCTGGTCGCGGCGCTGGTGCTCGGCCTGGTCAACGCGATCGTGCGCCCGATCCTGGTGCTGCTCACGCTGCCGGTCACCATCCTCACGCTGGGACTCTTCATCTTCGTGCTGAACGGCCTGCTGTTCTGGATGGTGGGCTCGTGGCTGCAGGGCTTCTGGGTCGGCGGCTTCTGGGCCGGGGTGCTCGGCGCGATCGTGTTCAGCGTCATTTCCTGGGCGCTATCGGCGCTGGTGTTGCGATGAGCTTCCGCCAAGTCCTGCACCGCCAGCTGCAGGCGCTGCAGCGCAGCCACCTGTATGCGCGCCTGTTCGCCACGCCGCTCGAGATCCACGAGTCGTCCGACGTCGCGCTCGCGGTGCTGCATCTCCTCTACTGCGAGGATGCGCCGGGCAAGCCGCCGCTGCGCAGCCAGAGCCGCCTCACGCTCGCCTATCGCCTGCTCGGCGGCGAGTGGGTGATGGTCGCCGACCGGTCATCGCCGATCCTCTGATCATCCTGCCGTACCTCGGGTACGGCACACCGAAGAAGCTCACCATCTGCGGCCGCGTGCTGGAGGACGAAGGCTTTCGTCCCGCCGCCGACGCCGACAGCCGCTGGCGCAACCTGATCCGCTTCTGGAAGCGGCTGGAATCCGACGAAGTCCCGGGCGCGCGCGTGCGGGCCCGCGGCACGGAGGCCGTCACCGATCGCGAAGGCTATTTCCATCTCGAGCTCGAAGGATCATTCCGCGCCGGCTGGAACAAGGTCCCGCTGGAGTTGCTGCATCCCGCCAGGGCTCGAGCGATGGGCCGAGTCCTCGTCCCTGCGAAAAAAGCAAGGTTCGGCCTGATCAGCGACATCGACGACACCGTGGTCTACAGCAACGTCACGCGCAAGCTGAGGATGATCCTCACCGCGGCGTTCTCGAACGCGCGCACGCGCAAGCCGTTCAAGGGCGTGGCCGCGTTCTATCGCGCGCTGCACGCGGGCGTGAACCCGGTGTTCTACGTTTCGAAGAGCCCGTGGAACCTGTTCGCGCCGATCGTCGAGTACCTCGAGGTGCAGGGATTGCCGGAGGGGCCGGTGCTGCTGCGCGACTTCGGCCTGCGCCCCGAAAAAGAGCACAAGCGCAAGACCATCGAAGCGATCCTGAACACCTACCCTGCGCTGAAGTTCGTCCTCAGCGGCGACAGCGGGGAGCAGGACCCGGAGATCTACGCCGGCATCGTGCGGCGATTTCCCGAACGCATTCGGGCGATCTACATCCGCTCAGTGGACCTGAAACGGGTCGGGAAAATCGAACGCCTGGCGGCGGAAGTCGCGAAAACCGGCTGCCAGCTGATCCTCGCGCCGGAAGCCGAAGCCGCGGCGGCGCATGCCGCGGCCGAGGGCCTGATTCAGGCCTCGGAGCTGCGCGCGGTGCGCTCGGAGCGGCTCTCGGAGGACTGAGCCGACGCGAGCAGGTCCTCGAATGCCGCGGCGTCGACCGGCGGGCTGAAGTAGTGGCCCTGCCATTCCTCGCAGCCCAGCGTCAGCAGGCGCTCGAGCTGCGGCGCCCGCTCGACGCCCTCGGCGGCCACCTGGATCCCGAGGGTCGCGGCCAGCGCAGTAATTGCGCGCACGATGGCGGCGTCCGCGGCCTGGGTGTCGATGCTGCGCAGGAAGGTGCGGTCGATCTTGAGCTTGTCGATCGGCAGCTGGCGCAGGTAGGCGAGGCTCGAGTAGCCGGTGCCGAAGTCGTCGATCGCGAAGCGCACGCCGAGCTCGCCGATCGCCTTCAGCGTCGCCACGTTCTCGGCCAGGCTCGACATCAGCACGCGCTCGGTGACTTCGAGCTCGACCTGGCGGCCGTCGAGCTGGTTCTCGTGCAGGATGGCGCGCAGCTTCTCGATGTAGGTGCGGCCCTGCTGCACCTCGGGCGCGGACACGTTGACCGAGAACCACAGCTTCTTGCCGAAGGTGCGCTGCCAGGCGCCGGCCTGCGACAGCGCATGCTCGAGCGTCCACTCGCCGATCGCGCGGATCATGCCGCAGTCCTCGGCCAGCGGCACGAAGTGCTCGGGGCCGAGCAGGCCGCGGGTCGGGTGCTGCCAGCGCACCAGCGCCTCCGCGCCCACCACGCGCCCGCGCCAGTGCGTCGGGTTGGCGCGCTTGTCGGGCGGCCAGCCGCGCACCACCGGCTGCCAGTGGAGCACCAGCTCGCCGCGCACCAGCGCGCTGCGCAGCTCGTTCTCCAGCCGCAGCCGCGCCTCGGCGCGTGCGTTGAGCGCCGGCGCGAACAGGCGCCAGGTGCCCTTGCCGCTCTCCTTCGCGTGGTACAGCGCGGCGTCGGCGTTCTTGAGCAGCTCGAGGAAGTCGCGCCCGTCGTTCGGGTAGACGCTGATGCCGATCGACGCCGCTACGCTCAATTGCCGGCCCTCGACCGTGAACGGACGCGCCAGCACCCCGAGCAGGCGCTGCGCGAGCGCCGCGGAATCGTCCACCGAGCGGATCGACTGGATCAGTACGAAGTCGTCGCCGCCCAGGCGCGCGAGCGTGTCGTCGCCGTGCAGCAGGTTGCCGAGGCGCTCGGCGACCGCGCGCAGCAGCGCGTCGCCGGCGCGGTGGCCGAGCGAGTCGTTCACCAGCTTGAAGCGGTCGAGGTCGATGCAAAGCAGCGCGAGCTGCGCGCGGTTGCGCGCCGCGGTGAGGATGGCCTGGCTCGCGCGGTCGGCGAGCAGGGTCGAATTGGGCAGCCCGGTGAGCGCGTCGCGCGTGGTGAGATGCTCGATGCGCGCCTCGGCGTGCTTGCGCGCGGTGACGTCGGCGCCGGTGCCGCGCCAGCCGATCAGGCGGCCCTGGGTGTCGCGCACCGGCACGCCGCTCACCGACAGCCAGATCACGCCGCCGGACTTGGTGATCATGCGGTGCAGGAGATCGCGGAACGGCCGGCCTTCGGCGGCGCGGCCGGAGAACCAGTCGTCGACCGCGCGCGGCTCGCCGAGCGGCATGAACTCCCTGGGCTTGCGCCCGAGCAGCTCGGCGCGCGGATAGCCGAGCACCGCCTCGACGCGCTCCGAGAGATAGCTGTAGCGCCATTCGGCGTCGGTCTCCCACACGTACTCGCCGGAAGCCTCGACCACGTCGCGGAAGCGCTGCTCGCGCTCGGCGAGCGCGGCTTCGGCACGCTTGTGGTCGTCGATGTCGGCCACCGTGCCGGAGACGCGCACCGCGTGCCCGTCCTCGGTGCGCTCGGTGACGCGGCCGCGCGCGTGCAGCCATTTCCACTCGCCGCTCTTGCGCGGGATGCGGAATTTGGAGTCGAATTCCTCGATCTCCCCCTTCAGCGCGCGCACCAGGTCCTCGGTGTAGCCGAGGCGGTCGTCGGGATGCATCATCGCGATCAGCTCGGCGCCGAGCGTGACGTGCGGCGAGGTGTCGTGGCCGAGGAAGCGCACCCAGCCGTCGCCCGCCGAAAGCTCGCCGCGCTCGGCGTCGAAGTGGAACTCGGCGAGGTTGCCGCCGTCGAGCGCGAGCTCGAGGCGCTCCTTGGCGCGGAACAGCGCGCGCTCGGCGTTGCGCTGCTCGGTGATGTCGCGCCCGACGCCGCGGTAGCCGAGGAAGCCGCCGTCCTCGTCGTGGCGCACCATGCCGGAGATGATGTGCACCTGGCGCGCGCCGCGCTCGTCCGTGCGCGCGAGCTCCAGGTCGAACGGCAGCTGGCGCTCGAGGCTGCGCTTGAGCGCGGCGAGCGCGGCCGGCTCGACCTCGACCCCGGGAATCTCCCAGATGCGCTTGCCGTAGGTCGGCGTCTGGCCGAAGAAGGTGGCGATCGGCCCGCCGCCGGACAGCCAGCGGATGCGGTTGTCGGCGTCGGTCTCCCAGAACCAGTCCGCGGTGAGCTCGGTGAGGGCGCGGAAACGCGCGTGGTCCGTCTGCGCCTGCTTCAGGTCCTCGATCTGCCGGCGCGCGAGCAGATACATGACCAGGTAGACCACGCCACCGGAAAACGCCACCAGCAGCAGGAGGTCGAGCACCCGCAGCCTAGCGCGCGCTGTCGCGCACCGGCGGCGCGACCTTGAGCACTTCGTCGATGGTGGTGAGGCCGGCGCCGACCTTCATCGCGCCGGAGATGCGCAGCGGCTTCATGCCCTCCTTGAACGCCTGCTCGCGCAGCGCGACCAGGTCGGCGCTGGCGGAAACCAGGGCCTTCAGCGGGCTCGAGTACATCAGGGTCTCGTAGATGCCGATGCGGCCCATGTAGCCGGTCATGCGGCACTCGAGGCAGCCGACCGGCTTGTAGAGCTTGGCCGGGTGCTTGGACTTCCACGGCGCGACCAGCGCGTCCCACGCGCTCTGGTCCTCGGCGCGGTTGAGATCCACCGTCTGCTTGCAATGCGGGCACAGCGTGCGCACCAGGCGCTGCGCCATGATGCCGTTGAGCGTGGCGTTCAGGAGGTAGGGCGCGACGCCGAGCTCGAGCAGGCGCGCGACCGCGCTAGGCGCGTCGTTGGTGTGCAGCGTGGAGAGCACCAGGTGACCGGTGAGCGCCGACTGCACCGCCATCTCGGCGGTTTCCAGGTCGCGGATCTCGCCCACCATGATGATGTCGGGGTCCTGGCGCATCAGCGCGCGCACGCCCTCGGCGAAGCCGAGCTCGATCGCGTTCACCACCTGCATCTGGTTGAACGCCGGCTCGACCATCTCGATCGGGTCCTCGATGGTGCACACGTTCACTTCCGTCGTCGCGAGCGTCTTCAGCGTCGAGTAGAGCGTGGTGGTCTTGCCCGAGCCGGTCGGCCCGGTGACCAGCACGATGCCGTTCGGCCGCTCGGTCATGTCCTTCCAGCGCTTCTGGTCGTCTTCGCCGAAGCCGAGCTCGGTGAAGTCGCGCACCAGCACTTCCGGGTCGAAGATGCGCATCACCAGCTTCTCGCCGAACGCGGTCGGCAGGGTCGAGATGCGCAGCTCGATGTCCTGCTCGCCGGTGCGCGTCTTGACGCGGCCGTCCTGCGGGCGGCGCTTCTCCACCACGTCCATGCGCGCGAGGATCTTGATGCGGCTGGTCATCGCCGCCAGCACCGAGCCCGGGATCTGGTAGACCTGGTGCAGCACGCCGTCGATGCGGAAGCGCACGATGCCCTGCTCGCGCCGCGGCTCGATGTGGATGTCGCTCGCGCGCTGCTCGAAGGCGTATTGCCACAGCCAGTCGACCACGCGCACCACGTGGGCGTCGTTGGCGTCGAGCTGCTTGTCGGACTTCCCGAGCTCGACCAGCTGCTCGAAGTTGGAAAGCCCGGAGGTGCCGGCGTGCTTCTGGCCGGCGCCCTTGATCGACTTGGCGAGGTTGTAGAACTCGACCTGGTAGCGCTCGATGTCGACCGGGTTGGCGATCACGCGCTTGATCTCGCGCTTGAGCATGCGCGCGAGCTCGGGCTCCCAGTCGCGCACGCGCGGCTCGGCCGTCGCCACGATCGCCTCCTTGGTGTTGAGCCCGACCGGCAGGATGCGGAAACGCGTCGCGTAGGCCGACGACATCATCTCGGTGACCGCGGCGAAGTCGATCTTGAGCGGGTCGACGTGCAGGTATTCCATGCCGACGCGCTTGGCGAGCCATTCGGTGAGGAACTCGAGCGTCAGCAGGGGGCTGCCGGCGGCGTTTCCTCCTCTCTTCCATTTCTGGTCGGCGATGAGGACCAGCGGATGCGTCGCGCCACGGTAGTGGCGGCGCTCTTTCTTGAACTTCTCGATCGGCTCGGCGCCGACCATCTTGTCCTCGAGCAGCCAGTCGAGGATCTCGGACAAGGTCAGCCGACCTTCGGCGCCCGCCCCCGCCTTCTCTGCTGCATTCGCTACTTGTTGCATCAAATCAGGACTATACCCTGTCCGCGACCCCCACGCCGAAAGACAGGTCATCGCCGGCCAGCGCTTCGTAGTCGATGTCGACGCACGCGACCACGAGCGCGCCTTGCACGATGCAACCGAGGGAAATCGTCACGCACAGGCGCGGCCCGGTCACCGAAAGATAGGGCCGGCTTACCTGCACCTCGCCCGGCGCCTCGGCCGCGCGGCGGAAATAAGGTTTCGCCTGCCAATTAGTTCCTGCGCCCGGGCGCATCGGCTCGAGCCGCCGGTCGCGCCGGAACGGGCTGCGCTCGGCCTCGAGGTTGGCGCCGAGCTGCGTGCCGTCGCCGCCGATCAGGTAGCAGCGCTGGGTGCAGCGCAGCTGCAGCAGCGGCTGCATCGCGCCGGAGAAGTCGTGCAGCGAGCCGCGCGACAGGCGGCCGGCGGCGCGCTCGAGCGCGGACGAATATTCCTGCAGGCTGGAGCGGCGGCGCACGCGGTACTCGGCGCTTTCCTCGCCGAACTGCGCGAACAGGCGCGAGAACAGGTCGCCACAGGCGTTCTCCTCGACCAGCTGGGGCGCGGGCGGCGCGAACAGGCGCCCCTGCACCAGGTCGGCGCCGGCGTCGAGCGCGCACAGCGCTTCGTGCTCGGTCTCGATGCCCTCCACGCAGACCAGCGCTCCGGCCTGGTGCAGCACGGAAACGATGCCGGAGAACATGTAGCGCACGCGCGCCTCGACGCCGATGCGGCGCGTCATCTCGCGGTCGATCTTCACGATGTTCGGGCGCAGGCGCCAGATGCGGTCGAAGTTCGAGTAGCCGGCGCCGAAATCGTCGATCACGATCACGCAGCCCATCTCGCGGTAATACTCGACGGCGGCGGCGAGGCTGGCCTCGCTCATCACCTGGGATTCGATCAGCTCGACCGCCACGCGGTGCGGCGCGAGGCCGTTCTCGTGCAGCATGTGCGCGAAGAACGAGCCGTAGCGCGGCCCTTCGATCGCGACGTAAGGGTCGACGTTCAGGAACAGCCATCCGCGCGACTCGCCCGTCTGCTGGAAGTTCTGCACGTGCAGGCTGCGGCAGCGGCGGTCGAGATCGATTCGTGGCGCGCCGCGCGGCGCGCGGCGGAAGAGCTCGGCGGGCGTAACGACGGCGCCGGCGGCGTCGCGGGCGCGGATCAGGCCTTCGTAGCCGACCGGGCGGCGGTGCGCAAGGCTGAAGATCGGCTGGAACTGGCTCGACAGGGTACAGCCGAGGGCGCTACCGACGTCGTTCGCCGGCGCCGCCACCGCGACTGCTGCTCCTCCTGCGCTTGAGTAGGCCACACGCATCCCCGAATAGAATGCTGGCATGGCTGCGCTCGCGCCCGAGGTCAAGTTTCGTGAAGTGTGGGCGTGGAGCATGTATGACTTTGCAAACTCCGCTTACACCACCGTCGTCGTCACTGCGGTGTTCGGCGCGTACTTCGTCGGCGTGGTGGCGGAAGGAAAAGCCTGGGCCACGTTCGCGTGGACCGCTGCTCTCTCAGTCTCTTACGCCGCAATCCTCATCACCGGTCCCCTGGTCGGCGCGTGGGCCGACGCGCATGCAGCGAAGAAGGAACTGCTGCTCGCCACCACCGTCGGGTGTGTAATATTCACGGCGGCGCTCTATTACGCAGGTCCCGGCGCCGTCGTCCTGTCCCTCGTTCTTCTGATCCTTTCTAACTATTTCTTCGGCGCGGGCGAGAACCTGATCGCCGCCTTCCTGCCCGAGCTCGCTTCTTCGCAGGCCATGGGGCGCGTGTCGGGCTGGGGCTGGAGCTTCGGCTACCTGGGAGGGCTCGCCGCCCTGGGTTTGTGCCTGTTCTACATCACTTCGAATTCCGGAAAACCCGCAAGCGAAACCGTGCCAGTCACGATGCTGATCACCGCCGCATTCTTCGCCGTCGCCGCGCTGCCCACGTTTCTGTTCCTGCGCGAACGCGCAACACCGCAGCCGCAGGTAGACAGCCCCTGGGCGCGCGTGCGCGACACGCTGCGCCACGCGCGCCAGTTCCGCGACCTGCGGCGCTTCCTGGTCTGCCTGGTGTTCTACCAGGCGGGCGTCACCGCGGTGGTGGCGCTGGCCGCGATCTACGCCGAGCAGGCGATGAAGTTCACCACGCAGCAGACCATCACGCTGATCCTGGTGGTGAACGTCACCGCCGCGATCGGGGCGTTCGCCTTCGGCTACCTGCAGGACGCGATCGGCCACGTGCGCGCGGTCGCGCTCACCTTGATCGGCTGGATCGTGATGGTGGTGCTCGCGGGTTTTTCCGAAAGCGCGACTTCGTTCTGGGTCGCGGCCAACCTCGCAGGCCTGTGCATGGGCTCGTCGCAGGCCGCCGGCCGCGCGGTGGTGGGCTACCTCGCGCCGCCCGCCCGGCTGGCGGAATTCTTCGGCCTGTGGGGCCTCGCGGTGAAGGCGGCGTCGATCTTCGGCCCGCTCACCTACGGCGCGGTGACCTGGATGTTCGCCGGCAACCACCGCCTCGGCATCTTCGCCACCGGAATCTATTTCGTGATCGGACTGATCCTCCTGCGCGGTATCGACATCGAACGCGGGCGCGAGGCCGCGCTGACATGAAAAAACTGCTCTGGCTGCTGATGGTGTTGAGCGCACCCGCGCTGGCCCAGTCGCGCGGCGGCACCGACGAATGGAGCATGACGCTGTTCGTGATCGGGCCCAAGGACTACGCGTTCGAAGGCGGCGCAACGGCGCGCAACGACGGAGGCGCGGGCGTCAGCCTCACGGTGGCGCATAACCTGAACGACCACTTGGCCTTTGGCCTGGAAGGCTCGCTCAGCATGTTCAACTACCGCGCGACCGTCGTCTCGAGCACTGCGGGAAGCTATGAGACCGACGGCAGGATGGAATCCGGCGCGCTAAGAGCGCACGTCACCTGGAACCTGCTCGCGCGGCGCTTCACGCCGTTTCTCACCGCGAACGCGGGCGTGATGGTGCTCGACACCGACATCGCCGGAGATCCGCCGGCGAACGCCTGCTGGAGCTACCCGTGGTACGGCGTGGTGTGCAGCGACAAGACGCCGACCACCACGCTCACGCGGCTGACCTATGGAGTAGGCACGGGCGTGCGCTACGAGCTGCCGCGCAAACAGGGCTACGTGCGCGCGCTGTTGGGCGCCGAGTGGATCGACTTCCACGAAGCGCTCAGCCCGGTCGGCTACGTGACGCTGCGCGCCGACTTCGGCCTGAGCTTCTAGAGCTGGTCCATATCGACCGGATCGACCGGCCAGTGCTGGACGGCTCGCCGGTCCTGCTCGGGACGCTGCTCGCGGCGGCGCTCGATCGCGCTCCTCGCCTCGGCGACCACGCCATGGGCGCGGTTGCGGGCGTGCTTCAGGGTTCCTTTTGCGTAGTGCCTGGTCTCGCGGCGCAGATGAGTCATCTGATCGCGCAGCTGCGCGCGGCGGCGCTTGCCGGAAGCGGGGTCGAAGTAGTACATGGCGAGCGCTCCGAAGCCGAGCGCGGCGATGCGGAAGATCATGGCGGCTCCTCGCGTGGGTGGTGGGTCGGCTGAAGCAAGTCTGGGGCCGGGCGCGAAGCTTGCAGAAGCACCCCACCATGAGAAACCTCCTCGTCGCAGTCCTGCTTTCCGCGGTCGCCATCGCCGCCCCCGCTCAGCAAGCGCCCAAGTCCGCTGCCGGCGGTCGCGCCGCCAACTTGCCCGACTTCACCGCCCTGATGAAGGAGCAAGGGCCCGCGGTGGTCAACGTCATCACCAAGCGCGAGCCGAAGACGGCACGCAATGAGCCGCGCGGCGGGGCCGGATCCTCCAGCCCCGAGGATCCGCTGGCCGAGTTCTTCCGCCGCTTCATGCCGGACTCGCCCGAGCGCGGTCCCGGCGGCGGCCAGGGCGGACCGGGCCAGGGCATGGGCCTCGGCTCGGGCTTCATCATCAGCCAGGACGGCTACGTGCTCACCAACGCACACGTGGTGGCGGGAGACGGCGAAGTCACGGTGCGCCTGGCCGACGCGAAGCGCGAGTTCAAGGCCAAGGTGATCGGCGCCGACGAGCGCACCGACGTCGCGCTGCTCAAGATCGAGGCCACCGGCCTGCCGACGGTGAAGCTCGGCAAGTCCGCGGCGCTGCAGCCCGGCGAATGGGTCGCGGCGATCGGCTCGCCGTTCGGCTTCGAGAACACGATCACCGCCGGCATCGTCAGCGCCACCGGCCGTTCGCTGCCCGCCGAGACCTACGTGCCCTTCATCCAGACCGACGTCGCGGTCAACCCGGGCAATTCCGGCGGCCCGCTCATCAACCTCGCCGGCGAGGTGGTCGGGGTGAACTCGATGATCTACAGCCAGACCGGCGGCTACATGGGCGTGTCGTTCGCGATCCCGATCGAGGTGGCGCTCGAGGTCGGCCAGCAGCTGCGCAGCGAGGGCAAGGTCACGCGCGGCCGGCTCGGCGTGCGCATCCAGCCGATGACCAAGGAGCTCGCGCAGTCGTTCCAGCTGCAGGAGCCCGACGGCGCGCTGATCGCCACCGTCGAGCCCGGCAGCCCTGCCGACAAGGCGGGGCTCAAGCCCGGCGACGTGGTGCTCGGCTTCAACGGCCAGAAGCTCGACGACCCGAACAAGCTGCCGCGCCTGGTGGCCGAGACCAAGCCGGGCCAGAGCGCGACGCTCAGCATCTGGCGCAACGGCAAGGCGGAAGACGTGAAATTCACCGCCGCCGAGCTGGTGGCCGAGGCCAAGGCGGCCAAGCCGGCGGCGGACAAATCACAGAAAGCGAACCGCCTCGGCCTGGTCGTGAGCGAGCTGCCGAGCGCCCAGCGCCGCGCGCTCGGCGTCGACTACGCCCTGGTGGTGGAGGCCGCCGATTCCGCGCGCAGCCCGTTGCGCCCCGGCGACGTGATCGTCGGCGTGGGCCGCGAGACTTTCAAGAGCGTGGAAGACTTCGAGCGCCTGCTCGAGACGCTGAAGCAGGGCGACACCGTCGCCCTCCTCGTGCGGCGCGGCGAAGCGACGGTGTACGTGCCGGTAGAAGTCGGCTAAGACGGATTGATCACGATCTCCACCCGCCGGTTGAGCTGCCGGCCGGTGGCGGTGTCGTTGCCGGCGACCGGGAACGACGGCCCATAGCCGCGGGCGTCGATGCGGTTGGAGGGGATACCGCGCGCGACCAGCGCGGCCTTGACCGCCCAGGCGCGCTTCTCCGACAGCGTCTGGTTCTGCTCCTTGGATCCGGTGCTGTCGGTGAAGCCCTCGATCGCGATCTCGCGGTCGGGATACTTCTGCATGAACTGCGCGAGGTTGTCGAGCGCGCGCTGCGCGCCGGGCTTGAGCGTCGAGCCGCCGCTGTCGAACAGGAGCTCGTTCTTCAGCGTCAGCACCCAGCCGCGATCGGTCTGCTTGGCGCGCACGTCGGCGAGCTCGCTCTCCAGTCGCTTGACCTCGGCGCCGAGCTCGGCCGCGGCCGTGGTTTGTTTTTCTCTTTCGATTTTTTCATTTTCAAGAATGGCTGCGCGCGATTCGGCTTCCTTCCTCGCCTGCTCCGCCTGGCGCGCCTGCTCGCGTGCCGCGACCTCGCGCTCGCGCGCGGCCGCTGCTTCGCGTTCACGCGCCTGGAGCTGGAGCTGGCGGCGCTCCTCGGCGGCGGCGGCGATCCTCGCCTCGTGGCTCCGCGTCTCCGCCGTGCGCATGGCGACGCGCGCGCGCTGCTCGGCGAGATAAGCGTTGTGCTCGACCAGCTCGGCGGGCTTGCCTTCGGCGGCCATGCGCTCGGCGTCCTGCAGCGCGCCGGCGGCGCTTTGCAGTTCGCTCTGCGCATTCGCTTGCACCGCCGGGTCGGCGGCGGCGCTGCGATAAGCGGCGCGCGCTTCCTCGAGCTGATTGCTGGCGCCCGGCGACAGGGCGGCGCAGCCCGCAGTTATTGCCGCGCCGAGCAGCGCGGCGATCACGGTCAACCTGGGGTGGAATCTCATTGGCCTTTCCTTTCCATTTCCTCGCGCAGCGCGCGGTTGGCGTCCTGCACCTCGGCCGCGCTGCGCTGCGCACGCACGCTTTCGGCGACGGTCCACGCGACCTTGGCGTCGGCCTCGGCCTGCTGGGCGAGGATGCGCGCGTGCTCGTAATGCCCACGCTGCATCGCGGCTTCGGCGCGCGAAAGCTTGAGCTGCGCCTCGGCCAGCTCCTGCGGCGCGTCGTTGCCGGCGATCGGGCGCGCCTGCGAAACCATGGCGCGCGCCGCGCCCATTTCGCGCTCGGGAGGATCGGTGGTGGCGCAGGCGGCGAGCGCCAGCGCCGCGAGAGGGATCAAGGGGGTGCGCATCACGTTCGCTCCTTCCTGTAGAAGTTTCATGACGGGTAGCTCTTACCCAGCCACAGGGGCGCACGCAGCGCGCGGCCCCGAGTGAGCCATGCGGAGCAAGCAGCGCTCCGGGTCCGGGCGCGTCGCTTGCAGGGTCATGGCGCGGACTACAGCGATGAGGCGATACGCGCTACTAGCTCTGGTGCTCTTACTGAGCGCCTGCGAACCCTCCCCGAGGACGGGGGCGCAGCTCGTCACGATCAACAGCCCGGAGGCCGGGCTCAGCCTGCAGGAGCTGCCCGCGGTGACGCTGAAAAATCTCGGCCTGTCCTTCGGCCTCG
>Ga0307497_10000085_pt1 | contig 18500 bp, 17 predicted proteins | sample 10_S_MG_FD_201366 | JGI IMG/M metagenome (GOLD analysis project Ga0307497, IMG submission 201366) | Soil microbial communities from Populus trichocarpa stands in riparian zone in the Pacific Northwest, United States - 10_S | ecosystem: Environmental > Terrestrial > Soil > Riparian zone > Trees...
AACCAAACTGACGGTATCGTGTATGCCGAGCTTGCGCATGATACGGCCGCGGTGGGACTCCGCCGTCTTCACGCTGATGTTGAGCAGACTAGCCACCTGCCGCGTCCGGTGCCCTTCCGCGATCAGCTGCAGGACCTCGCGCTCGCGCAGCGTCAGCGGGTGACCGTCGAGGCCGTTCTTGTTGCGATAGGCGTCGACGACGACCTGCGATATGCCTTGACTGAGGTAAACGTTGTTCGCGGCGACGGCCTTGATCGCTTCCAACAGATCCTGCGCGGCCTGAGTCTTCAACACGTAGCCCGTGACCTCGGCGTCGAGCGCTTCGATCACGTACGGCGTCTCCTTGTGCATCGTCAAAATGATGACCTTGGTCTGTGGGCACAGCTTCTTGATCTTCTGGGCCGCGGCCAGCCCGTTTAGGCCCGGCATCGTGATGTCGAGCACGGCGATGTGCGGCTCAAAGCGTCGAGCCAAGTTCACGGCCTGACGTCCGTCGGACGCCTCGGCGACCACCTCGTAGCCTTCGCGTTCGAGCAGCGCCTTCATGCCGGCGAGCAGGACGAGGTGGTCGTCCGCGAGCAGAATTTTCAGCGGCATCTCATCTCTCCAGTGGAACAAGGACCTCGATCGTGGTGCCTTCCGACGGTGCAGACTCGATCTCCAGCGATCCGCCGACGGCGTGAATGCGCTCGCGCATCCCGAGCAGCCCGAGGCCGGACCTAGTCTTGTCGTTCAGCGTTTCCCGAACGTCGAACCCGGCGCCGTCGTTGTGGATCGAGCACGCGAGCGAGCTGCGCTTGCGCTTCAGGCGCACGGTGGCCGATGCGATTCCTTCCGCGTGTCGAATTGCGTTGTTCAAGGCTTCCTGCACGACCCGGTAGACGGCGAGCTCCACGCGCAGCGGAAACCGGCCCGTCAGTTCGCCGGAGACCGTCACCTTGATCGAGGAGCGGCTCGAGATGCCTTGGGCGAGGAACGTCAGCGCCTTCAAGAGCCCAAGGTCGTCGAGAATCGCCGGGCGGAGCTCGTGCGACAGATGCCGGAGGCGCTCGCCGGTTTCGTCCAGCAGCGTTCGAACCTGCTCGAACCGCTCGATCGCCGCATTCGGCGAGTCTTTGATGGCCAAGTCGAGCTGGAGCCGTGCCGCGGCGATGATCCCGCCCGCCTCGTCGTGGAGCGATAGCGCGATCCTCTTGGCCGCGTCCTCGAGCGCCTCGTTCAACCGCCGCAGGGTCGTGTTTGCCTCGTCGACGAGCCGCCGGCTCATCTCGAACGGCGCGAGCGCCTCGATGAAGAAGAGCCGCGCGGAGTGGAGGGACGAGGCCGTCTGCTCGGGCGGTACGTCGCGCAAGAGACTCGCGAACACCTCGTGGTGCAAGGTCGCGAGCTCCAGCAGCCCGATGCCGTCGGCCAAGGCGCGGCGCCCGATCTCGTAGGCGCACATCGAGGCTTCCTCCCGATCGGGGTTGCGCAGAAACTCCGCGAGCGCGCGGCTGTACTCTGCGCGGCGGTCGTGGAGCTCGGCGTTCATCATCGCAACCGCGCGACCAGGACCAACGCGTCGTCGCTCGTAGATCTGTAACTCGCGAGCAACCGGTCGGCCTGTGTCTGTGGTTCCTCCTCGTACCGTAGCGAGTCGATGAACTTCGTGTCGACACCGTCGGTCGCGAGGACCAGCACGTCGCCGCGAGCTACCCCGAGGATCGAGACGGGGCCGGGCGGCAAACGCGAGCCCACGACGCCGCTGTAGGTCAGCAGGTCGACGCACGAGAAACCTTGAGCCGAGCGTCGCAGCAAGACGCTCTTGACGTTCCCGGTGCCCAGCCAGGCCAGCGTGCGGCCCGGCGCGTCGAAGCGCGCGATGGTCATTGCCACGCCGCGCGTGGCTCGCAGCTGCTCGTGGCAGCGATCGAGCAGCGTCCGTAGCGGTGCGTTCGGCGTCGCCTCGAGCACGAGCGCGGCGGTCTTCGCGGCCGCGGCCGCCTCCTCACCGTGCCCGACGCCGTCGATCACGGCCAGCGTTGCGGTGTCGGCCGCAGCCTCGACGACGCAGTAGTCGCCGGACTTCGCCTCCCCGGACATCGCCAGAGCGGCGTGCCCCCAGTCGATGGCGGTTCGTTCGCTCATCGCTTGATGATAGTCACGTTCACGACGGTGCCGCCTGGTCCGCTCGCGATGTCGAACGCGTCGGCTATCCGCCGAACGCCGGGAAGCCCGAGTCCGAGGCCCCCGGACGTCGAGTACCCGGGCTCGAGCGCGGCCTTCACGTCCTTTATGCCCGGCCCCTCGTCGCGGGCCAGGATTTGCACGGCCGAGTTGCCGTCGCCGGCGAGGACTATTCGGCCGCGGCCGGCGTAGGTGACGATGTTACGCGCGAGCTCGGAAATGACGGAGGCGATCAGCGTGGCTTGACCGGGCGAGAACCCGAGCTGATTCGCGAGGTTCCTGCCTTCTTGCCGAGCCTTGACGAGGTCGCTCGCCGACTCGATTGGCACCTGAACTGCGGAATTGTCGCCCAAGCTCACGACGTTCCCTCAGCGTCGCGTCGCGAAAAACTGCAATCCTTCTTCCAGATCGAGCGCGGTGGGGATGTCCTCCAACGTCAAGCCCAGTTGGACCATCGCAAACGCGACCTCGGGCTGAATGCCCACGATGACCGTTTGCGCGCCTCGCAGCCGGACCATGTGCGCGACGTCGCGGAGCGTGCGCGAGGCGAACGAGTCGAGCACGTCGAGCGCGGTCACGTCGATGATGACGCCGCGAATGCGCAGTGCGACGACCTTCTCGACGAGCGCATCCCGGAGCGCCAAGAGGTCGGAGTCCGACAGCGCAGACTGGATGCTCGCGATCAGGTACTCGCCCTGCTTGAGGATTGGAACTATCACGCCGTGAGCCCCACTCGACTGGCCTTACTCCACCGCGGAGTCGCTGCGTTTCTCGTGCGCGGAGATCTGCACGACGCGGTACCCGAGCAGCCGCTCAGCCTCTTCGATGCCGCCCTGGAGGTCGCCGACGGTATTCATCTTGCCGAGGTCGACGCCTATGTTGACGAGGGTTTGCGCGATTGCGGGCGACAACCCGGTCACGATCACCGTGGCACCGAGCAGCCGCGACGCCTCGACCGTCTGCACGAGGTGGTTCGCGATGCTCGAATCCATCGCGGCGACGCCGGTCAGGTCGATCACGACCACCTTGCCGCGCGTGGCCCGAATGCCATGCAGCAACTGCTCGGTCAACTGTCGGGCGCGTTGCGGGTCGATCACGCCGATGATCGGCAGAATCAGCAAGCGTTCGCGAACTTGCAGGACGGGGGTCGACAGCTCGCGAATGGCTTCCTGCTGTTCGCGGATGATGCGCTCGCGCTCCTGCACGAAGCCGACCGCCACCGTGTTCGCGATGCGGTTCGCCGCGGGCTCGTACGCGTCGAGGATTCGGTTGAGCTTTGCGAAGTCCGCCTGATATTTCGCGAACAACGAACGCGCCAGCACGTCGCGGAGCAGGAGCACGATGCCGACGACTTCGTCCGTCTCGACGCCGCGCGGGATGATTCGCTCTGACAGATTGCGGGCATACGCCTGCAGGGCTTCGAACGTCCCCGTCTCGAGCGCTTCGACGTATTGGTCGTAGACGGCCGTCGCTTCCGTGAAGACCTCTTGTTCCGTCATCGCGGTGAGCAGCTTGGCTTTCGTTATTCGCTGCGCCCACTCCTGCCGGAGCTGCGTTCTGCTCTCGCGCAGGTGCGCCACGAGCTCACTGAGCAGCGTCGTTGCAGTCTCGTCGTTCATGGTTTGGATCTGTCGTTTTTCTAGTTCGGCCACGAAACACCTCCCGGGCACTGACGGATTCGACTCACGGCAACGCGCGTTGGGCTGCCCGCAAGAGAGCAGCGCGCATGCTCAGCGCATTGTCGGCTGGATGACAATTCGAGTGAAGAGCTTTGTTGAATTCGATGGATGCTGTAGCAGTCTCAGTGGCGCTGCTGGGGATATGCGGTCGCGATCCGGCCAAGCCCGTCGCGGGTCGCCGATTGCAGCTGGGCTTCGGCGCCCGCGAGTAGGCTCTGTGCGCTCGGAGCATCCATCGTCGAGGCGCGGTCGAACGCGCTCACCCCGATGTTGGCCTGCAAGTTATCGGGCAGACCGCCGGACGTCACGTCGTCTCTCCGCAGGGCCGCCTGAAGCCTCATCGCCACCCGGGACGCGCCGTCGAGCGTCGTCTCGGGCAGCACGACCGCGAAGGAACGCTCCTCGTAGCGCGCCACCCAGTCCACGCGCGTGCGGAGGTGGCCGCACAAGAACTTGCCGTAGCTGCGCAGAACGCGCTCGCCGAGATTGGCCGGATGTGCCTGGGCGAGCAGCACGCCGATCGGATGTGAGAAGCGGCGCGCGCGATCGAGCTCGCGGCCAAGCTCGACCTCGAGATACCGCCTGCTGTGCAGGCTCGCGTTGACGGCGAGCTCGGCGAGCAGTGTCGCCTCACCCTGGATCCTATTCCCGTACTCTTCGAGCGCGACGACACGGCCGGCGAGCCGAACACGCGCGCGCAGCTCGGCCTCCACGATGGGCTTCGAGATCACATCGTCGGCGCCCGCGTCGAAGGCGCGCTCGATCGACTGTCGCGCTCGATCGCCGAGAAGCAGAATGACGTAAGCATTGTGGGTCGTCGTCCGAACGTCGCGGCAAAGCCGCGCCGCGTCGAGCGCCGGCAGAGCCAGCGAAGCGATGACCACGGCGCGCGTGCGCCCGTGTAGAGCCGGAACGATCTCATCGGCGGAGCGTACGCGCTCGGCCTCGTAGCCCAAGGCTCGGACGCACTTGCCGATGCGTGCGATCGCGCGGCTGTCGGTGTCGGCGATCACCGCTTTCCACGTTCCAGGCGTTGTGCGCTTCAAATCCCCGCTCTCAGGTTTGGGAAGCCCAAGAATGCCAGCCTTAAGTAGCATGGCTCGCCGCGGCCGCGCATCGGGTAAACACCCTAAGAATCGGTTCGCGGGCACCGATGCTCTGAACGAGGCGCTCATGTATCCCCGACGTGTGTGCGAGAGAAGACCGCGAGCGGGCACGGCCGGCAAGGCGAAGTTTCGCAAAGGCCGCGCGCCCTCGGGCGGGATTCTGGTTAAATGACGCGTCCCGGATTCGTGCTCGTTTGCGGTTGGGGGACCCGGTGAATCGTTTGCGAGCCCTTCCCGTGCGCCCGTCCGCGTGCCGCCCGCGGTGGGTTATCGCGTCGCCATGACGCAGCCGACCAAGCCGATCGCGGCGGCGTCCGTCGCGGGCCTCGCGGTTGCCGCGACCGCTGCCGTTCTTCTGACCCAACATGCCCGCGAGCAGCAGCGCTGGGGGATGTTCCGGGCGTATTGCACGGAATGTCACAACCCGGACGACCTCGCCGGCAACGTCTCGTTCAAGGACCTCACGCCCGAGTCCATCCCCGGGCATCAAGAGACCTTCGAGAGCACCGTTCGCAAGCTGCGCGGCCACCTGATGCCGCCGCCCGGCAGCCCGCAGCCGAAGCCGGCCGAGGTCGACGGGCTGATCGCCTCGCTCGAGCGCTCGATCGACGGGGCCGCGCAGCGGCAACGGAAGATCGGCTACGTTCCGGCCCAGCGTCTCAACCGGACCGAGTACGCGAACGCGGTCCAGGACCTGCTCGGCGTCGAGATCGACCCGGCCGAGTACCTGCCGCCCGAGATCGAGGTCAAGGGTTTCACGAACATCGCGGCCGCGCTCAGTGTGTCGCCGGCGTACGTCGAGCAGTACGTCGATGCGGCGAGCGCGGTGGCGCACCTCGCGGTCGGTGAACAGAAGCCGAAGGTCGCGACCGCGTTCATCCCGACGCCGACCGCGGATCAAGAAAGCTACGTCCCGGGCATGCCGCTCGGCACGCGCGGCGGCGTGAAGGTCACGCACATCTTCCCGGCCGACGGCGAGTACCGACTCACCGTCACGAACCTCGGCGTCGGTCTCTACCCGCGCGCGCTCGAGACGCGCCACACGCTCGTCGTGCTCGTCGACCGGCACGAAGAGTGGCGCGGCGACATCGGCGGCCCGGAGGATCTCGCGATCGGGGACCGCGGTGGCGCGCCCGGGCGCGAGGGGATCATGAAGCGCTTCGCCAACATTCCAGTCCAGGTCAAGGCGGGCTCACACGAGCTCGCGGTCACGTTCATCGAGCGCTCGCGCGCGGCGAGCGACGAGCAGGTCTCGACGTTCACGCCGCAGCAGACGTTCAGCTCGACCGGCGCGCCGCGCGTGCCGGGCCTCATCGGCGGCATCAACCTGATCGGCCCTTACAACTCGCCGGGCTTGTCCGCCACCGCGAGCCGCAAGAAGGTGTTCGTCTGCGAGCCCGAGGTGCCGGACCGCGAGCGCGCGTGCGCCGAGCAGATCGCGAGGAATCTCGCGCGCCGTGCGTTCCGACGGCCCGTGTCGCAGGCGGACATGGACCGGCTCATGCCGTTCTACGAGGAGGGGCGTGCGAGCGCGGGCGGGTTCGACGAGGGCATCGAGCTCATGGTCACCGGTGTTCTTGCGAGCCCGGACTTTCTCTATCGCTCGATCGCGCCGCGCGGCGGCGCGGGAGCCGATGCCTACGCGCTCGACGACTCCGAGCTCGCGTCTCGTCTCTCCTTCTTCTTATGGGGGCAGGGGCCGGACGACGCACTGCTGGACCTCGCGGCCGCGGGCAAGCTCTCGCGGCCCGAGGTGCTAAACGCGCAGGTTGAGCGCCTGCTCGCGGATCCGCGAGCGGAAGTCCTCGTCGAGGAGTTCGCGCTCCGCTGGCTCCACGTCCAGGATCTCGACGCGATTCAGCCCGACAAGCTGTTGTACCCCGAGTTTACGGACGCGCTGCGGCAAGATTTCGCGCAAGAGATCAAGCTGTTCCTCGACAGCGTGCTGCTCGAGGACAAGGACGTGCGCACGCTGCTCACCGCGGACTACAGTTTCTTGAACGAGCGCCTCGCGCGCCATTACGGCGTGTCGGACATCGTCGGCCCGCAATTCCGCCGCGTGAAGCTCGACGACGAGCGCCGCTACGGGCTTCTCGGCAAGGGCGCCGTGCTGCTGCGCACGTCGTACGGGGACCGCACGTCGCCCGTGCTCCGCGGCCAGTGGGTGCTCGACAAGCTCATGGGCACGCCGCCGACGCCACCGCCGCCCGGCGTCGACACGAACCTCTCGACGCCGCCCGGCGAAAGACCGAAGACCGTCCGTGCGCGGCTGGAGCAGCACCGCACGAGCGCCGTCTGCAAGTCGTGCCATGGCGTGATCGACCCGTACGGGTTGGCGCTCGAGAACTTCACGGCCACGGGGCGCTGGCGCGACCAGGACAACGACGCGGGCGCGCCCATCGACGCGAGCACGGAGCTCGCGGGCGGCAAGGCGGTCGCGGGGCCCGTCGAGCTCACGCATGCCCTGCTCGAACGGCATGACCAGTTCGTGCAGGCGTTCACGCAAAAGCTCATGATGTATGCGCTCGGACGTGAGCTCGAGTACTACGACATGCCGGAGGTCCGCGCGATCGTGCGCGATGCGTCGCAGCGCGACTATCGGTTCTCGGCGATAGTGGCCGGTATCGTGCGCAGCGACGCGTTTCGGATGCAGGCCGTCGTGCACGACGACCGCGCCGCGATCCAGGCTTCGACGGGCGAGGCCGGCTCGCCACGATGAGGGGTAGGCGATGTATCTGACGAAGAAGCATCTCTCGCGGCGCACGGTGCTCAAGGGCGCGGGCGTATCCCTCGCGCTGCCGTTGCTCGACGCGATGATCCCGGCCGCGACCGCGCTCGCGCAAACCGCCGCTGCGCCGAAGCTGCGCGCCGGATTCTTCTATATCCCGCACGGCGCGATCATGTGGAACACGGTGTACGGTCCAGAGATGGATCGTTGGACGCCGAGCGGCGCGGGCGACAGCTTCAAGTTGAGTCCGATTCTGTCGCCGCTCGAGAATTACAAGCGCTACGTCACGTCGTTCGGCAACATCGAGAATCGTGCGCCGATGAGCTCGGTGCACACGCTCGTGCCCGCGACCTGGCTTTCGGGCGTCCGGCCCGACGAGAAGGCGACCGGCGCGAAGATGGCGCCGACGATCGACCAGATGATCGCCGAGCAGATCGGCAAGGACAACGTGCTGCCGTCGCTCGAGGTCGCGTCGGAGACGACTCTGCAGAGCGCCGCGTGCGGAACCGGCGCGTGCTACTACAGCTCGACGCTGTCGTTCCGCAACGCGACGACGCCGCTGCCGATGGAGTTCAACCCACGCAAGGTGTTCGTGCAGCTGTTCGGCGCGGGCGATACGCCGGAAGAGCGCGCGACGCTATCGCGCCGGCGCGCGAGCGTGCTCGACATGATCGACGGCCGGACGAACGAGCTCAAGGCGACGCTCGGTGCGAACGATCGCGTCGTGCTCGACGGCTACCTCGAGTCCGTGCGCGAGACGGAGCGGCGCGTCGAGAAGGCCTCGCAGCGCGACCTGTCGGGGATCAGCCTGCCGGATGCGCCGATCGGCGAGCTGCCGGATTTCGACGCGCAGGTGAAGCTCATGTTCGACTTGATCGCGCTCGCGTACCAAGCGGACATCACGCGCGTCGCGTCGTACATCATGGTGGCGGAAGGCACGAACCGCTCGTACAGCCACATCGGCGTGTCCGACGCGTTCCATCCGCTCTCGCACCACGCGAACAACAAGGAACGGATCGAGAAGCTCGTGAAAGTGCAGCGCTATCACGTCGAGCGCTTCGCGGAGTTCGTCGACAAGCTCGCGAAGACGCCGGACGGCGACGGCTCGCTGCTCGATCACTCGATGCTCATGTACGGCTCGAACATGAGCAACAGTGACCGCCACAACAACTACCCGCTGCCGATCATCCTCGTCGGCGGGGCGCGCGGCGCGCTGCACGGCGGCCGGCACATCCAGCTGCCCGACTACTCGACGCTTTCGAACCTGCACCTCACGGTGCTCAACAAGGCCGGCGTCGAGGTCAAGAGCATCGGAGACAGCACCGGTGCGATCGCGGGCGTCTAGCGGCGACATGAACGCCTCGCGGTACGGCCGGATCGAGCGCCGAGCGGTGCTGCGCGGCCTCGCGGGCGCCGCCGTGACTTCGAGCCTCGGCGGGCTCGCGCGGTTCGCGGCCGCGGCCGACTCGCTCGCCGCGACGACGGTCGCGCCCGGGCTCACGCTGCTCACGGGCGCGGGCGGCAACATCCTCGTGCTCGCGACCGACGCGGGCAAAGTGCTCGTCGACGGCGGCGGCGCGGCGTTCAACAAGAACGTGCGCCAGGCGCTCGATGGTCTTCCGGGCGGGCCGGTCGCGGCGCTGTTCGATACGCATTGGCATCTCGATCAAATCGGCTCGAACGAGGCGCTCGGCACGGCCGGCGCGACGATCTACGCGCACGCGAAGACGCGTCAGCGCTTGAGCACGGGCTATTACCTGCGCGACGACGAGCGCTACGAGCCGCCGCTCGCCGCGGCCGGGCGGCCGACGAAGGCGTTCCACAAGGAAGGCACCGCGACGATCGGCAAGAGCCGCATCGACTACGGCTACTTGCTCGAGGCGCACACGGATGGGGACATATACGTGCACTTTCCAGGCGTGAACGTCGTCGCGGTCGGCGGCGTGCTGTCGCCGCAGAGCGATCCCGAATTCGACTGGTTCGGCGGCGGCTGGCTCGGCGGCCGCCTCGATGCGCTCACGCGCGTGCTCGCGCTCGGCGACAAGGACACGCGCTTCGTGCCGAGCGTCGGTCCCGTCGTGGGCCGCGTGCAGGTGCAGGCCGAGCTCGACGTGATGGCGAAGCTCTTCGAGCGCATGGTCGAGCACGTGCGGCTCGGCGAGACGGCCGCGGACATGCAGAAGGCCGGCGTGCTCGACGGGCTCGGGCGCACGTTCGCGGATCCGGCGAAACTGCTCTACGACGTCCACAAGGGATTCTGGGCGCACCACAACACGTTGACTCACGACATCGTCTAGTCGCCGGCGAGACGGGGGCAGCACGCATGAAAGGTGGAACGACGAATGGGCAGACGCAGCGAACGGCCTCCGTCGCGGCCTCGGCTTTGGCGGCGCTCGTATCGTTCGTGCCGCTCGCGGTGCGCGCCGACACCCGGCTCGCCGACCTGATCGAGAACGGGCATCGCGCCGCGGCGCTGGAGCTCATCGGCGAGGGCAGCGACGCAAATGCGCCGCAGGGCGACGGCACGACCCCGCTGCACTGGGCCACCTACAAGCTCGACGCGGAGCTCGTCCGCGCGCTGCTCGCGCACGGCGCGAAGGCGAACGTGAAGAACGATTACGGCGCGAGCCCGCTCGGTGAGGCCGTGAAGGCGGGCAACGCGATGCTCGCCGAGACGCTGCTCGGGGCCGGCGCGGACGTGAACGCCGCGAACGTCGACGGCGAGACGACGCTGATGCTCGCCGCGCGCGCGGGCTCGGTGCCGATCGCGAAGCTGTTGTTGGCGCACGGCGCCGACGTCAACGCGCACGAGGTTTGGCGCGAGCAGACCGCGCTCATGTGGGCGGCCGACGGCGCAAATCCGGAGCTCACCAAGCTCTTGATCTCGCATGGCGCCGACGTGCACGCGCGCGCCGCAGCCAGCGACTGGGGCGCGCAAATCACGTCCGAGCCGCGCGCGCAGTACCGGCCTACCGGCGGCCTCACGCCGCTGTTGTTCGCCGCGCGCTCGGGTTGCGCGGAGTGCGTGCGGTCGATCATCTCGGCCGGCGAGGACGTCGATCGGCCCACGCCCGACGGAGTCACGGCGCTCATGCTCGCGCTCGACAACTACGAGTTCGACACGGCGAACGTGTTGCTCGATCTCGGCGCGAATCCGGGCTACGCGGACTGGTGGGGCCGCACCGCGCTCTATCTCGCGGTCGATCTGAACACGTACGTGCCACGGACACCCGCGTACCCGCACTCGACGAAAGCGACGGGCTTCGACATCGTGAAGCGGCTGCTCGCGAGCGGCGTCGACGTGGACCCACAGCTCAACCACCACCGGCCGGGCCGCGGCGGCAACAGCGAGCGGTTCACGGACGACCTGCTGACCGTCGGGGCGACGCCGCTGCTGCGCGCCGCGATCACGCACGACCACGAGTCGATGAAGGCGCTCCTCGAGCACGGCGCGGACGTCGACTTGCCGAACTTCATGGGCATCACGCCGCTGATGGCCGCGGCCGGCGTCGGCGTGCGCAACATCAATTTCGGCGCGAATCGCTCGCCGAATTTCGAAGAGGACAAGGCGATCGAGGCGAAGGCCATCGAGTCGCTCGAGATCCTGATCGCGGCTGGCGCGAACATCAACTCGCGCGTCGCGGACGCTTACAGCCGCAGCTCGCGAATTGCGCGCCCGAGCGGCCTGACGGATCGGGAAGGGCAGACGGCGCTGTACTCGGCAGCGGGTCGCGGCTGGACGAAGGTCGTCGCGTTCATGATCGAGCACGGCGCGAACGTGGACGTGGCGGACAAGCGCGGCAAGTCGCCGCTCGACGTCGCGCTGACTCCGGTCGGCGGACGGCCCGTGCCGAACTCGGAGGCCGTCGCGGAGCTCCTGCGCGCCGCGAGTCACAAATCGGCCGCGGCGAAGCTCTAGCGAACGCCGGCCGGCAGCCTCGCGCCGCCCGGGCGAGGCGCGCCGGGCGTCTTCAGCGCCAGAAGAAGATCAGGTACAGCACCACGACAACGAGCGCGTACTTCAGCGTGAAGTACAAGGGCCGGTTGCGCGCTTTGATTCGCTTGCCGAGCACGCGGATCGGGTAGACGAGACCGAAGAACTTACTGAGCAGGCCGACTTCCTCGCCTTGCACGTTCTTGGTCCGGAACGCGCGCATCACGGTGCCGCCGACGAAATGGTTGAAGGCTCGAGCGGCGCTCGTGCGCAGCGGGCGCTCGACATCGCAGAACAGGATCAGGCGGTCCTCGTCGGTCTCGTTCTCGGCGCGGTGCAGGAACGTCTCGTCGAACAGCACGCCTTCGCCGTCCTTCCACCAGTACGTCTGCCCGTCGACCGTGATCCGACACTTGTCCGAGTTCGGCGTCTTGAGGCCCAGGTGGAATCGCAGCGAGCCGGCGAACGGATCGCGATGGACCGGCAGCCGGCTGCGCGGCGCCATCCGCACGTACATCGCGGCCTTCACGGCCGGGACTTTTTTCAGGAGCTCGAGCGCGCGCGGGCACAGCGCCTGCGCGGATGGCGTCGGCTCGCCGTACCACATGAGATAGAACCGCTTCCAGCCGTGGCGGAAGAACGAGTTGAAACCGGCGTCGTCGTAGACCTCGGACGCGCGGATCGCGCCGTGCGCGTAGAGGCGTTCGACCTCGTCGCGGAGCTCTTGCCAGTGTTGCTCGAGGAAGCGCAGGCCGGGGACGACATCGAGGTTAAGGAATGGCGTGGCGGGCACGGCCGACGAAAGGTAGATCGGCACGTTGATCGGCGCCATCAGCGTCGCCGGGCCGAACACCTCGCGGAGAAACTTCTGGTGCGTGCGGCCGCGGAAATGCGCGTACAGCGCCATCGAGACGAAAATGGCGGCCAGGATGAAGCGCCACGACAAGACGACGTCCAATATCGATTCGAGACTCATCGGTTGCTGCCGCTGCTTGACGAACGCGCTGACCCGTCCCGCGTGGCGAAGCGCCGGCCACTCGGCGATGACCGCCGGGCGAGCCGAGGCGCAGAAGTATAGTGCCTCGCCCCGCTTAACAAAACGCTCCGGCGGCTTATTCCCCGCCGTGCGAAGCCGTGCAGGACGGTGAGTTGCGGTCACGGACGCGATCTTTTGTCACGTGCTTTGTCATCGCGGCGCACCTGCCGTGCGTTGTGTGGCGCAAGGCCGAAACAACGGCCGTTTGCGCACCCAAAGGAGGGGTTCAATGAACAAGTCGATGGGACTCTGCGCTCTCGCGGCGCTCACGCTGGCGACGAGCGCTTTTGCCGACGGCCCACGGACGGATCAGGTCGTCGACCGTGACGTGAATCAACAGGAACGCGTCGAGAACGGCCTGCAGAACGGGCAGCTCACGACGCGCGAGGCCGGGAAGATCGAGACCGACGAAGCGCGGATCGATCGGACGGAGGCCCGCGATCTAAAGGACGGCAAGCTGTCTGCGGCGGAGCAGGCGCGCATCAACCAGATGCAGAACCGGACGAGCGCCGAGATCTATCGGGACAAGCACAACGACGTCACCGGCAACCCGGACTCGAAGTCCTCGGAGCGCATGCAGACCGACGTCGCGCGCAACGTGCGCCAGGAACAGCGCATCGAGCAAGGCGGCGACACGGGCGCGCTGACGAACAAGGAAGTCGGCTCGTTGGAGCGCGGCCAAGCGCACGTGGATCAAAAGGAAGGGGCCGCCGCGCACGTGGGCGCGGGCGAGCAGGCTCGAGTGCAGCGGTCCGAAGACCATCAGAGCCGTCGGATCCATCGCAAGAAGACGAACGACGGCTAGCCATTCGGAGGGTGGGGGTCCCCCCGTCACCCTCCGACGCGCGGTGCCGTCCCCCCCGGCGGCGCTTGCGGCGCGGCAACTGCTGTGATGCAGTTGCCGCGTTTTCTGTTTGGGGTAGTGCGATGTTTCGAAAGCGCGTCTTCGCGTGCTTCGCCGCGGGTCTCATGGTCTCGTCGCTCGCGACCGGGCCGGTGTCGGGACAACCGCCCAAGCCCGGCGTGAAAGGGTACGAAGTCGAGTGGGTGTACCGCGTGCGCTACGGTTTCATCGACGAGTGGTGGGATCTGTTCCGCAAGTACCAGCTCCCGATCCTCGATCGCGCGAAGCAGCTCGGCTACATCATCGACTACCGCGTCTATCATCCGCAGCTGCACACGGACGAAGCCGGGCGCTGGGACTATCGCGTCGAGATCACGTACAAGGACTCCGCCGCGGCGTCGCACGAGGAGGAGATCGCCCAGGCTCTGTTCCCCGATGCCGCGACGCGCAAGCGCGAGGAGAATCGGCGTTGGGAGCTCACGGTCAATCACTGGGATTTGCCGATCTACCAGGTCGATACGACGAAGCCGCGTTGACCGTGGCCGCGCGCTGACCTAGCCCGATGACGGTCGTTTCCGCCGACACCGTTCAGGATCACCTCGACTTCTTGATCATGCAGCCCGATCAGGAGCGCGCCGTCGTGCGCGATCTCGTGTTCGCGGTGCTCGCGTTCAATAAGCATTCGAGCGGTGAGCCGCTGCAGATCAGCTTTCCGCTTTACACCGATGCGAAGGTCAGTGCGCGCGAAGTGCTCGGCCCGTGCGTTCGCATAACCGGCCCCGGTGAGAAGCTGTACGTGTTGACGCTGCGCTACGAGGTCGCCGCACATCTTCGCGCGGGTCGTGCGATGCCGTTCGTTCGCGACCGGGCCGTCGTCGACGCGGGTCGCAACGAGCGCTTCACGCTCGTGCAGTCCGCGCGCCACGTGCCCCTTGCAAAGACGGGCGCGCGGCCGCTCGTCCTCGCCGGGCAGTCGCGGCTGATCGAAGCCGCGGGGCAGCTCGGCGTCGCGGTGCGCGATGAAGCGGCGTTCGTCGCGCGCGGCGAGAGTGCGGTCGCGACGGAGGGGGACGTCGATCTGCTCGGTTTCTCGGAGCGCAAGTCGCTGCCGGTGCTCGAGTAGTCGCGTCCAGATCCTTTGACGTCGGCGGCCGGCCCCGCGCTTGACAGCCGCGCGACGCGAGGTCTTATCTATGCGGCAGGACGCGCGCCGTCGGTGTGCGCTGACGAAAAGAAGAGGGGAGAAACCATGCGAGCACTCATCATCGGCCTTGCGGCCGTTCTGTCCTTGGCCGCGAGCGCCCAGCAGCCCGCGCCGGGCGGCGCGCCCGCCGCGGCGTCGCGGACGATGGTCACGGCCGCGGACGTGACCGCGTTGATCGCTCAGGCGAAGGCTGAGCGCAAGGATAACCAACCGATCCTCGCTCAACCGCTGATTCAGCTCGCGCCGTACAACGTGAGCCTCGAATATCGCGCCTCCGTCGGCAACGCGGCCGTGCACGAGACCGAGGCCGAGCTTTTCTACGTGATCGACGGGTCCGCGACGCTCGTGACCGGCGGCAAGCTGGCCGACGAGAAGCGCACGAACGCCGAAAACCTAACGGGCACGGGCATCGAGGGCGGCAGCGCGCGGCACGTCGCGAAGGGCGACTTCGTCATGGTCCCCGAGCGCACGCCGCATTGGTTCAGCAAGATCGACGGCACGGTCGTGCTGATGTCGCTGCACCTCCCGCACAAGCCGGCTCAGTAACCTTCCTGCGGCGTTCGTCGCTTGCCTCGCGGGGCGTGCACCGTCCCGCGAGGCTGATGTCTTTGCTGGCCTCGGCGCACGCGTCGGCCGACTTCAGATTTCTTTCGCCAGCCTAAAGACTTCTCCAGCCCGCCTAGAGACTTCTTGAGTCTCGTTCGTCAACGCGCACCGGTCTCACCGAGTTTTGCCCGCGACGAGCCGACGCTCGCGCCGAGGGCGAGCCGGTTGTCCGCGGCTGGGGGGCTGGCCGCGAAAGGATGTCCGTGAGGCAGGGGGTTGCCGATGATCGACATCGTCGTCGTGGGCTATCCGAAGAGCGGAACGACGTGGGTCGCACAGCTGGTCGCCGAGCTCGTCGGCTGTCCGGTCGTGGGGTTTTGGAATTCCGCGCACGACGAGATCGCGCGTGAAGGCCTCGATCGGGACTCGGAGTTCCGCTGCTTCAAGTCGCACCATCAGCTCGGAGAGATCCGCAGCACCACGGTCCCGCGCGAGACCGCCGTGATCTACGTGATCCGCGATCCGCGCGACATCGCGGTCTCCGCCGCCCATTACTTCCGCGTCACGCGTTGGCCGTCGCTAGCGGCCGCGTTTTGCCCCACGTTGCGACGCATCTATCGCACGGTGGCCACGAAAGTCGCCCCGCCGTCGATCACGTACCGCGTCGACCGCATGGTCGCCGCGGTGCTGTATGGCTCGAAGCACATTCATCACTGGATGCGAGTGCCGTGGAAGGCGCACTACGAGCCGTTCGTCGCGGGCCGTCGATTCTGGCTCCGCTACGAGGACCTGCTCGCCGAGCCCGAGCGGCAGTGCTCGCGGATCCTCTCGCATCTCGAGTTCGACGTTTCGCGGCGACAGATCAGCGCCGCGGTGAGCAACCAGTCGTTTCAGAGCCGCCGCGAGTCGGCGCTGCGCCGCGGCGACTTGCGCCGCGTCAACCACCTCCGCGACGGCACGAGCGGCCAATGGCGCCGACATCTCACGGTTCGGCAACAGGGGTTGTTCGAGGAGCTCGTGGCCGAGGATCTCAAGTATTTCGGCTACCCGCTCTAGGGCTTGCGTCGTCGTTTGACAGCGTCGCCTCGGCGACGATACTGGCCTCGGCGCGGGGACTAGGGGGCTCGTCACCATGAATCGATTCCGGCGGCGTCTGCCGTTCGTCGCGGCTTGCGTGCTCGCGCTGCAGACGAGCGCGACCTTCGCGTTCACGGCCGAGCAGGTCGCCGCGGGCCGCGCGGCGTTCCAGCAGAATTGCGCGATGTGCCATGGCGCGGACATGCGCACGCTGCCGAACGCGATCCTCGCGGCTCCGGAGTTCGCGGGCCGCTGGACGGGCCGCACGACGAGCGATCTCCTCGTCCAGCTGCGTGCGACGATGCCGCCGGAAGGGCCGGGCAGCCTGCCCGAGGGCACGTACCTCGGCGTGATCGCGTTCCTGCTCCAGACCAACGGGTTCGCGGCCAACGGGCAGCCGCTCACGGGCGCCACATCCGCCGTGATCGGCAGCGACGCGCTGCCGGGCTCGAAGCCGGCAGCCGAGCCGCTCGGAGTCACGGTCGCGGGCACGGTGCCGAGCTTCGCACCGCTCACCGACCAGACGCTGCGCAATCCCGCGCCGGGCGATTGGCCGATGCTGCGCCGCGACTACGCGGCGTCGAGCTTCAGCCCGCTCAAGCAGGTCACCGCGGCGAATGCGCACCGGCTTCAGCTCGCGTGGATTTGGCCGATGCGCGAGGGCGGCACGAACCAGCCGTCGCCGCTCGCGTACCGCGGTGTGATCTATCTCAACAACACCGGCGGCATCGTCCAGGCGCTCGACGCGCGCGACGGCAGCTTGATCTGGGAACACCACCTCAAGGACAACGTCGCGATGCGCGGCATGGCGCTCTACGACGACAAGCTGTTCCTGCAGAGCAACGGCCACTTGCTCGCGCTGAGCGCGGCGACCGGCGCGCTCGCGTGGGACGTCAAGATGCCGGACGGCCGTAACAGCAGCAGCGGCCCGCTCGTCGCGAGCGGCCTCGTGATCGAGGGCATGGGCGGCTGTCAAACGTACGAGCAGCAGAAGTGCTTCATCAGCGCCTACGACGCGCGCACGGGCGAGCAGAAGTGGCGCTTCGTCACGATCGCGACGAGCGATCAGCCCGGCGGCGATTCCTGGGGCACGTTGCCGGACCTCTACCGCGCGGGCGGCGAGACCTGGATCACCGGCAGCTACGACCCGGAGCTCGGGCTCACGTATTGGGGCGTCGCGCAGGCGAAGCCCTGGATGCCGGCGAGCCGCGGCATGGGCTCGCTCGACGTCGCTCTGTACACGAGCTCGACCGTCGCGCTCGACGTGCGGACCGGCAAGCTCGCGTGGCATTACGCGCACGCGCCGGGCGAGGCGCTCGATCTCGACATCGTGTTCGAGCGCGTGCTCGTCGACGCGGGCGCGGACAAGTACGTCTTCACGGTCGGCAAGGACGGCGTGCTCTGGAAGCTCGACCGGCGCACGGGCGCCTACGTCGACCACGCCGAGACGCTGTTCCAGAACGTCTGGGAGAGCTTCGATCGCGAGACCGGCCGGCCGCGTTATCGGCCAGACATCCTCGAGCACAAGGTCGGCCAATGGATCGACGGCTGCCCGAGCTCCGAGGGCGGGCACAACTGGCAGGCGACGAGCTTCCACCGGCCGTCGCGGACGCTGATCATCCCGCTGTCGCAGAGCTGCATCGCGATCCGCGCTCAGGCGATCGAGCAGAAGCCCGGCGGCGGCAGCGCGGGCGGCGCCGATCGGCGTTTCTACGAGATGCCCGGCAGCGACGGCCACATCGGCCGTCTCGCGGCGTTCGACGTCGACACGATGAAGCAGAGGTGGGCGATCACGCAGCGCGCGCCGTTCCTCACGGCCGCGCTGTCGACCGCGGGCGGCGTCGCGTTCATCGGCGACCTCGACCGCGGGTTCAAGGCGGTCGACGTGCGCGACGGCAAGACGGTTTGGCAGACCCGGCTCGCGACGTCGGTGCAAGGTTTTCCGATCAGCTTCGAGGCCGGCGGCAAGCAGTACGTCGCGGTCACGACCGGGCTTGGCGGCGGGAGCCCGCGCCTCGTCCCGTCGCTGCTCGCGCCCGAGATTCAGCCGCCGAGCCGCGGCCACGCGCTGTACGTGTTCGCGCTGCCGGACGAGCGCTGAGCGTCACAACGATTCGCCGGCGCACGCCCAGTCGTGGCTCGCGACGACGAAGAAATCGCCGTGCAGGCCGTGCGCTTCG
>Ga0307497_10000086_pt1 | contig 18328 bp, 12 predicted proteins | sample 10_S_MG_FD_201366 | JGI IMG/M metagenome (GOLD analysis project Ga0307497, IMG submission 201366) | Soil microbial communities from Populus trichocarpa stands in riparian zone in the Pacific Northwest, United States - 10_S | ecosystem: Environmental > Terrestrial > Soil > Riparian zone > Trees...
TGTAGTAGTCGAGCTCGGTCGTGTGGATGTGGCGCTGATCGTTGTCCCGGATGCCGAGGGCCACCGCGAGCACCAGCGCGTCGTCGGAAGCGGTTCGCCATGTCTGGAAGTCGTTACCGTGGGCCCAGACGAGGTTGTCGTAGTTCTTGTAGCGGTTGCCGAGATAGCGGCCGTAGGTCCGGGCGTTGGTCGTACCGTTGTTCTGCAGCACGCCCAACCACCCCCTGGTCTCGGCCGGGTCCAACATCACGGTGAAGCCGTAGGTCGCGGCCAGATTCAGCATCTGGTCGACGCGCTGAAAGTAGGCTTCGTTCGGTGTCGTGAGGTCGTTCGGAGTGGTGAACGGCAGAACCCCTTCGTACGTGCTGCCGTCGGAGCGGCAACCCGTGCCGCCGTTGCAGAGCAGGTTGACCCAGATCACGTTGAATCCTTCGGAGCGACGCATGGCCAGATAGGTGGCGGCGTCGGACGTCGATATGTTGCCGACCATGGATCGCGCGGAGTCGCCGAGGACGAGCACCGGGGTGCCGTTCTGGTCCACGAGGTAACGGCCGTTGGCGCTCGGCTTGAGCGGATAGGTCGTGGAGGTTGTGACGCTCGTGGTCGCGGAGGCGGCCGAGGAGCGCGCGCTCGAGTTGCCGGCCGCGTCTTGAGCCGCAACGGCGTACGAGTAGGTGGTGCTCGGGCTCAGGCCGGTGTCGGCAAATGAGGTTCCCGGCGTCGTTCCAACCTGAACGCCGTTGCGATAGACGGTGTATCCGACGACGCCGACATTGTCGCCAGATGCGCTCCAGCCGACGTTGATTTGCGACGCCGACACGCTCGACGCAGTGACGTTGCCAGGAACCGTTGGCGGAGTGCTGTCCGGGGGCGGCGGAGCGCCGCCCCCAGCGCGAAACGCGACGAGTTGCATGATCCACGCGTCCCCGGGGGACACAGGAGCCGTCGCTCGATAGCTGCCGACCGACGTGACAACCCGGTCTTCGAGAATTTGGCCGTTGGGGCTCGTGATCACTCGTGACGCAAAGCCGGTTCCGGGACCGGTCGTGACGCTCCGCACTTTATTGGCGCCGACGAGCAAGTTCAGCGCGTTGGTGGTCTGCACGGCGTTGCTGTCCGACAGCGTGCCGCTTCCCATGCCGACTGACGTGACGTCGACGGGGTTCGCGGGATCTATCCCGCGATACTCCGCGATGCGGAGATCCGGATAACGCGCCGGCGCGGAGAAGGTCACCGTAACAACGTTGCTGTTGGCTGTTGCCGCGGCGATGTTCGCCGCGTAGAAGATCGCGTGTGTTTGGATACCGCTCTGCACTGTGGGGCCCACCGCTGCGCGGTACGGGTTGCCCATCGTGTCGGTGACAGACGTGATCTGCGTGGTGGCATCCGACCAGCCGATCGCGACCACGTTCAGATTCCCGGCGGTTTGGGGGCTCGTGAACCGCGCCGCAACGGAGGTCTGCGGCGTCTGCGGCACCGCAGAGCCCGACTGGATGAAGCCCGGAGCTTGCGCAGGCGGCGAGCTCACGGTGAACGGCATGGCGTTGCTCGACGCGCCGTTCACCGTGACCACGACATTACCCGTTGTCGCCCCCGCCGGCACGGGCGCGGCGATTCTCGTGTTGCTCCAGCTCGACGGCGAAGCGGGCGTTCCGTTGAATCGCACGGAGCTCGTTCCGGCCGACGCGCCGAAGTTGCTGCCGTTGACCGTCACCATCGTTCCCGCCGTTCCCGTCGACGGACTCAGCGAGGTGAGGGCAGGCGCCGAACTCGTCGCGACCGGTCTCAAGGAAGCGATCGAAAGCGCGACCTGGCTCGATTCGGAGTACGAGAAGCTCGTGGTCGTGGTCCCCGTCGCGACGGGGCCCTTCATCGTCATCACGGCGTGATCGTTGGTCCGTCCGATGGCGACGCGCTCGTCGAATACCAGTGTCTGGCCGGCGGTTGCGCTCACGCTGGCGTCGGCGCCCGCATACTGAACGTCCACGAGCCAGCCGCCGTCGATGCTGGTGATGCTTTGGCTCGCTCCGCTTCCGCCCGACTGCGTGAGCCCCGCGACCGCGGCGATCGGCGACGACGCGTCGGTGCCGGTGAAGCTGGCCGCCATGCCGTAGGCTTCGTCGACGGCCGACGCGTACGTAATGATGACGGTGTGCGCGCCCGCAGGCGGATTCGCGAGGTACCACAGGCTCGAATAGACGTTGTTGACCGGCTCGTCGTCTTGGCGCGCCTTCGTTAGGTCGATGCCGTTGTAGGTCACGCGTGTGACAAGCCGATCGGCATCGGCGGAGTCGCGCGAGATCGCGCCGACGAGGAGGACCGCGCTTGTCCCTACGCTCGTCACGTCGTGAGTCCAGCTGACGGAGGAGACGGCGTTCCCGTTCGCGGAGTGCGTGGCCGCGTCGAGAGCGATGCCTGCAGAGGCGGACTGGAGAAACGCGCCGCACGAGATCGCGACAGCGCATCCAAATGCAGACCGCAGCTTCTTCATAGGCATCCTCTTTGCGTGCGCGAGCGCTCCTGCAAGACACGTGCCCGCGAACGAAGATCTCTCACATGCGATCGCGTGACTCGGTGATCGTCGATGTTTCAGTGGCGACGCGCGGCGAAAAGCGCGCTGCGATTGCGCTCGGCGGAAGCGAGCTGCGTGCGCGAGAGTGAGTTGCCCGCGCCGCGGAGAATCAAATTCACGAAATTGCAAACGAGTCGCTAATCAGCGACATTCGGTCGGACGGCCAAAAGGCCAGACTTGGCTCCCCGACAGCCGGTGATCGCATGGAGGAAAACGCCCAGCTCGAGCGCGCTACGCGCTTTCGCGAACTGCACGCCCGCGGCACATTCGTGGTCGCCAATGCCTGGGACGGCGGCTCGGCGCGGGTGCTCGGCGCGCTGGGATTCCCGGCGCTCGCGACGTCCAGCGGCGCGGCCGCCGGTGTGCTCGGGCGTGTCGACCATGGGATATCGCTCGAAGAGTCCTTGGCGAATGCAAGGCTCATCTGCGCGTCGACGAACCTCCCGGTGTCCGCCGATCTCGAGAAAGGATTCGGTGACGCTCCCACCGACACGGCGCGCGCGATCATGCGCGCGGCCGAGGTAGGTCTGGTGGGTGGTTCCATCGAAGACGCCAGCGGGCGCCGCGACGCGCCCATTTTCGATCTAGCGCTCGCCACGGAACGCGTGGCCGCGGCTGCGGAAGCGGCGCGATCCCTGCCGTTTCCCTTCACGCTCACCGCGCGCGCGGAAAACTATTTGAACGGCCGCCCGGACCTGGACGACACGATCAGGCGCCTGCAGGCCTACGAGCGCGCCGGTGCCGATGTGCTATTCGCACCGGCGCTGCCAACCCTCGATGCCGTGCGCACGCTGTGCTCATCCGTGACCAAGCCCGTCAATTTCATGGTGGCCATCCCGGGCAAGTCCTTTTCGCTGCCGGAGCTGGCGGCCGCCGGCGTGCGCCGCGTCAGCCTGGCGACGTCGCTGTATCGCGCCGCGATGACCGCACTCATCGCTGCCGCGCGCGAGATCCGCGACTCCGGCACCTTCAGCTACGTCGATCACAGCGTGTCGAGCAGCGAATTCGCCGGCTACCTGAAGAAAGGCCCGCGCTGAGCCCACCGCGACGCCGGCAGGCCGCGCTCGCAGGGGCGAGTCGACCGACCCGCGGCACCGTCAAACTCGATCCTTGAGTCTAGCCACGAGGCATCGAAGCCACGTAGCGAGAACAAATCAGCACGCAGTGGCAGGGTGCGGTAGGCGCGGCGCTCGTACGCGCCGCCGCGAATACCCCTACACTGCCGGCCCATGAAGATACCTAAGGGTCTGCAGCCGCTGATCGACGACGGCATCATCGACCACGTAGTGCGGCGGCTCAAAAGCGGCAAAGAGGCATCCGTCTACCTCGTGGCGTGTGGCCCGAAGATCCGCTGCGCAAAGGTTTACAAGGAGGCTGAGCAACGCGGCTTCCACAAGCTTGCGCACTATCAGGAAGGTCGCAAGGTACGCGGCAGCCGCGATGCCCGCGCCATGGGTAAGGGCGGTCGGTACGGTCGCGGCGTGCAGGAAGCGGAGTGGAAGAACGCCGAGGTCGAGGCGCTCTACCGACTCGTCGGCGCAGGTGTGCGTGTGCCGCAACCCTACGGTGTGTTCGACGGTGTACTGCTGATGGAAGTGGTATGCGATGTCGATGGCAATCCGGCCCCCCGCCTGAACGACGTCGAGCTCACACCCGACGAGGCTCGGTTATGGCACGCGTTCATGATCGCGCAGATCGTCCGTATGCTCTGCGCGGGACTCATCCACGGTGATCTGTCCGAGTTCAACGTGCTACTGGATGCTGTAGGTCCGGTGATCATCGATTTGCCGCAAGCCGTGAACGCGGCCGGCAACAACAACGCGTTCCGTATGCTCGAGCGCGACGTCAACAACATGCGCGAAGCTTTCGGCCGCGCTGTGCCGGAGCTTCTGACGACCGAGTATGCCCACGAGATCTGGAAGCTCTACGAGGCGGGCCAGTTACAGCCGGAATCGCCGCTTACCGGACGCTTCGAGCACGACCGCGTCGAAGTTGACGTAGTGGCGGTGCTGGATCTCATCGAGGATGAGCGGCTGCTTGCGGCGGAGCGGCAGCGGCGCCGGGAGGAAGCCGCCGGAGGAGTTTGAAGGACGTTGCCATCCGTACTCGACGCGTGCGTTTGAAGTAGACGCCGCCGCGCTGGCCACGGCCGTGCTGAGACCGATCGTGACCCTCGCATTCACCCGTGCGCGCGGCCGCTCGCGATCGCTCCCTCTGCAAAATCGCGGCGTCGGAAACCGACCCCTCACCCGAGCGCGGCTCTCACAGCCCCCGGCGTGATCGGGATGTGACGCAGACGCGCGCCGACCGCATTGAAGATGGCGTTGCCGATAGCGGGCCCGACGACCGTCGTAGCCGGTTCGCCGAGGCCTACGGGAACCTCCGCGCTCTCGACGAAGGAGACGTCGACCTCGGGAACGTCGGCGAGACGCAGCGGCGTGTACGCAGGCAGATTCGTGTCCTTCACGTTGCCTTTCTCGAACGCAGTGCCTTCGTGCAGCGCCATCGAGAGCCCCCAGAGCGAGGCACCTTCCATCTGTGCGCGTGCGCCGTCGGGATCGACGATCGTCCCGGCGTCTGCGACCAACGTAAGCTTCTCCACTTTCACCACTCCGCTGGCGCGATCGACATTGACTCGAGCGACACAAGCGACCCAAGTCGGCATGTCCCGTCCCTGTCCGAAGCTCGTGGCGAGGCCGAGACCCGTTCCGGGGGGAAGCTGTCCGCCCCAACCGGCGCGTTCGGCGGCAAGACGTACGACTTCCGCTTGACGTTTGGCGCCGCCGATTGAGTTGGGTGCCGTTCCGGCGTTGGCGCCTTCGGCCGTGAGGAGTTTGAGGCGGAAGGCGACAGGGTCCATCTTGATCTTGTGCGCCGCTTCGTCGATGAAGCTTTCCAGCGCCCAGTTGGTGAAGCCGGATCCGACTGAGCGTAGCCAGCCCGGTCGGAAAGTCGAATTCGCGAGATCGTTGGAGATCGCGCGCACTTTGTGTGCGCCGACGGCATACCAGTGGTCGGCACCGTTCACCGAGAAAGGATCGAATGGAACGTCCTTCTCGCCCTTCGGCATGAAGAATGGCGCCATCACTGCGGTAGGCCAACCCGCCGCGACGTGATGTTCCATGCCGGTGACGTTGCCGTCTGCGTCGAACGCCATACGCATCTGCTGCACGGAAGGCGAGCGCGGGGAGTCGAAGCGTATGTCGTCGGCGCGGGTGAGGATCATTTTCACCGGTTTGCCCAACGCCTTGGACGCAAGCGCGGCGCCCACCGCGTAGTCGCCATTCAAGCGCCGGCCGAAACCGCCGCCGAGCAGGTAGGTACGCATGACGATGTCGGTCTCGGCAACGGCCAACGCTTTGGCCAGCCACGGCAGCGCGAGGCTCTGCCATTGGTTGCCGGTGTGGATCTCCCACTTGCCGTCTTTCTCGAACGCAAGCGCGTTCAACGGCTCCATCTGGAAGTGGAGGACGGTGGCGGTCGTATAGGTCGCATCGAGCGTCGATTTCGCCGCTTTGAACGCAGGCGCAGTGTCGGTTGCGCCGAGCGGGAGCACGGAGCCGGCATCGGCATTCGCGATCAGCTGTTTCGCGTGGTCCTGCAAGTCCTGTTCGGACACGTTGGCCGTCGGCCCGGGCGACCAATCGACCTTCACGAGGTCGGCCGCTTTGATCGCCGCGGGATAGCTTTTCGCAACCACCATCACCCAGCCGGGCACCGTGTTCGACGGGTCTTCGAGGACGACGCTCTGGAGATAGCCGGTGACGGCCTTCGCGGCGCTGTCGTCGACTGAGTTAACCTTCGACCCATTGCGCGTCGGCGGGAGCACGGGGCGCGCGTACACCATGCCCTCGACCTTGGCATCGATTCCGTAGATTCCGGCGCCCGTCGTCTTCGCGACGACGTCCAGCGACTTGACCGGCCTGCCGATCAGCTTGCGAGCGGCGACGGGTTTGAGCGGAATCTTGCCGAGCTCTTCGGGCGTGTAAGTTCTCTTGAGGCCGCCGCGCCGGACAATCTCGGAGTATTTGATCCTCTTGCCGCTCGACACGATCTCACCATTGCTGGCCGAGCAAGTGGCGGGATCGACAGCCAGCGCCCGCGCGCCGGCCTCGATCAACGCCGCGCGTCCCGCCGCGCCGGCCTGACTGTAGAGCGGATACGTCTGCCAAACGGACCAGCTTCCGCCCGTGATCATCAAGCCCCATTTCGGATCGCTGTCGACGTGCTTGATGCGAACGTTTTCCCAAGGGGCTTCGAGCTCGTCGGCGAGGATACGGGCGAGGGACGTGCCGACGTGCTGGCCCATCTCCGCACGGATGACGTTGACGGTGACGATGCCGTCCGCATCGAGCGAAAACCATTGAGTGGGTTCGAACGGCGCAGTGTTGCTCTCCGTTGGCGACCTGCAGGCACTGAGGAAGCTGAAGGCGATGCTCGCGCCCGCCGTGTTGATGAGAAAACCGCGGCGGCTCAGGCCTGGCGGGCTCGTGCTCTCGTTACGATGGTGGGCCATGGCTCAGGCTCCTTTCATCGCATTGGCGGCCTGACGGACCGCGGCGCGGATGCGCGTGTAGGTCATGCAGCGGCAGAGATTGCCCGTCATGACCGCGTCGATTTGTTGATCCGTGATATTTGGATTGTCCTTCAACACCGAGGCAGCCTGCATGATCTGGCCCGACTGGCAGTAACCGCATTGCGGCACCTGCAGTTCCTGCCAGGCTTTCTGGACCGGATGCTCGCCCTTTGGATCGAGCCCTTCGATCGTTGTGATCTCGGTGCCTTCCACGGCACTGAGCGGCGTGACGCAGGAGCGGGTCGCCTTTCCGTCGAGATGAATGGTGCAAGCGCCGCACTGGCCGACGCCGCATCCGAACTTTGTGCCGGTCAGACCGATGTCGTCACGAATTACCCAAAGGAGCGGAGTGTCGCCATCCGCTTCGACCGTGACGGTCTTCCCGTTGATCCTGAAAGTAGCCACGTTCGCACCCCCGACCTTCTTGGGCTCCGTGTGCGCATAGTTCTCCGATTGTCATGCCGAGTCCAGAGGCCTAAACGCGGATTGTTTGCGAGACCTTCGTGTCGTGAGTTGCGCGGGAGACGCCGCGCGACGGTAGGATGGCAAGGCTCGGCGGTCGTGCTCGTGCGCTGGCATTTCGAACAAGGGGGATGGCTTGAAATTGGAAAAGGGCGCGGTTCTGACGCTCGCTCTCCTCGTGCTGTCGCCGCTTCGGTTGGAAGCGCAGCCCCCGTATACGATTTCGTTTGGCAGCAGCGCGCCGTTCAATACCGACATCTTCATTGCGGATTCGGACGGTCGCAACGCGAGGGCGCTCGTTGCTCACGCCGGTCTCGACTCGAACGCCTCGTTCTCGGCGGACGGGCAATGGATCGTCTTCACTTCGCAGCGCTCGGGTCCGACGAAGATCTTCCGCGTTCACGCGGACGGGTCAGGTCTCGAGCAGCTCACGGACGGCGACGCGTTCGACGATCAGGCGGCATTTTCGCCCGATGCGAAGTCGATCGTGTTCGTGTCGACGCGCAGCGGGCAGGCGGACATCTGGACGTTCGACTTGGCGAGCCACGAACTACGGAATCTCACGAACAGCACTACTGGTGAGTTCAGGCCATCCTGGTCGCCGGACGGCCAGTGGATCGCCTTTTCTTCGGACCGCGATCGGACGGCTGCCCCGTGCATGGGCGGTCTGCCCCCGGGGGCGATGCCGTCGTTCGTGCGCATACAGGGCACGAGTATCTACATCGTGCATCCGGACGGCTCCGGTTTGCGCCGCGTCAGCGATGCGGAGCGTCTTGCCGGTACGCCACGCTGGTCGGGCTCCACGCTTTTGTTCTATGACGCAGCCTTCCAAGACGCGTGCGGAGAGGGCACCTTCCGCGCGGAGCCGGCGACTACGCAGATTCTTTCGGTCGACATTCGGACGGGTGCGCGCGCCACGGTGAGCGCGGGGCCGGGACCGAAAGCGTTTCCTCGCAAGCTCGCCCACGGACGCGTCGCGTTTGAGCGCCTAGGACTGCGACCGTCCATCGTCATCGGCGCGTCAGAGAACTCGTCGGACGTCTTCATCGCGCCGGACTGGTCGCCGGCGCTCGGCAAGATGGTCTTCCACCGCGATGTCGAGTCCATCCACGACTTGAAGATCGATCCCGGTGTGCAGCAGTGGCGCGGCGCCGATCCGCTGTTCGCGTTGCAGCGGACGAATTCTGCGGCCGTCGCCTGTTCCTACTCTCCGAATGGCGAGCGTCTCGTCTGCGAGGTTTCGTTGGTCGTAACGGGTACGAACGGTCTGACGGTCGCCGACGCCGACGGATCGAACGGGAAACTCGTACTCCAAGACGCGAAGAAGCAGGCGAGCGGAACCACGTGGTCGCCTGATGGCGAATGGATCGCGTTCGGGTACGGAGCGTTCTTCGAAGGTCCGAATCCCACGCCGACGCGCTTGATGCTGATCCATCCCGACGGCACCGGTCTGCATGCACTAACCAGCCCGGACGAGAACTCCGCCAGCCCGACCTGGTCACCCGACGGCAAGCTCATCGCATACCGCTACGCGAAGGGTGCCCACCGCGGTCTCGCGATCCTGAACGTCGCAAGCGGAGAGAGCCGCTCGCTCGATACCGGTTCAGAGCTCGCGACGTTCCCGACTTGGTCGCCGCGTGGGGACTGGATCAGCTTCACGAGCCTGCGCGACGGCAACTACGACGTCTACGTGATTCACCCTGACGGTACAGGCCTCAAGCGTTTGACCGATGCACCCGGCAACGACGCGCACTCGAGCTTTTCACCGGACGGCGAGTGGATCGCGTTCGCGACGGCGCGCGGCGGTTTCAAGGACGAATCGATCCTGACGCCGCTGAACTTTCAGCCGTACGGGGAGATCGCGGTGATACGTCCCGACGGCTCCGATCTCCGCGTGCTGACGGACAACGCCGCCGAGGAAGGCGCGCCGGCGTGGGTACCTCGGCCGCGTTAGCGCACGTCAGGCGTGTTCGGTGCGTTCGGCCGAATTCAAGTCGAAACGCCCAGTGTCGTCCGGGCCCTGCGGGTCGATCGGGGCGCGAACTGACAAGAGGAAGCGCGGCTAAGTATTTGATCCAATGGTCGGGGTGAGGCGATTTGCTCTGTCCCTACGCTGCCGCAGCGCGTGCGCCTCAAGTACGTCTGCGGCATTGGTTGTTGCGTCGTCGAGCTAGTGCTGATTGACGTCCAGCGCCGCGGCGCTGGTGCCGAACATGCGGCGAAACGTTCGGCTGAAATGCGCGGAGTCCGCGAAGCCGGCGTCGTGCGCAGCGTCTGTCAAGGACGCTCCTCGGGCATACCCTTCGAGCCCCTTCGTCAGTCGCAGCCATAGAAGATAGGTTCGAAACGGCAGTCCCGTCTGTTCGACGAACAGGTGCCGGATTCGCGTCTTCGACAGCCCCACCAAGTCCGCGGCATCCGCTAGGCTCACGGGGTTGTCGAGCTGGGACTGGGCCCAGGCCAGTATCTTGCGGACACGAGCGTCGGGCTCCGACGCGCTCACGCCGCCGGCTATGCGTTGGATGACAGCTTGTCCGAGACGAGCCAACTCCCGGTCATCCCGACGGGACCGATTGAAGGCAGCCGTCATTTCCGCCGCGAGGTCGGCGAGCAGCGTGCCGGCAACGGGCGCCAAGGGTTCGTCTGCTGCGAACAACTCTTTCGCCGCCGCGCGACCGGCACGGCACTCCGGCTCGATGTACACGTGCGCAAACAATCCGCGTGCGTTGAACGCGTGCGGCGCATCAGGCGCAACGGCAACGACTTCTCCGCCGACGCGGTGCTCGCCGCTCTCGAATTCGAAATCGCCGTCGAGCGCGAGCGTGACTTGGACGGCGTGGTGGGCATGGGCGTCGTTCAGTCGTGCACGCTGCCGATTGGCCGACACAGCCTCCATGATCCACAGGCTGCCGCCTTCCCACATCAAGATGCGACCGCGACCGAGCTTCGGCATTACGACACCGTCTGCGCCGACTTCAGCCTGGGCGAAATTAGGTGACTTAGCCCTTTCGTTCAAGTCGGCGCGACGGGCGGGCCCTAGAGTTTGCCCATCGTGCATTCCTAGGCAGCCACTCAAGAACACCAGGAGACTTGCATGTCAGCCCAGCATCGAATGTCGCATGATCACGCCGCCCATGTTCACTCGCACCACGGTTCGTTCGTGCACCAGCCGCCCGCCGCGGTGCAGGAACTGTATCTCCGTGCTTATGAGAGTGCGCAGCCCGAACCCGGAAGAAACGTCATCGCCGTCGAGCTCGAGGCCGCCGAGGTCGATTGGTCGATTGCTCCCGGAGCGGTGATCCGGGCCTGGGCCTTCAACGGTCAGCTTCCGGGCCCCGTGATCGAGGGCCGCGTCGGCGACGTCGTCGAGGTGCGCCTGACCAACCGCTTGCCGGAGCCGACGGCCATCCATTGGCACGGCATGCGCTTGCCTGCCTCGATGGACGGAACGGAAATGGTGCAAAGGCTCGTGCAACCGGGGGAGTCATTTGTCTATCGGTTCAAGCTGCTCGATGCGGGCACGTTCTGGTATCACCCGCATGTCAACGAAACCGTGCAGCTCGAGCGAGGACTCTACGGCGCCCTGATCGTCCGAGGCGACGACGAGCCAGTGCTCGATCGCGAGCGGGTCCTCGTGTTGGACGATCTGAAGCTCGACCGGAAGGGGCGAATAGCGAAGTTCGGTGGCCTGGTGCAATGGCACGACGGTCGAGAGGGCGATGCGCGGCTCGTGAACGGCAAAGTCGAGCCGACCTTGAGCATCGCGGCGGGCCAAATCGAGCGGTGGCGCGTCATCAACGCGGCAAGTGCGCGTTACGTGCGTTTCTCGATCGGCGGAGCCGCGTTTCGCATTCTCGGCACGGACGGCGGGTTGATCGAGGCGCCCGTCACCGTCAGCGACGTGCTGCTCGCTCCGGGCGATCGCGTCGATATCGCAGTCGGGCCGTTCGCGGAAGGGCAGGAGCTCGCAGTGGAAGCGTTGCGCTACTGGCGGACCACTATCAAGCGGCGGAAAGACGAACGCTTCGCCACGCTGCGCGTCGGACCGGCCGAGCCTTCCACCGCAACGTTACCCGAGCGCCTGAGGGCCATCGAACCCCTCGCAGCCTGCTCGGCGGCGCCCAACCGCACAGTGGACTTCGGCATCAAGTACAGCCTGCGCCGCGGCATGGACTTCGCGGTCAATGGGGAGATGCATCACGTGGATGAGCCGGTGAAGGTCGGCGAGTTGCAGGTTTGGGACATCGTGAACTCCACGTTGATGGATCACCCGTTTCATCTTCACGGGTTCTTCTTCCAGGTGCTCTCGGTGGACGGAAAGCCGCCGGCGTGGCGTTCCTGGGAAGACGTCGTCAACCTCCCGCCCAAGAGCACCACGCGGATCGCGTGGATGCCGGACGACCGGCCGGGCAGCTGGATGTATCACTGTCACATCCTCGAACACCACGCCGCCGGAATGATGGCGCACTTCGACGTCGTGCGCTGAGCTCGTGTGCCCACGGCGCCGGTCGATGCCACTACGTCGGATCAAGAAGTCACTATAAGGTTTTGATTTGATCGGTAGCATGAGATGGTTTGTGCGCCCTCTACTGTGCCGGCTAAGGCGCTGAGCGAGGTTGTCTCTAAGCCGGCCGGCCAGGAACATTCGCTGTAGAGCCGAGGGCCGCAAGCACGCGACTCGGCGTCAACGGGTATTGCCGGAGTCTCACACCCGTCGCGTCGAAGAACGCGTTGCCGATCGCGGCAACCACGGCCGGCAGAACCTCCTCTCCGGCCCCGCTGCTCGGCTCGTGAAGGTGTTGGACCACGATCGGCGTGACCGCCGGATGGTCGCCGAATCGCAGCGTCTGATAGGAGCTCCAGTCGATGCTGGTGACGTTGGTCTCGTTGAACTGCACTTCTTCGCGCAGCGCGAGGCTCGTCCCGTGCACGGACATGCCGACGATCTGGCTCTCGACGACTGCCGGATTGATCGCGAGTCCACAGTCCATCGCGCCGTAGACGTGCTTGGCGACGACGACGCCGGTGTCCTTGTTCACCTCGATGTCGACCACGGCCGCCGCGTAGGTGACGCGACTGCCCTGGTTTTGCGGCAGGTGGTGCGTGCCGAGACCGATGCCGCGCCCTGTGACCACTTTGTCGCTCGATACCTTGGACGCCGCGATGCGCGGCGTCCACTTCGCAGCATCGGTTGCGGCTTTCAAGACGCCGAGCCAGCGCGTGTGGGAGATGTTTCGCTTGCGGAACTCGTACGGGTCGAGCTTGGCCGCGTGCGCGAGATCGTCCATCACGCCTTCCAACGCGAAGAACGTCGAGGGATCCATCGGCGCGCGCAAGGGACCCGTTTTCAAGTAGCCCGCGCCGGCAACGCGGTGGTTGACAATTCGGCGATTGGGGACCTCGTACATATCCATCTGCGACAAGTGGACCGAAAGGAGCCCGCCGCCGCCCGGACCGGCGACGCCGGCTCCTCCGAAGCCAGCTGCGGGCGGGGACCCAAGCACGAGCTGCGACACCGTGTCCGCGATGAAAAACCCCCCTTCGTGCACCCACGCCCGATACTCGAGAGCGACGATCTTGCCGTTCGCATCGACGCCCGCACGCAAATCGGAAAGAAGCGCGGGGCCGTAGTTATCCCAGCCGAGCTCGTCCTCGCGGCTGAGCTGCAGCCGCACGGGCCTGCCGACTTCCTGCGACATGACCGCGGCGGCGTTTGCGACCTCGGTGTAGCAACTGGCGCCGAAGGTGTTCGAGCCGGCGTAGTACTGCACGCGGACTTTCTCGACCGGGAAGCCGAGCAAGGGCGCCACTCCGATGCGCGTCAAGAAAATCGCCTGCGAGGAGCACATGATCAGGGCAGCGTCCGTCGTCACATCCGCGACCGCGCAGTTCGGTGCCATGGTTCCGTGCGACTGGTAGGGCCCGCGATAAGTGGACGAGATGACGTGCGCAGCGCGTCCGAGCGCGGCGTCCACGTCGCCGGTGTCGGTGTCGATCAAGTCGTTGGTCTTGGCCGATCGAAAACTGTCAAACAATCCCTCGTGGCCCGGAAGCGCGGCTGCGAACGGCGCCCAGCTGACCTTCAACTGCCGTGCGGCGCGGACCGCATCCCATTCGCGCTCCGCCACGACGCCGACGAGATTCTTGCGTCGAACGATCCGGACGCCTGGGATGTCCTTGATCGATGACTCGTCGATGGCGACGATCGTCGGATGGCTGATCGCGTGTGCTCCCTGCCCACGTGGCAACACCACGCGGCCATGGAGCATCCCCGGCAGACGGACGTGCTGAACGTATCGGTAGGTGCCGCGAACCTTTTCTGAGATGTCCGGCCGCGGCACGCGAGTGCCGACGAGGCGGTAATCGTCGCGCCGTTTCGGGATCGCGTTATCCGGATTCTTGCGTGGAAGCTCGATGCCGCCGTTGTAGGAGACCTGCTCGAACTTCCGATTGAACGAGCCGTCTCCCACGAGGTCGGCATAAGTGACGGAGCGTCGCGTGTCCCTACCAACCGATACGACGCCGTTGGCGACCGTCAGCTCAGAAACGGCGGCGTCGAGCCGCTGCGACGCTAGCTCCAGTAGCACGCGACGCGCCTCGGCGGCGGCGGCGCGGGTCTTGGTGCCACCGATCGCGCCTCCCCAGCCGGCCAACGTGGAGCCGTCGGTCGAGACGTGCGTGTCCACCGTTACGGTCTTCACTTGCTCGAAGTCGAGATCCAGTTCCTCGGCCGCGATTTGCCGCAGCGCGGTGGGTCCTCCTTGCCCCAGCTCGACGTAGCCCGAGTAAATCGTCGCCGTATTGTCGGCGTGGATCGCGATGTAGGAGTCGACTTCGTTCGGATCAGGTGGACCCGAAACCGGCCGGCGCTGCACGGCAGGGGCTCCAGCAACCCGCGCTTGCCCGCGCACTTTGGCGGCGATGCTAAAGGCGACGACGACAACGCCCGTCGTCTTCAGAAAATCGCGCCGGCCCAGCACGAGTCGATCGTCGTTTCGTTCAGACATTGACTGCTTGCTCCGTCTCGCTAGAGGCCGCAGTCCCGTTCGCCGCGATCGCTTGCGCGGCTCGCTGAATCGCCGCCATGATCCGCGGATACGTCCCACAGCGGCAGATGTGGCCGTTCATTGCCGACCGGATCTCCGCTTCGCTGGGCTTCGGTGTCCGAAACAACAACTCGGCGCCTTTGATGATCTGTCCGTTGTAGCAATAGCCGCACTGTGCGGCCTGTTCGGCGATCATGGCTTCCTGCAGCGGATGCAGCTCCGGCGCGGGCGATATTTTCATTCGCGTCGCGTAGTAGGCCGGCAGCCCCTCGAGCGTCGTCACCGACTTCCCCACGACCGCGGAGGTCGGCGTGATGCAGGATCTCATCTCCACACCGTCGACCAGCACGGAGCACGCGCCGCACTGGCCGAGCCCGCAGCCGAACCGCGGCCCGAGAAGACCGAGGTCGTTCATGAGCACATACAAAAGGGGCGTGTTCGCTGCGGCCGCAACGGTCCGCGCCTCGGCGTTCACCTCGAGCTTGAACTCATCGGCCATTCGAGCGCTCCTTTTGGCTCCGGCTACTGCTGGTACCCCGGCTTGCAGTCGTAGGGCTCTGGATCCCAGCGGCTGCGAACGAAGAGGTCCGTTATTTGGTACGGCGCCTCGAAAAAGGCCGGATCGTCGATCGTGAACGTGATTGCAAGCTCGCCCACCGCGTTCACCTCGAGTCGCTCGGTGAGCCTCAGGTTCTCCGTGTGCATGATGCCGAAGCGCGGCTCGATGGTCCCCGCGACGAAGTGATCAGTGCTGATCACGAGCGCGTTGCCTTCGAAGCGGCCAGTCGAATAGCCCATCGTGCCCCGCGGCGTGTCCGCGGGCGCCGCGCCGCCCAAGTGCACGACGCGCTGACTGTCCATGAAGCGATGGTTGATAACAACGCGATCGCTCTCGCGCTTGATCTCGAACGGCTCGTCGACGTTCACCCAGAACCGCACCGGGCCGCCGGGGTCGCAGTGAATCGAGGGGTCGTCCTTGATCGGATCGAATGCGGCGTGCGCTCGCTCGCCCGCCTCGGTCAGCACACCGTAGTGGCGCACCGACAGAAACTGTTTCATCGTCCAGACACCGGCTATCGATTGCGAATCGGCAGGAATCTCGGCCGCCGAGGCGCGTGTCGGCGCAAACAGCGACGTGTCCTCCAGCGTGCTGCCATCGGCGAAATGCGCCGTGCGAAATGCGCACCCGGTCGCCTTGTGCCGAGCCGCAACGCCGTCGATCGTGATCTTCGCGCCGGGCTTGAAGCGGTCGGGGGTCAGGCCGTTTCGCGACAGGACGCTGCGCGACGCCATCTCGCAGCTCCACGTCTGTTTGTTGCCGGCGTCGTCGACGACATCGATGTAGAGAAACGAATGAGGGTTGATGAAATCGAGCTTCGCAACGACGCCCTCGAGGTGCACGGGCTTCGTGACGTCGTAATGCGGCGCGACGCCGTGATGCGCAAAGCAGGGTGAGCTCACGAAGAGAATCAGCAAAGCGCGTCGAGCGGCGATTCTGATCATGTTCGTTGCCCCCCTGTGGTCCATGCGAATAGCATGCGTGCGGTCGCATTTTGCGCGTTCGCTGCGAGTTGATGTCGCTCAACGCGCAGACGTGCGACGAGGCTCACTCTCTTATATTAGGGAACCGAACTGTTTGCAAGGGATGCTATGGCGGGGCGAAAGGCGAGCACGATCTACCTACTGAAACGCGCAGAACTCTCGGTACGCGGCTGCGCCGAGCTCGCATTCGGCACCGTGGACCTGACGCCGAGTCAGTATTTCATCCTGCAACTCGTGGCACGGGGCGAAGCCAGCTCCTCCGCTGAGCTCGCGCGCGCGATGGGTGTGCTGCCGCCGTCGATGTCGGAGCTAATCGCGCCGCTCGAGAGGAGCGGCGCCATCGTCCGGCGGCGAGACCCGGAGAACAACCGGATCCTGCGCATCGAGCTCACGGTTGCTGGCCAGCGGTTGTTCGCCAGGGCAACGGACATAGCGATCCGGGTCGAGCAGGAACTCATCAAGGGGTTCGCGCAAGCAGATCTGGCCCACCTCAACCGCTTACTCGGCGACCTCACAGCCGCAGCGGAGGCACACTCGTTTCATCCGAAGCTTCGACGGCTCGGCAAGATCGCGGCTAGGCCGAAGACCGTTCGCGGCGTGGCAAAGACGCCGATGGCGGGATTTGCCTCCGGCGCAAAGAAGGAAGACCGATCGCGCGCTCGAATCAGTAGCAGGAAAATCCGCTAACTAGTTGATTTGTTGGTCGGGGTGATAGGATTTGAACCTACGGCCCCTGCGTCCCGAACGCAGTGCTCTACCAGGCTGAGCTACACCCCGAGGGCGCGTATTGTGGCACAACGGAATCGCGATCCGCACGGCGAATCTCGCCGCCGGCGGACCAAGGCAATGCACTGACCCTGCTCGAGACGCGGATTGACTACGCTCGCCTCACTCGGCTTCGACGACTTCTTCGCGCGCCAGCTCGCCGAGCTAGACCGCGCGTGGGTTCCCGCGCGGATCGTCGCGGAAGGGCAAAGCAGCTTCCACGTGGCGGGCGGCAAAGCGCCGCTGGCGGACCTGAGCGGCCGTCTGTTGAGAGACCTCGACAAGGTCACGCGCCCGGTCGTCGGCGACTGGGTCGCGGTCGTCGACGGCGCCGACCGCGCGTCGATCCAGCACGTGCTCCAGCGGCGCACTACGCTCGTGCGCCGCGCGGCCGGTACGAAGAGCGAGCCGCAAGTCCTCGCGGCGAACGTCGACGTGTTCTTCGTCGTGACCGCGGCGAACCGCGACTTCAACGAGCGGCGCCTAGAGCGCTACGTGACTGCCGTCTGGAGCAGCGGCGCCGAGCCGGTCGTCGTGCTCAACAAGATCGACCTCGACGACGATCTCGCGCCAATGCTCGAGGCGATCGAGCGCGCCGCGATCGGCGTGCCGGTCGTGCGCGCGAGCGCCGCGACGGGCGCGGGGCTCGACGAGCTGCGTGAGCACCTCCGCCCCGGTCGCACGGTCGCGTTCATCGGCTCATCAGGTGTCGGCAAGTCGTCGCTCATGAATCGGCTGCTAGGCCGCGACGTGCAAGCGGTCGCGGCGCTGCGCGGCGACGACCGCGGGCGCCACACGACGACGTCGCGTCAGCTCATCGAGCTCGCCGGCGGCGGCCTGCTGATCGACACGCCCGGAATGCGCGAGCTCGGTCTCCTCGAGGACGACGGCGGCGTCGACACGAGCTTCGCGGACGTCGCTGTGTTCGCCGAACGTTGCCGCTTTCGCGACTGCCGGCACGATACCGAGCCCGGTTGCGCGGTCGTTGCCGCGGTCGAGTCGGGTTCGCTGCCGGCGGAGCGCCTTGCGAGCTACCACAAGCTGCAGCGCGAGATCGCCGCGGCGGAGCGCGCGCGCGACCCTGCACTCGCTGCGCAGACGAAGGCGCGCTGGAAAGCGACCGAGCGCGCGCAGCGCGCCCGCTCGAAGCTGGACCCGAAGTTCGAGCGCGACAAATAAGCCGTCCGTCGCCGCCGCTCCCGTGGCGAGCAACGGATGCCATTGCCGAGACACGCCAAGAAGCCGTCCCTGGGGCTCGTGTGCGCACATCCCTGTGCGCACACGGTCTCTGCAACGGCATCCGTTGCTCGCCACGAGAGCGGCGGCGACGGACACCTTAGGTCGCGCTAGTCCTTGCGCGCCGGG
>Ga0307497_10000087_pt1 | contig 18280 bp, 10 predicted proteins | sample 10_S_MG_FD_201366 | JGI IMG/M metagenome (GOLD analysis project Ga0307497, IMG submission 201366) | Soil microbial communities from Populus trichocarpa stands in riparian zone in the Pacific Northwest, United States - 10_S | ecosystem: Environmental > Terrestrial > Soil > Riparian zone > Trees...
GTTGAACGCGGGCGGCTTCGCTCTGTCGCTCGCCGCGATCGCGCTGGTCGCGCTCGTGCACGCCGTGGAGGCGTATCTCTTGAACCCACTGATCTACGGCAAGCACCTGAAGCTCAACCCCGTGCTCACGTTGATCATCCTCTACGTGGGCTATCACGCGTTCGGCTTTTGGGGCCTCTTGCTCGGCGTGCCGCTCGCACGCTACTTCATCCACGACGTTCTCGGCGTGCCGTACCGCGATCGCGGCGCGCCGAAGGGCGCTACGGAGCGGGCTCCAGTCGAATGATCGTGCCGTCGGGCTTGCCGCTGCCGTAACGGACCTCGGTCGCGAAATACAGATAGCCATCCGGACCCTGCTCGACGTCGCGGAAGCGAACGTGTATCTCGGTCAGTAGCGACTCGCGGCGCTCGGCCTGGCCCGGTTGGTTGAACACGAGCCGCTGCACCTGCAGGCCGCTCAGCGCGCCGACGAACAGGCTGTTCTTCCACGCCGGGAACTTGTCGCCCGTGTAGAACGCGAGCCCCGAGGGGCTGATCGACGGCACCCAGAACACGCGCGGGTTCTCCATTCCGGGCCGCTCGTACGGGTGGTCCGAGACGACAGTGCCGGAGTAGTTGCGGCCCATCGAGACGAGCGGCCAGCCGTAGTTCGCCCCGGGCTTCAGGATGTTGATCTCGTCGCCGCCCATCGGCCCGATCTCGAGCTCCCAGAGCTCGCCGGTCTCGGGGTGGAACGCGAGCCCATAGCCGTTGCGGTGGCCGTAGCTGAAGATCTCGCCGCGTGCGTCGGCGCGGCCGACGAACGGATTGTCCTTCGGGATGCCGCCGTCGTCGGTGAGCCGGAGCACCTTACCGACGTGATCCTTGAGGCTCTGCGCGCGCATCCGAATGCTGTTGTCGTCCTTCGCTCCGCAGCAGAGCCGGTCGCGGTCGCCCACGGTCGCGTACAGCGTCTTGTCCGGGCCGAACAGCATCCGCCCGGCGATCGCCATGCCCGCGTTCTCCCAAGCGTCCGCGACGAAGATCTCCTTCACGTCCTTGAGCTGTCCGCCGTCGAGGCGGCCGCGCGAGATCGCGGTGGTCTGTCCTTTGTCGCCGCCGTCTTTCAGGTACGAGATGTAGACGAAGTGATTGCGCGCGAAGTCCGGGTGGATCGCGAGGCCGTGCAGGACGTCGTTGCGCACGGCGGCCGCCTTCCAGAGCGGCTCGGGCTTTAGCACGCCCTTCTCGACGAGCCGTAGCGCGCCGTTGCTCTCGGTCACGAGCAGGTTGCCATCCGGGAGGAATTTGATGTCCCAAGGCCCGACTAGGCCGTCCGCGACGAGCACGACGCGCACCTTCTGCGCGCCGGCGGCGAGCGACAGCGGCGCGTCGCGCGTCGGCAGCACAGGCGCGGGCCCGGCTGGCGGCTGCGCGAGCGCGGGCGCGAGCAATAGACAGCCGAAGGTTGCGGCGGCCGTGCGCCGCGCGAGTCGAAGGTTCATCGGAAAGCTCCCTGGGTTGCTTGTTCTTGGCTCGTGGCCGCGCGACGCGGACGCAGGATGCTACCGCGCGGCCGGACGCGCGCCAACATCGCTCGGGTCCGGTGCGTTCCGGCGTGCGTCGTTCACGGCGAGACGCTTGCCGGCGGCGAGACACGTTCGGCGCGGGCTCAGTCGCGCAGCGCTTCGCGCAGAACGCTGTCGTCGATGAGCTTGGCGAGCTCGGCTCGCGCGCGCGGCCCACGATTGCGCTCGGGCGCGAGGTAGACGTCCTCGTCGACCATGACGTCGAGCAGGTCGCTCGCGAGCGTGCCCGGGTAGCCCTCGTGGTGCCACACCTTCTCGATCAGCGCGGCGTCGTAGCCCGTGCTCGCCGCGACGAGCGGCCATGCGTCGCTCGGCCGTCCTCGGATCCGCTCGCTCGCGCGGAGCAGCGCCCGCACGAACGCGACGACCTCGCCGCGCTTCGCGGGATTCGCGAGCGTCGCAACGGTCGCGTACAAGCCGAACAGCTCGCGATAGACGCGCCGGTCCTGGAACTCGATCGCGTCCGCGCCGGCGAGGTCGGCCGCGCGCTGGATCTCCGGTTCCCAGATCGTGAGCGCGTCGATCTCGTGCGCCGCGAGCGCGGGTGGCATCCTCGACAGCGGGGAGAGCGGCACGATCGTGACGTCGGCGGGCGCGAGCCCCGCGGTCGCGAGAGTCTTGAAGAGGTAGTAGGCGGACGACGTGCTCGGCGCGGTCGCGATCCGCTTGCCGCGCAGGTCCGCGAGCGTGCGCACGCCGGACGAGCGCCGCGCGACGACGCGGTAGAAGCCCTCGGCGACCGTGAGGATCACGCGCAGGTCCGGATGATCGACCGACTGGCGCAGCGCCTGCGTCTCGGCGTTGGTCGCGAGATCGGCCGCGTCCGCTTCGAACAGAGCCGGGATGCCGCCGTTGCGGACCACCGCGCGGTCCGCGCCGAGCTCCTGCGCGGCGAGCAGCACGGGCGCGAGCTCGAGCGTCGAAGTGTTGCCGGCCACGCGCAGCTGCGCGCCCGCCGCGAGCGGGAGAGCGAGAGGGACGACGAGCGCGAGCGCCGCGACGAGCCGCGTCGTCACGCGGGCCGCACCCGCTTGCCCGCGAGCACGGTCGCGAACGGGAACAGTCGCTGCTTGCCGGCTATCTTGTTCTGATAGTTGTCGACGAACTCGAACTCGCCGTCGCGGAGCTCGAGAATCGCGACGTCGGCCGGTGCGCCGACGTTCAGCGTGCCGCGGTCGCGGAACACGTCGAACGTGCGCGCCGCGTTGACGGTCCCGCAAGCGACGACGTCGCCGACCGACATGCCGTAGCCCAAGTACTTCGACATGCAGTTCGCGAAGTCGACGACGCCGGTCGTGCGGCTCATCACGTTCCAATCGGTCGAGATCGTGTCGGGCCAGAAGCCCGCGCGCAGGACTTGCTCGACGACGTCCCAGCGCAGGTGCCCGGTCACGCCGTTGCCGACGTCGAACCAGACGCCGCGGCGGCGCGCGGCGAGCACCTCGGGAAGAATGCGGCCCGCGTCGTCTAGGATCCCATTCGGCGGCGGCGCGAACATGTGCGTCACGATGTCGCCGCGTTTGAGCAGCGGCAGCAGCTTCGCGAGCGGCGATGCAGTCTGGCCCATGTGAATCATGACCGGGACGCCGGACGGTGCCGCGGCGTCGGCCGCGCGCCGCAAGACTTCGTAGTCGTGATCGCCCGCCACGGTCGTCGTGAGCCGTGCCTTCACGCCGACGACGTAGTCGCGGTGCCGCTCGATCGCCGCGCGCGCCGCGCCGACGTCCGCGCGCGCGAGGTCGAGCGTGTCGCCTTCGGGGATGATGCCCGCGCGGCCGATGTTGATGAGAATTCGGCCCGGCTGCGGCGAGCCGGCCGCGATCGCGACGGCCGCGTCGAGGTTGTCCGCACCCGCCGAGCCCGCGTCGATCCAGCCCGTCACGCCGTCCGCGAGGCAGAGCGGCGGTCCGGCCTTGTCGCGTGCGGCGTGCGTGTGGATGTCGAGGAGGCCGGGCACGACGAGCTTGCCGCGCGCGTCGAGAGTCTCGGCCGCGCCGGCCGCGATATTCGGCTCGATCGCGGCGATCCGCCCGCCCGCGATCGCGACGTCGCGCACCGCATCGAGCCGCACCGACGGATCGAGCACGCGTCCGCCCTTGATCAGCAAGTCGTACTTCGCGTCCGCCGCGAGCACGCCCGCGCCGCGCGTCAGCAGCGCCGCGCTCGCGACCGCCGAGCCGACGAATTCTCGCCTGTTCATCGTTTGTGTCTCCGCGGGTCCAGAGCTCGGCCCGCATCGCGCGGTGCGCGATACTATCTCCCGTGGTGAATTTCAAAGCAGACGCCCCGTGGATGCAAGAGACGAGCGCAGAAAGAGCGGACCGCGGTCGGCACTGCTCGGTGCTGTCGTTCGTCGTCCCGGCCCACAACGAAGAGCAAGCGCTCGGAGCAACGCTGGCCTCTCTAGAAACCGCGGCGCGTGCGATCCACCAGCTGAGCGAGATCGTCGTCGTTGACGACGCGTCCACCGATCGCACCGCCGAGATCGCGCGGGCGCGCGGCGCATCGCTACGAAGCGTGAACCTGCGCCACATCGCGGCAGCGCGCAACGCGGGCGCCGCCGTCGCGCTTGGCGACGTTCTCGTCTTCGTCGACGCGGACACGACGGTGACTGGCGCTGTGGTAGCTGCGGCGGTTGCCGCGATCGAGTGCGGGGCCGTCGGCGGCGGCGCTCGCGTGAAGCTCGCGTCGGATTCGCCGCGGTGGGCCCGCGCCGTGTGGGCCGTGGCGTCTTGGTACTATCGCCGGCTCGGATTGGCCGCGGGGTGCTTCCTCTTTGCGCGCCGCGACGCGTTCGAAGCCGCCGGCGGCTTCGACGAGACCTACTTCGCGACCGAAGAGATCCACCTGAGCAGGGCGCTGCTGGCACTAGGCTCGTTCGTGGTGCTCCGCGAGGCGGTGACGACGTCGGGCCGAAAATTCCAGCTTCTATCAGCTTGGGCGTTTGCGCGTGAAGCGCTGCGTCTTGCGCGCGCCGGGTGGGTGCCGTACAAGAGTAGGCACCGCTGGTGGTACGGGCCGCAACGCGAGCGCTCGGACGCGGGCGGTCGCACTAGACAAGAATGAACGACGGGTGCGCGGCGGGACAACCGCACCGTAGAACGCTCCGGGGGAAACATGACCATCAAACGTTGTGTGATCTGCGTTTCCGCGCCCCTCACGCTCGCGACCTCGATTGCATTCGCTCAAGGCTCGCCGGTTCTCGAAGAGATCGTGGTCACGGCTCAGAAGCGCGCGGAGAACCTGCAGGACGTGCCGATCTCCGTAAGCACGATCGCCGGCGACCGTATGCTCGAATCGGGAATCCGGATGCTCGAAGACGTCACGACGTACGTGCCGAACTTCAGCATGCATCAAACCGGCATCGCGAACGCGATAACGGTCCGCGGGATAGGCTCCGGCGTCAATCAAGGCTTTGAACAGTCGGTCGGCCTGTACGTAGACGACGTCTACTATGGCCGAGGACAGTTGGCGCGTTTGCCGCTGTTCGACCTCGAGCGCGTCGAGGTCGCGCGCGGACCGCAGCCGGTACTGTTCGGCAGGAACAGCATCGCCGGAGCCGTCGGCATCGCGACCGCGAAGCCGACGCGCGATTTCGAGGGTTCGGTCTCCGCGCTCTACGAGCCGGACGCAGGCGAGGAGAACGTCAACTTCGCGCTGTCCGGACCGCTCGGCGATCGCGTGGCCGCGCGCCTCGCGGTGCTCGGAAGCGACTTCGACGGCTATTTCACGAACGTCTATTTGAACCGCAAAGAAGAGCAGCGCCGCGATTCCGCCGCGCGCGCGTCGCTAGCATGGGATCCCACGGACCGCATCGCGATCACGGCCAAGCTCGAGCACTCGGAGTTCGACACCGTCGGCCGCAACTACGAAATGGTGGACAGCATCGCATTGCCCGGAGGCATCGACTACATCTCTGCCTTGACCCGAACGGTGACCCTCTACAACGGTGCCGTAGGCGTGGGTCTCGCGCCTCCCCCGCCGATCCCGTATAAGCCGGACGACGGACTCCTCAACTACGTGAAGTCCAGCGGCGACGACCGGCAGACCACCAGCGTCGACAACGCGACGCTGACGATCGACTACGCCATCGCCGACCACACGCTGACCTTCGTGACGGGCTACGTCGAATACGATTTCTATCAGCTCTGCGATTGCGATTTCGTCAGCGCTCCGATCATCGATGGCAGCGAATCGACCGAGGGATTCCGACAGACGAGCCAAGAGGTCCGTTTCGCGTCTCCGGCGAAGTCTCGGCTCGAGTACCTCGTCGGGATGTATCTGCAAACGAGCGTCCTGACCTACGACGACAAGATCAACTTGCCTCCCGACGGCGTGCTGCGCGCGTTCAACCCCGCGCTCACGCACATCGACACGCGCCGCGCGTTCCATCAGGACGAGAACATGGCGGCGCTGTTCGGACAGGTGAAGTGGACCCTGAGCGATGCCGTGAGCCTCACGCTCGGTGGCCGCTACACCGACGAGAGTAAATCGGCGTCGCGCGCGCAAGTGCATTACATCGCCGGAGTGCCCGTGCCGCCTACCGATCCCACCGGCGTCACGCCGAACTACCTTTGGTCGGTGAATCCCCTGTTCGGCGCCTTTCTGATCGAGCCTTACGCCCCGATCCGAGGCAAGCGTGACGAATCGAGGTTCACGCCGTCGGTGACCGTCGAGTGGCGAGCCGCGGACTCGGCGATGCTCTACGCGAGGTACGTCACGGGCTTCAAGGCCGGGGGCTTCGACGTACGCTCCAACGGGAATCCCGATCCCGCTGTGGTGAACGCGCTGAACCTGCGAACGACGCCGCCCACCAACATCGTCGGCGTGTTCGAGTACAAGGACGAGGAAGCGCGCTCCTTCGAGCTCGGCGCGAAGACGACCGTCGCGCACGGCCGCGCTTCGGTCAACGTCGCGCTCTACGACACCGACTACAAGGATCTGCAGACGTCGGTCTTCGACGGGACGTTGGGCTTCAACGTGGCGAACGCCTCGCGAGCGACAGTCCGAGGGATCGAGCTCGATAGCCGCTGGGCCGCGGGCGAGCGGCTTGCGCTGTCCGCGTCGGTTGGACTACTCGATTTCAAGTTCGACGACTTCAAGGTCGCGCAGTGCTACTTCAACGATCCGCGGCCCGTGACCGGGCCAGGTACCTGCGACGCGACCGGTGACCGCAAGGAGAACACTCCGAAATGGACCGCGGCTCTGATCGTCGACTACATCTACGCGCTGCAAGGCAATCTGATCTTCAAGGCTCGGCCCGAGGTCGTGTACAGCGACAGCTACATCTGGTCGCCGACTCTCGATCCGGTCGCGACGCAGAGCGCGGTAACGCGAATCAACCTGCGGCTTGCGCTCGGCGGCACGAAAGAGCGTTGGGAAGTGGCCTTGCTCGGCAGAAATCTCACCGACGAGCGCGTGTCCACGTTCGGCGGAAATGCGACGCTCGCCGCGGCGCTGACCAACGGAACCGGTAACGCCTATTACACGTTTGTCGATCGCCCGCGATCCTGGGCGCTGCAGGGCACGTACAGATTCGGTGCACGATGAGGCCGCTCCGCGGCTTCGCGGACGTCCTTCGCTACAGGCTGCTGCGCGCGGCTCGCCGATGGTCAACTAGCCCCCGGCGCGCGCGGTTGCAAGAGCGGCTCGGGCTCGCTGTAAACCATCCGAGCGCTCGTGCGCGCGAGATGCCGGACAAGATATGCGTCGTGATGGCTGCGACCGGCTCGCACCTGGGCTACCGCGACTTGGACGAAGCGTCGCTGCGTGCCGCGCGGCTGTTCCGAAGCTTGGGTCTGCGCATCGGCGACGGTATCGCGCTGCTCTGCGAGAACCACCGGCGCTTCTTCGAGCTCTGTTGGGCGGCGCAGCGCTCTGGGCTCTATTACACGCCGATCAATCCGCGCTTGACCGCGGGCGAGGCGAGCTACATCGTCAACGACAGCGGCGCGAAGATCCTCGTCACGACCATCCGGCAGGCCGAGGTCGCGGCCAAGCTCGTGACGCTCACGCCGGCGGTTGCGAAGCGCCTGATGCTCGATGGCGCGATCCCGGGATACGAGCCGTTCGAGCCGCTCGCGCAGGCGTGCCCGCCGATCCCGCTCGACGACGAGACGGAGGGCAAGAGCATGCTGTACTCGTCGGGCATGGTCGGACGCCCGAAGGGCGTTACCGAGCCGTTGTCTGGCGGGCCCATCACGATGATGCCCCCCGTCATAAACGCCTTCGCGAGATTGTTCTCGATCGACGACCGGTGCGTGCTGCTTTCTCCCGGTCCGCTGCACCACGCCGCGCCGCTGGCGTTTTGCATGACCGTGCAGACGCGCGGCGGGACGTGCGTCGTCATGGACAAGTTCGACGCGGAGTCGCTGCTCGAGCTGATCGCGAAATACCGGGTCACTCACGCGAACCTGGTGCCGACGATGTTCGTGCGGCTGCTCAAGCTGCCGGCCGCGACCCGCAGGCGCTACGATCTTTCCTCGCTGCGTGTCGTCATCCACGGCGCCGCGCCATGCCCCGTGTCCGTCAAGGAACAGATGATCGATTGGTGGGGGCCGATACTGTACGAGTACTACTCAGCGACGGAGGGAAGCGTTTTTTGCCTGATCGACTCGCCGACTTGGTTGAAGCACAAGGGCTCGGTCGGCAGACCGGTGCTCGGGCCCGTCCACATACTGGACGAAGCGGGCCGAGAACGTCCGCGTGGGCAGGTCGGGGACGTGTGGTCCGCCGCGCCGAGCGACGTGCATTACCACAACGATCCGCGCCAGACAGCTCTCGCGCGCAACGACCGAGGCTGGACCACGCTCGGCGACATAGGCTATCTCGACGACGACGGCTATCTGTATCTGACCGATCGCAAGGCATTCACGATCATTACGGGCGGCAGCAAGGTCTACCCGAGAGAGGTCGAGGACGTCCTGATCGCCCATCCGCAGGTGGTCGACTCCGCCGTGTTCGGCGTCCCCGACGACGATCTCGGCGAGATCGTGATGGCGGTCGTGCAGCCGAGCAGCATGGAGGGAGCGGGCAGCGATCTCGAGGCCGATCTGATTCGCCATTGCCGCGAACGCTTGGCCGCTTTCAAATGCCCGCACGCGATAGCCTTCTTGCCGGAGCTGCCGCGCCACGACACCGGGAAGCTCTACAAACGAGAGCTGCGCTCGCGCTTTTCCGCAGTCTACGGTCGGGCAGTCGGCTGAGTCGACGATGCATCGCGCGCGCTCGCGTCCAACAACGCGCGAATCTGCGCTATACGATCTTGAAAGATCAACATCGGCAAGAAGAAGCACAGCCCCGTCGTGACGCGAAGGGCGGGGGCGAGCAGCGGCGTCAAAACGATCAGCGGCATCAGCAGCAAGAAGAACGCGTTAGCGTAAATGGACTTTCGTCGCTGCTCGTTGGCTTGCTCGGCGCGCACTACTTCCCACCACAGCCAGAGATTGAGCCCGACGGCCACGCCGAAGCCGGTAACGACCAGCACCTCCGTGAGCGGTGCGTAGTCGAGGCGCGCGCTGAGCAATGCAAGGCCCTGGGACCCGATCATGATCAAGAGCGGCACTGCCGCGAACGTCTGCAGCCTAAGGGTGCTTCGTACTCGGAAATGATCGATCGGTCGCGCCCCGAGAAAGATCGCGGTCGTTACGCGCCGATGACGCAGGTCGTTCTCGAGATCGCGCAAACCGCCGTGCACGCCGTTGATCAGGAAAATGAAGCCGAAGCCGAACGCGGCCACGACGACACTCAGCGCGTTGATCTCGCCAACCAGCGACGAGCCGTAGAGAGCGATGCTGATCCAGGCGACGCCTTGAATCGCATCGGTCGTGATCGGGACCCGGCAACGCTTGCCGTAGAGGTTATAGACCACGGTCGCAACGTATCCGAGCAGCAGGAGCGCCGGCGCGTGCCAGGATTTGGCGACGGCGAACGTCAACACGAAGCTGATCGGTATCTGCACGAACGCGAGCGCGAGCGCTTGCGCGGGTCGGATTCCTCCCGTCACGAGCGGGTCGCGCTCGCGCATCGGGGCGGTGCGGTCCACATGTAGATCGACGACGTCGTTGTGCACGTAGCCGAACACGTGAAAATTGAGCGCGACGATCAAGAGCACGGCGATCACCGAGGCCTCGGGATCCGGATTCACGACTCCGGCACCGAGCAGCACGAGCATCGAGGTGAAACCGAAGAACGTCGCGCGCACGAAGCGCTGGATCGCGTCGAGCGTTCTGCGTGCCGCTAAGGCCATTTGACGTACGGTGTGAACGTGTAGACCGCTCCGACTGCCGCGACCACGGCCGAAACGATGAGCAGCGGGAAAAGCGGTCCCGTTCCCGAGAGCAGCAGCGCGACCAGCGGATACAGGAAGAAGAACAACAGCGGAAGAATGAGCTCCCAACGAAACGGGTTGTTGCGGATGTATGTCGACCAGTCTTTGAAGAGGTGGTACAGGCCGACCAGCACGAGAAACAAGACCAGCATGATTTGCGGGATCGGCGGATTCGCGCCGGGCGCCGTGAAGAAGATCGCGCCGACGAGAAACACGATCAGGCCGCGGAGCAGCATGTCGGTGGCCGTCGTGATCGCGAGAGCGCCGGCGATCAGGATCACAACGGCCACGAGCAAGGCGGGCGCGGCGTACCAGCTCGCGAAGTTATATAGCGGTATCCGAAACCAAAAGTCCGCGAAGGACGGATCCGTGTACCAATGCCAGAATCCGAGGCCGGGATGAACGACCTTCGCCATACAGTCTTTGCTGAGGGCGAGCACCGGGTCCAGCGACAAGTCCAAGAATAGCGTCGACGTTCCGACCGAGAGAGCTATGACGTTCGGCTTGTACGTCATCAACCACGCGGCACCGAGCAGCAAGCGAGCGGTCCACATCAAAGTGAACGTGATGACCGCGGCGGAGAGCGGAATGCTCGCGGATATCATCTCCGGCATTTGCGCACACGGATGCGCCAGCGCAGCGGAAGAAGCGATCGAAGATGGAAACGGAAAAAACGGAATCATGTCCGGAAACGCGGGCGGGTAAAGGTAGAACGGCGCGCGCACAATGGCCCATGACTCGAGGAACCAGTATGCGAAGGCGAAGCCGACGAATACGAGGACCTGTTTGAGTCCTTCGTTCCATCCGGACAGCAAACCGATCCGGATGATCGCGATGACACAAGAGAGTACGGCTAAATAAACGCCGATCAACCAGGCCCAGTGCCAGACGCTCATTGTTCTTCTTCTAGTTTGTTCTTGTTAGGACCGACCGACACTACTCCCTATGCGGCCGCAAAATCAATTTCGTCCCGCTCGCGCGCCGGACGCATAATGGTGGAACGATGCCCGACCACGCTGAAGACGATCGGTACGACGTCTTCGTGAGCTATGCGCGCGACGATGTACCGAACGTTCTATCGGACGTCCGCTGGCTCGAGTCCGCCGGCTATGACGTTTGGTTCGATTCTTACATCGAGGCGGGCAAGGAATGGGCGAACGAGCTCGCGAGCGCGATCGATCGGAGTCGGTTCGTCATTTTCTTCGCCTCGGCGCGCTCGATCGTCTCGCCGCATTGCCTCAACGAAGTCGCGTACGCGACCGACGCGCACAAAGTCGTCGTGCCCATCTACCTCGAGCAGGTGGACATCGCGGGCGGCGTGAAGCTCGCGGTGTCGCGCTCTCAGGCCATCATGCGCTGGCAGCTCGGCCTCGACGAATACCGGCAGCAGTTGCGTTCCGTCGTCGAGCGATACAAGAGCGGCGCTCACGCCACGGTCTTACCGAGGCGCAAGCAGGTGCTGACCCAAGTACCGCATACGCGCAATCGCAACTTCGCGGGCCGCGACGAGCTGTTGGCGAAGATCGCGGTGTGCCTGCGCGAGCGAGCTCCGGCCGTCGTGGCACTCACGGGGCTCGCCGGTGTCGGCAAGTCGCAGGTCGCGCTCGAGTACGTGTATCGAAAGAAGCGCGAGTACGATCTCGTCGCGTGGATTCGCGGCGAAGAGCGCGCAGTGCTCGAGTCGGACCTCGTGGACCTTGCGGCGTCGCTCGGCCTCGAGCAGGCCGGCGATCCGGACACGGCTCTCGTGCTCAGCGCGGTCAAACGCCACCTGGACGGGCGATCGGGCTGGCTGTTGATCTTCGACAATGTCGAGCGGCCCGAGACGCTGCTGCGTTACCTGCCGGCCGATCCGAGCGGGCACGTCATCGTGACGTCCCGGTGGCGCAATTGGGGCCGGTATGCCGAGAACTTGGCCGTTGACCCGTTCGAAAGCGCCGAGGCGATCGCGTTCATGGAACGCCGGCTCTCCGGCGAAGAGCCCGCTGCGGTCCGCCGGCTCGTCGATGAGCTCGGACGTTTGCCTTTGGCCCTCGAAGAGGCGGCCGCCTACATGGAGGCGACAGGCCGTTCGGTGAGCAGCTATCTCGAGCTGTTCGAGAACCATCATCGCGCGCTCCTCGACCAGATCAGACCGCCGGACGATTATCCATGGACGTTTCGCACGGCTCTCGAAGTCTCGTTGCAGCATCTGCAAACGCAAAGCGACGCGGTGCACGTGCTCAAGCTCCTCGCGTTCGTAGCACCTGACGATATCTCGGTGCCGCTGCTGCTGCGCAAAGAGCTCGAGACCGGCGACACGCCGTTTGAGATCGCGTCAGACCACTGCGTGTCCACGCTCGCGAAATACTCGCTACTCAAGATAGATCGCGACGCGGTCGCGGTGCACCGTCTCGTGCAGCTCGTCGTGCGCGATCGTTTGTCGGCCGATGAATACGCGCATTACGGCATGCGCGTGCTCGAACTCGTCGAGGAACAGTTCCCCTCGGTCGGAGCAATGGGAGAGCTCCAGACGAAGTGTCGCAAGCTCGTGCCGCACGCCATTGCTCTCTTCACTCATATCGCCGCTCTGCCGGCGGCTCGCAACCGGCTGGCGGCGCTCATGGGACGCGTCGGCACGTTCCTGAGCGCGAGCAGCTGGTCGGAAGGAGCGATCCGCTACCTCGACAATGCGTATTCGCTGCTGAAAGACGCGGGCGACGCGAGCGCGACGTTCGCGTATACGTGTGAGCTGTTCGGCGGCTCGCTCTACAGGCACGGTCTGCTCGATCGTGCGCGCGAGCTGTTCGATGAAGCGATCGAGACCTACGACCGCTGCGGCTTGGAGAAAGCGAACCGGCGCATGGTGATCCACACCAATCTCGCGTGGATCCACTGGTCGGTCGGTGACTTCGCGCTCGCGGAAGGCTCCGCCCGCGCCGGGCTCGCGACATTGGAAGCTCGCGATCCGCGACGCATCGGAGCTTTGTCCATCCTCGCGCGAGTCCACGCGGATGCGTGCCGGCTCTCGGACGCCGAGAAAGCCGTGGACGAATGCGCGGCCACGATCGCGGCGCTGCATGGCTACCGGACGCCTCTCATGTGCGGCGTCTTCATGCAGATGGCGCACGTTCTGCTGGATCTCGGCAAGCCGCTCGACGCGCAGTCGTGGATTCGCGAGGCGCTCACCGTCGGAGCGACCGCGCTGAGCGAGAGTCACCCCTTGATGGCCACGTCGCATTGCGAGCTCGGACAGATCCTCCTCGCCCTCGGCGAGCGACAGGCGGCTCTCAGAGAGCTCGAGGCGGCGATGGTCGAGGTGCCGGACTCGAACTACAGGGTGAGCCAGCACCAAGCCGTCGCGGCTTGCTTCCGCGTCCTCGCGCTGATCGACTCGGACGACCTCGACGCTGCACGAACCATCGCGTCCGACCGGCTCGCGACGATTACGGTGCAGATCGCGGGCGAAACGCACTACGCCGCCGCGCTCGCTTCGCTCGTGCGAGGCCGCCTCGAATGTCGGCTCGGCCATCCGCAGGTTGGCGTCGAGCTCGCGAAGGAAGGCGAGTCCGGAATCACGCGCCGCTACGGCGAAGTGCATGGGCACCGATTGCTCACGCTCGCGCTGCTCGGAGACGTGCAGCGCGACGCCGGGTTGCTCGACGACGCGCGCCGCTGCTACGAACGAGGCCTCACGATCGCGGCCGCTTTGGGGCTCGGGCGACACCCGAGCGTCGCGGACCATATCGTCGGCCTCGCGGCGATCGACCATGCACGGGGAGATGCGGCTGCCGCACGAGCAGGCTGGCGCAAGGCCGCTGATCTCTTGGCGGCCTGCCTCGGAGCGTCGTGCCCGCGCGTCACGGCACTGACTCGGGCCGCCGAGACCGGCTGATGCCGAGGCCGGCCGAGCAGCACGCTGCGCGCGAGCTTGCCGCTGCACATGATCGTCAATCGGAGCGCCGGCCTTCGCTAGCGTGACGCGATCGCGTCAGTCGCGCGCTCCCGCGCAGAGCGCGCGCTGACATTTCTGGGGATTTGCTTTCGCCGCGGGGCTGCTATTGTGACGGCTGCCCTGTTCGAGCCGCAGAACAATGAGAACGAGGACCGTCGTTTCGTTGCCCGTCATCGTGGCCGCGCTCGGCGCCGCTTGCGGCAGGCCCGCGCCGCCGGCTGAGGTACCTCCGTCGGTGGAAGTGGCGACACCACTCTCGCAGCGCGTGGCCGATTGGGACGACTACTCCGGGCGCTTCGAAGCGGTGGACGCCGTCGAAGTCCGGCCGCGCGTCTCGGGCTCGATTCAGTCGGTGCACTTCGAGGACGGTCAGCTGGTCCAGCAGGGCGAGCTCCTGTTCGTGATCGACCCGCGGCCGTACGCCGCGGAGCTCGCGCACGCGAACGCGCAGGTCGCGGGCGCGCGCGCGCAGCTCGCGAACGCCGACGCGGAGCTCAAGCGCGCGCAGGCGCTGGTCGCGTCCAAGCTGGTGAGCGAGGCCGAGGCCGAGCTCCGCGTCGCGGGTCAGCTTTCGGCCGCAGCCGCGCTCGCGGCCGCCGAGGCGTCCGTGCAGACGGCGCAGCTGAACCTCTCGTTCACGCGCGTCACGGCGCCGCTTGCGGGCCGCGCATCGTACCGGCGTCTCGCGGCCGGCAACATCGTGACGGCGGATACGACGGCGCTCACGACGATCGTCACCGAGAATCCGATCCGCTTCCTGTTCGATGCGCCGGAGTCCGCGCTGCTCAAGTACAAGCGCGAGTCGGACGGCGCGCGCGCGAGCCTCGTCGAGATCCGCCTCCAAGATGAAACGGACTACCGCTGGAAGGGCCGCGTCGACTTCCTCGACAACGCGCTCGATCGCAGCTCGGGCACGATCCGTCTGCGTGCGGTGGTCGACAACCCCGACGGCTTCATCTCGCCCGGCATGTTCGGTCAGATGCGCCTCTTCGCGGTGAAGCCGTTCGACGCGCTGCTCGTGCCGGATCAGTCCATCGTCACGGACCAAACGCGCCAGGTCGTGTACGTCGTGGACGCGCAGGACGTGGTCGGCCAGAGGGTCGTGCGCCCCGGGCGATTGATGGACGGCTTGCGCGTGATCCACGAGGGTCTCGCGCCTACGGACCGCGTCATCATCAGTGGCGTGCAGCGCGCGCGCCCTGGGCGCAAGGTCACCGTGCAGGAAGGCGTGGTGACGGCGTTCCCGACCGGTGTCTCGCGCGGCGAGAACAGCACGCTGTCGCTCCCCGTGCCGAGCGGCGGCGGCCGCTGAGCTCCCGCGCGATGCGCTTCTCGCACTTTTTCATCGACCGGCCGATCTTCGCGGCCGCCGTGTCGGTCGTGATCACGCTGACGGGGCTCATTTCCTATCTCACGTTGCCGCTCGATCAATATCCGCAGATCTCGCCACCCACGGTGTCCGTGAACGCGCTCTATCCCGGCGCGACGGCCGAGGAGATCGCGGACACGGTGGCCGCTCCGCTCGAGCAGCAGATCAACGGCATCACGGACATGCTCTACATGTCGTCCTCGTCGACGAACGAGGGGCGCGTGTCGATCACTGTCACGTTCAAGATCGGCACCAACATCGACATCGCCCAGGTGGACGTGCAGAACCGGATCCAGTCGGTTCTACCGCAGCTGCCGCAGACCGTGCGCGATCTTGGGATAACGGTGCGCAAGGGCTCGACGGACATCCTGCTGATCGTGCACATGTTCGCCGCGGATGCGAGCGTGGACCGCAAGTACATCGCGAACTACGCGAGCCTCCAAGTGCGCGAGCGGCTGCTGCGCACGCCGGGCGTCGGCGACGTGAACATGAACGCGGCGCGTGACTACGCGATGCGCGTGTGGATCGATCCGGACCGGGCGGCGGCGCGCGACCTCACGGTGGACGAAATCGTCGCGGCACTGCGCAACAACAACCTGCAGGTCGCGGGCGGTGCGATCGGTGGGCCGCCGTTCAACGACAATCCCGCCGCGTATCAGCTCAACATCCGCGCGCAGGGTCGGCTCGACACGCCTGAGGAGTTCGCGGACGCGATCATCAAGCGCGACGCGCAGGGTCGCGTCACGCGTATCGGCGACGTCGCGCGCGTGGAGCTCGGCGCGCAGAACTATGCGGTCAATGCGTACAAGAGCCTCGAGCCCGCGGTGTCGCTCAGCGTGCAGCAAGCGCCGAACACCAACGCCCTCGAGACCGAGGACAACATCCGCAAGACCATGGAGGAGCTGAAAGCGCAGTTCCCGCCCGGCGTCGCCTACGAGATCATCTACAACCCGGTCGCCTTCACGCGCGCCGCGGTCGAGGCGGTGCGGGAGACACTGCTCGAGGCGATGATCCTCGCGGTGATCGTCGTCGTGCTGTTCCTGCAGCGCTGGCGCACGGCGGTCATCCCGCTGCTCGCGATTCCGGCGTCGCTGATCGGCACGCTCACGATAATGTCCGTGTTCGGCTTCTCGCTGAACAACCTGTCGATGTTCGGCCTCGTGCTGTCGATAGGCATCGTCGTGGACGACGCGATCGTCGTGGTCGAGAACGCGGAGCGGCATCTTCGCGCCGGCATGGCTCCTCGCGAGGCCGCGCACCTCACGATGGACGAGGTCGGCGGCGCGCTGATCGGCATCGCGCTCGTGCTCGTCGCCGTGTTCGTGCCGACGGCCTTCATGGGCGGCATCGCGGGCGGGTTCTACAAACAGTTCGCGCTCACTATCGCCTCGGCCACGGTCATCTCGCTCGTCGTGTCGCTCACTCTGTCGCCGGCTCTCGCGGCCTTGATCCTCACGCCGCACGACGCGACGCGCGCGCGAACGGCCATCGGCGCGCGGCTGCACGCGCTCGGCGAGCGCGCGAACGGCTGGCTCGAGCGGTTGAGCGGCGGCTATGCGCGCTTCACCGGCGCGGCCCTGCGCCGCGGCGCGCTGCTGGTCGTGCTCTACGCGGGCCTGCTCGTGCTCACCGGCTGGCGCGTGCTCGACACACCGCGCGGCTTCATTCCCGCGCAGGACCAGGCCAACGTGTCGATGTCGGTCACGATGCCGCCCGGCACGAGCCTCGCGCGCACCGACGCGGTCGTGCAGCAGGTGATTCCGGTCGTGCTCGCGACGCCCGGCGTGTCGTCGGTGTCCGTGTACTCGGGCATGGACGGCATCACCTTCAGCCCCGCGACGAACTCGGGGCAGATGTGGGCGGTCTTCGATCCGTTCGAGGAGCGCCTGCCGAAGGGGCTCACGGCCCCGGTCATCGCCGCGGAGCTGCGCAAGCGGCTCGCCGGCGTCACGGCCGCCGAGATCCGCGTCGTGAACCCGGCGTCGGTGCGCGGCATGGGCAACAACGGCGGCTTTCAATTGATGGTGGAGGATCGCGGCGGGCTCGGTTACCGCGCGCTCGAGGCGGCCGTGCAGCAGCTCGCGGAGGCCGCGACCAAGGATCCGGCGATCGCGCTCGCGTTCAGCAATTTCAATACGCGCAACCCGACGCTCGATGCGGTGGTCGACCGCGACAAGGCCGAGATGCTCGGCGTGCCGGTGCGCAACGTGTTCGCGACGCTCCAGACCTATCTCGCCGGCGTCTACGTCAACAACATCAACCTGCTCGGCCACACCTTCCAGGTGATCGCGCAAGGCGATGCGAGCTATCGCCAGGACGAGGAGTGGGTGGGGCAGCTCAAGACGCGTTCGGCGTCGGGCGCAATGGTGCCGATCAACGCGATCGCGAAGCTCCAACCGGCAACCGCGCCCTACCGCGTGGTGCGCTACAACCTCTATCCGGCCGCCGACATCCAGGGTGACACCGCGCCGGGCTATTCGTCCGGCGAGGCGATCGCCGCGATGGAGCGCCTCGCGAGCGAGATCCTGCCGGCCGGGATGGCCTTCGAGTGGACCGGTCTTGCGTACCAGCAGCGGACGTCGGGCGATGCGGGCGTGCTCGCGTTCGCGCTCGGCGTCGTGTTCGTGTTCATCTTCTTGGCCGCGCTCTACGAGAGCCTCACGCTGCCGCTCGCCGTGATCCTCATCGTGCCGATGTGCCTGCTCGCCGCGATGCTCGGCGTCAATCTGCGCGGCCTCGACAACAACATCCTCACGCAGATCGGCATGGTGGTGCTGGTCGGTCTAGCGGCGAAGAACGCGATTCTGATCGTCGAGTTCGCGCGCCAGGGCGAGGAGCACGGGCTCGACGCCGTCGACGCCGCGATCGCGGCCGCGAAGACGCGGCTGCGGCCGATCCTCATGACGTCCGCCGCGTTCATCTTCGGCGTGATCCCGCTGGCGTTTGGCAGCGGGCCCGGCGCCGAGCTCCGTCAGGCGCTCGGCGTCGCGGTGTTCTTCGGCATGCTCGGCGTGACGGTGTTTGGCCTCGCGTTCACGCCGTTGTTCTACGTGCTGTGCCGCAAGCTCGCGCGCCGCTTC
>Ga0307497_10000088_pt1 | contig 18124 bp, 12 predicted proteins | sample 10_S_MG_FD_201366 | JGI IMG/M metagenome (GOLD analysis project Ga0307497, IMG submission 201366) | Soil microbial communities from Populus trichocarpa stands in riparian zone in the Pacific Northwest, United States - 10_S | ecosystem: Environmental > Terrestrial > Soil > Riparian zone > Trees...
CGGCGGCGTCACGGCCGACCAGGTCGCGGCGCAGCACATTGGCCAAGACACGCCTCTGCCGTCGCTCGAGGTGTCGACGGAGGAGCCGGTGGGCGGCGGGGCATGCGACCGCAACTACGGCTGCAGCTACGGCGCGACGATCTCGTTCCGCAACCCGACGACCCCGCTGCCGATGGAGTTCAACCCGCGCAAGCTGTTCCAACGTCTGTTCGGGCAGGGCGACACGCCCGCGGAGCGTAAGGCGCTCGCCGCGCAGTACGCGAGCGTGCTCGACGTCGTCGCGGGCAAGGCCGCGGCGCTGCAGAAGCGGGTTGGGCCTTCGGATCGCGCGATGCTCGACGACTACCTCGAGAGTGTGCGCGAAATCGAGCGGCGCGTTCAGAAGATGGAGGCGAACGACCTGTCGCACATCCAGCTGCCCGATGCGCCGGTTGGCATCCCGAACAAGTTCGACGACCAGCTGAACCTCATGTTCGACACGGTTGCGCTTGCGTGGCAGGCGAACCTCACCCGGATCATGACGTTCATGATGGCGGCCGAGGTCAGCAACATGACCTACAACCACATCGACGTGCCGGACGCGTTCCACGCGCTGTCGCATCACCAGAACAACGGGCCGAAGCTCGAGCGGCTCGCGAAGGTGCAGACCTATCACACGAAAGTGTTCGCACGCTTCGTGAAGAGACTCGCCGACACGGCGGACGGCGACGGCTCACTGCTCGATCACTCGATCCTTCTGTACGGCAGCAACATGAGCAACAGCAACGCGCACGACCACTTCCCGCTGCCATTGGCCGTGGTCGGCGGCGGCTGCGGCAAGCTCAAGGGCGGCACGCACGTGCGTTACCCCGACCGGACGCCGGTGTCGAACCTCGTCGCGACGCTGCTGACTCGAGCTGGTGTCCCAGTCGAGTCGCTCGGCGACAGCACGGGCGAGATCGCAGAGGTCTGATGCGCGCGCTCGCGGCAGCGTCTCTGATTTTGTTCGCCAGCGCGGCGTTCGCCGAGAGCTCGCTGCTCGAGGCGGCCAAGGCAGCCGATCGCGGCGCGGCGCTCGCGGCGCTCGAGCGGCGGGCCGATCCGAACCTCGCGGACGCCGACGGCACGACGCCTCTCGTCTGGGCCGTGCACCACGACGACGCCGAGCTCGTGAAGCGCCTCATTGCCGCAGGCGCCGACGTCAAAGCGCAGAATGCGTACGGCGCGTCGCCAATGTCGGAGGCCGCGATCGTCGCCGACGTCGCGGTGCTAGACGCGCTGCTGCGCGCGGGCGCGGACGTCGATTCGCCGAACGCCGACGGTCAGACGGCGCTGATGGTCGTCGTGCGCACGAATAACGTCGCGGCCGCGGCTCTCTTGATCAAGCACGGCGCGAACGTGAACGCGCGCGAGCAGCGCAAGGGCCAGACGGTGCTCATGTGGGCGACGGCCGAGAGCCAACCCGCGATGGTAAAAATCCTGCTCGCGCACGGCGCGGACGCGAACGCGCGTTCGACCGTCTACGACTGGGACCGGCGCGTGACCGCCGAGCCGCGCATGAAGAGCATGCCGTCCGGCGGCTTCACGCCGCTCTTGTACGCGGCGCGTGAGGGTTGCCTCGAGTGCGCGCGCGACCTCGTCGCGGCCGGCGCGCAGGTGAACATGACCGATCCGGACGGGATCACGCCGCTCTTGAGCTCGCTGCTCAACGCGCACTTCGACACTGCAAAGTACCTGCTCGAGGCGGGCGCGAACCCGCACAAGTGGGACTGGTGGGGTCGCACGCCGCTGTATGCTGCGGTCGACTACAACACCGTGCCGCACGGCGGGCGGCCCGATCGGCCGTCGCTCGACGAAACCACGAGCCTGCAGATGATCGAGATGCTGCTCGACGCGGGTGTGAACGTGAACGCGCAGCTCAAGCTGTTCCCGCCGTACCGCAGCCTCCGGATGGATCGCGGTGCTGACGCCATCATCGACATCGGCACGACTCCGCTGCTGCGTGCCGCGCGCGCGGGCGACGTCGACGCGATCAAGTTGCTGCTGAAGCACGGTGCGCTCGTCGACTTGCCGCAGGTTTCCGGTGCCACGCCGCTGATGGTCGCGGCGGGCTTGGGCGCGAACCCGATCGACACGCGTGGCAAGTTCCGCACTCAGCTCGACGCCCTCGCGACGGCGCAAGTGCTGCTCGACGGTGGGGCCGACGTAAACGCGCGCGACGCACGCGGCCGCAGCGCGTTGCACGCCGCGGCGGCGCAGGGTTACACGGACGTCGCGAAATTCCTCGTCGAGCGTGGCGCGGATCTCAAGGCCGCGGACGGGGACGGCGTGCTGCCGGTCGACGCGGCGCTCGGCAAGCTGCGCGGCGGACGTGGTCCGGGCGCGGTGCACTCGGACACCGCCCAAGCCCTCACCGAGCTCGCAGCGACGCGCTGACAGCTCGAACACGGTGCCGCGTAGTGCGACCGCGCGCCGCTGCGCGAGTTCGGTCCCCGAAACTCACGCCGACGGCCGGTGAAGCACTCGATAAGCCGTCGCTAATCGGTCGGCGATCGACACATCGGACCAGCGAGGGGTCCGCAATCCCACGCTCCGCTTCGCCGAAATTGCCGCGGTCATTAAACCGTAACAAATCGGTTATCTAATGCCGCGCCAGTGCCAGACGCTTGTACGACGTTTGACCGACACGTCTCGACGAGCTCGCACGTACGTCACCAACAACCTTCGGAGGCCAACGATGTCCACGACACGCGTCTTGCTCCAGTCCGCGATCACGCTCGCGGCCGCCATCGCAGCAACCGCCGCCCAAGCCCAGGACGAGTCGACGACGTTGAGCGGCAAGATGTTTGCCGACTTCTCCGACATCTCGTTGAAGAACGACGGCGTCTCGCAGCCTTCGAGCGGTTACGGCATCGACGTCAAGCGCTTCTACTTCGGCGTGCTGCACAGCTTCGACAAGACCTGGGCCGTGAACCTCACGACGGACTTCAACTACGTCGGTAACGACGGCGAGACCAACCTCTTCGTCAAAAAGGCATACGTGCAGGCGAAGGTCAGCGACGCGTTGATCGGCCGGCTCGGCGCCGCCGACACGCCGTGGGTGCCGTTCGTCGAAGACATCTACGGTTACCGGTACGTCGAGCTCGAGATCATCGACCGCCTGAAGTTCGGTACGTCGTCCGACTGGGGCTTGAGCGCCGCGGGCAAGACGATGGGCGGCGGGCTCAACTACGCGTTCTCGGTCATCAACGGCGGCGGCTACAAGAACCCGACGCGCAGCAGCACGATGGACGCGGAAGGGCGCATCGGCTGGTCGCCGATCAAGGGCTTCATGCTCGCGGCGGGTTTCTACAACGGCAAGCTCGGGAAGGACATCGACGGTTCCGTGACGCCGGCCGTCCACACGGCGGAGCGCTACACGGCGCTCGCGGCCTACTCGAAGGGCGGATTCAAGGTCGCGCTCGAGTGGTTCTCGGCGGACAACTGGAATCAGGTCACTACGGTCGCGACCGACAAGGCCGACGGCTACTCGCTCTGGGCGATCTACGACTTCTCTCCGAAGTACGGAGTCTTCGCGCGCGCCGACGACGCGAACCTGAGCAAGACGCTGAACCCTGCCCTCGAGGACAAGTACTACAACCTCGGTTTCGCGATCCACGCGCGCAAGAACGTCGACTTCTCGATCGTCTACAAGAACGAGAAGGTCGACGGCGGCACCTGGAACACGAGCAATGGCGTGATCGGTGGCGTCGTCAGCGGCGGCAAGTTCGAGGAGATCGGCCTCTGGGCGCAGGTCGTGTTCTGAGCTCCGGCCCCGGAGGGCAACCCCGGTCGTGAGCGAGCGGTCTGGCTCGCCGCGACGCACTCCTTGAGCGACCTCGTCGCGAGCGGGCGTCGAGCCTACTAGCACGTGCTGCCTCGGTCGGCGCGCGCCGGTACAGCGCTCGACTTGCCACGAGCGCGCTCCTATTCTTCGACAGTCGCAAGCGACTCGGGGAATCGTGAAACGCTCGCTCTTCCGTCTTCTGATCGCCGCCATGGCGCCGCTCCTGCGCGGCGCGCTCGAGATCGGCTTTGGCGGCGGGTTACTCGGACGATAAAGGCGATGCGAGTTCTGATCGTCGAAGACGAGCGCCAGATGGCCGAGCAGCTGCGCAAGGGTCTCGAGCGTGAGGGCTACTCCGTGCTCGTCGCGAACGACGGCGAGCACGGCCTCGACCTCGCGAGGACTTTTGAGCACGACCTCGTGATCCTCGACTGGATGTTGCCGAAGCTCGATGGCGTTCAGGTCGCGCGCCGCTTGCGCCAGGCGAGGGTCGAGACGCGGATCCTGATGCTTACGGCACGCGGCGCGCCGCCCGACGTCGTCGAGGGCCTCGACTGCGGAGCCGACGACTATCTGATCAAGCCGTTTTCGTTCGACGTGCTGCTCGCGCGACTTCGCGCGCTCGCGCGGCGCCTGCCGACGACGCAGCTGCCCGTGCTGCATGTGCTCGACCTCGCTCTCGACCCGGCGGCGCATCGAGTGCACCGCTCCGGCGAAGAGATCAGACTGAGCGGCAAGGAGTTCAGCCTGCTGCATTTTCTCATGCGCCGTGCCGGCCAGATCGTCCCGCGGCGCACGCTGATCGAAGCGGTCTGGGGCTACGAGAGCAGCATCGAGAGCAACACGCTCGATGCGTTCATTCACCTGCTCCGCGCAAAGGTCGACGCGCACCGGCGCCCGAAGCTGATCCACACCGTGCGCGGGATCGGCTACTGCCTGCGCCACGCGCCCCCGTCATGAGGATCCGCTCGGTCGGCCTCAAACTCACGCTGTGGTACACGGCGATGTTCGCGGCTGCGCTCGCCGCGCTCGGAGTCGTAATCTGGTTCGCAGTGCGGCAGAGCCTATACCACGCGGTCGACGATGGGCTGCGGGACCGCGTCGCCGGCATCGGCCGCTTCATCGAGGACCACAAGACTCGTCTGCTACTCGACGAAATCCGAGAAGAGTTCCGCGCGCACGGCGAATTCTTCCAGGTTCTCGACGAGCGCGGGCAACCGATCCACCGCGGCGAAGGGATCCCGGACTCGTCGCCGGTCGCGCACTTCGATTCGATGTCCGGCGAACAGTTCGTCGACGTGCGCATAAACGGCGAGCCGCTGCGGTTCCTTTCCGGGCGGCTGCGCGTTGACGATCGCGAATATACGATCCAGGCCGCCGCGTCGCTGCGCGACCTCGAGGCGGGCTTGCGCGACGCTGCCTGGCGGCTCGCGCCCGCCGTGCCGGTCGCGTTGCTGCTCGCCGCCGCTGGAGGCTACTGGATGAGCCGGCGCGCGCTCGCGCCCGTCGATCGAATTACCGAGACCGCGCGGCTCATCGGTGCCGAAAGCTTGTCGCAGCGTCTCGATGTCGCGCCGACCGGTGACGAGCTCGAGCGGCTGTCGCAAACGCTGAACGAGATGATTGCGCGACTCGAGGGCGCATTTCGGAGGATCAAAGCGTTCACCGCCGACGCGTCGCACGAGCTCCGAACGCCCCTCGCTGTGATGCGCACTACTGCGGAGGTCGCGCTGCGCGCGCCTCCTGGCCCGGAGCAGCAAGCGGCGCTCGAGCAGATCGTCGCGGAGGTCGAGCGCACGACGCAGCTCGTCGAGAACCTGCTGCTGATCGCAAAGGCCGACTCGGGCGCCGCCGAGATCAAGAGGCAGCGCGTCGACCTCGTCGAAGCAGTCCGCGAAGCGTGCACGGAGGTCCAAGTGCTCGCGCGGGTGAAGGGATTGCGATTCGAGATCGAGCTGCCGAGTGATGGCGTCTGGGTGCACGGCGACCGAGATGCGCTCCGGCAGCTGTTTCTGATCTTGCTCGACAACGCCGTCAAGTACACGCCCGCGGGTGGCGCGCTGGCCGTGTCGGTCGGCCGGGAGAACGGCCTCGCTTTCGGAACGGTCCGCGACACCGGCATCGGCATCGCAAGCGAGCACCTGCCGCACGTGTTCGATCGCTTCTATCGCGTGGATCGGGCCCGCTCACGGGATGACGGCGGCACGGGGCTCGGCTTGGCGATCGGCCGTTGGATTGCCGAGGCGCATGGCGGCGGTATCCGCGTCGAGAGCGAGCCTCGGCGCGGCTCGGTGTTTCACGTCGACCTGCCGCACGCCTGATAACGCGACCATCTCGCACGCGCGTCGTCGACGCCGCCCGGGCAGAGAGACCACCGCTAAACGCGTGCGGAGCCCGTTGCGACAGCGCCGTCCGCGTCGTCCGGATCGAGCGACGCGGAGCGCCGGTGCGCGCGGCTCTGCACGATCGCGAACACCGCGGGCAGCACGAGCAGCGTCGCGGCCGTCGCGGCGCAGAGCCCGCCGACGACCGCGCGGCCGAGCGGCGCGGTCTGCTCGCCACCCTCGCCAAAGCCGATCGCGAGCGGCAGCATGCCCGCAATCATCGCGACGCTCGTCATCAAGATCGGCCGCAGGCGACTCGCGGCGCCCTCGACGGCCGCAGTAGCGGAGTCGACGCCCACGAGCCGGCTCCGCTCGGCGAACGTCACGAGCAGGATCGCGTTCGCGACCGCGACGCCGACGGCCATGATCGCGCCCGTGAACGACTGGATGTTCAGAGTCGTGCCCGTGACTACGAGCGCGACCAAGACGCCCGCGATCGCCGCGGGCGTCGTCGAGATCACGATTGCTGCGAGCTTGAGCGACTCGAAGTTCGCCGCGAGCAGCAGGAACACGATGACGATCGCGAGAAGCAGACCGGTCGTGAGGCCGCCCTGCATTTGCTCGAACGGGACGAGCTGGCCGCGCAGCGCGACGCTCACGCGCGGCGGCGCGTCGCCGAGCTCGGCGAGCGCGGCACGGACCTCATTCGCGACCGTGCCGAGGTCTCCCTGAAGATTCGCGGTCACGGTGATCATGCGCTGCATGTTGTAGCGTTCGTACTGGCCGGGTGCGGTTCCGGGCGTCACGCTCGCGAGGCTCCGGAGCAGCACGGGCTGGCCGTTCTCGAACGCGACCGGCAGGTTCTCGAGCTCTTCGACGGAGCTCATCGCGGCTTGCGGGATCTGCACCTGAACTTGGTATGCGATCCCGCTGTTCGGATCGGCCCAATAGTTCGGTACGACGAAGCGACTCGAAGACGTCGCGGCGACGAGTGAACGCGAGACCTGCGCCATCTCGACGCCCATGAGGCCCGCCCGCTCGCGATCGACCTTGACGTCGAGCGTTGGGTAGTCGAGCGCTTGGCCGAACTGCACGTCGCGCAGCGACGGGACCTTCGCGAGCCGCTCGCGCACGCGGGTCGCGAACGCCCGATTCGCGTCGAGGCTCGGGCCGCTCACGGCGACCTCGATCGGCGTGGAGGAGCCCAAGCTCATGACCTGGCTCACGATGTCGCTCGGCTCGAACGAGAAGCCGACGCCGGGCAGCTGCTCGGCGAAGCGCTCGCGCAAGCGCTCTTTGAGCGCCTCCGTGCGAACTCCAGTGCCCGACTTGAGCTGCACCTGGAGCACTCCCTCCTCCGACCCGCCATTCCAGAGATAGATCAGGTTGATCGGATAGTTCGGTGCGTGGACTCCGAGGAACGCGAGCGTGATCCGGACGTTGTCGGGGCCGACCTCGTTCTTGATGATGTCGAGCGCCTTGAGCGCGATCTGCTCGGTGCCGTCGACGCGCGTGCCGGTCGGGGCCCTGAGCCGGACTTGGAGCTGACCGGTGTCGACCTTCGGGAAGATCTCCGTGCCGAGCCCGCGGCCGACGAGCACGATCACAAGCGTGGCCGCCGCGACGTAAGCGGTGACCGCGAGCCAGCGCACGCGCACGACGCGCTCGATGATTTCCGCGTAGCGGCGCTGGAAGCGCGCGAACGCACCTTCGGCGCGCGGGGTGCCGGCCGCCGCGTGCTCGTGACCGCGCAGCAGCCAGACGCTAAGGATCGGCACGAGCGTGCTCGACAGGAGGTACGAGCCGACCATCGCGAAGCCGACCGCGAGCGACAGCGGCGAGAACATCGCACGCGCTGCGCCGACCATGAAGAACGACGGCACGAACACTGCGAGCACGCAGAGCATCGAGATCAAGAGCGGCAGCGCGACCTCGCGGCCCGAGTCGACGACCGCACGTGCCACGCGCTTGCCCGAGGCGAGATGCGTGTGCACGTTCTCGATCACCACCGTCGACATGTCCACGAGCACGCCGATCGCGAGCGCGAGCCCGCCGAGCGTCATGATGTTCACGGTCTCGCCCGCGAGCCAGAGCGCGAGCACCGCCCCGGTCAGTGCGAGCGGAATGTTGATCACGACGATCAGCGCGCTGCGCCAATCGCGGAGGAAGAGCAGCACCATGACTCCCGTCAGCAGCGCGCCGAGCGCACCCTCGAACAGGAGGCCGTCGATCGCGCGCGTCACGTACGGCGACTGATCGAACTCGTAGCTGACCTTGACGTCCTCGGGCACGACCGCCTGGAACTTCGGCAGGTTCTCCTTCACGAGATCGACAACCGTGAGCGTCGACGCGTCGGCGCGCTTCGTGACGGGCACATAGACCGTGCGCCGGCCGTCGACGAGCGCGTAGCTCGTCACGATGTCCGAGCCGTCGACGACCTGGCCGACGTCGCGCACGAACACAGTCGGGTAGGTGCCGACGCGGATCGCCACGTTCTCGAGGTCCTTGATGTTCTTGACGACCGAGTTCAGCGGCACCATCGGGTACTTACCCGCGACCGCCATGTTGCCGGACGGGCTGATCAGGTTCGCGCGCGTGAGCGCGCCGACGATCTCGTCGGGCGACATGTTGTAGGAGCGAAGCCGCTCCGGGTCGACGTTGATCAGGATCGTGCGCGCGCTGCCGCCGAACGGCGGCGGCGCCGACACGCCGGGCAGCGTCGCGAACAGGGGCCGCACGCGATTGAGCGCGGCGTCCTGCATCTGCGCGACGGTGGCCGTGTCGCTCGTGAACACGAGGTTGCCGACCGGCACGCTGCCCGCGTCGAAGCGCGTGATGAACGGCGGCACGGTGCCGGGCGGCATGAACGCGCGCGCGCGATTCACGTAACCGACCGTCTCGGCCATCGCCTGGTTCATGTCGGTGCCGGGGTAGAACTGCAATTTCATGATTGCAGCGCCCTGGATCGACTTCGACTCGACGTGCTCGATGCCCGTGATGTAGAGGAAGTGATACTCGTAGTAATAAGTGAGGTAGCCCTCCATCTGCGCGGGGTCCATCCCGCCGTAGGGCTGCGCGACGTAGATCGTAGGTATCCCGAGCGTCGGGAAAATGTCGCGCGGCATACGCTGCAGGGCGAGCCCGGCGCCGAGCACGACGGCGAACACGAGCACGAGAATCGTGAACGGGCGCCGTAGCGCTGCACGAACGAGGTCCATGCCCTCAATCTACCTTCGTCAGCTGAAAAACGTCTGAAAGACGGGCGCGCCGCGTGCCCGCTCGTCAATCGCCGCGCGACCCGGCACCGCGTTTCAGAAAGCTTTCAGATACCGCCGCTAGACTCTGGCAGTCTCGTCACCGAGTCAGCCGAATGAACCGTCCGAGCCGAGCCTTCGCGCGGGAGAGCGTTACGCGCCGGTTGATCGCGCCGTCGCGCCACCGGGCCGGCGCGCTCGCGCTGCCGCTCGCGGGCATCGTCACGGCGCTCGTCGCGCCGGGCACGGCGAGCGCTCAAGCGGCGGGCGCCGCCGCGCAGCCGGTCGAGGTCCGCGTCGTGCAACCGCTGCGGCGCGACTTCGCGCGCGAGTCGACGCAGCCCGCGACGGCCGAGGCGTTCTACGAGGCCGATCTCGGCGCGAAAGTCTCGGGCCACGTGAGCGAGCTCAAGGTCGACATCGGTGCGGGCGTCAAGACCGGGCAGATGCTCGCTGAAATCGACGTGCCGGAGCTCACGCAAGCGCGCAACGCGGCCGCGGCCGAGGTCAAAACGCAGCGCTCGGCTTATGAGCGCACGGTCGAGCTCGCGCAGCGCAACTCGATCACCCAACGCGCGGTGGCCGAGGCGCAAGGCAGGCTCGACACGGCGGTCGCACGCGAGGCCGAGGCGCAGGCCGAGCTCGAGTACACGAAGATCCTCGCACCGTTCGACGGCGTCGTGACGCTGCGCACGATCGATCCGGGCGACATGGTTTATCAGGCGAGCTCGCCCAAGGGCAAGGCTGAGCCGCTGCTCCGCGTCGCAAAGCTCGACGTGATCCGCGTGAAGACGTACGTGCCCGAGCGTGACTCGATCTGGGTCGACGTCGGCGACGCGGCCACGGTGACGTTCGAGGCGCTGCCGGGGAGGACCTTCGCCGCGCCAGTCGCGCGCGTCTCGGGCGTGCTCGACCCCGCGACCCGCACGATGCTCGTCGAGATCGACTTGAAGAACGACAGCCGCGTGATCCGCCCCGGATCTTACGGCCAAGCGCGGATCGCGCTCGCGCGGCACGAGCACGCGCTCGCGCTGCCGGCGAGCGCCGTGGCGCTCGGCGACGGCGGCGCGCACGTATTCGTCGTCACGGGCGACACCGTGAGCCGCAAGGATGTCGGCATCGGACTCGCCGACTCGCAATGGACCGAGGTCACGAGCGGCGTCGCGGAGAGCGATCGCGTCGTGGCGGCCGCAACGGCCGCCGGCCTCGCGAACGGCGCGCACGTTCGCGTGCTCGCGCAGTGAGTGCCGTGCGCTCGCGTGCCGTGCTCGGACGCGGCACCGCCGCGCGCGCGCTTGCGCTACTCGCGCTCGCGCTCGGTGCGCTCGACCTCGCGCGCCCCCTCCGCGCCGACGAGCCGCTGCGGATCGATCTCGCGACGGCGCTCAGGCTTGCCGACGAGCGCAGCCTCGACGTCGCGATCTACTACCAGCGCGTCGGGGCCGCGTCGGCGGCGCTCACACAGGCCCGCGTGCTCGCGGTGCCGACGATTCGCGTCGGCGGCGCTTCCGATCAGCACCACGGCACCATCCAAGAGACGGCCGGCAACGTCGTCGACGCCGACCGCGCCTCGCGCTTCGTCGGCGTCGGCGCCGGACTATCTGTCAACATCGCGGATGCGATCTTCCAACCGCTCGCGGCTCGGCAGAGCCTGGACGCCGTGCGTGCGGCGACCGACGTGAACCGCCACCGCGTGCTCGTCGACGTCGCGACCGCGTACCTGAGTTTGCTGCGGGCGCGCGCCGCGTCGCAGGCGGTCGCCGCGGCGCTCGATCGCGCGAACGATCTCGCGGCGCTCACCGCGAGCTACGCGGCGGCGGGCGAAGGGCTGCTCGCCGACGCGCAAATGGCCGCCGTGCAGCCGCTCTACTGGCAGCAGCAGGCGCTCGCGGCGCGCGAGAGCGTCGAGAGCGCGACGGCGGGGCTCACGCAGCTGCTGCACCTCGATTCCGGCGTCGCGATCGAGCCGATGGAGAGCTCGATACCGACGCTCGAGCTCTATCCGGTCGACGAGAAGCTCGACGCGCTCGTCGCGCGCGCGCTCGAAGCTCGGCCCGAGCGCGAGCAGCTCGACGCGCTCGTCGCAGCTTCCGAGGAGAGCCTCAAGGCGCAGCGTTTCTCGATCTTCATCCCGAGCGTGTCGCTGAACTACCAGACGGGCGACTTCGGCGGCGCGCCGGGCTCGAGCATCGCGAACGTCGACCACCGCGACGACTTGAACCTGCAGCTGTACTGGCAGCTCGACGGCTTCGGGTTCGGGCACCGCGCGCGGGTCGAGGCCAAGGAGGCGCAGCTCCGCGAGATCGGGCTCCAGCGCGACAAGCTTCACGACGCGATCGTCGCCGAAGTCCGCGAGGCCTACGCGAGCACGCAGAGCCGCCGCGGCCAGCTGCCGCTCGCCGACGCCGCGGTCGAGCGCGCGACGCGGGCCTACGAGCTGAATCGCGATCGGATCTACGACAAGCAGGGCCTGCCGCTCGAGGCACTGGCCGCGATGCAGGCGCTCGCGACGGCCGAGCTCGCGCGCATCGACGCGCTGGTCGGCTACGACCTCGCGCAGATCCGGCTGCACACGGCGCTCGGCAATCCGCTCGAGATCGGCCGGTAGCTGGCGCGCCGGTGGTTCGGGCCACGGTGCCGAGCCGGCGATTACTACGAAAAAGCGGTGTCGCGGTGTTTGCCGCCGGTCGCGGCTGCGCCGGCGAAATTCGGAACCGGCTAGCGTGTCACCAGCTGCTCGACGACATAGGCCGCAACGTCTTGCACGTCCTGCGTCGTCGTCGCCCGTCACGAGGTAGATCACGCCGTCGTAGACGATTGGCTGCGCCTGGTTCGCGCTGCGCGGCTGCATGCCGGAGCCGCCGAGCGACGCGCGCCACACGGCGCGCAGATTCGCGACGTTGTTCCGGTCGATCCGCGCGAGCGGCGACCAGCGCTGATTCGCGAGCGTGCCGCCGTTCGTGACCCAGCCCGCGCGCGCCGCCGACGCGATCGACGCGCCTCTCGAATTCATTTCCGCTCCCCCGAGACGGCGATCCGACGCGTGGCGGGACACTAATGGCTGCGCGGAGCGCCGTCCAGCGAGACGCGCGTCTCACTGCGCGCCGATTCTGTCAAAGCGGTGGACTCGCGTGCGTGCGGCGAACGTGAAGCGCCGCGCGGCCCTGCGGGCCCTGTCAACGCGATGATAGTGCCGGCGTTGTTTGCTCCCGAGATTCGATCGGTGCCGCGCAGGCGCCAATTTTTCAAGGAGCGGTTTCATGAGTACGAAGGGATTCGGCGAGCGGCTTGTGCTCGCGGTGGGGCTCGCGGGTGCCATCACGATCGCGCTGGCCGCGGCTCCGGCCGATGCGGCGCCGCGAGGGAACCGCGGCGCGCACAACGGCTCGCATCCGCGTGGTGACTACACGCACCAAACGGAGCGCACCAAGACCGACAACGGTCACACGCGCGAGGACACGTGGACGAACAGCCAGGGCAAAACCACGTCGCGTGATGCGAACGCCGTCAACGATCGCGACAACGGCACGCGGACCCGCGACGTCGAGCGGCAGGGCCCGAACGGCAAGACGGCCACGCGCGACGCGACCGTCGTGCGCGACAAGGACGCGGGCACGGTGAGTCGCGACGTCGTCGAGACGGGCCCGAACGGCAAGACACGCACGATCGACGACAACGTGCAGCGGACCGCCGACGGCTACACGCGCGAGACGGTGAAGACGAACCCGAATGGCTCGACGCTCACGCGCGACGTGACCGCCACGTACGACAAGGACACGAAGACCTTCTCCAAGGACGTGAGCGTCGATCGCGAGCGGCCGACGCCACCGGACGCCCAGCCCTGAAGGATCGCAGCTGAGCACGGCCGCCGCGGAAGACGCGGCGGCCGTTTTCTTCTTGGGGTCCCGGTCGCCGGGCGAGAGCGGCTAACTCTTCTTCTGGCCGCGCAGCTCGCGTAGCTTCTCGAGCACCGGTGCCGTGAGCGCCGCGAAATCGGCTTCGCCCATGCGATCGATCGTTTTGCCGCCGAGCGTGAACAGCACGAGCAGGAGATCGTGGAGCCGCTTGAACGCGGCCGTGTTCTTGCGCTTGCAGACGCTCTCGTCGCCGCGGGCGGCTTTCGACACGACGTTCGGGTCGAGGATGTCGACGTCGCACGCGATCGCGAGCTTCGAAATCTCGCCGACGACCGCGTCGATCTGACGGCCCCAATATTTGTTCTTGGTTTTGACCTTCGGCGTATTTTCGATGTCGTCTACGATCGTCGTTCTCCGCAGGAGCGCCAGAGCGGTCATCCTACGTGGGCCGGCGCCCCAAAAAAAGCGCGAGGGTACTGCGGGTTTCCGAAGCGGCGGATCGTGCCGCGCCTTCCGTCCACTCGGGCGTTGAGGCAGACTCGAGGGCGGCGCGCGGCGGCCGCGCGGATCGCGAAGGGGATGATCATGAACGGGAATTTCGTCACTCGCTCGGCGGCGACGGTCGTGTTGGCGGTGAGCGCCGGCTTCGCGGGCGCTCAGGGCTCGGGCGGCAGCGTCGACGCGCGGCTCGACGCGCTCGAGGCGCAAGTCGTCGCCGCAGAGGACATCAGCGCCCTGAAACGCCTCCAGCGCGAGTACGGCTACTACGTCGACAAAGGGATGTGGGAAGACGTCGCCGATCTGTACAGCGCCGACGCGGTCGCGAACTACCCGGCCGGCACGTACATCGGCCACGAGAGCATCCGCAAGCATCTATATATGAATGTCGGCGGCGGCCAGGTCGGCGAGAACGGCCTGCCCGACAACCGCATCTACGATCACATCAACATCCAGCCCGTCGTCCATCTCGATCCGGGCGGCAAGACCGCGAAGGGGAGGTGGCGCGCGTTCGCGATGTTCGGCGGGTTCGGCGGCGGCGCGACCTGGGCCGAAGGCGCGTACGAGATGACGTACGCGAAGGACAACGGCGTCTGGAAGATCAAGACGCTCGACTATCACTCGGGCTTCGGTGCGCCGTACTCGACCGGTTGGGCGCCGCCCGCCGCGCCGGCGGCCGCTGGTGGTGCGCCGGTCACTCCGGGCGCCGGCGGAGCTCCCGCGCCGCGCGGCCCGCGCAATCTGCCGTATCCTGCTGACAAGCCGCGCGACGAGCCGTGCGCAGGATTCCCTGCCGCGTGCCCGGCGACGATGCATTACACGAACCTCGGCGCGACCGACGCCGGGCACATCTGGACGACGGTCGACTTGCCCGCGCGCACCGGCAAGCGCGCCGACGCGCGCGACCGCGCGGCCGATCTCGCGCACCGCGCTCAGCGTCTCGACGACGAGCAGGCGATCGAAGACCTACAGAAGATCTACGGCTACTACGTCGACCGGCGGATGTGGGACGAGGTCGCGGACCTCTTCGCTGACAACGGCACCATGGAGATGGCGCAGATGGGTGTCTACGTCGGCAAGCCACGCGTACGTCAGTTCCTGAACCTGCTCGGTCCGCAAGGAATCAAAGACGGCGAGCTCAACGACCACGTGCAGCTGCAAGTCGTCGTGGACGTCGCGGACGATGGGCGCACCGCGAAGTCGCGGAGCCGCGAGCTCGACATGCTCGGCACCGTCGGCGGCAAGGGCTATTGGAGCGAAGGCGTCTTCGAGAACACGTGGGTCAAGGACGGCGCGGTCTGGAAGCTCAAGGACCTGCGCTACTTCCCGACGTTCATCAGCGACTACGACCTCGGCTGGGCGAAGGACGCGCAGCCCGCGCCGGCAGCGAGCACGGACGTGCCGCCCGATCGTCCGCCGACGAGCGCCTACGCGATCTACCCGAAGGCGCACATCCCGCCATACCACTACGACAATCCGGTCAGCGGGCTCGCGCCGCGCTACCCGGAGGCGCGCGGCCGTCCGTCGGACGCCGCGATCAAGGCGATTCGCGCGTCGGTCGACGCGAGCAAGGCAGCGCGCGCGCCGCGTCCGAGCACGAAGGACGTCGACGCGCTCGTCGCGCAAACCGCGCAGCAAATCGGGCGCGTGAAGGACTTCTACGAGATCGACAACCTGATCGACGGCTACGGCTACTACCTCGACAAGAATCTCTGGACCGATCTCGCGAACCTGTTCTCCGAGCACGGCACGATCGAGCTCGCGCAGCGCGGCGTGTACATCGGCCGCGAGCGCGTGCGCGCGGCGCTGTTCAACGTGTTCGGTAAGGAAGGTCCCCAGGAGAATCGGCTTGGCAACCATATTCAATGGCAGGCCGTGATCCACGTCGCGCCGGACGGGCAGAGCGCGAAGGCGCGCTCGCGGATGATGCAGCAGCTCGCGTTCGGGCCGCGGCCGTCGATGGGCGCATCGCTGTACGAAAACGAGTTCGTCAAAGAAAACGGCGTTTGGAAATACAGCGTCGATCACACCTACAACACTTGGGGTGCGAACTACGAAGGCGGCTGGGTCAAGCAGACGGGCCGCGGCGGAGTGCCGGGTCCGAGCAAGACGTATCCGCCCGACACGCCGCCGTCGTTCCAGTTCCAAATGTTCCCAACCGTCTACGAGATACCGTTCCACTATGCGCACCCCGTCACCGGCAAGCCGCCGAAGATTTCCCCAATCCACGTCTACAAAGAGCCGACGGGGTCGCCCGTGAGCGCGACCGGTGGCTCAGCCCCCGCGGCCGGCGCGCCTGCGCTCGGCGCGATGCCGACCGAGATCGCGGCGCAGCTGCGCGAGATCGGCGCGAAGATCGAAACACAGAAGACGCTCGAGATCTACGCGCCGCTGCAGCCGAAGGAGCCGTACGCGTGGCTCGACGTCGCGCGCGATCAGCGTTACGGGCCCGCCGAGCGCAACGTGCTCGACGTGTTCGCGGCGCCGAAGGCGTCACCCGACCGCGTGCGCTCGAAGCCCGTCGTGCTGTTCGTGCACGGCGGCGGCTTCGCGCGCGGCTCGAAGCACACGGACGGGACGCCGTTCTACGACAACATCGGCGTCTGGGCCGTCGCGTACGGCGTGGTCGGCGTCACGATGAACTACCGGCTCGCGCCCGACAGCACGTGGCCGTCCGGGATCGAGGACGTCGGCGCCGCGGTCAAGTGGCTGCAGGCGAACGCGGCCCAGTACGGCGGCGACCCGAAGAGGATCTTCCTCTGGGGCCACTCGGCCGGGGCCGCGCACGTGGGCGACTATCTCGCGGACGCCGCGACGAAGGGCCGCGACGCGGGCGTCGCGGGCGCGATCCTCACGTCGGGCTTCTACGATCTCGGCAAGGAGGTCTCCGTTTGGAAGGTCTATTACGGTGACGACGTCGCGAAGTATCCGGAGCGCTCGTCGCTGCCGGGCCTCGCGAAGTCGACGACGCCCCTGCTCGTGACCGACGCCGAGCTCGATCCCGACATGTTCCAAGTCGAGTCGAACAAGCTCGCCGCCGCGCGCGCTGCCGCGGGCAAGCCCGTGCAGCGCGTGCACTTGACGGGCCACTCGCACATCTCCGAGACCTACGCGATCGGCACGTCGGACCGAGCGTTGTCGGCGCCGGTGCTCGACTTCGTCCGCGGCGCGAGCGCGAAGGGTGGGTCGTAGCGCCGTAGCGGTTCGTGCGCGCCGCGCACGGGCCCGACGCGCCACGGCGGAGCGAACGTTGAGCCGGGCCTTCGTCAAGGAGTCCGACGACGCGGGCGAGCCGTTGCCCGAGCTCGCGGTGAGCCCGCACCCGAATTTCGTGACTCCGGAAGGGTTACGGCTCATCGAGGCACGAATCGCGGCCCTCGACGTGGAGCTCAAGGCCGCGCGGGCCGCGGACGACAAGCCGCTGCTCGCGCGCGTGCATCGCGACCTGCGCTATTGGCCGCAGCGGCGCGCGACCGCGCGCGTCGTCCCGCCGGCGGTGCGGCCCGACGCCGCGCGTTTCGGTGTGACGGTCACGCTGCGCTTTGCCGACGACAGCTCCGAGGCGCGCTTCAAGATCGTCGGCGAGGACGAGGCCGATCCCGCGCGCGGGCTCGTGAGCTTCGTCTCGCCGCTCGCGAAGGCGCTGCTCGGCAGGAAGATCGGTGAAGAAGTGCGCGCACCGGAACGCAACGCGAAGATACTGACCCTGGACTGAGGCGACGCACGGGAGAAGAAGCTTGGGGCTCACACGGCGCTGTCAGCTCGGATTTTTGGCGCTCCTCATCTCTCAGGCTTTGCACTCCCTCGAGGAGTACGAGACACAGCTCTACGACAGGCTCGCGTCGGCGCGATTCATCAGCAGCCTCGTCAGCCACGATCTGCGAGTCGGCTTCGCGATCTTCAATCTCGGCATCCTCGCGCTCGGTCTCTTGTCGTACCGGCTCGTCGCTAGCTCAACGTCGCGGGCCGCGTTGGTCGTCGCGTGGATTTGGGTCGTTGTCGAGATCGGGAACGGAGTGGGCCACGTCGCGCTCGCCGTGGACGCGCGCGGCTACTTCCCGGGCGTCCTGACCGCGCCGTTGCTGCTCGCCGCGGCGGTGGCCCTCGCAGTGCTGCTGAGCCGCGATAGGCGGGTTGCGCCCCCGAGCTAGCGCCTAATTCGTGATTGGCGGGTGCCTCGCGATCTCGGCCGGGGCTTCGAGCGCCGAGTTTGCGCCGGTGCTGCGCTAACCGAGGAAGCCGCTGCCGATGTCCAGCGATTGGCGCGAGACCGTGGCGCCGCCGCGGCGGTGCTCGACCGTCCAGCGCACGTCGATGCCGTTCTCGCCGCCGCCGGTCTCGCTCGAGACGTCGAGCGAGAGCTCGTCGCCCGTGCGGAGCGCGAGC
>Ga0307497_10000089_pt1 | contig 18079 bp, 27 predicted proteins | sample 10_S_MG_FD_201366 | JGI IMG/M metagenome (GOLD analysis project Ga0307497, IMG submission 201366) | Soil microbial communities from Populus trichocarpa stands in riparian zone in the Pacific Northwest, United States - 10_S | ecosystem: Environmental > Terrestrial > Soil > Riparian zone > Trees...
GCGGCCCCGTGTGCGCGCGCTGATGACGCGCTGGATCGTCTCCTCGTTGAGTCTCTGACGGATCAGGTAGACGTTTCGACCGTCGGCTGCCCGGATGATCGTATTGAGCTGGCGTACGGTCAGCTCAGGCTTCGGGGCATGAGATGACTTGATAGTCGCATGCTCAGCGATGGATCGTAGGTGTTGTTGATCAAAACGACGGAGCGGGAACACGCGGTGGTCAATGAGAACTTCCTTGTTGAAGGGATCGCGCACACGCCTGGCAATGTGAATTGTTCGGTCTTTGTCACGCCCGATCTTGGTGACTTCGAAGATTTGTCCGAAGTGATCAAAATGCTGCCCCACGCGTAGATCAGGGGCGTTGGCCGCGCGGTATTCACCCGTGATTGAACTGTGCTGGCGACCTCTTGGGAGTCTCGGCGCGGGCTGCTCTCGTAGGGCAGTCAGGCGAAGCTTGGGATCTTCAATCTGTAATGGATCGCCATGCCAACCGGCGGGTGTCAAATAACCAGCCCTTAGCTTCCCAGCTGGGTTGCCTTGGGACAGGAGGTAACGGTGATGTCGCGACAACCCTGATCGTGCCGCAAGGATTTCGTTGATCTCGCGATCGAGCTCGCGCTTCGTCTTCGCCATGCCCGCTCGATTCTACCGACTGCAAGACGGGTCCAACAGGAGTTTCCGAGGCTCGGGTTAGATCTTTGAACCCCTGGATTCTGCTGAGGCCCAGGCGATCGCAGCTGTCTCGAGGGAGCTGACCGCGGCGGCCCGGAGCCGTGGATCCGCCGTCTCGACCGCGCGAGCTGCGTTGAGCAGGGCCGGGAGCTCGGGACGGAGCTTCTTGGGTCCATTGGTGCGCAACCATTTGTCCCGACGCTCGGTCCGTGGATGGAGCTTGGCTACGATGTCGTAGGCACGTAAGATCGAGGGCGAGGCTCCAGACCATGCGAGGTACCAGGCGATAGTAAGGGGAGCACGCTCCTGAGCGTGGATGCAGTGGACGAGGACTCTCTTGCCCAGCTGGAGGCGCCACCAGATCGTCTCTGCGATCAAATTGAGCTTATGGGGATCTGCGTGCCAGCCATCTGGCCAGTCAACCATGAAGGGCATGTCGAGGGAGCCCTCCGGCTCGTGGGGCAGCTCCTCCCGGCGCTTGTACCGCGATCGATATTCGGTCACCGAGATGCACGTCCAGTCATCCGGCACCCGGGGACCCAGGGCCTCGGCATCAGTTCGTCCACCGAGGAACAGTTTCGGCAGGATCTCGGTGGCCCTCATCAGGGACATAGGTTGATCCTTCATTCGACAACCGCACGGACCCCGTCTGCACCGAGGATGTAGAGTGCTAGGGACCTGTGGTTGCCGCCGACGAGGTAGTAGGATCGGCCAGGGCCCCGGGTGACGCGAATCTCGTCCTTGAGTTGGTACATTGCATCTGCCCCCTTGTCGACGAGCCACTTGAGCGCCTCGCGCTGCGCGGGCCACCCGCTGTGATCTGGGATTTCTCGACCCTCGTAGGCAGCCTTGACCTTCTTCGCGAGCCTGGTGAAGGGCAGCTCGCTGAGCGTGTGAAAGTCAAACACATCGCGCATGCCGTACTTTCGACCGCGGTGGATGCCGATGTTACTGTGATACATGATGAGGTCATCGAACGGGATCATGATCAGCTGCTCTGGATTCGCCTTTTTCTTCTTTGACATGACCTGCAACTGATGTTCACACAGTTGTTACGCGGATCGCTCTTTTCCTACAATCGTAAAAAACGAATGTGCCCGTGCGGCACTGGAGCACAGGCCATATGGATGACTGAGCCCTGGTGCCCCAGGGGCGCTTGAATATTCAGGAGCCGTGCTTCTAGGCTCCTAGGCTCTGGCTCTGGGCAGGAGCTTCAGAGCTGTACAGCTTGTGCGTTCCTGACACGAATCGTGAGGGGCTGCGTCGGCTCGCTTGTGTTGGTGTTCGTGATAGTGATTTCGAAGTCCTCCGGGGTCGTTCCCGATGTCTGAACGGAGGGCATGAGGTTGGTGAATCCCCCCGGCGTCAGACCCAGGGTGAAGTCCACCAGGAGGACATCTCCGAGTCCGACGATGCCCTCCTGGTAGTGGTAGCTTTCTGCGAAGAATGACTGCGGGAGTCGAACTTCGGGGCTCAGGGTGGATCGGAAGAGGCCGATCCTCCCGGAGGCATCAGAAGCGAGGCTCAGCCCGTGGATGACAAGCTCGTGTGCGGAAAGTTGTAGGATGCTGGGGGTACCTGTGAATGGCATGGCGACATCCTACCACCCCTACATGTCGTGCGATCCACAGCCACATGACAGTTCCAGGGCGTAATCAGGGCGATGTCTTGGATTTTCCATGGGTTGCATGAACTGTGGGCATGGGTTGCATGAACATTGGGCCTGGGAGCTTGAGGCGTTGGGGGGACTGTGGGCGTACTGGTCGTGACATGGGTCGATGTCGGGACGCGCGCGCAAAGGTTGAGCTCGGCGATTTCCAGACGCCGCTCGATCTCGCCAGGACCGTGTGCCGGGTGCTGCTCGCGCGGGGGCTCGCGCCACGGGCGATTGTCGAACCGACCTGTGGCACCGGGAGCTTGCTGCAGGCAGCTCTCGAGGCCTTTCCTGGCGCGGATCGGGCGCTCGGCGCAGACATCAACCCCAAGCACGTCGACGCGACCCGGTCGCGGATGGGCTCGTATGCGGGGGATGCGCGGATTGCCTTTGAGCAGCTCAACTTCTTCACCGCTGACTGGGGGGCGCGGATCGCGGCGCTTCCGGCCCCGGTGTTGTGTATCGGCAATCCCCCATGGGTGACGAGCGCGGATCTGGGAGCTCTTGGTAGTGATAACCTGCCCCACAAGAGCAACTTCCATCGTCGGAACGGACTTGCGGCGATCACCGGCAAGGGTAATTTCGACATTTCGGAGTGGATGCTGATCCAGTTGTTGGTGTGGCTCAGCGAGCATGACGCGGCGCTGGCGATGCTGTGCAAGACCAGCGTGGCGCGACGAGTGCTCGAGTTCAGCTGGCGTGCCGGGCTTCCACTTCGATTTCCTGCGATCTACCGGATCGACAGTAAACTCCACTTTTCCGTGGCTGTGGACGCCTGCCTACTAGTGTGCGAGCTTGGTTCCACGGGACAACCGGCTGATCTGGCGCGCTGTGCGATGTTTGATGCGCTGGAGGCCTCCAAGCCCGCAGGTGAGTTTGGCAGTGTCGATGGACACCTGGTGGCGGACCTCGCTCACTATGAGCGCTGGCGACACCTGCTTGGGGAGTCGTTGTCCTGGCGGTCTGGCATCAAGCACGACTGTGCAGCTGTCATGGAGCTTCGGCGAGTCGGTGAGCGGTTGCATAACGGCCTCGGGGAGGTTGTTGAGGTTGAGGACGCGTTGCTGTATCCGATGTTGAAGAGCTCCGAGCTAGCCCGTGACGGTGATGCCAGGCCCTGTCGCATGATGCTCGTCCCGCAGGGCTCGACCTGCGAGGACACAGCACATCTTGCCGAGACGGCTCCGCGTGCCTGGCGTTATCTAGCGAGGCATCGAGCAGCGCTTGACCGACGGGGGAGCTCGATTTATCGTGGACGACCCCCGTTCTCAATTTTTGGCGTGGGCTCCTACACGTTTTCATCGTGGAAGGTGGCGATCTCGGGATTGTACAAGAGATTGCGGTTCCGGGTCGTTGGTCCCGAGGCTGGTAAGCCCGTAGTGTTTGACGACACCTGTTACTTCATGGCGTGCCGGAGCCGCGTCGAGGCTGAGCTCGTGGCGACGTTGCTCGGATCGGACATCGCAGCGGAGTTCTTCGCGGCGTTCGTGTTCTGGGACGCCAAGCGACCCATCACCGCGGAGCTGCTGCGGCGGCTTGACATTCGACGGCTCGCGGGCGAGCTCGGCAGGTTGGCTGAGTTCGAGGCCCTCGGGGGACCTGATCACCCGTGCTAATAACTTGGATGGACGGCACCGCGCCTGACTTGGGTGCCCTCGCGGCGCTCCCTGCGAGCCGTTTCAGCTTCCTGACGGAGGTGCCTGATGGTGCCCTCCTGGTGCTCTAGATCGGACGGGGTTGCGAGGTGGACCTCGCGACCCGTGGCGTAGCGGTACCGGCTCGTGCTTCCGCCGATCCACACGATGTCGTAGGTTACGTCGCCGCTCTGCAGGATGATGCCGAGGTCGACGCCCTCCTTGATGATCTGGTTGGGTACGAACTTCATGGATTCAAGCCTGAGGCATCTGAATGGCTTCGGGCTGGGGATCGTCCAGGATCACGTGGTCTCCGTTGAACACGGCCGCGTCAGGCGCGATGAGCTCGAATCCCATCGGGCTGTTCAGCAAGTCCTTGTTGCGGAGTCCCAGTGCATTCATCCAGCCCTTCAAGAGGCGCCGGAACGTGGCGCCCTTGCCGTCATAGGGGGCACGTGCGAGGAAGAGATTCTCTGTCTTCCCTAATGGAGTGGTAACGTCACGGTGGAGGACCACGATGAATCCTGCCGGGACGCTGGTGCCAGTTGCCTCCTCACCCTCGCTGCGGATCCAGTAGGCCGCTCCATAGGTGCTGACATAGCACTTGTTGAGCACTCCTCGTTGCGTGAGTTTCTCGGCAGGGACCTCATCGAAACTGGGCACGGCGCGGGCTCTTTCACGCGAGAACGCGGCGTGCTTGGAGAGGTGGTCGAGCACCTCTCGCTGGCTGGCCGTGATCCGGGGCGAAGACATGTTTTTCAAAAATTCCTCGTTGGGGAAGCTGAAGTACTAGAATTTATAGTACCTTCGTCGCGCCTCTATCGCGGCATCTAGCGTGGCGATCAGATCTGATAGCTGCTGTCTGAGACCTGCCTCGAGTTCTTTGAAGGTGCCTGTAGCATAGGGCGTCTTTGTTTCGGAAAACGCGGCACTTCGGGCTCGATCTGCGAAGGCGTCTGCTTTGCTGGCCAGTAGTTCCCAAACAGCTGCGCGCTCCTTGTTTTCGGTGTCCTCCGCCATGGTCAAGTCCCGTAGCCGTGCTCGGCGAGCCACGTGTCCAGCTCTTGATCGAGTTGGCTCTTGGGCTTGTCTTCCTCGGTGCGTCGTCCCAGTGCGTAGATCGAGACGGGGCCGTGTTTGCCCTCCTCCCGCTTGGCCTCGGGGTGCGTCAACTCATCCTCGTGGTGCGAGATTCGACGAAACGCTCCGGCCATGTTTGCCGCGGTGGCCACGCGCTTGGGCCTCCTCGCGCGGCGGGGTGTGAAGTAGACGCCGAGCGTGCCGGCGCCCTCTTCCTCGATGTGATACAGCCCCATCGGGTGCTGGGCGGCGAAGGTCACCCGTGCTTTGTACGCTCCCGGAAATGCAGGGGTCGTGATGTTCTCCGGGTACTCTCCTGGGGAGAGAATGCGAATAAGAGGCGGCTTCTGGCTCATGGGAAGACGAATCTCACTTGTGTCAGGGGGTCTGCTTCTTGCGGGTGCCAGGGTTTGATGCGTGGACTGCAGCGCAAAGGCTCTCCAGATCCTTGGAGCTCATCACCTCGCTCCCGAATTGCAAGTATGCACGACACAGGTACTCGACGGTGCGGCTGCGTGTGCGGCGGAGCAGGTCTTGTACGAGGGGCTCGGTGAGCGTGTCGGGCCTGACCTGGGCGGTCGGCGTGGCTCGGGGAGCAGCTTCCTCGACAGTCTTGCGCACGAGGGCCTCACGCAGGATCGGAAACCGGACATGATCTGACCTGTCGCTGACCGGCACGTCTGGTTTGAGGTCGCGCACTCCAGCCGGGGGCCATGCAGTGTCGATCGGCTGACTCTTCTTGGTCCTCGTCACTTGTGACCCTCCCACCGCCCGCCATTGCCGAAGTTCTGTCCCGTGTCGCAGCATCCGCGGGGACAGTAGGACGTGTGACCCCCGCTGTCACGCTGGAGACCGGCGCCGTTGTCCTCGAGCAGTGGTGCTGCAGCAATGCTGGTAGTCTCGCCCTCTGTGGGCTTCCGGTTCCGGGTCCTCCTCCCCCTGGCGCGTGCCCGGTCCACGTAGGTCTTGGAGTCGACGAGGCCGAGGCCAGTCCTCTCTCGCACCATCTTGACGCAGCCGAGGACGCTGTCTGTCTCGAGTCGCTGCCATTCCTCATCGGTGAGATCGCCGTTGACCCCCAGGGTCCTCAGCTGGCGATCCAGTTCTTCATGAACGGCCACCCTGACCTCTCCGAGCTCGGTCGGAGTGAGATCTGAGAGCTGACCCAGGATAGTTTGAAGCTTGGAACTGGACATGCTGTTGTCCTTTTGAAAGATCTCGTCATCCTACTCTCAGCGTTCCTGAGAGTTCCATCAGTCGTCGGTGTTCAATGCTTAATTTTTGTTCAGAAAGCCGAATCGTATGCACTCACATATATCCGTGTCGCGCCCGTGAGTCAGGTGCGCTCGCGGCAGTCGCACGTGCTCGTGGCACAACTGTCGCCACAGGTTGAGCCACCCATTCCTGACGCCATGAGGCTCTTGGTGACAGGCATATAGGCCGATCAGCCCCTCGATGGTGAGTACGAGGTAGCCGATGATCCAGATCATGGGGAGGCGTCCTCGCGGGGCAGCAGGCGCGCGGTGGTCGCGTCGTGGATGTGCTGTTCGATGGCATCTGCCAGGGAGCTGATTGCGACCAGGCGTGCCAAGTTCAGCGTGCGACTGCGCTCCCTCCCCTCGCGTTGGCGCAGCCCCCGCAAGATGCTGCGCATGTCGTCGATGTCATCATAGGTCACTTCGAGCATCACGGTCGGCATGCGCGCTCCTCGCGGCTATGGGCATCCCAGGCAGCGGACATCTCGCCCATGACGCGATAGACGGTTGCGACGTTGACTCGCTCGCCTTGCCTCTTGGCGTGGATCAGCCTGTCCACGAGCGCTCTGCAGTCGAATCCTGCGAAGCACACGGCGATCCGGACGGCATCGCGCGCATGGCCTGTCAACCATGCCAGCGACGGGATTGTCGCTGCTCGCTCGCGCAGCTTCGCGAACATGAGGAACGCCTCGCCGTTGAGATTCTCGTTGGTTACCTGATCGGGGATGTCACGCCCCCCAAACGGACCGTCTGTGCTCATGGACGACATTTTCTTGGCCAGACCCTTGATCAGGGCGCTCACACCAGGCGGGTGACCTCGCAGGACTTCTTGAGGCTCCAGGACCAGCCCGTCCTGGTCTCGTTGACGCTGAGTTGGTCGATGCTGTGCAGGAGCCCCGACAGTGAGACGTCGAGCTTCCGCACCTCCTTGGTCCGCATCTCGACATCATCGACGCGAAAACGGCGTAGGTCCTCGAAGGCCGCCAGGCGGAGGCCCCCACTGTGGCGGGCTTCCTCGATGATGATCGGCGCACGCTTCGGGTTCCAGGTGAAGCGCCACATCCTCCCGGACGTCGATCGGGGATTGATATCGCGGGGCTCCCACTCGTCACGAACGAGCGCATCGCACAGCGTGGCCCGCGTGAGGAGCGTGGACACTGGCTCATTGACCAGACCTGAGGTCGGCAGGCGGATGTGTGCTGTTGCTGGCTCGCCATTCCTGTTGTTGTCGCTCTTGCCCCACACGCCGAGCATGTGGGAGCGGAAGTTGCTGCTGACCGTGATGCCCCGGCACTCTGCGGATAACTCTCGTACCGTGCGATCCGCATCGAGGTACGCGAACACGTCATAGGTGCCCGGGGAGATCCTCACGGTTTGGTGCCACGCCGCGAATTCTTGCGGCAGGTTCTCGTCCCGTGCCTCGGTCAGGATGAGAGAGCCAACCTTGATCTTGATGGTCATGGTCCCAGGTGAAAGCAGGGGGCGTGCCCGCGGCGTAGAGCTCCTAAGTATAACATTTCCAAGGGAGGGTAGATAGATACCCGTCTCTGGTGCTCCGCAGGATGTGTCGCTCTTGCGATACAGGGTCCTGATCTACCCAGGGACCATGGAACACGGACTTGGCTCGCAGGGCAGACCTGGCAGGTTGTTTTTGACGCGACGCATCCCGACGTGTCAGGTCGTGGAACATTGGGTGCATTCTCGGAAATCGGACCATGGACGACGATAAGCGCTACATCTTGATCATCAGGGGACCTTAGGACTCTCGCTCGATTGCCTACGGGCCCTTTGAGGGCCGGGTCAATGCAGAGCGCGCCGCGATGGACTATTACGGCACCGCGGTGACAGGCGCGTCCGCGAGGTGCGCTTTCTTGATCACCGAGCTGCACAGACCGGAAGCTGTACGTACGCGATGAGGAACTGTCACGAGGGAAAAAGACAGCATGACAAAGACACCTGCCCAGTTGGATCGTGAGATCGCACGCAGTCTTAGGAAGCGGGATGCTCCTGCAATGAGGGGCGATCACTACTATGTTGCGGACCGTGGGGGTCATCGCACGATCTACGGACCCTACGAGACCCAGCGAGAGGCGGAGCTTGCCGGTTACTTCCACAAACCTGTCACTGATCGTGACTCCACACCCGCGCACATTTTCTTCATGAGGGGTGTCCAGGAGTATACCGGGAACGAGATTGAGGCGCTGACACACTCCCCTGAGGAGTGGGGATTCAAATCCGTCAAGTTCTCGCGGCGTGCACCCCTGATGCATGTCTCGTGGAGGGCGTTCGATGCCGAGTTCCGGCAATACCTCCGTGATAGCGACCGAGAGCGGGCAGAGCAGCTGGCGGCGCGGCGCTCCTGAGGGGCTGGTTGTCCTGGGGCGCTGCCTCGATGGCCGTGACGTGAAAGCGCTGAACAGGCTTCTCCTAAAGGAGCGTGACGCGGCGGGTCCGAGGGTGCCGTGTTGGCGGCTACTCGTCGGAGCCGTCGTCGTCGAGGGCGATCCAGTCCTGCTCCGCGGCGCTCCAGGCCACGGGCTCGCTCCCGACCCCGATGCCTGGCTGGTTTGGTGCCAGGAGGGGCGTGTAGCCGGTCACCGACTGGAGCATGTCGCACAGACGAGCGTGGTGCTCGCGATGGATTCGTGTCTCCACGTCCCTCGCAACGCCCTCGTTGGGGACGTCGACTACAAATTCGATCGTGACTCTCTGTAACATGGCAGGGCACCCCTGTTAACGTTGTGCCCCGAAGAATTGCACAAAGTCGGCCCCCAGGGCCCCTCATTTTTGGAGAAACTTTTTGGCGAGCTCTTCGCTCTCTCTGGAGAGGTACTTGCTGACGCGTCGGAGGGGGTCCTCTTTCTTTTCGTTCCAGCGCTCCGTGTCCACGAAGGCGATCTGCTCTCTGTTGGTGAAGGGGACGTTCCTGGCACCAGAGCCAAGTCCACTGAACTCGCGAAGCACGACGCAAAATTCCCGGAGGGTCTCGACGTCAATGTGACGGTATAGGTGCTTGGATCGTGAGGAGTCCAGGAGGGCGAGGGCGAGTCTCTCCACTACGAGCACGTAGCAGGGCTCATCCCCGTTACAGGACGTTGGGGACACCTCATAAAGATATTTTCCCGGGACAACGATCCTTGTCAGTCGCTCGGACGTGATGAGCTCTTGTAACTTCTGCGCTCCCTTGATGCGACAGCGATAGTTTTTGAGTTGTTCCTCGGCTGAGATGTCGGCGTTGTACCTCTTGAACAAGTAGCCCCTGGCGGAGGGGTGGCTGGCGACCATGATGTCGCTTGCAGCCCCCTTGCCCTCGACAGTGAATCCTGCCCGGCGCCACTTCCGCCGAGATGTCAACATGGCAGGTTCGCGGAACAACTGTCGCAGGTCAAGGGACGTCGGAGCAAACACTTGGTGACGATCTTAGCTCGCGATCGTCACGGCGACACGCAGCCCTAGAGAATCTTAATGCCCTATTTTAACTGGGCAATTCGGCTGAAAGGTCGTCCAATGTCTGAGGTTTCACCGTGTTTCCCTCGATGGTGCGGCTCCGCCACTGAAGCATAGGCAGCAGGGCCCTAAATTTTCGGCTTGACAAATCAGACGTCGATGGTGAAGGCAGCCTGGAAACCGTTTGTCTCGTGGGGGTAACCGCGCGGGTTGCAGGCGATTCGGGTATCGTTGATGACGTAATCACACGGCACATGCGTGTGACCGTGGATCCAGAGGCATGCGCCGGATCTCTCCACGAGTCCCGCAGCGTCCCCTGCGACGAAGAAGCGGTTCCATGGGTAGCTAGCGTGCTGTGGTGCGATGCTCCGTGGATGCGGCAGGTGGTGAGTGACCACGATGTCACCGGGCTGCACGCGGGTCTTGAGGAACTTCATGTGCGCCGCGTGGGTGTTGTGCACCCATGGCACGAAACCCTCAATCATGCGAAAGTCATTCAGGACGTTGCGATACAGCACCTCATCAGGCGTGCTCGGGAACCACAGCGTCGCTCCGAGGAAGCGCGTCTCCCCGATGAGGGCGATGCCCGGGTTGAGGACGTGGAGGTTGGGGAGCTCTTTGGCACAGGCGACCAGAAGCGCCTCAGCATCCGCTGGGCTCGTCCTGTAGTACTCGTGGTTGCCGGGCACGAAGATCACGTGCTTGAAGCGCTCGCAGAACCAGCCGAGGGCGCAGCGAACCGCGTCTCTCTCCCTCAGGGGGATCACGTCGCCAGCAAGGACGAGCACATCGGCTTCGACAGGCACGCTCTTCGCGAAGGCCTCCCCGGCATCGCTGTCGAATTCGAAATGTAAGTCAGAGAGAATTTGAATGCGTAGTGTCACGGCGGCCTCTCAACGAGAGCTGTATCTCACGGGAGCGAAGGCGTCTTTATCATCCCCGCTGCGACTAGAACCCCTGCCGACAAGTCAGGGGGCGCCCTTTGCCGAGCTTGGGTCGTACTTGCGCTGATTGCGCCTGTGCCTGGCCAGGTCGGCCTTTGCCTTCGAGCGTAGGCGCTTCATCTCAGCAAGTGTTGGCAGGTCGTTTCCCCAGCCGCGAACGAGATCAGCAATGCGCTTCAGCGCAGCATCCGCGCGGGCGTACCAGTTGCCGGTAGGCTGCGTGAGCGGGATGCCCCGAGTCAGCATCGCGTCATCGGAGCACTCACGCTCCCAGGCGATGGCGTGTCGCTCGTCCTCGGTGATTCCGAGGCGCTCCAGCCACTCCCCGCCCTCAATTGCGGCGTCGGCCACCGAGAATGCATACCCGGTCGGCCACGAATCAGGCTTGAGCAGACGCTGCGCGATGAGGTGCTCGGTGTCGGCGATGGTACGCAGGTCCATGGCGATCTCGCGGTTGTAGTCGATCGCGTAGCCGAAGCCTCGATCTGGGCGCTGCGGCCTCATCGCATAACCCCCATCTTCTGTGTGGTCGTCATCATTACTTGGATCCTCGGGCGGCATGGGCTAGTTCGCAGCGACGGGCAGCATCGGAGCGAAATTTGTCCGATGCAGCCCTCATTCCGAGCGCGATCTCGCAGTCCCCGTACTCGTTGTTCTCGGCAACGGTGAGATCTTCGCCGTCAAGGTCGGCACGCTTGGCTGCCAGCTCGTTGTAGCGATTGAGGACTTCGCGCATCAGCATGGGGGTCTTCTCCTGCGAGCCGTGGGCCAGATGCAGGCTCTGGCAACTCTATGATTGTACAGGGTGGGTATAGGGCTACCCGTGTCTTGGGATGGACGGAGTATCGACATACCCGGATATGAATTTCGTCAATTCGTCCAAGCGCACGCGTTGAGAGACAGCCGTCCATGGGTCGGGGGCTGCTCGGCGCTCAGAAGTTTTAGCCCGGACCCCCGGTGCTCGATGGCCCTGCTCTGCATTTCATGAGACCCTGGCGGGGATGTGCTCCTCGTGCACTGTGACCTCGTGCGTGAGTACCTCCAGTGTCTCTGCGAGGCCCCTGCAGGCCTCGCATGTCTCGAGGGACTCGTGAGATAGCCGTGCGAGGAGCTCGCCAAGGGCTGTAATCTGTCCGACGGCCTCCTCGTCCACAGGTGCTGGTAGCGCTGCCTGGGCATGTTCGAGCGCGTTCCTGAGGCTGTCGATTGACGTCGTGCACTGCGCGACGGCGCTCCGGAGGAGGTCGCGCGCGTCCATGAGGCGCTTCATCTGCTGGATTGACGTAGGCTTCATGTTGTCTTCCCCTGTCGAGGATGGCTCTAGGTGGTTGGGGAAGGCAAGCTGTTCGTGTGGCATGTGGCGCACCACGCTCTCCGTGCCCGCGGCCGAGAGGGTACTCAGACGGGCCGTCAACTCGAGCACCTCGAAGAGACTTGCGGCACATGCGTCGCACGTCCTCAGATGAGCGCGGATCGTGGCTGCCTCTGTGTCAGACAACTCGCCGTCGGAGAAACCGATCAGGTCAACGTGTGGCTCAATCACAGGGTCAACTGTCAGGGCGGTGGTGCGATAACGACGAACCGCCTATTTTCTTCTCCCAAGGGAGGAAGGATTCTTCCGGGGGAGGAGGAAGTTGATGTTGATGTTGATGTTGCTTGCGGACGTTGTCCCTAATGACACATCCTCCTGGCTCCGGCCGGAAGCGTCACAGTGCGCAGGGATGCGGGATCGAGGCTCGTCGAGATTCTGTGCCCCTGCGATCCGACGTGATCCGACGTGATCCAACGCGCTCCGTCACGCGACTTTTGGATCGGGTGAATCGAGCTGCTTGGGATACTTCACGGGATCACCGCTCTGGTCGACCAGTGCGAGTGCCGTGATGGCCTTGCGGAGCTTCCTGTCAAGCGCCCACAGGTAGCGGTGGTTGCCCCGGTGCTTGACGCGACGGGCGATCCGAGAGAGTGCGTCGCGGAGCCACGCGTCGAGATCTTGGCCGAGATCGAGGGGTCGCTCGGCCCCCTGCCGGACAAGTTGATCGATCGCGTATCGGTACCCCCGGTCCCGTGACCGGATCTTCGTCATCGCTCGCTCGCTGAACACGGTGCCGTCGGGCAGGATCCAGAGACCGCGGGCCCTGGTGCGTCCCCCGTAGATCGCGTTGGTCGCCTGATAGATGCATCCGACGTGACCGGGCAGTACTAGGTTGCCCGCGGTATCGCGGCGTGGGAGTGGATCGGAGTGTGAGACGAGCGCTTCGATGCCGCTTGCGCGCAGTCGCTCGAAGCAACGTGCGAGGAACCACGATTCGCCGTTTCCTGGCACGTCGGAGAGCAGCACGAAGCGCCCCAACTCGATGCCAGCCATGCGCTCGCAGGGGAGTCTGCGCAACACGGCCTCATTGGGTGGATGCGAGAATACGGCGACGCCGACGAGTTGCTCACCGCGGTAGAGGCCAAAGCGCTCGCGCGCGGCAGGGTACGTGCCGCTGTAGTGGTGCTCCTCGACGAAGGCCTTGGCCGTGTTGTCGTCGAAGATCTCTGCGACCTCGTGCGCGCGTGTGTCGATGATCTCGCTCGCGTCGCGCCAGGTATTGAGGCGCTTGTACCAGCGCTGGTTCACGGGGGATCTTCCCCGTGTGAGGCAGGCGTCCTATTCAATTTGCGCGAGGCACTCTAGTGCACCTCACGCACCGCGTCCATGTACGTAACGCGCTCGGGGCGTACCCTGATGTAGTTTGACGCGTAGGTATTTGTCGGTCTCGCACAGGACGTTGGGCACATCAGAGAAGTCCATCTTGACACCCGTCTCCTGGGTGGCGATCTGGTAGATCTCGCGCATCTCCTGACGAGCCCACGACTGTTTCAGCTCCTTGTCGAGCGGGCGTCCGTGCAGCCGGTTGAGCCCGCGGATCGTCCCTGGTCCCGCGGCGGCCCAGGTCGTCACGTCGGGGGCCCCGGACAAGAGAGACGTGAAGCGCATGTCGACGACAGCCTGGTAGGCGAGGAAGTTGCCCCAGCCCGAAGACTTCGCGATCCGGGCGTGCGTGCCCTCGAGCGTGGTGGCGGTCCAGTCGCCGAATTCGTCTCGTCGCCGCCAGAGGTTCCCGATCACGACTTTCGCGATGTGGACCTGTTTGTCCGCCCCCCGCTCCTGCGGGGCCGGGATCATGTATGCCCCTGTGTATACCTTGTCACCCTGACTCTTGCGCTTGTTGAGGACGAGGGCCAGCACGTCCAGGTGGAAGCTGTCATCAAGGGGCCAGGCCCCAGGGGCGGCAATCAGCTCGGCAATCGTGTCGGGCCAGTTGATCTGGCGACAGATGCAGAGCATGAGCCACAGGTAGGGATGGCCCGCGAAGCGCTCGCGGACATGCGTGCGTACCCACTGAGTTACCCTGTCGTCCTCGCGGCGTACGCAGCAGAAGCGGTAGTCGCGCAGGATGGGATCCGTCGTCCACGGGAAGGGGTCCCCCCGCTCCTTGCAGATGCGTATGGCCTCGCGCTCGCGAATCCAGTACCAGAGGGGTGTATAGTCAGCGCTCATGCAAGCTCCATCTCAGTACTCATTTGGCCGTATTGTTCATGGCAAGTGATTGCCGTGTTGTTCTCTTGGAGTTCAGTCCGTACTGTTTGACCTTTCCGAAGAATGTGCGTATTGGCATGGAGAGCAGGCCCGCGGCGCGGGTCTGGTTGCCCCCGGTCGCCTCTAGTGCCTGGCGGATCCGGGTGATCTCGAGCTCGCGCAGCTCCTCAGCGAGAGGGCGAAACCGGGTCAGACCTGGGAAGACGGTCCCGAGCTGGGAGGATCCCGTGGTTTGTAGGTGTCCTCCCAGCTTGTCACTGAGGTGTTCTACAAGTAAGACCTTCACGGGCAGCGCGGCGGCGACGTACTGCATCAGATTCTTGAGCTCCCGGATGTTCCCCGGCCAGGAGTGGGCGAGCAGCACAGACAGGGCACTGTCGGAGATCTGCATGAGACTGCGCCCCTTGAGGCGGCAGGCCTCTTCGAGAAACGTGGTGGCCAGGAGTGGCAGCTCCGTCGTGCGTTGTCGCAGCGGGGGCAGCGCCAGGATCGCACCGGACAACCGGAAAAACAGGTCCCGGCGGAACCGGCCCACTGCCATGTCGGACTCGAGATCGCGGTTGGTGGCCGCGACGATCCGGATGTCGACCTCCCGCTCGTGTACGTCGCCGACCCGGGTGATCCGGTGCGACTCCAGCACGCGCAAGAGCTTGGCCTGGATCCCGGGGGCGAGCTCGCCGATCTCATCGAGGAACAGCGTTGATCCCGAGGCTGCCTCGATCAGGCCTGCTCTGGTGGCGACGGCGCCGGAGAACGCTCCCCTCTCGTGACCGAACAGCTCGCTCTCGACCAGGGTCTCGTGCAGTGCGGCACAGTTGAGTGAGACGAGGGGCCTGCCGGCGCGTGGAGATCGGGCGTGAATTGCAGTGGCCACCAACTCCTTGCCGCTCCCGGTCTCGCCCGTGATCAGTACTGGGAGGTTGACGACTGCGAGCTGGTTGATTAGCTCGTAGATCCGCACCACCGTGGGGTCGGCGATGACGACGCTCGGACCAGCCGTGAGCACGTCAGCTGACGGTGGGCTTGTACTGGAGGGCGAACTCCAGTGCATTGAGGGTGATGATGCTGCTCTGATCGCGCTTTGCCACGAAGGAGGCCAGCTTCAGCAGCTGCTTCACATCTCGGCCCGAGAGGCGGGGATGCTCTCCGACGAATGTACGGAGCGTGTCGTCGGAGATGCTGACCTCGTTTAGCGCTGCGAGCTGCGTCCAGATCCGGATCTGGTCGTCGGGTGGTGGGAGCTCATAGTTGATCAAGACGATGCAGCGGCTCGCGATCGCGTCGTCGACGTCGGTTGCCCGGTTCGTGGTCATGAACAGGATGCACTGGGCGTACTCGAGGATTCGCAGGAACACCCCGACGATCGCGTTGTGCTGGAGCGATGAGCCCCGCCTGGTGATGTAGACATCCGCCTCGTCGAGCAAGAGGATCGCGTTCCATCGGTTGGCGCGCTGGAGGATGACTGCTAGGTTCTTCTCGATGGTCTCGGGATCGATCCCGAGTTGGCTGCACTGCACCGAGTAGAGGGGACGTTCCTTGTATTCTGCGAGGACTTCCGCGGTGAGCGTCTTGCCAGTCCCGGGCAGTCCCCCACTCAGGATATTGACGCTCTGCCCCTTGCCGCTCACGACGTCCTGAAACGTGTTGGCGCTCTCGTCCACCAGCATCTCGATCAGGGCGCGATCGCGCGGGGGCAGGATCAGCCGATCGCCCACCTCTCGCCGGAACACATAGGGTGTCAAGTTGTTCAGGTGCACCCGGATCCGGGCGTGGCGCCGCAGGTCGAAACAGGGGACCAGCGGGTGCACGGGTACCTGGGTCGCTGGCTCGAAGTCGGTGTCCTCGTCAGCCTCCAGGTGACGGACCAGGTCGTCCTCGCTCGGTGAGAAGAACCGCAGGTTCCAAGCGTGCCAGCGGTAGACATTGACCGACGGCTGGTTCGAGCGGTGCTCGTCGACCTCACCTGTCTCCCCCAGGACGTCGATCACGACAGGGGTGGTCATCCCGAAGAGGTCGAGTTGGATCGTGTTCTCGTGCCCGCGGTAGACTCGACTGCGCTTGCCCTGGGCGGCGTCGTCCAGGTCCACGAGGCCGATGCCACGGGCCACGTACTTTTTTCCGATCTGCTCGCGTACCTGGTAGTAGCGCTCGGTCTCGTCACGGAGCCTCTCCATCAATGCGGGCGTCTCGAGCACAAGCCCCTTGCGGCGCAGGATCTCCTCGGGTCCGAGGCCGACGACGTCTTCGGTCTTCAGGGTCTCCGTGCGCGACATCCTCATGTCGTTCTCGATCCATACGAGGGTGAAGCTGCACTCCGGCGGTTCATAGCCGTTGCGGCCATGCTTCTCCTCGGTGAAGTCCACATCGTTGATGAAGTATCCGACGTAGCTCCCGCCACCGTACCTGTCGGGTGAGAACAGCAGGTGGTGGGGCAGACCCGCGATTGTGTGCTCGATCAGCCACGCGGCCTGCCGGACGGTCCTCGCTGTCATGCCGTCGATGCCGTCGATGCCGGCACGGAGGTACTTCTTGACGTCGGCTGCCAGGACCTTGGTGCCGAGGATCTTGGAGGTCGAGAGGGCCTCGTGCAGTCGCTCGACCTCGTTGGCGGTGAGCTTGGAGAGGTCGAGGACGACGTCGTCGACTACTTCATCCGTTCTCCAGCCCTTGTTGGCATGGGCGAAGAAGATCTGGACCTCGGCCAGGTCCGCGCGCATGCGCTGCGCGATTCGCTCCTTGATCACGATTTCCATGACGTCAGTCTCCTCCCCGGGCCATGTATTCCTGCGCCTTGCGGCGAGCAGCGGCTGGATTCATCTTCTCGCGCCACGTGTCGTCGAGCGGTCGGCGCACATCGTGGTAGTGGGCAGCGTCGTAGCCCTCGGCGTAGTAGTGCACCAGGCGCACCACTCGGTTCCCGCGCTGCCAGCGGCGGATCTCGGTCCTCCGTTGGCCCTGTACCTTGCCGGTGGCGTCCTTGACGGTCTCCGGATCTCCCTCTGGCGGCACATCCCAGGGGTGACCGACCACGGGAACTTCGTGCCAGCCGAAGGGTGGTTCATAGTCCTGGGCGGTCACGTGCTCCACATCCGAACGGATCACCGGCTCCCCATTCTCCCGCCAGGTTGCCCGGCACTTCTCACAGAGCCCGGAATCCTTGGTGCCGTAGGTCGTGATTGGCTCGGGGGAGGGCTGCCAGTAGTAGCTCGTCCGGTTTCCGAACGTGGAGTGGGTGTTGCCCGCTCCACACAGTGCCTTTCCGTCCCAGCACCCCGAATAGTCACGAGTGCCGCCGTGGCCGTCTGTCTCACCCTGCCGGCTGTCATACTCCGCCGCGCAGCGGAGCAGGCGGATGATGTGCCTGCGCTTGGTCGCGGCGTTCCACGCGATTGCGAGATCGCCGGTCCTCAGTCCCCTGTGCCATGCCGTGATGTTTCGCATGGCTGGTCTACACCGTGGTCAGCAGGTCGATCTCGAGGGGTCGCATGTGGCACAGCCAGCCCACGACGTCCTCCCAGCTCTGCCGGTTCAGGTAACCGGGGTTCGTGTCAATGGTCCACCCATTTGCCGTGCGGGTGAATTCGTACGTGCGGGGCTCCCAGGCGTCGTAGGCTCCGCTCTGCACCCGGATCTTACACGTCACGACCGCGCAACCGTCGAGGGGCTCCCAGGCTGCAAGAGCCCCTGCGTCCCTGAGATGTTGATGAACTGGAGTGCCCATAGAAATCAGATCTCCTAGCGTCGTCAGTCAAGCACCAACTCAGCGCAGTACAGAGCTAATTTGTGTGAGTAATCACAGTGGCCGCAGG
>Ga0307497_10000090_pt1 | contig 18076 bp, 18 predicted proteins | sample 10_S_MG_FD_201366 | JGI IMG/M metagenome (GOLD analysis project Ga0307497, IMG submission 201366) | Soil microbial communities from Populus trichocarpa stands in riparian zone in the Pacific Northwest, United States - 10_S | ecosystem: Environmental > Terrestrial > Soil > Riparian zone > Trees...
CGGGCACCACCGGCAAGCCGAAATGCATCGTGCACGGCGCCGGCGGCACGCTGCTGCAGTCGCTGAAGACCTTCAAGTTCCACTTCGACGCGCGTGCCGGCGACCGCTATTTCTACTTCTGCACCACGAACTGGGTGGTGTGGAACGTACTCTTCACCGGGCTGTGCACCGAGGCCGCGCTGATGCTCTACGACGGCTCGCCGTTCGCGCGCAATGGCAAGATCCTGTTCGACTTCGCCGAGAAGGAGAAATTCACTCACTTCGGTACTTCCGCGAAGTTCCTGGACGCCGCCTCGAAGCGCGGCCTGCGCCCGCGCGACACGCACGACCTGTCTGCGCTGCGCATGATCATCTCGACCGGGTCACCGCTCGCCGCGGAAAGTTTTGATTTTGTTTATGACAGCATCAAGCAAGACGTGTGTCTGTCCTCCATCTCCGGCGGCACCGACATCATGGGTGCGTTCGTCGACGCGAGCCCGGTGCTGCCGGTGTACCGCGGCGAGCTGCAGTGCCGGTCATTGGGGATGGCAGTGGACGTGTTCGATGAGGAGGGCAATTCGATCGTCGGGGAGAAAGGCGAGCTTGTGTGCACCAAGCCCTTTCCCTCCATGCCGCTCGGCTTCTGGAACGACCGCGGCGGTGAGCGCTATCACAACGCCTACTTCGCGAAATATTCCAACGTGTGGTGCCACGGCGACTGGTGCGAGCTCACCGAGCGCGGCACGATGCTGGTGTACGGACGGTCGGATGCGACGCTCAATCCCGGCGGCGTGCGCATCGGCACGGCCGAGATCTACGGCGTAGTGGAGCGCATCGACGAGGTCGAGGAATCGGTGGCGATCGGCCAGCACTGGCCGCCCGACAGTCCCACCGATACGCGCATTGTGCTGTTCGTGAAGCTGCGCGCGGGCTATGAGCTCGACGACGCGCTCGCGGACCGCATCCGCCACGAGATCCGGCGCCACGCGAGTCCGCGCCACGTTCCGGCGCGCATCGTGCAAGTGGCGGACATTCCGCGCACCAAGAACGGCAAGGTGGTCGAGCTCGCGGTCAAGGCCGCGGTGCACGGCATGCCGGTGCCGCACACCGACGCGCTGGCCAACCCCGAGGCGCTGGATTTATTCCGCGACCTGGAGGACCTGGCGACGTAGCGAAGCGCGCTCGAGCCGCCGCAGGCGGTTCTCGAGATCCGCGGCGTCGGTCGCCTGGGAGAGGTAGCTTTCGATTTCGCGCTCGCGCAGGCGCTGAGCACCGCGCTCGAGCGCCGCGAACACTTGCTGGATGAAGTTTTTCATGCCGCCATCTTCCGCCGCGGCGCTGCAGCGCACTAACGCTATTTCCGAATGTCTGCCATTACCTTGGCTGATGCGAAATTCCCTTTGAAATCACGGCGGCGATCGCATCCGTGATTTCCTCCCGCTCGCCGATTGTCGTCTCCAGAACAATCTCGATGCCCGCGTGGCGCGCGCGCGCGGCCTCGGCAAGCTTGGGCAGGTCCTCTCTGACATGGCCGCCCGCGCCCAGAAACACCGGGATGATGCGCACTCGCTTGATCCCTCGTGACGCCAACGCCGCCACCGCTTCATCCAGCGAAGGCTTCATCTGCTCGAGGTAGGCGAGCTGCACTACATGCTTGCCGGATAGCCGCTGCGCAATGCGCTCAAACGGTTTGGCCCATTCCGGCTCGCGCGAGCCGTGAGCGAAAAGGACGAGACCTTCCTTCAATGAAGCGTGGCGCGCCGGCCTTCGTAGATGCCCTGCAGCAGGCGCAGCGAGCCGAGGCTGATGGCGCGGTGCGAGAGGGCATGGCCGAGGTCTTCGACGATGTCGAGCGTCACCGGTACGTGCAGGCCGAGGAGCACGCGCGCCGCGCGCTCGGCATAGACACGCGACACCACGGAGTCGAACTCACCGTGCACGAGGTGGATGCGCGAAGCGATGCGGCAGTTGCGCACCGGCGTCTGCGCGAAGCGCGCGGAGAACGCCACGACCGCGCCGGCGATGCCGGGCGCCTTCACCGCTTCCAGCGCAACGGTGCCACCCTGCGAGAAGCCGATCAGGACCGTGCGGCTCGCGGGCACGTCGAAATTGGTCTGCTCCCGCCGTACGAGGTCCTCGACGTCCGGCAGCACCTTGGCGACGCGCTCGCAGTGGTTGTCGCAGTTCAGCCCGCGCGTCGGGTACCAATCTTGCGCCGCGCCGCCGCGCGCGTCCGGATCGAAGCCGCTCGGCACCACCAGCGCCGCGCTCGGAAAACGGGCCTGGAACTTGAACGCGATCGGGATCATCGATTGCGCGGTCGCGCCGCAGCCGTGCAGGAAGACGAACAGGTGATTCGGTCGGCGCTCTGCCGTTGGCCCGAAGCGAAAAACGCGGCCGGAAGACATTCCCCTCGATTGTTAACCCGCGATGACAGTTCTGTAAACTGATTTGCATCCCTCCTCAGGTGACTCATGCAAAACACCGGATTTCTAAAGGCTTTCTGGCGCCTCACGAAGCCGTACTGGGTGTCCGAGCAACGCGCCAAGGGCCTCACCCTGCTCGCCACGGTGGTCGGCCTCGCGCTGATGGCGGTCTACATGGAGGTGCAGTTCACCAATTGGAACAACGATTTCTACAACACGCTGCAGGACAAGGACCAGGCGGAGTTTTTCCGCCAGCTGGGCAAATTCGGGCTGCTCGCGTTCACCTGGATCATCATCGTGGTCTACCAGCGCTACTTCCAGCAGATGCTGCTGATCGAGTGGCGCGCCTGGCTCACCGATCATTTCCTCAGCGGCTGGATGAAGGACCAGGCGCACTACCGCATGCAGCTGGTGGCGCGTGCCGGCGCGCAGGGGGTGGCGGTCGACAACCCTGACCAGCGCATCGCGGACGACCTGCGCATCTTCGTCGAGTACACGCTGTCGCTCTCCCTCGGGCTGCTGTCCGCGGTGGTTACGCTGGTCTCGTTCATTACCATCCTGTGGGCGCTGTCCGGCGCGATCGAGTTGTTTGGCGTGAGCATCCCCGGCTACATGGTGTGGGCGGCGCTGATCTACGCTGTCGTGGGCAGCGTGCTGACGCATTTCATCGGCCGCGCGCTGATCGGCCTGGATTTCAACCAGCAGCGCTTCGAGGCCGACTTCCGCTTCTCGCTGGTGCGGCTGCGCGAGAACAGCGAAGGCGTCGCGCTCTACCGCGGCGAAGGCGAGGAGCTCGCGGGCTTTCGCCAGCGCTTCGACGCGGTGATCGCTAACTGGTGGAAGGTGATGCTCAAGACCAAGCAGCTCACCTGGTTCACGTCGTTCTACGGCCAGCTGGCGATCATCTTCCCGCTGGTGGTGGTCTCACCACGCTTCTTCTCCGGTCAGATGCAGCTCGGCGGCATTTTCCAGACCTCGTCGGCGTTCGGCCAGGTGCAGGGCGCGCTTTCCTGGTTCATCGGCGCGTACCGCGACTTCGCGACCTGGAAGGCGACGGTCAACCGCCTGATCGGCTTCACCGCCGCGCTGAGCGAAGTGCATGAGCAGGCTGGCAAGCCCGCTGGAGAGCGCACGGCGGAGGGCGAGACGACGCTGTCCCTCGAGCATCTTGCATTGCAGCTGCCGCAGGGCAGCGCGCTGCTCGCCGACGCGTCGCTCGAAATCAAGCCGCACGAAAGCGTGCTGGTCACGGGGCCGTCGGGCTCGGGCAAGTCGACGCTGTTCCGCGCACTTGCGGGCATTTGGCCATACTGGAAGGGGCGCATTCGGCTGCCGAAGGGAGCGAAGCTCCTGTTCCTGCCGCAGAAGCCCTATCTGCCGATCGGCTCGCTGAAGCGGGTCGTGGCCTATCCCGATGACCCGGCGAATTTCTCCGATGAACAGGTGCTCGAGGCCCTCGATGCCGTCGGCCTGTCGCATCTCAAAGATCGTCTCGATCAGAGCCAGCACTGGGGCCAAGTGCTCTCGGGCGGCGAGCAGCAGCGCCTCGCCTTCGCACGCGCGCTGCTCACCAAACCGGACTGGCTGTTCCTCGACGAAGCGACCGCGTCGCTACCGGAGGAAGATCAGGATCGGTTGTACCGGCTGCTGAAGGAAAAGTTGCCGGCTACTACGCTGGTTTCGATCGGCCACCGTGACAGCTTGGCGAAGTATCACCGCACGCGACTTGCGTGGGATTCAGGCCAGCTCCGGCAGCAGGTGCTGGCGCCACAGTGAGCCTTCGAACGCGGCCCTGAAGAAGCCGAAATGGCCGATGCGCTTCGCGCCGATGTCCTGCGGCGCGAGGCGCTTCATGGTGCGCGGCGCGCCGCTGTAGAAGCCGTGGATCGATTCTGTGTTTCGCAGCGACATCATCTCGTCGTCGGAGAACGAGAGCGAGACGATCGGTGTGCGCACCGCCGCGTACTGCGCGCGAAGGCCTTCGGCGCCGACCGCGTATTCCGGGTCGAGGCACCAGCGGCGCCACTGCTGCATTACGCCTTTCGGCAGGTCGCCGACCTTGCGCAGCGTCTTGCCGGGAAAGAATCCACACAACGGTAAAACGAGCGGCGTCACCACGAACCACAGCCACCACGCCATCGGACGGATGCGCGGCGAATTTTCGCGCCAGTAGCCGCTGCCGGTGGCGACCGTGACGGCCTTCTTTATCAATGCATGATTTGGAACCAGGGGGAGGATCTGCCCGCCGAGGCTGTGACCGATCCAATACAAAGGCCGCTGGGGAAGAGCGCTGATCATCGCGGCGCAATCGAGCCGCGCCCAGTCGAAGATGTCGGCCTTGAAGCCACGCAGCGCGCCGCGCCGCGACAGGCCCGTGCCACGATAGTCGAAGGTGGCGACCGTGAAGCCCTGCGCCGCGAGCCAGCTCGCGAACGACTTGTAGTAGTCCTGGCCGCAGCCCATCGCCGGAACGATGAGGACCGAGCCTTTCGGCTCGCTTTCCGGATGGAAGAAGCGCGCTGCGATCTTCCGACCGTCTGCGGTTTCTACAAAACGATGCATGTACTGGTGGCGTGCGCGTAGAGCTTTCCCGCGGGATCTTCCAGCCGCGCTTCCGCGGTGGCGACGCGCTTGCCGGCATGGACCACCTTGCCGACGGCGCGCAGCGGACCGGTCTCGGCGGTGATCGCGCGCACCAGGTTGGTCTTCGCCTCGAGCGTGGTGTAGCCGCCGCCGGCCGGCATCTGCGTCTGCACCGCGCAGCCCATCGCGGAATCGAGCAGCGTCATGGCGATGCCGCCATGCACCACGCCGATCGGGTTGTAGTGGCGCTCGCCGGCGGTGATCTCGAACACTGCGTGGCCGTGCTCGACTTCAGTCAGGCGGTAGCCGAGCAGCGCGCAGATCGGCGGGTGCGGCAGGCGGCCGTCGCGGATCGCGCGCAGGAAATCGATGCCGGCCATCGCGCGTCCGGCCTGCGCGAGCTGCACCGGATCGTCCCAGGTCACCTCCACGGTCCGCTTCATCGAGCGATAAAGTCCGCGGCGGCGCGCATTACGCCCTCGTCGCGCAGGATGCGCCCATGGCCGAGGCCGTCGGTCAGCATCAGCTGCGCGCCGCGCCAAGATTCGGCGACTTTCGCGCCGTTGATCCAGGGCATCAGGTGGTCGTCGCGGTCGTGGATCACCAAGGCTTTGGCGCCGAGGCGAGGCGCGACGCGCCCGACTTCGAGGTCTTCCCAGCGCACGCCGTAGCGCTCCTCGATCGCGGCCTGCATCGCCTTGCGCACCGGCTCGGGCATCCAGTACCAGCGCGCGAAGCGGCGCGAGTAGCCGACGAGATCCGACGGCGGGCTGATCAGCACGATTTTCCGGAAGCTCACCCGGCCCCAGGCGAGGGCGAGCGCGGCGCCGGCGCCACCGAGTGAATGCGCGATCACGGCCTCGATGCCGCCGTGGAATCCCGCCACGGCGCCGAGCACCTCGGCGAAGTCCGGTAGCCCGGTGAGCTTGCCTTCCGAGACGCCGTGCGCCGGCTGGTCATACGTAATGACGCGGTATCCGGCCTGGAGCAGCGGGAACGCGAAGCCGCGCATCTGAGCCGCGTGGCCGCCCCAGCCGTGCGCGAGCAGCACCGCGGGCGCATCCTTCGAGCGGGCGCCCCAGGTCCACATGGCGATGTGGCGTCCCTTGTGCTCGAGCCAGGTGTTTTCCGCATCGATCAGGTCGAGCGCGCTCGCCGCGGCGTTCTTTCCGCGCGGCGGAGTGAGGAACATGCGTTCCGCCCAGGCATTCGCCAGCTCGGGGAACAGCAGGTGCGAAGCCGCGAATCGAACGTTCGTGCTAATTCTGGGCAGTGAGAGTGCGTTGGGCATGACGGTGCTTCCTTATCGGTGGAGCAGCTTGTCGAGGGCTGCGAGTGCGCGCGCCCGGGCTTTCGGGTAACCGAGCAGGCGCCGATGGTGGTGTACCACCAGCGCGATGCCGAACATTTCGAATGCAATCTGCTCCGGGTCGGTGCCGGCCGGGAGCTGGCCTTCGTCGACCGCCTGGCGCACGGTGCGCTTCAGGGTATCGATCCAGGTGCGCTGGCCGCCGGCGAGCATGTCGCGCACCGGGCCGGGCTTGTCGTCGAACTCGGTGGCGCCCCCGATCATCGGGCAGCCGCCGGGCAGCTCGGCCGATTCGGTCCAGTCGAGCCAGTTGATGAACATGGCTTTCAGGCGCGGCAGGCCGCGCGGTTTGGCCATCGCCGGCTGGAACACCACTTCGGTGAACTCAGCCTGGCCGTGGGCCAGTACCGCCAGCAATAATTCTTCGCGCGAGCCGAAGTGCGCGAACAAGCCTGACTTCGACATACCGGTGGCATCCGCAAGGGTGCCGATGGTCAGACCGTCGAGTCCCGCCTTACTGACGATGCGCAGCGCGGCGTCGAGAATCGCCGCGCGCGTGCGCTCGCCCTTCGTCGTCGCCGTTGCCAGGCTCATCGGCTGGCAAAATAGTACGACCGTTCGTATTTGTCAAGACCTGGGCCAGGTAGCTTCCGGTGTGGCTGGCTTTTTCTCTGGCAATCATTTCTGGAGTGCCCGCGGCCACGATACGTCCGCCGCCGTCGCCGCCCTCGGGGCCGAGGTCGATCACCCAGTCGGCGGTCTTCACCACGTCCATGTTGTGCTCGATGATCACCACGGTATTGCCGGCGTCGCGCAGGCGGTGCAGCACTTCCAGCAGCAGCTTGATGTCGTGGAAATGCAGGCCGGTGGTGGGCTCGTCCAGGATGTAGAGCGTGCGTCCGGTGTCGCGCTTGGACAGCTCGAGCGACAGCTTCACGCGCTGCGCCTCGCCGCCGGAGAGGGTGGTCGCCGACTGGCCGAGGCGCACGTAGCCCAGGCCGACGTCGATCAGGGTCTGCAGCTTGCGCGCGATCGGCGGCACCGCGGAAAAGAACCCCACCGCTTCCGATACGGTCATCTCCAGCACTTCGTGGATGTTGCGGCCCTTGTAGCGCACCTCGAGCGTCTCGCGGTTGTAGCGCTTGCCATGGCATACGTCGCACGCCACGTAGATGTCGGGCAGAAAATGCATCTCGACCTTGGTGACGCCGTCACCCTGGCACGCCTCGCAGCGTCCGCCCTTCACGTTGAACGAGAACCGCCCGGCGTCGTAGCCGCGCTGGCGCGCTTCCGGCACGCCGGCGAACAAATCGCGAATCGGCGTGAACAGGCCGGTGTAGGTCGCCGGGTTGGAGCGCGGCGTGCGTCCGATCGGGCTCTGGTCGACGCTGATCACTTTGTCGATCAGCTCGAGGCCGGAGATACCGTGATGCGGCGCCGGCTCGGTGCTCGCGCCGTAAAGCGTCTTTGCCACCGCGGCGTAAAGCGTGTCGTTCACCAGCGTCGATTTGCCCGAACCGGACACGCCGGTGACGCACACCAGCAGCCCGAGCGGCAGCTCGAGATCGACTTCCTTCAGGTTGTGGCCGCTCGCGCCGCGCACCACGAGCCGGTTCTTGCCCGGCCGGTTGCGCCGGCGCGGCACCTCGATCTTCAGCGTGCCGGCGAGATAGCGCCCGGTGAGCGATTGCGGATCGGCGATCACCTCCTCGGGGCGTCCCTGCGCCACGACGTGGCCGCCGGCTTCCCCTGCGCCGGGCCCCATGTCGAGCACGTAGTCGGCCGCGCGGATCGCTTCCTCGTCGTGCTCGACCACGATCACCGAATTGCCCAGGTCGCGCAGGCGCTTGAGCGTGCTGATGAGACGCGCGTTGTCGCGCTGGTGCAGGCCGATCGATGGCTCGTCGAGCACGTACATCACGCCAGTGAGGCCCGAGCCGATCTGGCTCGCGAGGCGGATGCGCTGGCCCTCGCCGCCGGACAGCGTTTCCGCCGAACGTTCGAGCGACAGGTACTCGAGGCCGACGTCGACCAGGAACTCCAGCCGGTTGGCGATTTCCCGAACGATGCGGGCGGCGATTTGCGCTTTCGCCCCTTCAAGCTGCAGGCCCTGGAAAAACTGCAGCGTCTGGCGCAGCGGCCAGGACGAGATCTGGTAGATGGTCTTGTCGAGCACCTTGACGTGGCGCGCTTCGCGCCGCAGCCGCGTGCCGCCGCAATCCGGGCAGGCCTGCAGGCTGCGCAGCTTGGCGAGCTCTTCACGCACCACGCCCGAGTCGGTCTCGCGGTAGCGGCGCTCGTGATTCGGGATCACGCCCTCGAAGGCGTGTTCTTTCACCGTGCTGCGGCCGCGGTCATTCAGATAGTGGAAGGCGATCTTCTCGCGGCCCGAGCCCTGCAGGATCAGGTTCTGGACGCGGTCGGGAAGCATTTCCCATGGGCTCTCGATGTCGAAGTCGTAGTGCTTCGCCAGCGACTGCAGCATCGAGTAGTAGAAGTGGTTGCGCCGGTCCCAGCCGCGGATCGCGCCGCTCGCCAGTGACAGATTCGGGTGGGCGACGATGCGCTTCGGGTCGAAGAACTCGATCGTGCCCAGGCCGTCGCAGCGCGGGCAGGCGCCGGCCGGGTTGTTGAACGAGAACAGGCGCGGCTCGAGCTCGGGCAGCGCGTAGTCGCACTTCGGGCACGAGAACTTGGACGAGAACAGGTGTTCCTTGCGCTCGTCGGTCTCGACCACCAGGGCCTTGCCGTCGGCATGCCGCAGCGCCGTTTCCAGCGATTCCGCCAGCCGCTGGCGCGCGTCCGCGCGCATCCGCAGCCGGTCGATCACCACGTCGACCGAATGCTTCACGTTCTTCCGGAGATGCGGCGCCGAATCGAGGTCATGGACCGTGCCGTCGATGCGCACGCGGGTAAAGCCCTGCGCGCGCAGCTCTTCCAGCAGGTTGGCCTGTTCGCCTTTGCGCCCGGTGATGACGGGAGCAAGCACCATGATGCGCGTGTCTTCCGCGAGCTGCGCGAGCTGGTCGATCATCTGCGCCACGGTCTGCGCTTCGAGCGCGAGGTTGTGCTCGGGGCAGTAGGGTGTGCCGGCCCGCGCATAGAGCAGGCGCAGGTAGTCATGGATCTCGGTCACCGTGCCGACGGTCGAGCGCGGGTTGTGGCTCGCGCTTTTCTGCTCGATGGCGATCGCCGGCGACAGCCCTTCGATCAGGTCGACTTCCGGCTTCGACATGAGCTCGAGGAACTGGCGCGCGTACGCCGACAGGCTCTCGACGTAACGGCGCTGGCCTTCGGCGTAGAGCGTGTCGAACGCGAACGAGCTCTTGCCCGAGCCGGAAAGACCGGTGATCACCACCAGCCGGTTCCTGGGCAGCTCGACGCTCAGGTTCTTGAGATTGTGGGTGCGCGCACCGCGTACCCTGATTGAATCCACGTTACTGAATCCATGTTGCTGTTTGCGAAGTGAAACCGGCTACTATAGCGCGTCTCGCATTTCCGCCGCCAGATTTTCAATGAATGAACGAATGACCAGCGTCGAGCTGCGCGCGGGCGTCAGCCTCGCTGGCGTCTTCGGCCTGCGCATGCTCGGGCTGTTCTTCATTCTTCCGGTGCTCGCGGTGCACGCCGCGAACATCCGCGGCGGCGACAACCTGACGCTGGTCGGCATCGCGCTGGGGGCGTACGGTCTGTCGCAGGGAATTCTGCAGATTCCGTTCGGCGCGGCTTCCGATCGCTGGGGGAGAAAGCCGGTGCTGTACGCCGGATTGCTCATCTTCGCCGCCGGCAGCTTTCTCGGCTGCGTCGCCGGCGATATCTGGACCATGATCGCGGCGCGCGTGCTGCAGGGAGCCGGGGCGATCTCGTCGGTGGCGATGGCGCTCGCCGCCGATCTCACGCGCGAGCAGCATCGCACCAAGATCATGGCCATGATCGGCTCGATGATCGGCTTCATGTTTGCGCTGTCGCTGGTCGCCGCGCCGGTGCTTTATCGCAGCATCGGCATGGATGGCCTGTTCGCGCTCACCGGCGTCCTGTGCCTCGCCGCGATCGCGCTGGTGAAGTTCCAGGTGCCCGAGCCGCCGGCCGAGCCGCGCGCCGCCGGGCCGGCGGGCTCGATGCGTGCCGCGCTGCTCGATGCCGAGCAGCTGCGCCTGAACGCCGGAATTTTCATCCTGCACGTGGTGCTGTACGCGATGTTCGTCGTCGTGCCGCCGCGTCTGGTCCGGGATGGCCTCGAGCTGCCGGAGCACTGGAAGCTCTACCTGCCGGTTGTCCTTGGCTCTTTCGTCCTCATGATCCCGGCCGTCCTTTACGCCGATCGGCGCAATCGCCCCAAGCCCGTGCTGGTCGCTTCGGTGGCTCTGCTGCTGGCGGCGGAAGCGGGATTCGCCGCGTTCGATCGCGGATTGTTCGCCATCGCCGCGCTGATGCTCGCGTTCTTCGTCGCCTTCAACGTGCTGGAGGCGCTTTTGCCTTCGCTCGTGTCACGTCTTGCCCCGGCGCAAGGCCGCGGCGTGGCCATCGGCGTCTACAACACCACGCAGACCCTCGGCGTGTTCTTTGGAGGGTTGCTCGGCGGCTGGGTTGCATCGCATCAGGGCGATACCGGGGTATTCGCGCTTTGTGCTGTATTGGTAGCAGTCTGGTTGGCGCTCGCCGTCGGCATGCGGTCGCCGGCTGCGCCGGTCAACGTACTTTCGAGTCTGACGTTTTCCATCGCATCCGGGGTGAGCCTGGATGGATTGCGCGAGGCCCTGGCGGGCGTGCACGGTGTGCGCGAAGCGGAAGTGGTGGCCGCCGAGCGCATTGCGCGGCTGAAGGTAGTGCCAGGACAATGGGACGAGATTAGAGTGCGTAAACTGATTACTGGGGAGGTTTGAAATGGCATCGGTGAACAAGGTCATCCTGGTCGGCAACCTCGGACGCGATCCCGAGACGCGCTACATGCCGGACGGTGCGGCGATCACCAACGCATCGTTGGCGACGTCGTTCCAGTGGAACGACAAGGCGAGCGGCGAGAAAAAGGAAGAAACCGAGTGGCACCGCGTGGTGTTCCGCGGCAAGCTCGCCGAGATCGCCGGCGAGTACCTGAAGAAAGGCTCGCAGGTCTACGTCGAGGGCCGGCTGCGCACGCGCAAATGGCAGGACAAGGAAGGCCAGGACAAGTACACCACCGAGATCGTCGCCGACCGCATGCAGATGCTCGGCTCGCGCTCGGGCTCCGGCGAGCCCAGGGCCGAGGCGCCGCCGATGGAGTCCAAGGCTGCAGAACCCAAAGCGGCGGCGGCGAAGAAGCCGGCGGGCAAGTTTGACGACCTGGAAGACGATATTCCTTTCTGAAATCAGAGATATAATGCCCGCATGCCGATTTACGAATATCGCTGCGGAGAGTGCGGCCAGGAGCACGAGGCGCTGCGGAAAATAAGCGAGCCCCCGCTCACCGTGTGCCCGGCATGCGGCAAGCCGGCGCTACAGAAACAGCTGAGTGCCGCCGGTTTCCACCTCAAGGGAAGCGGCTGGTACGCGACCGACTTCAAGACCGCGGCGAAGAAGCCGGCCGAAAAGAAGGCCGACGCCAAGACCGAGACTACCAAGGCCGAGACCAAGACCGAAACGAAGTCAGAAGCGAAATCGGAAACGAAATCTGACAGTAAACCCGCGTCCACGTCCGCGACGACGGACTGAGACCGGACTAGACTCCGACCGGCCCGGCGCGCGCCGGGCCTTTTCATTTCCATGAAGAAATACTTCATCACCGGGCTGCTGATCTGGATTCCGCTGGTCATCACCCTGTGGGTGCTGAAGACGGTGGTGGACGTTCTCGACCAGTCGTTGCTCCTGCTGCCGGTCGGCTGGCAAACCGAGAACTGGCTCGGCATCCACATTCCGGGGCTGGGCACGCTGCTCACGCTGCTCATCATCCTGGGCACCGGCGTGTTCGCCACCAACTTCTTCGGCGCGCAGTTGATCGAGCTATGGCACGAGATCCTGCACCGCATCCCGGTGGTGAACTCGATCTACTCGAGCGTGAAGCAGATCTCCGACACGCTGTTCTCGTCGAGCGGCCAGGCGTTCAGAAAGGCGCTGCTCGTGCAGTGGCCGGCGCCGGGCATGTGGACGATCGCGTTCCAGACCGGTACGCCGGGCGGCGGCGTGGCCGAGCACCTGCCACCCGACTGCCTCGCGGTGTATGTGCCGACCACGCCGAACCCGACCGGCGGCTATTTCATCATCGTGGCGCGCAAGGACGTGGTCGAGCTCGACATGAGCGTCGACCAGGCGCTCAAGTACATCATCTCCATGGGCGTGGTCCCGCCGCAAAAATGAGAAGCCATTACTGTGGAGCCCTGCGCGCAAGCCTGATCGGCGAGTCCGTGACGCTGTGCGGCTGGGCGCATCGCCGCCGCGACCACGGCGGGGTCATCTTCATCGACCTGCGCGACCGCGAAGGTCTCGCCCAGGTGGTGTTCAACCCGGAGCGCAAGGAAGCGTTCGCGCTCGCGGAGCGCGTGCGCGCCGAGTTCGTGCTCAAGGTGACCGGCAAGGTGCGCGCGCGTCCTGCGGGCACCGTCAATGCGGAGCTGCCGACCGGCGAAGTCGAGGTGGTGGTGCACGAGGTGGAAATCCTCAACGCCTCGGCGACGCCGCCGTTCCAGATCGACGACGATAACCTCGCGGAGAGCACGCGCCTCGAGCATCGCGTGCTCGACCTGCGGCGCGCGCCGATGCAGCGCAATCTGCGCCTGCGCCACCGCGCGGCCTCGGCGACGCGCCGGTTCCTCGATCAGCATGGCTTCATCGATATCGAGACGCCGGTGCTGTACAAGTCCACGCCCGAAGGCGCGCGCGAGTTCCTGGTGCCTTCGCGGCTGCACGACGGGCATTTCTACGCGCTTCCGCAGTCGCCCCAGCTCTTCAAGCAGATGCTGATGGTGGCGGGCTTCGACCGCTACTACCAGATCGTCAAGTGTTTCCGCGACGAGGATTTGCGCGCCGACCGGCAGCCGGAGTTCACGCAGATCGATATCGAGACCTCGTTCCTCGGCGAGCACGACATTCGCAAGCTGATGGAGGAACTGGTGCGCTTCGTGTTCCGCGAGGCTGCCGCCATCGAGCTGCCGGCGCCGTTCCCGGTGCTCAGCTACGACGACGCGATGCGCGACTACGGCAGCGACAAGCCGGACCTGCGCGTGCCGCTCAAGCTGGCCGAGCTCACCGACGCGGTCAAGGACGTGGAGTTCAAGGTGTTTTCGGGGCCGGCGAATTCGCCCGGCGGGCGTGTGTGCGCGCTGCGCGTACCCGGCGGCGGCACGCTCACTCGCGGAGAGCTCGACGGCTATGGCGAATTCGCCAAGACGCTCGGCGCCAAGGGGCTCGCCTGGATCAAGGTGAACCAGCGCGCGAAGGGGGCGGAGGGCCTGCAGTCGCCGATCGTGAAGAACCTGCACGCGCGCGCGCTGGCCACGATCCTCGAGCGAACGTCCGCCCAGGATGGAGACGTCATCTTGTTCGGCGCGGACGAGGAAAATGCGGTCGCCGCCTACATGGGCGCGCTGCGCCAGAAGGTGGGACATGAGCGCGGCCTCGCCGAGAAAGCCTGGCGCCCGCTGTGGGTGGTGGATTTCCCGATGTTCGAGCTTGATCCCGATTCGAAGCAATGGAAGGCGCGTCACCACCCCTTCACCAGCCCGAAGGACGGCCACGAGCAATACATCGAGAGCGCGCCCGGCAAGGCGTACGCCAAGGCCTACGACGTAGTGCTGAACGGTTGGGAGCTCGGCGGGGGCTCGGTGCGCATTCACCGCCCCGAAGTCCAGGCCAAGGTGTTCGAAGCCATGAAAATCAGCAAAGAGGAGCAGCGCGCCAAGTTCGGCTTCCTGCTCGACGCGCTGCAATACGGCGCGCCGCCGCACGGCGGCATCGCGTTCGGCTTCGACCGCATGGTCACCCTGATGGCCGGCGCCGAGGCGATCCGCGACGTGATCGCATTCCCGAAAACCCAGCGCGGGCAGGATCTGCTCACCGGGGCGCCGACGCCGGTCAGCGAGCAGCAGCTGCGCGAGCTGCACCTGCGCCTGAGGAACCCGCCGCAGTCGTGAGGTGGATTGCCGCGGTCGCACTAGCTTTTTCGGTCAGTGCGCTCGCCCTTTCCAATGAGATCTCTCTTGGACAGCTGCCGCACGAAGCCCGCCGGACCCTCGCGCTCATCAAGGCAGGCGGCCCATTTCCGTACCCCAAGGACGGCGCCGTATTCGGTAACCGCGAGGGCCAGCTGCCCAAGCGCAACCGCGGCTACTACCGCGAGTACACGGTGAAAACGCCCGGCGCGAAGGATCGCGGCGCGCGCCGCATCGTGGCCGGCGTACCCGGCGAGTACTACTACACCGACGATCACTATCAGACTTTTAGGCGCATCATCGAGTGATGGGAAAGCTCTTCGAACGATTGCAGGATCCCGTGCGCTCCGGGGTTTACCGCGTGATGCGGCCGGACGAAGTTCTGGACGCCGTCAAAGGCAGCGAGATGGTGGTGGCGAAGGTGCGCTTCGCGGCGAAAGAGGAGCTGCTGAAGAACATCGCGCAGGCGCTCGATTTCCCCGACTGGTTCGGCCGCAACTGGGACGCTCTGGAAGACTGCCTGAGCGATCTCTCCTGGCGCGAGGCGCCGGGCTATGTCCTGCTGTTCGAAAAGCCGAGGCGCGACGACGACTTCGGCGTGCTGATCGACGTGCTGCTTTCCAGCGCGGACTCGTGGGCGGCGCGCCGCAAGCCGTTCTTCGCGCTGTTCGTCGATCCGGCGCGTACGCTGCCGCTGCCCGATCTCTTCCGCCAGTCTTGAAGCTTCCGCTCTCCGTCCTCGTCGTGGTGCATACGGCGCAGATGGAAGTGCTGCTCCTCGAGCGTGCGCAGCGTCCCGGGTTCTGGCAGTCGGTCACCGGCTCGCTCGACCGGTCGGATGAGCCTTTCGAGGATGCCGCGGCACGCGAATTGCGCGAGGAGACCGGCATCCAGGCCAAGGACGGACGGCTGCGCCGGTGGAATGTCGCCTACACCTTCGAGATCTATGCGCAATGGCGCCACCGCTTCGCACCCGGCGTGACCCACAACACCGAGCACCTGTACAGCCTCGAGCTCGCGCGGCCGGCGCCGGTGACACTCGCGCCGCAGGAGCACACCGCTTTCACCTGGCTGCCCTGGCGCGAAGCGGCGCGCAAGTGCTTCTCGTGGTCGAACCGCGACGCGATCCTGATGGTGGGCGCCGCGCTGCTCGCCGCGGGCTGCGCGACCGGCGGCGGTGGCAAGCCGCTCGCCCCGCACCTGGAGTCCGGCACGCCGGAAGTGCGCGAGTGCGCGCGGTGGTATCAGGCGCTCGATGCGGAGATCGATGCCGCGGGGGTCCGCGACGGTCAGGCAGCGCGCGTCGCGGGATTTCCGCACCTGCGGGTCGACCGCACGCTGGCGGGCCTGGCCGACCGGGCCGCGCAAACCGGGTCGACGCTGCGTGCTTATGCCGAGCAGCTCGTCGAGCTCGATCTCGAAGCGCGCGTGCATGAGATCCAGAATCTGCCGACCTTGCCGAGCGAGGCCGCGCGCGTGCAATCGCTGCGTCGCGTGCGGGACTGCGCGCGCATCCTGCGGCAGGCGGATCTGGCCAGCCCCGCCGCGCGTGCCGCGATACTTGCAGCGGCCAAGGTGCCCGACGATGGGCCGCGCGCGCAGACCGCCGCCGAAGAGGCCTGGAAACGGCGCACGCAGGCGGTGTTCGAGGCGGAGCGAGATCGGTCAGTGCATCGCGTGCGCTATGCGCCACCGGCAGGGCAGCGGCTGCCGCGTGCCGTGGTCGGCGGCCTGCTCGGCCGCGCGACCTTCGACCCGCTCGGGCACCTGGCGCTGTCCGCGCGCGAAATCGACCGGCTCGCGATCACCTACGCGCCGACGATCGAGATCGAGACCCGCGCCGACTACGACCGCTTCGGCTGGCTGCGCTGGCGCCGCGGGGCGTCGCTTCCCCAAGTCGACGCGGCGGAGCCGACGGTGTACGTGCAAGCGGCCTACACCCGATACGGCGAGCACCTTCTGCTCCAACTGGTCTACACGCTCTGGTTTCCGGAACGGCCGTCGCGCGATACTTTGGACCCCGGAGCAGGACCGCTGGACGGCGTGGTGTGGCGCGTCACCCTGGCGCCGGATGGCGAGCCGCTCGTTTACGATTCGATTCATGCCTGCGGCTGCTTCCACGCCTTTTTTCCAACGCCACGTGCGAGGACCCGGGCGGAGGCTTTCGTGCCGCAGCGCCTGCCGCGTGTCGGTGAGGACGAACGCCCGGTGGTGACGCTCGCGAGCGCGGCGCACGACGTCGAGGGCGTGCGCCTGGAGCGCGGCGCCGACAGCCTGGTGCGCTACACGCTGCGGTCCTACGACGAGCTTCGTTCCATGCCACGCCTGACGGGCGGTCATGCGAGCGCATTCGACCCCGACGGCCGCATTGCCGGCAGTGGGGCGCGCCAGTGGGGTCGGCAACGCATCGGTAACTACCATTTCGACGAGGGTGACTTGCTGGAACGGCGCTTCGAGCTCGAGCTATGAGCGGAAAGCTGCGCGTCGTCACCCTGAACATCCACAAGGGGCTGTCGCAGTTCAACCGCCGCCTGGTGATCCACGAGCTGCGCGACGGCCTGCGCGCGCTCGCGCCGGACCTGGTGTTCCTGCAGGAAGTGCAGGGGCTGAATCAGCGCTTCGCCATGCGCTTTGCCGGCCACCCGGCCGATCCGCAGCACGCGTTCATCGCCGGCAACGACTGGCAGCACGTGTACGGCTGCAATGCGGTCTACGACCACGGTCACCACGGCAACGCCATTCTTTCGCGCTTCGGCTTCGTTTCGTTCAGCAACGAGGACGTGTCCGACCACCGCTACGAGCGCCGCGGCCTGCTGCACAGCGTGGTCGCGGTGCCCGGCTGGCGGCGCAACCTGCATTGCGTGTGCGTGCATCTCTCGCTGCACGAGCGTGGGCGCAGCCGGCAGCTCGAAGCGATCTCGGGCAAGCTCGAAGAGCTCGCGTCGCGCGATCTGCCGATCATCATCGCCGGCGATTTCAACGACTGGCGCCACCGCGCCACCGCGATCCTCGAGCGGCGCCTGGGCATGACCGAGGTCTCGGTCGCGCAGCACGGCCGCGTGCTCGCGACCTTCCCGAGCCTGCTGCCGGTTCTCAGGCTCGATCGCATCTACGTGCGCGGATTCAAGATCGTCAAGGCGCAGGTGCACCGCGGCAAGCCCTGGTCGCTGCTTTCGGACCACCTCGCGCTGAGCGCGGAGCTCGAGCGCGCCTAGGCCGGTCTAGGCAACCAGCCGCAGCCGGCCCTGCTCGAGCACCGGCACCACCGGAAACGCATCGCGCCGGCAGGCGAACTCCACCTCGTGCGCCAGGCCGCGCGCCACCATCATGCGGCCGACGCGGCAGTCGAGCAGCGCTTGCGGCGCCTTCGCCTGACGGTAGAGCATGAGCGCGGCTTGCGCCGCGTCCGAAAGGTCTGTCACGTGCGGCAGAAGGCATTCGACGAAATAGCCCGCGCCGTAGAAGTCCTCGAAGTTGAAGTTGTTGCCCGACCCCGAGCAGACGATGAGGATGGTCTCGCGCGGATGCGCGGCCACGATGTGCTCGACCAGGCGGCGGGCGTTGAGCAACGCGCCGCAGTACACGCGCGCCGCGCCGCTCGCGAGCGTCATGGCCACAGTGCCGTTGGTGGTCGAGTAGATCACGCTCCTGCCCTCCAC
>Ga0307497_10000091_pt1 | contig 18028 bp, 26 predicted proteins | sample 10_S_MG_FD_201366 | JGI IMG/M metagenome (GOLD analysis project Ga0307497, IMG submission 201366) | Soil microbial communities from Populus trichocarpa stands in riparian zone in the Pacific Northwest, United States - 10_S | ecosystem: Environmental > Terrestrial > Soil > Riparian zone > Trees...
AACGCCAGCGCGGCGGCGGCGACTACGATCAATGCTTTCATTTCACTTTCTCCTTTGGGTTAAAAGAAAATCAATCGGCGCCCGAAGGCGCTGAGGCGTGAATCACCTCGGGCTTGTCGATGGGGGGCCGGCGGATTTCCTGCTCGAGGCTCGGCCGCTCGCGCTTGGCGAAGGGCGGCAGGCGCACCGGCTGGCCGTTCGCCGCGGAACGGTAGAGGGCGCGGATGATGCGCACGTCGGCCAGGCCCTCGTCGGCGCCGGGCTCGGGCGCGCGGTTCTGCAGGATGCAGTCGGAAAAGTAGAGCAGCTCGGGCGCGAACTGGTCGCGCTTGGCGAAGCGCCGCTCGCGCATCTCGCCGTCGAGCGTCAGGCGGTGGCGCAGCGGGCGCGCATAGTCGTACGCCGGCTCGACCGCGAGGTCGCCCTTGGTGCCGGCGAGCCGGTACTCGGACACCTTGGCGGCGCCGAAGCTCGCGGTGAAGGACGCGAAGCGCTCGTTGGAGAAGCGCAGCGTCGCGCTGACCGACTCCTCGACTTCGTCGAGCGTGCCGGCGCAGCTCGCACGCACCTCGAGCGGCTCGTCGCCGAACAGCGCGCGCGCGGCGTTGATGCAATAGATGCCGATGTCGTAGAGCACCCCGCCGCCGGTGTCCTTGCGCACGCGGATGTTGCCGGGCACGACCGGGGTGCAGAAGGTGGAGTTGAACAGGCGCGGCTCGCCGATGCGGCCGGAGCGCGCCACTTCGCCCGCCTCGAGGTTGGCGCGCTCGAAGTGCAGGCGGTAGGCCACCATCAGCTTGACGCCGGCCTCGCGCGCGGCGCGCATCATGCGCTCGCACTCGTCCTCGGTCACCGCCATCGGCTTCTCGACCAGCACATGCTTGCCGGCGCGCGCGGCGCGCACCGCGTACTCGCAGTGCAGGCTGTTCGGCAGCGCGATGTAGACCGCGTCGATGTCCGACTTGAGGCACTCGTCGTACTGCTCGTACGAATAGGTGTGCTCGACGTCGTACTTCTTGCCGAGCTTCTCGCGCTTCACCGGATCGCCCGAGACCAGCGCGACGAGCCTGGAATTGCGCCGCGCATTGCCGAAGGCAGGCAGCACCGCCACCTGGGCGATGTGGCCGAGGCCGACCACGGCGTAGCGGATGAGACGTTTTGGCATGGTTACGCCGCGCGGCGCTTGCGCGCCGCACGCTTGGCTCTCTTCGCGGGTTTCTTCTCGACGCTCTTCTTCAGCAGCGCCATCAGGTCGATCACGTCCGCGCTCTTGGCCGGTTTCTCTGCGTCCTTCTCCGGCTCGGTCAGCTCCTCGGTTTCGCCGGCCTTGACCTTCGCCTTGATGCGCTTGAGCAGATCGTCGCGGTAGGTGTCCTTGTACTTGTCGGGGTGCCACTTGTCGGCCATGTCGTCGACCAGGCGCATCGCCATGTCGAGCTCCTTGGCGGTGACCTTGGCTTTCGGGATCTCGAGCTCGGCCGGATCCTTGAGCTCGTCGGCGTAGCGCAGCGTGTTCAGCACCAGCAGCTCGTCCTGCGCCACCAGGGCGGCGAGGTACTGCTTGGTGCGGATCACCACGCTGGCGATACCGGCCTTGCCGGCCTTCTCCAGGGTGTCGCGCAGCAACGCATAGGGCTTCTCTCCGCGCTTCTCCGGCTTCAGGTAGTAGGGCGTATCGAAGTACTGCGGCTGGATGTCGGCGAGATCGACGAAGGCCAGGATGTCCACGGTCTTCGCCGCCTCGGGATTGGCGCGCCGGAAGTCCTCGTTCGACAGCACCACGTACTTGTCGTCCTTGTACTCGTAGCCCTTGACCACGTCGCCCCAGGCGACTTCCTTGCCGGTCGACTTGTTGACGCGCTTGTAGCCGACCGGCGCGAGGTCGCGCTTGTCGAGCATGGTCATGTCGAGCTCCGCGGACTTCTTTTTCGCCGAGTGCAGCTCGACCGGGACGTTGACCAGCCCGAAGCTGATCGCCCCTTTCCACAGACCGCGCGCCATGGGCCGTTTACGGGTGGTTTCCCAGCCCGGCGAGAAGGTTCGCCAGGTCATCGGCGTGCTCCTCCTCCTTGGCCAGGATCTCTTCCAGCATGCGCCGCGAGGTCGAATCGGCCTCGGCGAGATAGGTGATCATCTCGCGGTAGCTGTCGATGGCGATGCGCTCGGCGATCAGGTCTTCCTTGATCATTTCCTCCAGCGTGTCGCCTTCCACGTATTCGGCGTGGCTGCGCGTGGCGAGGCCCTCGGGCGAGAAGTCGGGCGCGCCGCCGAGCTGCGTGATGCGCGCGGCGATCTGGTCGGCGTGCTGCTGCTCGTCGTTGGCATGCTCGAGAAACTCCGACGCCACGCCCTCGGCGTGAATGCCCTGCGCCATGAAATAGTGGCGCTTGTAACGGAGCACGCAGATGATCTCCGTTGCAAGCGCCTCGTTCAGCAGCCGCAACACCACGCTGCGGTCGGCGTTGTAGCCGGGAGTCACCGCGCCCTGCGCGATGTGCTCCCGGGCCCGCTTACGCAGCGTCTGGATGTCGGAAAGGAAAGCCCCGGCCATCTAGCGATGCCTTCTACGGCTTCTGCTTCGGTTGGTCGGCCGGCTTGCGCTCGGGGGCCGTGCTGCCGGTGGCCGCGCGCTGCTGCTCATGCTTCGCGTCCGCGCGCTTCTCCGCCGTGCCCTTGGCGCGGTCACGCTCGACCTTCGCCTGCTTCATGCACGCGTCCTTGGCTTCGCCCTTCTGGTCGTCGCACTTTTCCTTCGCGACGTCGTAGGCGGCTTCGGCCTTGGCTTCCGAGACCTTCTTCTGCGCTTTGGCCTGGTCCTTGTCGTCCTTGGCGTCGAGCTCGGCCTTGGCGACCTTCTCCTTGCCCTTGGCCTCGGCCATGCAGATGTCCTTGGCGTTGGCCTTGAGCGTGTCGCACTTCTGCTTGTCGGCCTTCGCCTGCGCCTCGATGCGCTCGTGCTCGGCCTTGTTGACCTTGCGTTCGTTCACTTGCTGCGCCTGCGCGGAAGCCGCGAACGCGACCCCTACGGCCAGCGCGATGCTGGTAATGGACAGTTTCATAGGGACTCCTTGGTTAAGGCCTTCTCAGCAGGCCCGCGACCAGCGAGACCAGGAAAAGGACAACGAACACTACGAACAGGATCTTGGCGATCTCGGCGGCGCCGGCAGCGATGCCGGTGAAGCCGAAAACCGCCGCGATGATGGCGATGATGAAAAACGCGAGCGCCCAGCTCAACATGACAGACTCCTAGAAGTTGTAGGTTGCAGCAGGAGAGGCTGAGCAAACTCCGTGCCGAGTGCGTCCGGGCTTTTGCAAGGCGGGCGCATGTAACGTTCGGCGCGCCGCTGTAAGAAGTACGTGTCGCGGAGGTTCGTCGCGCGTAGTGATCTTGCTACGGGCTAGGCACGGGCACGGCTAATGCTGGAGGGGATTCATGCAGAGGCAAGTCGCATGAAGCCCGACGAAAATATTCCACTCATGACGTGGCGCGCGCGGCCGGACATGTCGTGCGAACAAGTCAGTCGCGCGTGGCTGGACTACACCGGTTACACGCCAGAGCAGGCGCTGGGCGAGGGCTTTACACGCGCGCTGCACCCCGAGGACCTGTCGCGTTGGCTCGATGCCGGCCTGCGCGCATTCGACCAGCGTAAGCCCTTCGAGATCGAATACCGGTTGCGCCGGCGCGACGGGGAGTACCGCTGGATGCTCGAGCGCGCCGCTCCCTTATATGCCGACGGCGGCCTGTTCGTCGGCTACGCCGGCGCCTGTGTCGACATCGACGCGCACAAGTGCATGGAAAACGGCCTGGCTCGCGCCCTCGAGCGCGAGCGCCGCGCGCGCATCGCGACCGAGGAGTCGAGCCGGCTGCGCCACGACCTGATGGTGTCGGTGCTGGAGGAGCTGCGCACCCCGGCCGAGGCGATCGCGGCCTGGGCCGGCGGCCGGCAGGAGAAGACCGTCGAGCGGCACGCGCGCACCCAGTGCCGCATCATCGCGAGCCTGCTCGAGCTCGCATCGCCGGGCGACAAGGCGCCGCACGAGCCGCTTCTTTCGGGCGTGCGCGTGCTGGTGGCGGGCGTCGACGGGCAGGGCGCGGAGCTGCAAAGCATGCTTTCGACCGCCGGCGCCGAGGTGCGGCTCGCTCCCAGCGTCGAGGCGGCGCTGCAGACCCTCGGCTCATGGCAGCCCGACGTGCTCGTGTCCGACCTGGAATGGGGCGGGCGCTCGCTGATCCGCGAGCTGCGCTCGCTGCCTGCGGAGCGCGGCGGCTGCCTGCGCGCGGCCGCGCTCACCGAGGGCGGCAGCCGGGTCGCCGGGTATGACGCCCAGCTCGTGAAACCGGTCGAGCCGGTGGCGCTACTCGCGACCGTGGCCCGGCTCGCCCACTAGGAACGCAATTTGCATGGAACGGGGAGTCGTTTTGTTCTAACCACGGAGACCATGCAAATGAACTGGGATCGCATTCAGGGCAACTGGAAACAGATGACGGGCAAGCTGAAGGAGAAGTGGGGCAAGCTCACCGACGACGAGTTCGACCAGATGGGCGGCCACCGCGACCAGCTGGTGGGCAAGATCCAGGAGCGCTACGGCATCCAGAAGGATGAAGCCGAGCGCCAGGTCAAAGACTGGGAATCCCGCATCTAAGGCCATGAACCCCTCCCGACGCAGGGCGCTGGCCCTGATTGGCATGCTGGCGCTGGCGGCCTGCGCCGGCAAGGAGCCCGAAACCGGGCGCACCACTGGCGAGTTCACCAGCGACGCCGCGCTCACCGCGAAGGTGAAGAGCGCGATCGCCACCGAGGCCGGCGCGCGCACCGCGGCCGCCATCAACATCGAAACCTACCGCGGCGTGGTGCAGCTCACCGGCTTCGCCGATTCGTCCGAGCAGGCCGCCCGGGCCGAGGCGGCGGCGAAGAAGGTGGACGGCGTGCGCTCGGTGAAGAACGACGTCCGCATCAAGTCCTAAGGAGACCCTCATGAGAAGCGCCGCGGCCAAGCAGGCCACGCATCTGCATTTTCAGCTCCCGCCGCTGCCGTACGCGGAGGACGCGCTCGCGCCGGTGATCTCGGCCGAGACCCTCAAGCTGCACCACGGCAAGCACCACAAGAAGTACATCGACACCATGAACCAGCTGCTCGAGAAAGAGCCGGTTCAGGCTTCCACCTTGGAAGAGGTGGTGCGCCAGGCCAAGGGCAAGCTGTTCAACAACGCCGCGCAGGCCTGGAACCACGATTTCTACTGGCATTCGCTGTCGCCGAAGCGCCAGCGGCCCGCCGGCGCGCTGCTGCATCGAGTGGAGAAGGACTTCGGCAGCTACGACAAATTCGCCGACGCTTTTTCCAAGGCCGCCATCGGCCAGTTCGGCAGCGGCTGGGCCTGGCTGGTCCGGAAGGGTGAAGGGCAGGACGGCAAGCTCGAGGTCATGGCCACGGGCAACGCCGACACGCCGATGGCGCACGGCATTCAGTGCCTGCTGACCGTCGACGTGTGGGAGCACGCCTACTACGTGGACTACCGCAACGAGCGCGAGCGCTACGTCTCGGCGATCCTCGATCGCCTCAATTGGGAGTTTGCCGAGAAGAACCTGGCCTAGGCAGGACCACGACCGAGACCACGTCCAGGCGATAGCGCAGCATCCGGGCCACGATCGCGATGTGCTGGATGCGGTCGCGGGTGAGACCGGCGGGCAGGTCGACCAGCGCCATGTTGGCCTGCTCCTCGATCTGCAGCAGTTTCGCGGCGAAGTCGTCGCGTTCTTCGGTCAGTTGGTCCCCCAGACTGCGCGCAGCATACCGACAGCCTCCGGCGGCGGCTGTCGGGCAAATCCTCACTTTTACTTTTTCTTACCGCCCTTGCGGCCGCCCTTCCGGCTGGCGGACTTGCCGGCATTGGAAATGCGCGCGGCGCGCGACTTCGACATGCCCTTGCGCTTCAGCACGCGGTACTTACGCTTGTTCTTGACTGATTTGCCGGCCATAACCGCCTCCAGTAAGGGAAAACCTTAGTCGAGCAGGATTCGTTCCGCGGCACCGAAATTGCACGGCGATGCGCGCATGGCTTTATCGCTCAAGCCGGATCATCTGCGGCATTACAAGGATCTCGCGCTGCTGCTGTTCAAGTACGGGCGGCGGGATCTGGTGAAGCGCGCCGGCCTCACCGAGCTGCTGCCCCAGGAGGCTGATCGCGACGAGCGCGCCGCGGCGGCCGCCGAGCAGCTCGCCGCCGACGTCGAGCGCCTCGGACCGACCTACATCAAGCTCGGCCAGCTGCTGTCCACGCGTCCCGACGTGGTTCCGCCGGCCTATGCGCAGGCGCTGGCGCGCCTGCAGGACCGTTGCGAGCCGCTGCCGTTCGAGCAGGTCGAGAACGTGCTCGCGGAAGAGCTCGGGCTGGTCGCTTCGCGCGCGCTGCGCGTCGATCGCGAGCCGCTCGCCACCGCGTCGATGTCGCAGGTGCATCGGGCCTCGCTCGAGGACGGGCGCGAGATCGTGCTCAAGGTGCAGCGCCCGGGGCTGCGCGAGCAGGTGCTGTCCGACCTCGAGGCGCTGGCGGATATCGCGCGCTTCCTCGACGGGCACACCGACTTCTGCAGCCGCTACGGCGTCGACCTGATGTTCGAGGAGTTTCGCAAGTCGCTGCTGCGCGAGCTCGACTTCCGCCAGGAGGCGATGCACCTGTTCACGCTGTCGGCGAACCTGCGCGAGATCGAGGAAATCATCCTGCCGCAGCCGATCATCGGCTACACCACTTCGCGCGTGCTGGCGATGGAGTTCATCCCCGGCACCAAGGTGACCGAGCTCACGCGCCTCGAGCGGCGCGAGCTCGACGGCGAGCGCCTGGTCGACGCGCTGTTCCGCGCTTATCTCAAGCAGATCCTGCGCGACGGCATCTTCCACGCCGACCCGCACCCGGGCAACGTGTTCCTGGTGGACAAGCGCATCGCCCTCATCGACCTCGGCATGGTCGCGCGCCTGGCGCCCGCGGTGCAGGAACGGCTGCTGCAGATGCTGCTCGCGGTAAGCGACAACCAGCCTGACGAGGCGGCCAAGGCGCTGGTCGCGCTGGGTGAATGCCGCGAGGGCGCCGACGTGCCGGGCTTCCACCGCGGCGTGGCGGAGTTGCTCTCACAGCATCACGAGATGTCGTTCCAGCCGCCGCAAGTCGGGCGCGCGGTGCTGATGCTGCTCAAGACCGCGGGCGACAACGGCATCCGCCTGCCGGTCGAGCTCGCCATGATCGGCAAGACCTTGCTCAGCCTCGACCAGATCGCGCACGTGCTCGCGCCGCATTTCGACCCGAACGCCGCGATCCGTCGCCACGCCGCCGACATCACCCAGCGCCAGATCACGCGCGAGGCCTCGCTCAGCGCGCTGTTCAGCACCGCGGTCGAGCTCAAGAATTTCGTGCAGCACCTGCCGGGGCGCGTGAACCGCATCCTCGACCGCGTGGCCGACAACGAGCTCCAGGTGCGGGTGGACGCGATCGACGAGACCCGGCTGATGGAGGGGATGCAAAAGGTGGCCAACCGCATCGCGCTCGGCCTGGTGCTCGCCGCGCTGATCGTGGGCGCGGCGCTGATGATGGACGTGCCGACGAGCTTCCAGCTCTTCGGCTATCCCGGCGTGGCCATCATGCTGTTCCTCGCCGCCGCGGCGGGCGGCATGGCGCTCGCCATCACCATCCTCGCGAACGACATCCGGGCAAAGCGCAAAGCGCGCGGCTGACGGGCTGCAGTCGTCCCCGCGAAGGCCGGGACCCGTTTAGACAAATAGGCGGTGCAAGCGCGTTTCTGAGCGAGTGAAGCAGCCGGTGGTCTATATCCTCGCCAGCAAAGCGTACGGCACGCTATACATAGGCGTAACCAGCAACCTCGCCGCTCGCATTGAAGGTCATCGGAACGGCTGCGTGGACGGATTTACCAAGCAATACGGTGTGCATACGCTCGTGTACTTCGAGGTGCACGCTGGCATGTACGAGGCGATACAAAGGGAGAAGAGACTGAAGAAGTGGAACCGCGCGGAAGATCAGGCTGATCGAGGAGATGAATCCCGAATGGAAGGACCCCTCTGATCAGGCTTTCTAGTTTGCTGGGTCCCCGCCTTCGCGGGGACGGTTTAGCGCTCAGCCGCTAAGGCACTTGCTCATGAAGGCCTTGCGCTCGTCGCCCTTCAAGGCCTTCTTGCTCGCCTGCGCGTTGCAGCTCTTCATCTTGTCCTGCTGCGCGGTCATTTTCTGATCGTCCTTCTTGCCGTCGGCGCTCAGGCAGTCGCTCATGAACGCCTTGCGCTCCTCGCCCTTCATGCCTTTCTTGCTCGCCTGCGCGTTGCAGCTCTTCATCTTGTCCTGCTGGGCGGCCTGCTTCGCGCTCGGGGCCTTGCTGTCGGCCTTCAGGCAGTCGCTCATGAACGCCTGGCGCTCGTCGCCCTTCATGCCTTTCTTGCTCGCCTGGGCGTTACAGCTCTTCATCTTCTCCTGCTGCGCGGTGGGCTTGTCCTTGTCCTGAGCCAGAGCGGGTATCGAAAGCAGGGTGGTGGCAAGCAGGGTCAGCAGAATGCGCGTCATTTGTCTTCTCCTAAGGGGGTGTCAAGCGGCTAGCTGCGATTGCAACTCATGGCGCAAGGCGGCGATGCGCTCGGCCAGCATGTCGCGCACGCGGCGGAATTCCGCGATGCCGCCTTCGGCGGGGTCGGGAATGTCCCAGTTCTCCATCCATTTGGTCTTGACGTAGTCGCTCAGATCGGGGGCGTCCATCTTGTAGACCACGTCGAATTTGAGGTGGTGGAACGCCGACACGTGCTGCGCTTCGTGCTTCGACAGGTCATATCCCACCTCGCGCATCGCCGCGACCGCGACCGGATTGACCTTCTCGCCCGGGTGAATGCCCGCGCTGTGCACCTCGACCTCGGACATCGACATCCTCATCAACGCCTCGGCCATCTGGCTGCGGCTGGTGTTCTTCACGCAGACGAACAGCACTCGCATTACCTGCCCTCCAGCGCGCGCTCGCGCCGCGGCAGCACGAGCCAAAGCAGGCCGAACAGCGCTGCCAGCAGCACCGAGAGGGCGAGGGCAAGCGCCTCGCTGTGCGCGACGATGATGGCCACCAGATAGACCTCGAAGCACAGGCCGAGAACCAGCGGGAACATGCTGGCGAGCAGCAGCTTGCTTGCCACCCAGACAAACCGTTCGCTCACCTCCTTGGGCTCGCTTTGGCGATGCAGCGCCGCGGGCGTCATCACCAGAGCCACGGCGATCGCGACCAGGACGATGGCCGCGAGGTGCAGCATCTGCTGCGAGGAAGAGAGCTTTTCGCCAAAGCCGTCGTTGAACACCGCGATCAGCTGAAAGCCGAACAGGGCCTGGATCCCGGGCAGCACCATGCGGCACTCTTCCAGGATGTGGGTCGCGGCGCTGTCGAGCGAGACGCGCTCGCGTCTGCCGCCGATGCCGTGTTTCTCCGCCATGTCCACGCAGTGGCCGGAGGCAACTAACGTGCCCCGGCTACCGGGCGGCGAGCCGGATTTTGCGCCCCATCAGGCGGGCACCCAGCGCCTTGAGGTTCACGCGCGCGCGTTTTACCTTGGGGAACATCTCTTCTTCCTCTTCCTTGACATGGTGGTTCACGTACTCGCCAAGCACGGTGAAGGTGGCGGCGAACTTGGGATCGCTCGGCTTCATGCGCTCGAGCTGCCGGATGAGCGACTTGGCCGAGTCGTGCTCGACTTCCGCCTCGTTCATCAGGTCCTCGTCCTTGATCGCCTTGCGCACCGCGGGATAAAAGATCTCTTCCTCGATTTTGGTGTGGGCCTTGAGCGCCTGGCATACGTTCTTGACCAGGCCAGGCTGGTCCTCCGGGTCCATCTTCTCGAAGGCGCGGAACGCCTTCTTCACGTATTCATGGTCTTCCATCAGCAGCGCGATCGCGCCGTCGGGTTTTTTCTTGGCCATCGTCAGCTCCGTTCCTTGTCGGCGAACTGCTTGCGCACGCGCTCCATGACTTCGGTCTCCGCATGCAGCCAGTCTTCGGCCTCGGCGCCCGGGGTGAAGCCGCGTTTCTGCGCGCGGAAGTAGGCCGCCTCGGCGATCATCTCGTAGAGCTCGGCGGCGCTCGGCATGGAGGGCCGGGGCGCTTGCGGCTCGTTCGCCGCTGCCGGCGTGTCCTTGTCCATCGGTGCCGCCTTTATCGCCAGTGTCTGTCGCATGCTCGTTCCGGTCTGCGTTCTTGCATTCATCATGCCTGCGGTGGGCCGCAGCGCGAAAGCGCACGGCCTGTCGAGCTTTGCTGATTTGGCTGTCGAACGGAATGGCCGCTCTGTCATTGCGCGGCTACGCCCTCAGCTGCTGTGCGAAGCCTGCCGGCGCTCTTTGGCGGGGGGCTCGACCGGCTCGCCGGTCTGGCGGGCGATGTGCTGCAGGTCACCGTCGATCAGGATCAGGTAGTCGGCGATGCGGCGGACGCGGGCGTTGCCTTCGTCGTCGTCCGGGAAATGCAGCAGGTTGAGGAAGCCGTTGGCCCTGAGCGCCTTGACCGCGTGGTCGAGGCCCTCGACCGCGACCTCGGACAGCATGCGGCCCCACGAGCCGAGCACGCACAGGACCGGCACCTTGCGGTACTTGGCGTGCGAGCGGATGTCCGCCAGCAGGGTGAACATCTGCGATTCGTCGAAATGCACGCCGACCATCACCAGGCCGAAGACGTCGCGGTCGAGCAGCTCGCGCGCGTCGTCGCCGTTGTCGACGAACACCAGGTCGTGACCCTCGAGCACGTGCACCAGGCGCTCGCGATTGTCGTGCACGACCGCGACCAGGATCTTGGTGCGCGGAGCGGGGCCCATGGGCAATTACACGGTGGCGAGCGGGGCGCGCGGGTCGAAGTCGCGCCACGAGCCGTCGGACCAGCGGCCCTCGGCGCGGCGCACATCGCGCGCGCCGTGCTGCTTGAGGATCTCGATCGCGCGCCGCTCGGTGCCGGCGCGGTCCACGTTGATCGCGATCATGCGCCCGCCGCGCGGCTCGAGCGGATGCTCGACGCTGGCCGCGTCGTAGCGGCCGGACCGGACTTTCGCCATGGTGCCGGCGAACGAGCCGAGGTAGGCGCCCAGACCGGCGCCGAGCGGGATCACCACCATGCCGAGCTCGTTCGAGGCCACCCAGCCCAGCGCCGCGCCGACCACGGCGCCGATCGCAGCGCCGGCGCCCGCGCCGACGCCCGCGCCGCGCGAGCCTTCGCTCGAGGAGGGCGCGTCGCCGCCGATCGGGGTCATCGCATGCTGTCCCGGAGGCGAGACGTAGAAGGCGTCCACCTCGCTGCGCTGGAAGCCCTCCTGCTTGAAATTATCCAGCGCCGCATCGGCATCCACCGAGCGGTCGAACATTCCGCAGATGATGTGGGACATTGTTATGCGCTCCGGTTATCCGCGCGGCGGACGTCGACGCTAGGCATCCGCATCAGCGCGCGGTACTTGGTAATGGTTCGTCGGGCAACGCGCAGCCCCTGCTGCGCCAGCAGGCGCGCGAGCTCCGCGTCGGACAGCGGCGAGCGCGGGTCCTCGGAGGCGATCAGCTCCTTCATCACCGCGCGCACCGCGGTGGCGGAAGCGGCGCCCCCGTTGTCGGTCGCGAGGCGGCGCGAGAAGAAGTGCTTGAACTCGAACAGGCCGCGCGGCGTCGCCATGTACTTGTTGTTGGTGACGCGGCAGACGGTGGACTCGTGCAGGCCGAGCTCGCCGGCGATCAGCTTGAGGGTGAGGGGCTTCATCGCCACCTCGCCGTACTCGAAGAAGCCGCGCTGGCGCGCGACGATCGCGTCGGCCACGCGCTGGATGGTGGCGAAGCGCTGCTCGATCGAGCGCAGCAGCCAGCGCGCCTCCTGCAGGTGGCGGGCGATCGACTGGTTGGCGCCGTTGCGGCTGCCGCAGGCGTCGGCGTAGGCGCGGTTCAGGCGCAGCCGCGGCAGCGAAGCCGGGTTGATGAGCGCCACCCAGCGCTCGCGCTGCTTGCGCACGAGGACGTCGGGGATCACGTAGCGCGCTTCCGAAGCGCCGAAGCGGTGGCCGGGCCGCGGATCGAGCGTGCGGATCAGCGAGCGCGCCGCGTGCAGCATGGCCTCGTTGCAGCCCACCGCGTGCTGCAGCCGCGCCCATTCGCGGTTGCCGAGCAGGGTGAGGTGGCCGTTGGTGATCGCGATCGCGACCTCGCGCGCGCGGGTCTCGGGCGGCAGGGCCTCCAGCTGGAGGCGCAGGCATTCCTCGAGCGTGCGCGCGCCGATGCCCGCAGGATCGAGGCTCTGCACCAGCTTGAGCGCGGCGGCGAATTCCTCGGGCAGCACGTCGTGCTCCTTGGGAAGCAGCGCCGCGAGCTCGTCGAAGCTCGCCTTGAAGTAGCCGTCGTCGTCCAGGCTGTCGATCACCATCTCGGCGAGCGCGCGGTCGCGGTCGCCGATGCGGGACATGCGCAGCTGCTCGCGCAGGTGCTCCTGCAGGCTGGGCTGCGTGTCGGTGGAAGCGCCGCCCCAGTCGTCCTCCTGCGGCTCGCGGTCGTTGGACGCGATGCCCGAGGCCTCCTGCGGGATGATGAGCTCCTCGGCGCGCGCCGGAATTTCGGCGGGCGCTTCGGGGACGGGAGCTTCGGGGTTTTCCTCGAGGAACGGGTTGGCGGTGAGCGCCTGCTCCATTTCCTGGGCAAACTCCAGCGCGGACATCTGGAGCAGCCGTAGCGCTTGCTGAACCTGCGGCGTGAGAGTCAGGTGCTGCCGCAGTCGTAATGCGATTGCCGGGCCCATTGATTTCCTTTCCCGGCCCTATCTGCAAAGGCTATGCCAGCGATCCTGCGCAGGTAGGGGCAGGGGCGTCGAGCGTGATTCCCGGGTAATACTTGCGCGCGCCCGGTAGCAATTACCCAACAGGTCCGGCGCTTGCAGGACCGCGCGCATGACCGATCGTCTCGAGCGCTACCGTGAGATGCGCGATTTTTCGATCACGCCGGAGCCGCAGGGTCGAAAAACCCGCCGCAAGAAGGAGGCGCTGCATTACTACATCCAACGACACGACGCGACACGCTTGCACTACGACTTTCGCCTGGAGCTCGACGGCGTGCTCAAGAGCTGGGCGGTGCCCAAGGGCCCGAGCTTCAACCCGAAGGACAAGCGGCTCGCCGTGCAGACCGAGGACCACCCGCTCGACTACGGCGAATTCGAGGGCACGATCCCGCCGAACCAATACGGCGCGGGCGACGTGCTGCTGTGGGACCGGGGCGAATGGATCTGCGAGGATCCGGATCCGGGCGCCGCGCTGCGCAAAGGCACGCTGCATTTCCGCCTCGAAGGCGAGAAGCTGCGCGGCAGCTGGGTGCTCACGCGCTTGCGCGACCGGAAGAACTGGCTCCTCATCAAGCGCAACGACGAGAATGCCAGCGCGGATGTGGACATCGTCGAAGACCGGCCCGAGAGCGTGAAGCGCGCACCGAAAAAATCGCGCCGTGCGGCCAAGGCCAAGCTGCCGGCGTTCGTCACCCCGCAGCTCGCCACGCTCGTCAGCTCGCCGCCCAGGAGCGGAGACTGGCTGTACGAGGTCAAGCACGACGGCTACCGGATGTTGGCCAGGGTTGCTTCACAGGAAGTTCGCCTTTTCACTCGAAGCGGCAACGACTGGACCGCGAAGCTGCCGCACCTCGCCAAGGCGGTGGAGAAGCTCGGCCTGGAAAACACCTGGCTCGACGGCGAGATCGTGGTGCCGGGTCGCGACGGCCGCGCGAGCTTCCAGGCGCTGCAGAACGCGTTCGATGCCGGCGCCGACGCGAACATCGTCTATTACGTGTTCGACGCGCCGTTCCTCGACGGAAAGGACCTGCGGCAGCTGCCGCTGCGCGAGCGCAAGTCGAGACTAAAAAAGGTTCTTAAAAATACGAAAAACATCCGCTTCAGCGACGACCTGACCGGCAGCGCGCAGGAAGTGCTCGACCACGCCTGCAAGCTCAAGCTCGAGGGCCTGATCGGCAAGCAGGCCGACTCGGTCTATGTCGCCGGCCGCTCGAAGAGCTGGATCAAGCTCAAGTGCCGCCAGGAGCAGGACTTCGTCATCGCCGGCTACACCGCGCCGCGGGGCTCGCGCCACGGCTTCGGCGCGATCGTTCTCGGTCTGTACGAGAAGCCGCGCAAGCTGGTCTACGCCGGCAAGGTCGGGACCGGTTTCGACGACGAGCGCCTTGCCAGTCTTTCGAAGAAATTCGCCCAGTTGAAAGCAAAGGAAAGCCCGCTCGAGAACCCGCCGCGCGAGACAGGGGTCACCTGGCTCAAGCCGAAACTGGTGGCCCAGGTCGAATTCGCCGAGCGTACCGACGAGGGCCTGATCCGCCACGGCTCGTTCATGGGGCTGCGGCAGGACATCCCCGCCAAGCAGGTCGGTGTGGAGCTTCCTCAGCGGGCCGCGGAAGAACCCGGCATCAAGATATCCCACCCCGACAGGCTGATCTGGCCTTCGCTCAAGATCACCAAGGCCGACCTTGCGGCCTATTACGCCCAGATCGCCGACTGGATGCTGCCGCACGTGGCCAACCGGCCGCTCACGCTGGTGCGCTGCCCGGACGGCGCGGAAGCGAAATGCTTCTACCAGCGCCACCTCGGCATGGGCGCGAGTCCCGGCGACCTGAAGCAGGTCGAGCGGGCGCGTTCCTCCAAAGGCAAGTACCTCTACCTCGAGTCGAAGAACGGCATCCTGAGCGCGGTGCAGAACGGCGCGGTCGAGTTCCACACCTGGGGCGCGTCGGTTCCGGATATCAAGCACCCCGACCGGATCACCATGGACCTCGATCCCGGTCCGGGCATCGACTGGGCGGACCTGGTGCAGGCGACGAAGCTCACGCGCACGCTGCTCGAGAAGCTCGGGCTGAAGTGCTTCCTCAAGACCACCGGCGGGAAGGGGCTGCACGTGGTCGCGCCGCTGCAGCCGAAGCTCGAATGGGACCGGGTCAAGGAATTCACCCGCCTGGTGGCCGAGTTCCTGGTGAAGGCCGAGCCGGACCTGTTCGTCGCGACGATGTCCAAGGGCAAGCGCGAGGACAAGATCTACGTCGACTACCTGCGCAACTCCGAGACCGCGAGCGCGGTCTCGGCCTACTCCGCGCGTGCGCGCAAGGACGCCGGCGTGTCCACGCCGCTCGAGTGGGACGAGCTCGGGCGTGCCGACCTGCGCGATCGCTTCACCGTGCTGACGGTGCCGAAGCGCCTCGCAAAGCTGACGCTGGACCCCTGGGCGGAATACGCATCGGCCAGGCAGTCCATCACTGCGGCGATGTGGCAGGCCTTGGGGGAATTCAGTCCTTCTTGAGTACGCTCACCTGGCCGTCGGTTTCCATGCGCGCCTCGCGCACTTCGGCGATGTCGGCGACGCCGTTTTCACGCAGCTTGGCCTTGAGCTCGTCCACGGTGACGAACTCCTGGCGCAGGTTGCGGTGGAGCATGCGGCCGTCGCGGATCAGCAGCAGCGGCGGCGGCTCGAGCCAGCCGCGCAGCGCCGGTACCCGGTAGTTCAGCCAGTCGATCAGATAGTCCCAGGCGACGATGGTGCCGACCAGGATCGCGCCGTCGGTGACCGATTTGTATTCGCCCGACATGCCGTTCTGCGCCGCGTCGGCGATGATCACCAGCACCAGGATGTCGGCCACGCCGACCGCGCCCACGCGCCGGCGAATGACGACGCGGAACAGCAAGAACAGGAACAGGTACATCGCACTGCCCCGGATGATCAGTTCGAGCGGCGGCACGGACAGGCCGAACATGCCCGACCAATCGAGACTCACGAACGCACGTCGCCTTCGTAGCGGAAGATGGTGCCGTTGCTGCTGGCGGGCCGGAGCTTGGCCGGGTCGAGCTCTACCGCTTCCTCCGGCACGCGCCGCCCGCCATTGCGTCGCCAACTCAAGACAAGCAGCGGACGACCGTGGGCGAAGTACAGATCGCCCGCCTTCACCTGCGTGTCGGAGCCCTTCGAGTAGTAAACGCGCGCGAATTGCATCGGGCGCGCTGCTGCAGGCGTCGTGCCGCGGCTTAGTTGACGCCGCGCGGCGACGCTGCGGGACGTTTTCTTGGCTTAACTTGCGCTGCGGTTCGCGTCTTCGCGACCGGCACCGCACCGCCTTCGCCTTCCCACACTTCCAGCTTCTTTTCCTGCAGCGCTTTTTTGTTCTTACGGTTCATGAAGTTGAGAAAGTGGCGGGCGCCCGCGTAGAGGCCGGCGAAAGCGGAGAGGGCAATCAGCGTTCTCATGATGAGGAGGGTGGTACGCAAGTTGCGTGCCGTTCTTACAACCTGCCTTGTAACCCTTTCCCAAAGACTTCCCAAAAATGCCCCATCTCCTCCTCGTAGACGACGACCCCGAGCAAATCGAATGGTTGACTGAGCTCGCCAAGGCCGAAGGGTTCACGGTTTCCCAGGCCGATTCGCTGCGCGCCGCGCGCATCCACATGTCGCGCCTGCAGCCCGACATCCTGCTCACCGACCTGCAGCTTCCCGACGGCAAAGGCGTCGACCTGGTGGCCGACCTCGAGCAGCGCGATTCGACCGAGGTGGTGATGATCACCGGCCACGCCAGCGTGGAGAGCGCGGTCGAGGCGCTGCGCCTGGGCGCCACCGACTACATGGTGAAGCCGGTCGACGTCGAGCGCCTGAAGGCGATCCTGCGGCGCGTGCCGCGCACCGGCGAGCTACGCCAGGAGATCGGCGAGCTGCGCGACGAATTGCGCAAGCTCGGCCGCTTCGGCCATATCCTGGGCTCGTCCGCGACCATGCAGAAGCTCTACGACGCGCTCGGGCGCGTCGCGCCGACCTCCGCCACCGTGCTGATCACCGGCGAGAGCGGCACCGGCAAGGAGCTCGCCGCCCAAACGATTCACGACCTGAGCCGAAGGAAAAAGTCGCCGTTCCTGCCTCTGAACTGCGGCGCGGTTTCCCCGCAGCTGATCGAAAGCGAGCTGTTCGGCCACGAGAAGGGCTCGTTCACCGGCGCCGACCGCCAGCACAAGGGCTACTTCGAGCGCGCCCACGGCGGCACGCTGTTCCTCGACGAGATCACCGAGATGCCGCAGGAGCTGCAGGTGAAGCTGCTGCGCGTGCTCGAGACCGGCAGCTTCACGCGCGTCGGCACCACCACGCCGATCAGCACCGACGTGCGCGTGCTCGCCGCCACCAACCGCAGCCCCGAGGGCGCGGTGGCCGACGGCAAGCTGCGCGAGGACCTGTACCACCGGCTGAACGTGTTCCCGATCGCGATGCCGCCGCTGCGCGACCGCGGCACCGACATCGAGCTGCTGGCGCAGCATTTCCTCGACGTGCACAACCGGCAGGAGAGCGCGAGCAAGGCGTTCGCGCCGGCCACCATCGCCGCGCTCTACGCCCACAGCTGGCCGGGCAACGTGCGCGAGCTGAAGAACTACGTGCAGCGCGCCTTCATCCTGGCCGACGACGTGATCGACGCCAACCTCGCGCCCGCGGCGGTGGCCGCGCCCGAGTCGGCGCCGCTGCTTTCGGTGCGCGTCGGCAGCACGCTCGACGAGGTTAGCCGCCGCCTGATCGAGGCCACGCTCGCCGAGTGCGGCTCGAAGCGCAAGGCCGCCGACATGCTCGGCATCAGCCTGAAGACGCTCTACAACCGCCTCGCGGTCTACAAGTCCGAGTCGGAGGGCGAGGACGAAGAGCAGGACGAGGCTCGCGGCGAACGCGAACGCCGCGCGGCATGAACAAAAGGCGCGACGATTTGCGCACGAAGTCTAACTTCCTGCGCCGGCGGCGCATCGCCAAGGCGGCCGAGGACCTCGCCAACGGCCGCAAGGATACCGAGCGCCGCGGCGTGCCGAACGACGTGCCCGCGCCGCAGAAGAATCGCGGCCGGGAATAGCAATTGCTTTTTCCAAGTCCACCCCACACCGGAGGATTCATGGCCAGCACCCAAGGCAGCACCGACAAGACTCTCGACCGCGCGAGCAGCACCGCGCATGACGCCATCGACCGCGCGACGCAGACCGCGAGCGCCTACG
>Ga0307497_10000092_pt1 | contig 17871 bp, 20 predicted proteins | sample 10_S_MG_FD_201366 | JGI IMG/M metagenome (GOLD analysis project Ga0307497, IMG submission 201366) | Soil microbial communities from Populus trichocarpa stands in riparian zone in the Pacific Northwest, United States - 10_S | ecosystem: Environmental > Terrestrial > Soil > Riparian zone > Trees...
GCACCAGGTTGCAGTAAAGATTGTCGAAGTGCAGGGGGAACTTGCGGAACGCCGAGGCGAGCGCGGAGCCGGTCTCGACGTCGGTTTTGATGTCGGTGAGCAGCTTTGCCACCCCCGGGTTGGAGGCGCCCTTGGCCACGATGTCGAACGACTGCAGCAGCGGCACGCCGGCCTTCATCATCGTTGCGAGCTGGCGCGTGAAGAGCGCGATGTCCTTCGAGCCGACCTTGCCGCCGCGTTTGCGCTTGAGCGGCTTGACCTTCTGCACCAGGATGCCCTGGCGGCGCAGCGTGGCGTTGACTGCGGCCTCGCTCACCGCGCGCAACTCGCCGCGAATGACCTTGCCGGCCTTGTCCTTACCTTCCCAGCTGAACGTGAGTTCTTTCGGCCCCTTTGCGGCCGCAACTGCCGTTGCCATGCTTGCTCCCTTGACTGCTGCGCTGCCCCCGAGGACGACGGTCCTCTAATCGCGGGATGATGCCCTTTAAGGGGGGCGTTGTAAAGGCTGAAGTTCCCGTGCTAAGCCTCTGAGGCCTCGGTACTTTCTACAATCTCGACCGGCTTGAAAATTCGCACCGTTTTGATCGTGCGCCCCTGCGCATGGACGATTTCCATCGGTACGCTGCCGATCTTGATCGAGACGTCGGCTTCGGGGATGTCCTGCAGATGCTCGACGATCAGCCCATTCAGGGTCTTGGGACCGTCGGTCGGAAGCGACAGTCCGAGGGCGCGGTTGACCTCGCGTACCGGCATTGTGCCTTCGGCGGTGGCGGTCCCGGCCTTGTCCCAGGCGAGAGCGGGGACGGCCGAGGGCAGCGACGTGGTGAACTTGCCGATGATCTCCTCGAGGATGTCCTCGAGCGTCACCAGCCCCATCAGCTCGCCGTACTCGTCGACCACCAGCGCCATGCGCTCGCGGTTCTCCTGGAAGTACTGCATCTGCGCCAGCACCGGCGTGCTCGCCGGCACGAAATAGGGCTCCGACAACAGCTCCTTCAGGCCGTCCTTGTCGAGCGTGCCGGTGGGCAGCGCGGCAAGCACTTTCTTCAGTTGCAGCACGCCGGCCACTTCGCCGAGCGCGCTGCCGAACACCGGCAGGCGCTGGTGATAGCTGGTGACGAGATGGTGGACGATGACCTCCATGTCGTCGTCGAGCTTGATCGACTCGATGCGCGCGCGCGGCACCATGATGTCCTGCACCGTCACCGCGCCGACGTCGAACAGGTTGAGCAGGATCGACAGGTGTTTGCGCGGCATGAAGCTCGACGACTCGAGCACCAGGGTACGGATCTCCTCCGGCGAGAGCTTGAGCTCCTCGGGGTCTTTCCCCGGCCGGATGCCGAGAAGCGCGAGCAGCGGCTTGGCGAACAGGTTGGTGAACCACGCCGCGGGACTCAGCAGCCACATGGTCGGCTTGAGCACGTAGACCAGGAGCAGCGCGGTGCGCTCCGGGTAAGTGGCGCCGATGACCTTCGGCGTGACCTCGGCGAACACGATGATCAGGAACGAGATCGCGAGCGTGCCGATCGCGTAGGCCAGCTTGTCGTCGCCGAGCAGGCGCACCGCGACCAGGCTGGAGATCGTGCTTGAAGCGGCAATCACCAGGGTGTTGCCGATGAGGATGCCGCCGAGCAGCCGGTCGGTGCGCTTGAGCAGTTCGTCCACCATCACGGCCGCAGTCTTGCCCTGCGCCACGAGGTGCTTCAGCTTGTAGCGGTTGAACGCCATCATCGCCGTCTCGGCGATGGAGAAGAACGCCGAAAGCACGAGCAGGACGCCGAGCGCGCCGATCATCCAGCTGAGAGGGATCTCCACCGTCAGGCCCGGTGCAGGAGGACTTCGAGCACGAAGCGGCTGCCGACGTAGGCGAGCATCAGCATGACGAAGCCGGAAAGCGTCCAGCGCAACGCGGTGCGCCCGCGCCAGCCGTAGCGCCAGCGCCCCGCGAGCAGCCAGGCGAAGATCAGCCACGACAGCACCGCGAACACCGTCTTGTGGTCGGCGCGCAGCGCGCGCCCGAACAGCGTCTCGGAGAAGGCGATGCCGGTGATCAGCGTCAGCGTGAGAAAGACGAAAGCGGCGCCGATCATGCGGAAGAGCAGCGTCTCGAGCGTGAGCAGCGGCGGCAGGTTCGGGAACGCCACCGTGCCCTTCAGGTGCAGCTGGCGCTCGGCGAAGGACATCAGCGTCGCGTGCAGCAGCGCGATCACGAACAGGCCGTACGCGATCATGGCGAGCGCGAGATGCAGCTTGAACTCGGCGGCGGCGGCGTACGCGCCGGTCGAGGCGAGGCCGGGGAAGAGCGCCGGCAGCGGCGTCGCGGTGGCCGCGAGCGGCAGCGCGAGCGGCAGCATTCCCTCGAGGCTGTAGAACAGGCTCTCGACCCAGTAGACCGCAACGCCGAGGAACATCATCACCGACAACGCCTGCGCGAAGCCGAAGCGCAGCTCGCGCGCGAACACCCCGTCATAGAGCAGCCAGCCGTGCAGCGCGAGCGGCACGAGAATCGCCGCCCGCTCCCAGGCGCGCAGGCCGCCCGCAGTGCGCGTGCGCCAGCGCGAGTTCCAGAAGTGCCACGCCAGCCCCACGTACATGGCCGAGGCGATGCCGTGAATTACAATGTCGGGCACTTCTTCAGTTTAACACCGCGATGCTGGAGTCCCGTGCTTGATACCCTGACCGCGCGTCTTGCGAAAATCGTCAAGACGGTGCGCGGCGAAGCGCGCCTCACCGAGGCGAACATCCAGGAAGCGCTGCGCGAAGTGCGCGTGGCGCTGCTCGAGGCCGACGTGGCGCTGCCGGTGGTGAAGCACTTCATCGAATCGGTGCGTGCGGCCGCGCTCGGCGCGGAAGTCGTCGGCAGCCTGACGCCGGGCCAGGCGCTGGTCGGCGTCGTCCACCGCGAGCTCACCAAGCTGATGGGCGAGGCGAACGTCGGCCTGAACCTCGCCACGCAGCCGCCGGCGGTGATCCTGATGGCCGGCCTGCAGGGCTCGGGCAAGACCACCACCACCGGCAAGCTTGCCCGCATTCTCGTCAACGACAAGAAGAAGGTGGCCGTGGTCTCCGCCGACGTCTACCGGCCGGCGGCGATCGAGCAGCTGAAGACCGTGGCTGGCCAGGCGGGTGCCGCTTTTATCGATTCGAACAAGGAAGAGAAACCCGTCGACATCGCCCGCCGCGCGATCGACTACGCACGCACGCATTACCTGGACGTGCTCATCGTCGACACCGCGGGCCGCCTCGCGATCGACGAGGAGATGATGCGCGAGATCGCCGCGCTGCATGCCGAGCTCAAGCCGGTCGAGACTCTCTTCATCGTCGATGCGATGCAGGGCCAGGACGCGGTCAACGTAGCGCGCGCGTTCAACGAGCGCCTGCCGCTCACCGGCGTGATCCTCACCAAGCTGGACGGAGATGCCCGCGGCGGCGCGGCCCTTTCGGTGCGCCACATCACCGGCCAGCCGATCAAGTTCGCCGGCGTGGCCGAGAAGCTCGACGGCCTGGAGCCGTTCCATCCCGAGCGCATGGCGGCGCGCATCCTCGGCATGGGCGACATCCTCTCGCTGGTCGAGGAGGCGCACGCCAAGATCGACCTCGAGGAGGCGCAAAAGGTTGCGGACAAAGTCCGCAAAGGAAAATCGTTTGATTTGGAAGATTTCAAGTCGCAAATCGTGCAGATGAAGAAGATGGGCGGCGTCGCTTCGCTGATGGACAAGCTGCCGGCGCAGCTGGTCGGCCAGATCGACCCGGCCAAGCTGCAGGACGAGAAGCAGTTCAAGCGCATCGAAGGGATCATCAACTCGATGACGCCGCAGGAGCGCCGCAAGCCCGAGCTGATCAAGGCCTCGCGCAAGCGGCGCATCGCCGCGGGTGCCGGCGTGCCGGTCCAGGCGGTCAATCAGCTGCTCAACCAGTTCGAGCAGATGCAGAAAATGATGAAGATGATGAAAGGCGGGAATTTCGCACGCATGATGCGCGGCATGAAAGGCATGCTGCCGGGCATCCGCTAGCCAGGGGGCGAATTTGGAAGAGTCCGGCCGCACGCGAGTCTGCAGTGTCCTGTTCATCGACATCGTCGACTACTCGCGTCGCGACGTCGCCGAGCAGGTGCGGCTGAAGAACATGTTCAACCTGGTGATGACGAGCGCGCTCGGCCACGTCGAGCCCGAGGAGCGCGTGGTGGTCGACACCGGCGACGGCGCGGCCGTCACCTTCCTCGGCGATCCGGAGCGCGCGCTTTACGTGGGGCTCGAGGTGTTCGACAACGTCGGCGAGTTGCCGGTGCGCATGGGCATCAACCTCGGTCCGGTCTCGCTGATGAAGGACCTGAACGGCATGGACAACGTGATCGGCGACGGCATCAACGTCGCGCAGCGCATCATGAGCTTCGCCGGCAGCGGCGAGCTGATGGTGTCGCGCCAGTTCTACGACATCGTTTCACGCCTGTCGGACGACTATGCGGCCATGTTCAAGCTGGAAGGCTCGCGCACCGACAAGCACGAGCGCGCCTACGACGTGTACTCGGTGAGCAAGGCGGTGCGCGTCGGGCGCAGGGTGGCGGGCGATCAGCTCAAGCTGAAGAAGAAGCGCCGCAGCGGCCCCGACACCACGTTCTCGGGAACGGACCGCACGCCCGCGCAGGTGTTCGACGTCGGCACTCACCTGCTGGTCTCCGGCTACAGCGAACAGAGTGTGAGGGAAGCGGTGCAGAAGCTGGTCGAGAAGGGCGGCAAGCAAATCGGCGTGGCCAGCCACGTGGGCGGCAAATGGATGGCGAACGTATCCAATCCCGCCACCGCGGTCGAAGCGGAGGTCGAAGCGCTCGGCTTCACCCACATGATCACCGGCAAGACGCGCGAGGCGGTGGAGCTGAAGCTGCGCGACCTGATCGATCGCGGCGCGCGCCTGGTCCAGGAGCCCGAGCTCGCGGACGGCGTATGGACCGCGGTTTGCGAGAACGTCTGACCCGGGCGCTCGGCTAGCTGCCGCTGAACCAGTTGTAGCCCTGGTCTTCCCAGTAGCCGCCGGGGTGCGTGTTCGACACGAAGATCACGGCGATGTGCTTCGGGTTCTTGAAGCCGAGCTTGGTCGGGATGCGCAGACGCATCGGGAAGCCGTATTTCGGCTCCAGGATCTGGTCGGCGTAGCGCAGCGCGAGGATGGTCTGCGGGTGCAGCGCGCTCGCCATGTCGATGCTGCCGTAATAGTCGTCGCCGCACTTGAAGCCGACGTACTTCGCGCTGAGGTCGGCGCCCACGCGCTGCAGGAAGTCGCCAAGGCGCACGCCGCTCCACTTGCCGATCGCGCTCCAGCCTTCGACGCAGATTAGGCGCGTCACCTGTGACACCTGCGGCAGCGCATAGAGCTCCGGCAGGCGCCACGCTTTGCGTTCCTTGATCAGGCCGCCGAGCTCGAGCTTGTAGTCGGTCTGGTCGATCACCCGGACCTCGTCCTCGCCGTAGTAGGCATTGAACGGGAACGGCGCCTCGATGCGGCTTTCCGCATATTCGGGGGCGAGCTTCTTAGGGTCGAACAGCCAGCCTTGCGCGCGGTCGTTCCATTCCGACATGCTGGTCAGCACGCGCTGGACCTGGTCGTCGTTCGTCAGCTCGCAACCGGCGAGCATCGATAACGCGCCGAGCGACAGGCTCTGCTTGAGGAACAGGCGCCGCTCGAGGCTGTGGATCCTGCGCTTCATGGTGCCCTCCCGGTGATCATGGTCGGCAGCGTGCGCGGCACCAGCGCCACCATGACCACGTGCACGACCACGATCAGAACGATCGCCGCCATGCAGACGAAGTGCACGACACGCGCGCCCTCATAGCCGCCCATCAGCGCAGTCAACTCTTGAAGCTGAACCGGCTTCCAGATCGCCAGGCCGGAGAGGACGATCAGCACCAGCGCCGCGATCAGCGCCAGGTAGGCTGCGCGCTGCGCGGCGTTGTAGACGCTCAGGTCCTCGTGCTGGAGCCGGCCGCGCAAGGCTTGGCCGACATCATGCAGCACCGCGCGCGGCGAGATCGGCAGCAGCTTGCGGCGGAAGTGGCCCGAGGTGATTCCGTAAGCGAGGTAGACCAGCCCGTTCAGCCCGAGCAGCCACATTGCCGCGAAATGCCACTGCAGGGCGCCGGCCAGCCAGCCGCCGAGGGTGAGCCCGGCCGGGAAGCGGAACCACTCGAACACCGGCGCGGCGTTGTAGATGCGCCAGCCGCTCAGCACGAGCACCAGGACGGCCAAGACATTGAGCCAGTGAGTGATGCGTACCACCAAGGGGTGGATCTTCATGCTGTCATTGTCGGGCCAAACGCCGCGCGCTTACAGAGCGCCCGGAAAACGTTGTCATGGGCCGAAAAAGTCCCGTATAATCCGCGCCTTTTCGCGGTTTGCGGAGTCTTCCAAATGGTGGTGATTCGACTGCGCCGGGGCGGCGCCAACAAGCGTCCGTTCTACCACGTGGTGGTAGCGGACTCGCGGCGCGCGGCGAGCGGCAAGTTCATCGAGCGGCTCGGGTTTTACGACCCGAAAGCGCCGCAGGGGCGCGAGGCGCTGCGCGTCAACATGGAGCGTGTCAAGCACTGGACCGGCAAGGGCGCGCAGCTCTCGCCGACGGCGAAGCGGCTCGTGAAGCAGTTTGCAAAGAAAGCAGCCTGAACATCTCATAGAGATGGGGCGCATCGCCGGCTCCTACGGCGTGCGCGGGTGGGTCCGGGTAGAGGCGCCGGAAGCGGCGCTGGCGGATTGCAGGACCTGGTGGATCGGCGGCGCGAGTTATCCGGTCGAGCAGGTGAAGGAGCACTCGGGCACGTTGCTCGCGCAGCTGCGGGGACTGGAGAGCCGCGAAGCGGCTCTGAAGCTGAAAGGATCGAAGGTCTTCGTGCCGCGCGATGCGTTGCCGAAGGCGCAGGAAGGGCACTACTACCTCGCCGACCTGGTGGGTCTCGAGGTGGTGAACGAGCGCGGAGAAGCGCTCGGCGTGGTGAAGCGCTGGATCTTCAACGGCGCGCAGGACGTGATGGAGGTGGCGGGCGACAGGACGCACTTGGTGCCCTGGATTCCCGCGGTGGTGAGGAAAGTCGATTTGCTGCAGAAGCGAATCGAAGTGGAGTGGGGAGCCGACTGGTGATCCGCTTCGACGTGGTGACGCTGTTCCCGGAGATGTTCGCCGCGATTACCGGGAGCGGCATCACCAGCCGGGCGTTGGAAGCCGGCCTGTATTCGGTGACGACGTGGAATCCGCGCGATTTCACGACGGACAACTACCGGACGGTCGATGACCGTCCGTATGGCGGCGGGCCGGGCATGGTGATGCTGCCCGAGCCGTTAGAGAGAACGCTCGACGCTGTGAAAAGCGCGGGAGGCGGCAGAGTGTTGTATTTGTCGCCGCAGGGCAAGAAGCTGGATCACCGCCGGGTGATGGGTTTTTCGAGTGAAAAATCCCTGACTCTGCTGTGTGGCAGGTATGAGGGCGTGGACGAGCGCCTGCTCGAGCGCCGGGTCGACGAGGAAGTCTCCATCGGCGACTTCGTGCTGTCGGGCGGCGAGCTGGCGGCGATGGCGTTCATCGACGCGTGCGTGCGGCAGTTGCCCGGCGCGCTCGGCGACGATGCCTCGGCGCTGGAAGAGTCCTTCGCCGACGGGCTGCTCGATTGCCCGCAGTACACGCGGCCCGAAAGGTGGCCAAACGCCGCTTCGGGCCGCGCGGTGCCGGAGGTGCTGCTTTCGGGGCACCACGAGAATATCCGGCGCTGGCGGTTGAAGCAGGCGCTGGGACGGACCTGGCTGCGCAGGCCGGACCTGCTGGAAGTGAAGACGTTGAGCGCAGAGGAACGCAAGCTGCTGGACGAATTCCAGCGAGAACACCGGAGTTAGAGGAAGGGCAAACGCATGGACCTCATCAGCACACTCGAGCAGGAAGAGATCAAGCGCCTCAAGAAGGAGGTCCCGGACTTCTCTCCCGGCGACACGGTGATCGTCAACGTGAACGTGGTCGAAGGCGAGCGCAAGCGCTCGCAGGCGTTCGAAGGCATGGTGATCGCCAAGCGCAACCGCGGGCTGAATTCCTCGTTCATCGTGCGCAAGATCTCCTCGGGCGAGGGCGTCGAGCGCACGTTCCAGACCTACTCGCCGCTGATCGCCTCGATCGAGGTCAAGCGCAAGGGCGAAGTGCGCCGCGCCAAGCTCTATTACCTGCGCGCGCGCTCCGGCAAGTCGGCTCGCATCCGCGAGCGCACGGGTGCAGAAGAGTCTGGCGGCTCGGGCGGCGGCTCCGCCGAGGAGTAAGAGTAAAATGGGCTGATGCGTCGCGAAACCGCCGCCATCAGCCCCGTCGCCGACGTCGTTGCGGCGATCCGCGCCGGCGAGATCGTCATCCTGGTCGACGACGAGGACCGCGAGAACGAAGGCGACCTGATGTTCGCCGCCGAGTTCGTCACCCCCGAGAAGATCAACTTCCTCGCCAAGCACGGCCGCGGGCTGATCTGCATGTCGGTGACCGAGGAGCACGCGGCGCGCCTCGGCCTGAAGCCGATGGTGGAGCAGAACCGCTCGCGCCACGGCACCAACTTCACGGTCTCGATCGAAGCCGCCGAGGGAATCGCCAGCGGAATCTCGGCCCACGATCGCGCGCTCACCGTGAAAATCGCCGCTTCGGAAAAATCCACTTCGGCAGACATCGTGCAGCCGGGACATGTGTTCCCGCTGATCGCCCACCCGGGCGGCGTGCTGGTGCGGGCCGGGCACACCGAGGCCTGCTGCGATCTCGCGCGCCTCGCCGGGCTGACCCCGGCCGCGGTGCTGTGCGAGATCATGCGCGACGACGGCACCATGGCTCGCTTGCCCGACCTGCTGCAGGTCGCCGCCGAGCACAAGCTGAAGATCGGCACCATCGCCGATCTGATCGAATACCGCGGCCGCAACGAGTCGCTGGTGAAACGCGCCGAGGAGCGCGACCTCGAGACCGCCTGGGGAAAATTCCATCTGGTGTCGTACCGCGACCTGTCGGTCGGTGCCCTCCACCTGGCATTGGTCCTCGGAAAACCCGATGCAAGAAAAGAGATCCTGGTGCGGGTGCACGAGCCGTTGTCGGTCATGGATCTGCTGGACGCAGGCCATGGCAGCCACTCGTGGGGCGTGGGCGAAGCGCTCAAGGCGATCCGGCAGGCGGGCAGCGGCGTGATGGTGCTGATGAACTGCAACCAGGAGGGGCGTCCGCCGCAGGCAGGGCGCAGCGCCGACCTGCGCCTGTACGGCATCGGCGCGCAGATCCTGCGCGACCTCGGCGTGGGCAAGATGCGCCTGATGGCGGCGCCGCGCAAGATGCCGAGCATGGCGGGTTTCGGCTTGGAGGTCACGGGCTACCTCAGCGGTGCCGCCGAGCCGCGGCGCTAGGCCATGCGCCTCGGTATCGTCGCCAGCCGCTTCAACGAAGAAATCTGCGGCAAGCTGCTCGACGGCGCGCGCGCCGAAGCGCAGAAGCTGAAGGCCGCGGTCACCGTGGTCAGCGTGCCCGGCGCGCTCGAGATCCCGCTCGCCTTGCAATGGATGGCGCAGTCCGGCCGCTTCGACGCGCTGGTCGCGCTCGGCGCGGTGATTCGCGGCGACACCTATCACTTCGAGATCGTGGCCAACGAGTCGGCGCGCGGCCTGATGGACGTGATGCTCGAATGCGGCATGCCGATCGCGAACGGCATCCTCACCACCGACGACGAGAAGCAGGCCCAGGCGCGGCTCGACAAGGGCGCCGAAGCGGTGCGCGTGGCGGTGGAAATGGCGCGCCTCAAGGAGAAGATCGGTGAGGCGTAAGACCGCCGCGCGCGAGATTGCGCTGCAGGCCCTGTACGCCTGGCAGCTCTCCGGCGGCGACCCGGCGGAGGAGGCGCGCTCGCTCGAGGAATACCAGAAGAGCGATTTCCTCAGCGAGCTGCTGCGCGGCGTGCCGAGCAAGGCGCCCGAGCTCGAGAAGCTGATCGCACCGCATCTCGACCGCGAGTTCCGCCGCCTGTCGCCGGTGGAGCGCGCGATCCTTTACATCGCTGCCTACGAGCTTGCCGAGCATCCAGCCACTCCGTTCAAGGTGGTTCTGAACGAAGCCGTGGAGCTTGGCAAGAGCTTCGGCGGTACCGACGGCTATCGCTTCGTCAACGGTGTGCTGGAGAAGATCGCGCAGGCGGTGCGTCCGGAAGAAGTCGCCCGCTCACGCAATTTAGCCTGAACGAATTCGAGCTCATCCGCCGCTACTTCGACCGGCCGCCGAGGCGCTCGCTGCTCGGCGTCGGCGACGATTGCGCGCTGCTACGCCCGGACGCGGGCCTCGATCTCGCCGTGACGACCGACATGCTGGTGGAAGGCCGGCATTTCCTGCCCGACGCCGAGCCGCGCGCGCTCGGCCACAAGGCGCTCGCGGTCAACCTTTCCGACCTCGCGGCGATGGGCGCCACGCCGCGCTGGGTGACGCTCGCGCTGGCCCTGCCCGCGGTCGATGCGCAGTGGCTGGAAGCGTTTTCCGGCGGTCTGTTCGCGCTCGCTGCGCGCTACAACGTGGATCTGGTCGGCGGGGACACTACGCGCGGCGCGGCGCGCACCATCAGCATCACCGCGATCGGCGAGGTTCCGCCCGGATTGGCGCTCGAGCGTGCCGGCGCGCGCCCCGGCGACGACGTCTGGGTGTCGGGTGAGCTGGGCGGCGCGGCGCTCGGCCTTGCCCGGCCGGAGATTGCCGAGGCCGCGAAGCGGCTGCACATGCCCGAGCCGCGCGTCGAGCTCGGAGAGCGGCTGCGTCGGCTCGCGCACTCGGCGATCGACGTGTCCGACGGCATCGCGGGCGATCTTGCGCATATCCTCGAGCGCTCGAACGTAGGCGCGAGCGTGGAATACGCGCGCATTCCGAAGTGCGCGGCGTTCGAGAAGCTGAACGACCCGGAACTGGAGAAGAACTGCGTGCTGTCGGGTGGCGATGACTACGAGCTGGCTTTCACCGCCCCCGGTTCGCATCGCCTCGAGTTGGAGTCGCTTGCGCGCGAGCTCGGCCTGCCGCTCACGCGGATCGGCAGCGTCCATGGCGGAGACAGCCGTCTTACGGTGCTCGATGCCAAAGGCAAGCCGCTCGCGCATCGCGGCGGCTTCGATCACTTCGCGCGGCCGTGATCCTGCGCCCGACGCCGAGCTTCGTGTTCTCGCATCCCGCGCATGCCGTGGCATTCGGCTTCGGCGCCGGCCTTGCACCGACCGCGCCGGGGACTTTCGGCACGCTGCTCGGATGGGCAATCGGGCTCGCGCTCGGCGCGATTCATCCCGACGCCGTGCTGCTCGCCGCGCTCGTCTTTTTTTCCATTGGGGTCTGGGCATGCGACGTCACCGGCCGCCACCTCGGCGTGGCCGATCATGGCGGCATGGTCTGGGACGAGGTCGCCGCCTTCCTGCTGGTGCTCGCCCTGGTGCCGCGCGAGCTGCCGTGGCAGCTCGCCGCGTTCGTCGCGTTCCGCTTCTTCGACATCGCCAAGCCGCCGCCGATCCGCCACTTCGAGCGCCGCTATCACGGCGGCTTCGGCGTGATGTTCGACGACGCGCTCGCCGCGGGCTATTCGCTCCTGCTGCTCGCCGCGGTCAAGCGGCTGTTCTTCTGATGGATGCCCTCGCGCAGAAGCTGGGCGAGCGCCTGAAGACGGCGGGCGCGAAGCTGGTCACTGCCGAGTCGTGCACCGGCGGCTGGGCGGCGCAGGTCGTCACCTCGGTGGCCGGCTCGTCCGACTGGTTCGAGCGCGGTTTCGTGACTTATTCGAACGACGCCAAGCGCGAGCTGCTCGGGGTACGCGAGGAGACGCTGAAGAAGCACGGCGCGGTAAGCGAGGAGACCGCCCGCGAGATGGCGCAGGGCGCGCTCGATCGCGGTCGCGGCACCGTGGCCCTCGCGGTCACCGGGGTCGCCGGCCCTGGCGGCGGCAGTGCGGCCAAGCCCGTCGGCACCGTGTGCTTCGCCTGGGCGAGCGCCCGCTCGGTGCGTAGCGAGACACAGCAATTTTCAGGCGACCGGGAAAGCGTGCGCCGCCAGTCGGTGATCCGCGCTCTCGAAGGGGTCTTGCAGCACCTCGACGGAGGATAATGCGCGGATGAGTGCCGTCCGGCCTGCTGCTGTCGCCGGGATGTTCTACCCGGGCGACGCGCGTTCCCTGGCAACCGAAATCGACGACCTGCTCGGCAGCGTAGAGCACGCCGCGCCGCGCCTCGGTTACCCGAAAGCCCTGATCGTGCCGCATGCGGGGTACATCTATTCCGGCGGCGTGGCCGCGCGCGCGTACGACGAGCTCGCTGCGGCGCGCGGCAGCGTGCGGCGCGTGGTGCTGCTCGGACCGACGCACCGCGTGGCGGTCCGCGGGCTCGCTGCCCCCAGCGTCGAGGCATTCGCCACGCCGCTCGGTGCGGTGCGTATCGACCGCGACGCCATCGCGAGCGTGCGGGCGCTGCCGCAGGTCGTGATCAACGACGCGGCGCATGCGCTCGAGCATTCGCTCGAGGTGCAGCTGCCGTTCCTGCAGGAAGTGCTGGGCGATTTCGCGCTCGTGCCGTTCGCCGTCGGCAGCGCGAGCATTGAGCAGGTGGCCGAGGTGCTGGAGCGCCTTTGGGGCGGAACGGAAACGCTGATCGTGGTCTCGACCGACATGTCGCATTACCACTCGTATGAGCAGGCGCGTGCCATCGACGGCGCGACAATCGAGCGCATTGCTCGCTTTGCGAGCGACATCGATCACGACGAGGCCTGCGGGGCGACGCCGCTCAACGGGCTGTTGTCGTTTTCGAAGCGAAAAAATCTTTCGCTGAAACTTCTGGCGGCCTGCAACTCGGGCGACACCGCCGGCGGCAAGGATCGCGTGGTCGGCTACTCCTCGTTCGGCCTCTACCAAGGGGGCGAAGTGCCGCTTGAAGAGGTGGGCAAGGTTCTGTTGCGGCTGGCGCGCGGCGCCATCGAGCATCAGCTTCTCGGCAAGCCCAAAGGGCAGCTGGACTTCGCGTGGTTGCGGCAGGCCGGCGCCACTTTCGTCACCCTGACCGAGAACGCCGCGCTGCGCGGCTGCATCGGCAGCCTCGAGCCTGCGCGCCCACTGGGCGAGGACGTGGCGCAGAACGCCCTCGCCGCGGCGTTGCGCGATCCGCGTTTCCCGGCGATGAGCGCGGCCGAGTGGCCGCAGTGCCGTGTCGAGGTGTCGCTGCTGTCGTCGCCCAAGCCGCTGCGCTTCGCCGACGAAGCCGACCTGCTGTCTCAGATCGTGGTCGGCGAGGACGGGCTGATCCTCGAGGCAGACGGCAAGCGCGCGACCTTCCTGCCGCAGGTGTGGGAAGACATCGCCGACAAGAAGCTGTTTCTCGCGCATCTGCTGAAGAAGGCCGGCCTGCCGCTGGATACGCGCCTGACCCGCTGCAAGATCTCGCGCTATCGCGTCTTCAAGTGGAAAGAGTAGAAACAGCGTATCCAGGCCGCTGGTGGCACACGCTGCCCGACGGGCGCGTGCAGTGCGACCTGTGCCCGCGTGACTGCAAGCTGCACGAGGGCCAGCGCGGACTGTGCTTCGTACGCAAGATGGAGCAGGGCCGCATGGTGCTCACCACCTACGGGCGCTCCTCGGGCTTCTGCGTCGATCCGGTGGAGAAGAAGCCGCTCAACCATTTCTATCCCGGCACCGCGATCCTGTCGTTCGGCACCGCGGGCTGCAATCTCGCCTGCAAGTTCTGCCAGAACTGGGACATCTCCAAGTCGCGCGAGATGGACCGCCTGCAGGACCAGGCCACTCCCGAGACGATCGCGCGCGCTGCGCTCGACCTGAAATGCAAGTCGGTGGCGTTCACCTACAACGACCCGGTGATCTTCGCCGAGTACGCGATGGACATCGCCGATGCCTGCCACGAGGCCGGCGTGCAGGCGGTCGCGGTGACCGCGGGCTACATCCACGCCGCGCCGCGCCGCGAGTTCTACGCCAAGATGGACGCGGCCAACGTCGACCTCAAGGCGTTTACAGATCAGTTCTATACCAAGATCTGCGGCGGGCGCCTGCAGCCGGTGCTCGACACGCTGGTGTACCTGGTGAAAGAAACCAGCGTCTGGACCGAGATCACCACGCTGCTCATCCCGGGCAAGAACGACTCGGATGAAGAGCTTAAGGCGCAATGCAAGTGGATGCGCGCCAATCTCGGGCCCGACGTGCCGATCCACTTCACCGCCTTCCATCCCGACTGGAAGATGACCGACGTGGCACGCACCCCGGCCGCGACGCTGACGCGCGCGCGACAAATTGCACAGTTGGCCGGCCTGAACTACGTCTACACCGGCAACGTGCACGACGAAGCCGGCGGCTCGACCTATTGCCCGTCGTGCGAGCAGGCGGTGATCCGGCGCGACTGGTACGATATCCGTGGCTATAACGTAGTCGAGAAAGGCGTCGACGCCGAGGGCGCTTGCGGCTTCTGCGGCGCGCGCATCCCGGGACGGTTCCAGAAGTTCGGCAAGCCGTTCGGTGCGCGCCGCATTCCAGTGAGGCTCGAACAGGGGGTAATGCAAAAATGAAAACGAAAATCGCGGCCGGCTGCATGATTCTCGCGCTGGGCGCTTCGCCGGCCCTTGCGCGCGACGATCGCCTGATGTTCCCGGTCGCCGAGGGCATGGAGAAGGGCAAGAGCACCAAGGACCGCATCGATCCCGATATCCGCGTCTATTTCGGCAAGCAGAAGACGCCGGCGATCGACCGCAAGATGGGCGAGTTCACCGCCAACCGCAAGACCAACGCCACCAACAAGACCGACAAGGAAGCTTGCGAGATTTCTTTCGTCAGCGCGGTGCTTTCGCTGCAGCAGCGCGCGCGCCGCGAAGGCGGCGACGCCGTCGTCAACATCCACAGCGTGTACAAGAACGAGAACCGCGAAAGCGACAGCGAGTACCTCTGCGGCGCCGGCACCTTCGCCGCGGGCGTCGCCTTGCGCGGCACGGTGGTGAAGCTCAAAGAGGTCAAAGCCAAAGGTAAAGGCAAGTAGCCTTTCTTTTTCCCGGCAGCAGCGGCTGGCTGGCCGCGCTTTGCACCAGCCGCGTGCTGGCGGCGACGTGGTTCGTCGCCTACTCGGCGGTTCTGCCGCTGACCCAGGCCGAGTGGGGGCTGAGCTCGCGCGACGCGGGCATGGTGCAGGCCGCATTCCACCTCGGCTACCTCACTTCGCTCTTCATCGTCGGCTTCATCGCCGACCATTTCGGCGCCAAGCGCGCCTACCTCACCACCGGCGTCGCCGCCTGCCTGAGCCCGTGGGCGTTCGTGCTGTTCGCCGACGGTTTCTGGTCGGCGTTCTGGCTGCATGCCTTCACCGGCCTATGCCAGGGCGGCACCTACACGCCGGCGCTCGCGCTGATCAACGACAACGTCGAGCGCGCGCGCCGCGGTCGCGCCATGGGATTCCTCATCGCCGGGTCGAGCGCGGGCTACGCGATCTGCCTGCTGACGGCCGGCGCCGCGCTGCGCTTCACCGACTGGCGCCACGCGCTCGCGCTGGTCGCGGCGCTGCCGGTGATCTCCTGGTTATTGGGAATCTATGTGCTGAGAGGGACCCCCAACACCGTGCATCCGCGCCCCGCAGGCGAATCGCTGCTCGCTTCGCTGCCGGCGGTATGGCGCAACCGCAAGGGCATGCTTTCGATCTGGGGCTACACCTTCCACAACTGGGAGCTGCTCGGCCTCTGGGCGTGGCTGCCGGCTTTTCTCACCGCCGCGCTGGTGCTGCATGGCTACGAAAATCCGGCGGCGCTCGCGCTCTCGTTCGCCGCGCTCACCTATGTCGCCAATATTGGCGGCAGCATCGCCGGCGGCACCATGGCGGACCGCTGGGGCCGCACCCAGACCATCCTGCTGTGGTCGTGCGTCAGCCTCGCGCTCTCCTTCTCCATTGGCTGGCTGATCGCGCTGCCGCTCGCGCTGCTGGTGGCGCTCGCCTGCGTCTACAACTTCGCCGGCATCGCCGATTCCTCCACGCACTCGCTGGTGCTGGCTGAAATCGTGCCGCCGCACTATCTCGGCGTTGCGTACGCCGTGCGCTCGGTGATCGGCTTTGGCGCCGGCGTGATCAGTCCGGTCGTCTTCGGCTGGGCCCTCGACCTCGCGGGCGGAAGCAAGGGCTCGACCGACGCCTTCGCGTGGGGCATCGCCTGGACCACGCTCGGGCTCGGCGCGCTCCTCGGTCCGCTCGCCACCTCGCGCTTGCGGAAATCCTCCTAACGCTTCTGCTTGTGGACCTGGATGTTGCCGCTGCGCAGCTTGCCGCCCTCTGCCGGGCCGGCGTTCACGGTGATCTCGAAGGAATCGTTCCTTCCCGGCTCTCCGTTGTCCGCCGCGTTCACGGTGAAGGTGCACGGCGCGCCGTTGCTGGTGCAGCTGCCGCCGAAGCTCGCCGTGTTTCCGCTGACCGCGAAGGTCGTGAACGTCACGCTGTGCACGTTCGCCCCGCTGGCATGGTTGACGTACTCCAGGTTGCCGTCGACCGGCGCGCCAGCCGCATCGCGCTTGGCGTTGAAGCCGAAGCTGCCGATGCCGCCCGCGACGCTGATGGAGCCGCCCCCGGTGACCTTGCCTGCGGTCTGCGCCGGAGGAACGACGGGCTCGGACAGCTTGACGACGTAGGCGTCGGTCACTCCGCCGTACGTGGTCTGGAAGGCGCCGGTCGTGGTCGGGAAGTTGCTCGAGCCTGTCTGGCCTGTCACGTAGGCGTTGCCGGCGGCGTCCAGGGCGATGCCGACTCCATCGTCATTCGAAGTTCCGCCGAGGTAGGTGGAATACAGAAGCGCGGATCCGCTGGCGTTCAGTTTCGTTACGAACGTGTCGGTAACGCCGCCGCCGAACGTCGTCTGGAACGCTCCGGTGGTGAGCGGGAAATCGAGCGAGTTGGTGCTGCCGGTTACGAAGGCGTTGCCGGCGGTATCCACGGCGATGCCGCTGCCCTGGTCATCGCCGCTCCCACCGAGATAGGTGGAATAGAGAAGCGCGGATCCGATGGCGTTGAGCTTCGTTACGAAGGCGTCGGAGCCGCCGGCCAACGTGCTGTCGAAGGGCGTCGCGGTAGTCGGGAAGTCGGCCGAGGTTGTGAAGCCCGTCACGTAGGCGCTGCCGGCGCCGTCCAGCGCAATGCCCCAAGCTGCCTCGAACCCGCCGCCGCCAAGATAAGTTGAATAGAGGAGGGCGGAACCGGTGGCGTCGAGTTTCGTGACGTAAGCATCGGCAAGACTGCCGCCGAACGCCGGCTGGAAAGCGCCCGGCGTGGTCGGGAAGGTGTTCGAGGTCGTGGTGCCTGCCACATGGGCGTTGCCGGCGCCATCCACTGCGATCGAGATGCTCTGCTTGAAAAAGCTTCCGCCGATCGGGATGCTGCTCCCGCCGAGATAAGTGGAATAGACCAGCGCGGAGCCGGCGGGGTCGAGCTTGGTCACGTAGGCCGCGACGTTGCCGGCGAACGTGGTCTGGAACGCGCCCGGCGTGGTCGGGAAATCGGCCGAGTCGGTGTGTCCCGCAACATAGGCGTTGCCGACGGTGTCGAGCGCGATGCGGAAGAAGCCCCCCTCCGCACCGCTGCCGCCGAGATAAGTGGAATACAGCAGGGCGGAGCCGGTGGCATTGAGCTTGGCGACGAAAGCGTCGCTCCCGCCGCGCAAGGCGGCCTGGAAAGCCCCTGCAGTCGTGGGGAAGTCTGCCGAGGTGGTGCCGCCCGTCACGTAAGCGTTGCCGAGGCTGTCCACCGCGATGCCGATGGCACCTCCCTCGGTCGCGCTTCCGCCGAGATAAGTGGAATAGACCAGCGCGGAGCCGGTGGCGTTGAGCTTAGTGACAAAGGCGTCGCCAGTGCCGCCCAAGG
>Ga0307497_10000093_pt1 | contig 17860 bp, 20 predicted proteins | sample 10_S_MG_FD_201366 | JGI IMG/M metagenome (GOLD analysis project Ga0307497, IMG submission 201366) | Soil microbial communities from Populus trichocarpa stands in riparian zone in the Pacific Northwest, United States - 10_S | ecosystem: Environmental > Terrestrial > Soil > Riparian zone > Trees...
ACGATCGCGTGAAGGGGCTCAAGGCCGGAGGCGACGACTACCTCGTGAAGCCGTTCGCGTTCAGTGAGCTGCTCGCGCGGCTCGAAGCGCTCGAGCGACGCTCCAAGAGCGGCGGCGCCGCCCCCTCGACCGTGCTCAAGGTCGCGGATCTCGAGATGGATCTGCTGCGACGCGAGGTGCGGCGGAACGGGCAGTCGATCGACTTGCAGCCGCGCGAGTTCCAGCTGCTCGAGTTCCTGCTGCGGCATACGGGCCAGGTCGTCACGCGCACGATGCTGCTCGAGGGCGTCTGGGACTACCACTTCGATCCGCAAACGAACGTGATCGACGTGCACATCAGCCGGCTGCGCTCGAAAATCGATCGCGGCTTCGACCGGCCTTTGCTGCACACCGTGCGCGGTGTAGGGTACCGGCTGGACGCCTAACGGCCCGCCGCGATCGCGATGCGACTTCGTACGCTCCTACATACCAGCGTGCTCCAGCTCACGTTGGTCTACGTCGCTCTGTTCGGCGCATCCGTGCTCGCTCTGTTCGGCTTCATCTACTGGTCGACGCTCGGCTTTTTCGAGCGGCAGACGAACGAGACGATCCAAGTCGAGATCGACGGGCTGCTCGAGCAGTACGAGAGACGCGGCGCGAGCGGCCTCGCGGACATCATCGACGAACGCGTGCGGCGCGACGACGAGAACCGCTCCGTCTACCTGCTCGCCGACGCGATCGGGCGCCCGCTCGCGGGCAACGTGCCCTACTGGCCGCAGGAGCTCGACGCCCTGACCGGTCGATGGATCGACTTCGAGAAGCCCGGCGAGAACGGCGTGACCACGCCGGTTCGCGCGGGTGTGATCCGGGTCGGCCCCGGCTTGCGGCTCCTCGTCGGGCGCGACATCCGCGAGCTCGCGCAGATCCGCCGGCTGTTCGCGCAAGCGTCGTTCTACGGGCTCACGCTCACGATGGCGCTCGCGATCGCGGGCGGCGTGCTGATGGCGCTCAGCGCGCGGCGCCGGCTCGCGGAGCTCAGCCGGACGACTCGGCAGATCATGGCCGGCGACCTGAGTCGTCGCGCGCAGATCCGCGGCACGGGCGACGAGCACGACGAGCTCGCCGCGAACATCAACGCGATGCTCGACCAAATCCAGAGTCTGCTCGAGGGCATGCGCCACGTCGGCGACAGCGTCGCGCACGATTTGCGCGGCCCGCTCACGCGACTGCTCAATCGCCTCGAGACCGTCGCGGCCGCCGAGCGGCCGCAGCGCGAGGACCTCGTGGAATGCGTGGAGCAGGTGCAGCACGTGCTCGAGACGTTCAACGCGCTGCTCCGGATCGCGCGCGTCGAGTCCGGCGCCCACCGGAGCGCGTTCGCGGCGCTCGACCTCGAGCGGATCGTGCGCGACGTCTGCGAGCTGTATCAGGCCGCGGCCGACGAGCGAAGAGTCGAGCTCGTGTGCGAGGTCCGGACCAGCGTCGAGGTGTTCGGCGACCGCGAGCTGCTCGCGCAAGCGCTCACGAACCTGCTCGACAACGCGGTGAAGTACACGCCGAGCGGCGGCAGAATCGTCGTCACGCTCGATCGCACGGACGACCGCGCGCGGATCCGCGTCGCGGACTCGGGCCCGGGCGTTCCGGCCGCCGATCGCGACCGCGTGCTGCAACGATTCACGCGGCTCGACCAGGCCCGCTCGCAGCCGGGCAACGGCTTGGGGCTCGCGCTCGTCAACGCCGTGACGACGCAGCACCACGGTCGGCTCTCGCTCGGCGACAACGCGCCGGGCCTCGTCGTGACGATCGAGATACCGGCTCTGCTGCGCGCGGCTTCGCAACACACGCTGCCGGCCCCGCTCGCGCAAGTCGCGAGCGGCGTGCCGCGCGCCTAGCAGAGCTCGCGGCCGCCGGGTCCGATCGAGAAAGGCCCGGCCTCGGGATCGAGGCCGGGCCGGCGCGACAGCGCAAAAGCCGTGTGTCGATCAGCAGCCGCCGGGGGGACTAGCGAAAACTGCCAACGCCTTTGCGCTGCGCAACACCAAACACATGCCCTGATTCTCAAATTACGCGCGCCGTGCGCTCTCGACAAACGAAAAGTCGTTAGGCGACAGCTGACATCGCCTCATCGCGGTCCTGCGCGAACGTCGCGATCACCCAGTCGCGCAGCGCGCGCACGTCGGGATTTTGCGCGGCCTCCGCGCGATAAACGAAGTAGTAGCGATCGGTCGTCTCGAGCTCGCCGATGCACGGCCGCACGAGGGCGCCCGAGTTGAACCACGTCCCGCTCACCGCGACCGGCACGAGCGCGACGCCGAGCCCGCGTTCCGCGGCGCGCGCGACCGCGAACATGCTGTCGAGCTGGATCACCTTCGGCGGGCGATCGAGCGCGATCGACATGCTCGCGAACCAATCTTGCCACGCGTGCGGCCGCGACTTGTTCACGATCAGCGTCGCACCAATGAGTCCGCGCGGATCGCTGAGCGCGAGCTCGCGCGCGAGCTGCGGCGAGCACGCGGGCGCGAGCCGCAGCGAGAACAGCGGGTGCGAGCACAGGTCCGTCGGCCGGCTCGACAGCAGCAGAATCGACGCGTCGGTTGCGGACGGGTGCAGGCAGCCGGCCTCCGTCGTCTCGACGCGAATGTCGATCGAGCGGTGCTTGTCGGAGAACGCGCGCAAGCGCGGGATGAACATCTCGCTCGCGAAGAACGGCAGGAGCGCGAGCCTCAGCGTGCGTCGCTGCCCGCTGTGCTGCATGAATCTCTGCGTCACACGATCGAGCTCCGTGAGCAGCGGCTCGACCTGCGCGAACAGCTGTCTGCCGTGCTCGGTCAGCGCGATCTCGCGCGTGCGCCGCTCGAACAGCAACGTCTGCAGCTGCAGCTCGAGACCCTTGATCTGGTGGCTTACCGCCGACGGCGTCACGCACAGCTGCTCGGCCGCAGCCTTGAAGCTCAGACACCGCGCCGCGACACAAAACGTTCGCAGCCCTCTAACGGAGCTTTGGCGCACCGCGTATCCCTCGCGAATCCCACTACCGTGCGTGTGTTTTTGCAAGAAGCGCGCCAGGCGTTCCCGGCGCGGCGACCTTCGGGGTTGCTCGCTCTGATGCGGGCATGCGCGTGCCGACGAGCGAGGGCTGCACTGCGAGCGCGCAACGCGCGGCGCCCCGTGCACCACGTTGAGACCGTTCAGAGCTCGCCGAGCGCGGCCGACCAGCGCGCGAGCTTCGCCGCGAACGGCACCGTCGCGTTCGCGGGGCTCGTCGACGGCAGCACGCGCGTCGCGAGCGTCGCGAAACGCGGCGCAAGCCCGGGCAGCACCTTGCGGCGATAGAGCTCCGCGGCCTTGTTGCCGTTGAAGCAGATCAAGCGGATCCCTACGTTGTGCGCGAAGAAGCCGCCGAACTCGTTCACGACGACGCTCGACGCGACGATCGCGGAATCGAGGCTGCCGCTGCGCTCGCCCGCGGCCAGCACGTCCCAGACCGCGACGCGGTTCGCGATGAGCCGATCGAGGCGTTGCGGATACGGCAGGGACGGCGCGGCTCCGAAGAGCGCATCCATGATCCGCCAGAAGCCGTTCTGCGGCTGCGCGTAGTACTGATTCATCTCGAGCGACTTGCGGCCGGGCAAGCTGCCGAGGATCAGCACCCGCGGGGCGCCGCCCGCGATCGGCGGGAAACCGATCGACAACGCGCCTTTGCGCGCCGCGCTCACCAATCGAGCCCTCGGTAGTGGCCGCGCGTCTCGAGCAGCTGCATCTGCTCGAGGATCCAGGCTTGACGCTCGCGCACGTACGCGCTCGGGTTGTCGACGCGCAGCCGGCGCGGGTTCGGCAGCACAGCCGCGAGCAGCGCGGCCTGCTCCGCGCTCAATGCGTTCGCGTGGATCCCATAGAACCGCTGTGCCGCGGCCTCGACGCCGAACACGCCGGTGCCGAGCTCCGCGACGTTGAGGTATACCTCGAGGATCCGCTGCTTCGGCCAGCACGTCTCGAGGAGCACGGTGAAATACGCCTCGAGCCCCTTGCGCACGAAGCTGCGGCCGGACCAGAGGAACAGGTTCTTCGCGACTTGCTGAGTGATCGTCGACGCGCCGCGCAGGTCTTCGCCGGCCCGGTAATCGTCGATCGCGTGCTGCATCTGCTCGAGGTCGAAGCCGCGATGCGCGAGGAAGCGCTGATCCTCGGCCGCGATCACGGCGCGCGCGACTGTCGAGGAGATCCGCGGCCTGTCGCGCCAGGCGTAGGCGAGATCGCGAAGCTTGCCTGGCTGCTCGAGCATCACCGCCGTCGCGGGCGGCGGCAGGAAGCGCAAGACGAGAACGGCCGCGAAACTACCGAGCAGCATGGTCAGCACGGCCGCACCCACGCAGAGGACCGCGAGCTTGGCTGCGGAACGGCGTCGCGCTCTCGGCACGGGTCTCCTCGAAGCTGCCGGAAGCCCGCGAGTCTAACCTCCATCGGAGCGAGCGAGAACGTCGCGGTCCGTCCGCGGCGGCACCGGCGCGAAATAGCCGACGACGAGCAGCAGCAGCCCGACGCCGAGGAACGACACGATTCTCTCGAGCGTGCCGCTGTTGCCAAGGTCCACGAGGAACAGCTTCAAGACCACGGCGCCCATCAGCGTCGCGCCCGCGATCCACATGACGCGCCGCTCCGCACGCGCGCCACCGACCATCGCACCGAGACCCGTCGCGCTCCAGACGATGGACAGCGCCGTCTGGAAGACGGTCGACGCGGCGAGGCGCTCGAGAGTGAACGGCACGCCGGCCCAGTGATGGACGCCCGCGCGCGATCGCCATCGTGAGCAGGAACGGAGCAAACAGCGCCGCGATGGCCGCTCGGTCGCGCGTCTCGATGCGCAGCGACGGCTCGCCGCTGCTGCTCTCGCGCGCCTCGCTCGCGCAGCTCGGCGACGCGATCGACCGAGTCGCGCGCGAGTTCGACGAGCTCGCGCGCCGCGACGCGTCTCTACCGCTCGCGGAGCGCAGCAGCTCCGTCGCGGTGTTCGCGCTCCGGCCCTGGGAGTTCTCGATGTTCGTCGCGCTGCGCCGCAAAGCGCCGCGGTAGAACGCTCAGATCGCGGCTTGGTTCGCCGCGACGACGCGGCCGTCGAGCAAATTCACGATCCGATGCGCGCGCGACGCGTGGCTCGGCGAGTGCGTGACCATCATGATCGTCGTGCCCTGCTCGTTCAGCGTCTTGAGCATGTTCATGACCTCTTCGCCGTTCTTCGTATCGAGGTTGCCCGTGGGCTCGTCGGCGAGGATCAGCTTCGGATTGCCGACCACCGCGCGCGCGACCGCGACGCGCTGCTGCTGGCCGCCCGACAGCTGCTCGGGCTTGTGCTTCGCGCGCGGGCTCAAGCCCACGAGCTCGAGCGCCTCGCGCACGAGGTTGCGGCGCTGCGTCTTCGCGACGTTCTGATAGAGCAACGGCAGCTCGACGTTCTCGTAGACGTTGAGCTCGTCGATCAAGTTGAAGCTTTGGAAGATGAAGCCGACGTTGCCCTTGCGCATGTCGGCGAGCTTGTTCTCCGAGTATTTCGACACGTCGGTGTCGGCGAAGATGTACTGGCCGCTGGTCGGCGCGTCGATGAGCCCCACGATGTTGAGCAGCGTCGACTTGCCGCAGCCCGACGGGCCCATGACGGCGACGAACTCGCCCTTGCCGAGCTCGAAGTCCACACCGTCGAGAGCCGTCGTCTCGAGCTCGGTCGTGCGATAGCGCTTCGTGACTTGCGATAGCTTGATCATCGTTCTTTCCCCCGGCTCGAGAGTCGAGCTCGTTCAAAGTCGTGTTCGCTTCAGGATTTATCCGCGCGAAACTGGATCCGGTCGAAGCTCATGAAGCTTTCGTAGCTCGACGTGATCACTTCCTCGCCTTGCTTCAGCCCGCCGAGCACCTCGACGCCCTCTGGATTGCGGCGGCCGAACCGCACGTTCCGGCGCTCGGCGAAGTCGCCCGACGGATCTACGACGAATACCCACTGGCCGCCGGTGTCGTCGAAGAACGCGCCGTTCGCGAGCACGAGCGTGTCGGCTGGCTGGCCGATCTCGAGCCGCATCCGCAGCGTCTGCCCGCGCCGGATCACCGCGGGCGTATCGCCCTTGAACAGCAGATCGACCTCGAACTGCCGGTTCGTGACCTCGGGATAGACATTGCTGACCGTGAGCTCGTAGTTCTTGCCGTCGACGTCGACCGTCGCGGTCTGACCGATCGTGACGCGCGACAGATAGAACTCGTCGATGAACGCGTTGACCTTGAAGACGTTGACCTCGTCGACCTGGCCGATGCGCTGGCCGGACGCCTTCGATTCCCCGACGTTGGCGTCGAGCAGCGTGAGCTGGCCGGCGATCGGTGCGACGATGACGAGGTTCTCGAGGTTCTCGCGCGTGATCGCGAGGTTCTTGTTCATCGCGTCCTGGGCCGTGTTCATGCGCTCGATCTGAGTCCGTTTGAACTCGTCGTCGAGCCGCAGCGCCTCCTTCGCCGTCTCGAGCCAACCCTGGTAGCGCTTGAGCTCCGCCTCGAGATCGTCGATTTGGCCGATCGTCACGCCGCCGGTCGCGACGAGCGGCTTCTTGCGCCGCAAGTCGCGCTCGAGCCGATCGATGTTCCATTGCACGTCGACGAGGTCGCGAAGATTACGCAGGTGCTGGTTGTCGAAGTTCAGGCGCAAGTTGTTGAGCTGCGAGAGTTGCTCGCTCGCCTGCGACTCGGTCGTAATCACGCGCAACTGCAAGTCGGTGTTCTTGAACGTGACGATCGGGTCGCCGGCCTTGACGAACGCGCCCTTCTCGACATGGACCTCGGTCACCTGGCCGCCGTTGATCGCGTCGAGATAGACGGTCGTGCGCGGCACGACGTTGCCCGTGACCGGGATGTACTCGCGGAACGTGCCGTAGCTCACTTTCGACACCGTCACGCGCTCGGAGCCGACCGTGAGCGTGCGCGTGAGGCCGTAGTGCACGTAGCCATACGCGCTTACTGCGATCAGGAGCACGGCACCGGCCGCGATCGCGATCCGCTGCGGCGTCACGAGCTTGCGCTCGATGCGCTTGTCCATCGCCGATAGGACGACAACCTCGTCGCCGCTCTTGGGCGGCGGACCCTCGTCCTCTTTTTTCTTAAGGATGATCGGCATCGGGAGCTGTATTACCTAGGCAATACAGTAGTACTGTATTAGAATCCTCGCTGTCAAGCGAGTGTTGCCTCGCAGACGATGCCCCACGGGGGCAAACGGTTGCAACGGGACGAGCTCGAGATGGCCGACAACGCCCAAACCTGGCACCAAGACAAGCCGATCTACCGCCAGCTCATGGAGCAGATCGTCACGCGGATCCTCGACAACACCTACCGCGAAGGCGAGATGCTGCCGTCCGTCCGCCAGCTCGCGAGCGACTTCGTGGTGAACCCGCTCACCGCCGCGCGCGCCTACCGCGAGCTCGAGGAGTACACCGAGACGCGGCGCGGCATCGGGCTCATCGTCAAGGAAGGCGTGCGCGAGCTGCTGCTCAAGCGCGAGCAACGGCGGTTCCTGCGCGAGGAGTGGCCCGCGCTCCGCGACCGGATCAAAGCGCTCGATCTCGATCCGGCGGAGCTGCTGAAAGGAGTCCGCGAGCGCTGAGCGCTCCGCGGCGAGTCGGTAGTACACTCAACCACTCGCGGGAAGGACCGTCATGATCAACTCCGAGCTCTTCGCCGACCTCGGCATCCCGACCGACTACGGACGCGATCCGCGCCGCCCGGCTCACGCCGAAGCGCAAGAGCTCGAGGACGTCGAGCCGAACATCGTGGGGCGAATGCAGCGGCTCGCGCCGAGCGCCGCGCGCGCGTGGCGCGAGATGAAGGCCGCCGCACTCGCGGACCAGGTGGAGCTCTTGCTCGTATCGGGCTTTCGGAGCGTGCGCTATCAAGTGGACTTGATCCGCAACAAGCTCGCGGCGGGGCAGAACATCGACGAGATCCTCAAGGTGAACGCGGCGCCGGGCTTCAGCGAGCACCACACGGGCCGGGCCGTCGACATCGCGACGCCGGGCAGCCGGCCGCTGACCGTCGACTTCGAGACGTCGCCCGCGTTCGCGTGGCTCCGCACCAACGCGCGCCGGTTCGGTTTCGCGATGCCGTACGGTCGCGACAACGTCTTCGGCTTCACCTACGAGCCGTGGCACTGGTCGCAGCTCGGCTTGCGCGGCAAACGTCTACAAAGACCCTAAGAATCTTTCCGCGAGGAACGCCATGCACCCGACTCTCTCGAGCCGCACTCGGATTTGCCGCGCCGCGCTGATCGCCGGCGCCGCGCTCGCGGTCGCGGGCCACTCGCTCGGCGCGACGCGCGGCACGATTCAGCAGTGGCAGTTCGCGACCGACGCCGGCAACGGCTTCAAGCTCGCGCTGCGCGAGGTCGCGGAGCCAAAGCCCGCACGCAATCAAGTCGCCGTTCGCGTGCATGCCGTCTCGCTGAATCGCCGCGACCTCTTGATGCGCGCGGGCCGCTACGGCCTGGGCGCGACGAAGGACGGCGGCATACCGTTGTCGGACGGCGCGGGCGAGGTCATCGCGGTCGGCGCCGACGTGACGCGGTTCAAGGCCGGCGACCGCGTCGCGGGAACGTTCTTCGAGCGCTGGACCGACGGGCCGCCGTCCGCCGCGGCGCTCGCGAGCGCACGCGGCGGCAACGCCACCGGCATGCTGTCGCAGGTCGTGGTCGCCGACGCCGAGGGCCTCGTCGCGATCCCTGCGCATCTCTCGTACGAGGAAGCCGCGACGCTGCCGTGCACCGGCGTCACGGCGTGGGTCGCGCTGTTCAAGCGCGGCCGTCTGCAGCCGGGTCAGTACGTGTTGATCGAGGGCACCGGCGGCGTGTCGGTGATCGGACTGCAGCTCGCGGCCGCGGCCGGCGCGAAGCCGATCGTGACGAGCTCCAGCGACAAGAAGCTCGAGCGCGCGCGCGAGCTCGGCGCGGCCGGCACGGTCAACTACCGCGTCAACCCGGACTGGCAAAAGGACGTCCGAACGCTCACCAACGGCGCAGGCGTCGATCAGGTGCTCGAGGTCGGCGGCCAAGACACGCTGCCGAAGGCGCTGCAGGCCCTCGCGTTCGGCGGTCACATCGCGATGATCGGCGGCCTCTCGGGCTTCGCGAGCGACGTGCCGGTCGGACAGCTCATGGGGCTCGGCGCGAGCGTGAGCGGCATCTACGTCGGCTCGCGCGCGGACTTCGAGGCGCTGAACGAGTTCATCTCCGCGCACAAGATCAAGCCGATCGTCGACAAGACGTTCGCGCTCGAAGACGCGCCGGCGGCGTTCGCCGCGATGGAAGAAGGCGAATTCTTCGGCAAGATCGTGATTCGCCTCTGAACTAAGTGAGCCGCGCCGAGCGCGAGAAGTGGGACGAGCGCTACCGCGGCGGCGCATACGCCGAGCGCCCGCATCCGACGGCGCTGCTCGCCGATTGGCTCGATCGCCTGCCGCGCGGCCGCGCGCTCGACGTCGCGTGCGGCGCGGGACGCAACGCGCTGTATCTCGCCGCGAACGGTTACACGGTCGACGCGATCGATATCTCGTCGGTCGGTCTCGAGCGCGGGCGCGCCGCAACGGCGCGGCCAGGTCTCGCGATTGACTGGCACTGCGCGGACCTCGAGGAAGACAGCCAAGCGCTGCCGCGCGGGCCGTACGCTCTCGTCGTCTGGGTGCGCTACGTGAACGCGGCACTCTGGCGGCCACTCGTCGAGCGGCTCGCACCGGGCGGTCACGTACTCGTCGAGCAACACCTCGTCACGAGCGCCGACGTCGTCGGGCCGAGCGGCACTGCGTTTCGCCTCGCGCCGCACGAGCTCGAGCGGGAGGCAGCCGGACTCGCGCTCGTGTACTACCACGAAGGCCTCGTCGTAGATCCCGACGGCCGCACGGCCGCGCTCGCGCAGCTGATCGCGAGACGCCCCGACTAATTGCGTGCCGCTGCACACTATTTGCGTGCCGCGCGGGCTAGGCTAGTCCGATGCGCCTAAGCCCTTTCAACGCGCTGCGCCGGGCGCCGGGCCTCCTGCTCTGGCTACTCGCGGTTCGGGCGGTCGCGCAAGACGCGGAGCCGACGGGAGCGGAGCCCGCCGGAGCGGAGCCGGCCGGAAACCAGCCTCGGCTCGGCCGCGCCGAGATCGAGCAGCGCCGCGCGACGATCCGCGCGATCGATATCGTCGTCGACAACGTGTTCGACCCGAGCAATCCCGAGGAGGACAAGGCGCTGTACCGCTGGGCCAATCGCGTCCACATGCGCACGCGGCCGAGCGTGATCGAGGCCGCGCTGCTGTTCAAAGTCGGTGACCGCTACGAGGCCCGCGTGCTCGACGAGTCGGCGCGCGCGCTGCGCGCGCGCGGGTTCCTCGCCGACGTCCGGATCGACTACAAGACGTACGACCCGGCCACGAACACGGTCGACGTCCAGGTTCTCGTGCGCGACGCTTGGTCGCTGAGCCTGAACGCCAAGCTCTCGCACAGCGGCGGCGAGACCGAGTGGGGCCTCGGACTGCAGGAAAGCAACTTCCTCGGCCGCGGCAAGGGCCTCTCCGCCTCCTACAAGCACACCATCGATCGCGACGAATCGTTGTTGAGCTACAGCGACGACAACGTGCTGAACAGCCGCGTTCGTATAGGCGCCGTGTTCGCCAATGCGAGCGACGGGTACCGTCACGAGCTCTTCGGCGAGCGGCCGTTCTACTCGCTCGACACGCGCTGGATGACCGGCGGCAGCTTCCGAGACGCGGAGCGCGTCGACAAGATGTACGACTTGGGCGACGAGATCGACGAGTTCCGCCACGACGTCAAAGACGTGGCGATCCAGGGCGGCGTGTCGCGCGGGATCGTCGATTCGCGGACGCAGCGTTGGCTGTTTGGCGCCGCGTCGGAAGAGGATACGTTCGCACCGACGCCCGTGAAGCCGGTGCCGCTGCTGCTGCCCGAGGACCGCAAGCTCGTCTACCCGTGGTTCGGCTGGCAGCTCCTCAAAGAAGACTTCCGCGAGATGACGGAGCTCAACGATATGGGCCGGACGGAGGACGTCGCGCTCGGGCTCAATCTCTATGCGAGCGTCGGCTTTGCGAAGAAGAGTTTCGGCTCCGACCGCGACGCGACGTTGCTGCGCGCGTCCGTGCAGCGCGGCTGGGAGCCCGGCGGCGCCGGCGACTTGTTCCAGCTCGCCGCGAGCTCGTCGATGCGTCACGAAGAGGACGGCTTCAAAGACTCGCTGACGCAGTTCGATGCGCGCTACTACCGGCGCAATCTCGACAATCGCCTCCTGACCGTGTCGCTGAGCGCGCTCGCGACGCACAAGCTCGATGCCGACTCGCAGGTGCTGCTCGGCGGCGACAACGGCCTGCGCGGCTATCCGATCCGCTATCAGGCCGGCCAAGATCGCTTGCTGTTCAGCGTCGAGGAGCGTTTCTACACGGAGTGGTATCCGTGGCGGCTCATCCGCTTCGGCTACGCGGCGTTCTTCGACGCAGGTCGAGTCTCCGGCCAGGATCCGCGCGCGTCGCCGCCGCTCGGCATGCTCTACGACGCGGGCTTCGGACTCCGGCTCACCTCGCCGCGCGCGAGCCGCGGCCAAATCCTGCACATCGACCTCGCGTTCCCGCTCAACGCGCCGCCGACGATCGACAGCGTGCAGCTGATCGTCGAGACGCGCGGAACGTTCTAACGGAACGGCGCTCCGTCGATGTCGTGCGCGCGCGGCAGCGCGCGAATCGCGCCGAGCCAACGCGTGACGCTCGACCACTTGTCGGTGTCGTAACCCGACACCTTGAGCATCGAGATCGGCCCGAAGCACGACACGTCGGCGATCGTGGGGTTCGCGAGCGCGAGCCAATCGCGTTTCGCGAGGTGCGCGTCCATGAGCCTCAAGATGTGATCGCAGCGCGCATCGATCTCGGCGTCGGAGAGCTTGATCGCGTCGGGTCGCCGAATCTTCGCGCGCTTCATCCACGGGCCTTGGTGCACCTCGTTCGCGGACTTCGACAACCACTCGGCGACCCTCGCCTCGCTCTCGGCGTCGCTCGGCAGCCAGCGCCCGCCCTTGTCGTACTTGCGTGCGACGTAGACGAGGCACGCGTGCGAGTCGGCGATCGTGAACGCGCCGTCCGTGAGAGCCGGCATTTGCCCGAAGGGGTTGAGCGTCAGGAACGGCTCGCGCTTGTGCTCCCCCGCATACATGTCGAGCTCGACGAGCTCGTACGGCAGCTCGAGGAACGCGAGCAGCAGGCGGACTTTATAGCCGTTGATCGAGGCTTTGGTCGAATGAACGCGGATCATGCGGCTTCCCTTCGTGCTTGCGTCGTCGCGCCGCACTCTAGGCAGACGCTCGACACGCGTCAAACGCCGCACCGAGGTCAGAACGCGCGGCTGATCCCGACGGCGATTCGATCCGCCGAGTACGTGAACTCCGTGAGATCGGCGTCGTTGTCGGAGCGGCGGTAGTCCACCGTGAACGCCCAGTCGTGACCGAGCGCGCGCCGTGCGCTCACCAGGACCTCCGTGAGCCGCTCGTCGCCGGACGGCTTGTCGTAGCTCGTGCGCCGGTAGGCGACGGCGCCTTCGAGCGACCAATCGGCGCCAACGCCGCGGCGGTATCCGAGCACTACGCGTCGGCGGGTGGAGCTCACGCTCGCTTCGGCGCGATCGTTGTCCTCGAGCTCCAGGCCTGCCGTGAAACGGCCCCGTGTCACGGGCTGCGTCAGCATCAGACGCAGCTGGCGCCTTGCTCCAGCGAGCGCGTCGTACTGTTGCTCGAGCGAGCCGATGTCCGCGTACGCCGCGAACGCGTTGAAGCGCAAGCCGCGGCCTAGAGGTCGATCGACGCGAACGGCGACGCCTGTTTCGCTCTCGAACGGGTTGCCGCCGAGCGTGCTCCGCTCGTAACGGGGCGTGAGATCGAACGACCACGGGCCGCGTGCGCGCGCAAATGTCGCGGCCACGTTGAGCGAGTTCTCGTCGAACTGCGGCGCATCCGCATAGCGGACGACGTATCCGCCGAAGTCGAGCCGCGCTCTCGCGGGTCCAGCCAACGCGCGACCGCCGAAGCCGAAGAGCTCTACCAGCGGGCTGCCAGCCGACTGCCCGACGGGGAGCGCGACCTCGTCGACGAGCGCGACGTTGTCGTCGTGGCCGGCGCCGAGTTGAATGAAGCCTTGCCACGACGGCTGCGCCGACGGCCCGTGCCCCGGTCCCAGCTCAGCCAGGCGCTCGGCCGAGAGCACCGCGATCTTCGGATCGCCGGCCGCGCTCGCGGCGTTGAAGGCCGCTCGAGCGTCCGCGTCGTGTTTCGCGCCGAGCAACGCGAGGCCGCGGTTGTACTCTGCGAGCGCGCGCATCGAAGGGAAACGTTCAGCGAGCGACGCGAACTCGGCCTCGGCCTCGACGTAACGACCGAGCTTGTATTCGCAGACCCCGATGTTGAACGGAACCGCCGGCCCGTCGGCACCGGCACGCGCGGCTTCGAACAGCGTTAGCGCGTTCGCATAATCGCCGCGCTCGAACGCGGCGCTCGCCGCGGCGAACGAGGAGACGTCGGCGGCTGACGAGAGCTGCGGAACCAGCGAGCAAGCGATGAGCACGAGCGGCGCGAGCCGGGGCAGACGCTGGACCATCGACTACCGTGTTGAGCGCGCACCCGCGCGCGTCGGTAGTGTACCTTCGCGCGCGCCGCGGCACGGGTCGCCGCCATCAGGGTCTTACGGGTGGCCGGGCGGGGTCACCGGCGGCCCTTTGCCGCCGCCGTTGCCGTTGCCGCCGCCGCTACCGTTGTTAGCCGCGTTGCCGTGGCCCGCGTTCTCGCGATTCTCACGTGCCTGCTCGGCGACCTCTTGACCGAAATCGCGGCCGCGCTCGCGAGCCTGATCGGCCTTCGAGTGCCCTTGCTCGCCCGGGTCGGATGGCGGGCCCTTGTCGTCCTTGTGAGAGGCGTTCGGAGCAGTGTCGGGCGCGGTGTCCTTGTGCTCGCCCGCGTCTTTGGGAGGCGGTAACTCGATTCGCCGCGTAATCTCGTCCGGCCCCTTGGCGTGCTCCGGCAACAACGTCATCGTGACGTCGAGGCTGGCGGGGCGTTTTTCCGGCGTCTGCGCGGCCGCCGTATACGCCGTGCAGATCGCGAGTGCCGCGATCGCGCCTGTCACCGCGAGTCTTACTGCCATCGAACTGCTCCGCGTCTGCCTGTTCATGTTACATCACGCTGCTGGCACGCCGACGGCGCGCACGTCGACGACGAACGCGCGGCGCTTGTCGCCGTGCTGGACCTCGACCAAGACCTGGCCGCCGTGCGTACCGCGCGCGACGATCGGCAAGGTGAGCTGGTTTACGCCCCGATCGAGGTCGGTCGTCCAACGCAGCTCGCGCTGATCGGCGAAGCCATCCAGGCCGATCTCGCCGGTCAGCGTGACGTGGATCTCGGCGCTCGCGAGCGGCTCGGGCGAGCTCACGGCTACGTCGACGTTCCGCACTTCGTTCATGGTCAACGTGACCGCCGGAACGCCGCGGCCTGCGGATTCCGTGAGCGGACGCAACATCACGACCGCCGCAGCGATGCTCGCGGCGAGCGCGACGCCGACGCCGACCCCGAGCCAGAAGGGCGCGCGCCGCGGCCGCTCGCGCTCTCGCGGCGCGACGGCCGCGACCATGGCGCGCCGCCACGCGTCGTCGCTCGGCGGGTCGATGAGCAAGTCGCGGTCGGCCCGCAGCACCGCGAGCGCGTGGGCCGCGCTCCGGCAATCCTCGCAGCCCGCGAGGTGCTCGCTGGCCGCGCGCCGAGCGAGCGTGTTGCCCGGGCGCGTGTCTTGGAGGGCGCTCAGTACGTCTTCGCACTTCATGATCGAGCTCCCGTGCGCAACCGCGTGACGTTGCTCGTCTGCTCGTGCCTCAGCAGCTTGCCGAGCCGAACACGCGCGCGGTGCAGGCGCGACTTCAACGTTCCTTCCTTGATGCCGGTGATCTCGTTGATCTCGGCCAAGCTGTGGCCCTCGACGTCGTGCAGCGCGAGCAATGCGCGCTGCTCGCGATCGAGCCTGCGCCAGGCTCGATCGAGATACTTGGCGTCGAGAAGCTGCTCGGCGAGCTCCGCCGGTCCCGGCTGCTCGCTGGCCATTTCGAGCACGTCAACGATTTCCATCGAAGTCACGTGTCTTCGCTCGTAGCGGCGCGACCAATCAATGAACACACGATACATCACCCGCAGCAACCAACCTCTCGGCTGCTCGAGACGCGCGAGCTCCTCGAGCCGTGGGTAAGCACGAACACAAACCTCTTGCGCGAGATCCTCTGCGTCGTGCTTCGAGCGCGTCAGCCGGTACGCCGTGCGATACAGCACTTCGTAGTGCGGTTGCACGAGCATCTCGAAGCGCTCGACGGCCGAGCTCGTCGCAGGGGGCTGCACTCTTTTCGTTCCCGACTTTTCGTCAGCACTCGATCTAGACACGCGTGAGACGCGCTCGGGTTCCATCAATCCGAGGTAGAGCTCGCGAATCCCGCGCCTTGCTTCGGCCTGGCCGCCGCATTTCGACATTATGTCGACTCTTGGGAACCGCGCGCGCGCTCGTCCGTGTTACCCGCAGTCACACAAGGAAATCCGGTCTCAGGGACCGAGGGGATAGATCAATGAGTAAACGGTGTTATCGGCACTCGCAGACCGCGGCGCTCGCCGCATTCGGGCTGCTGGTCGCTGCGTGCTCGGGCGGAAGCGGCGGCGGCGGCTCCAACGGCACCGCGACGCTCACGGTCTCCGTGATGGACACGCCCGCGGCGGCCGTGGACAACGTCACCGAGGTCAACGTCGAGATCAACGCGCTCTGGTTGAAGGGGGCCGGCTCGGCCGCCAGGCAGCTCACGATGAGCCAGACGCCGATGACGGTGAATCTAGCCGCGCTGACGACCGACAAGAACGCCGCCCTGCTGATCGACGCGCAACCGATCGAGCCCGGCGACTACGAGTGGCTCGAGATGGACGTGAACGCGGATTTCGACGGCAAGTTCGATTCCTACGTCACGACGACGACGGGCGGGCAAGAAGAGCTTCGCGTGCCGCCCGGCCGCGTGCGTCTCGTCGGCGGGTTCACGGTCGCGGCGAACCAAGCCTTGCAACTGCTGCTCGATTGGAACCTGCGCAAGGGTCTCGTGCGCCCGCAAGGTCAGCCCGGATTCTTCCTCAAACCCGCGATTCGCGTGATCGACGTGACGGAGCTCGGCGTGCTACGCGGCACGGTCGCGCTCACCACGCTCAACGCGACCACCGCGACGGTCAAGGCGGTCGGCACGACGCCCAGTGACACCACCGGTGACGCGAACGGATGCCTCGCCGACGACCCGAACATCGACGTCGGCAACGCCGTCTACGTGTTCGCCGGCGACAACATCACTCCGGACGACATCGATGCGATGGATCCCGAGCCCGTGACGGTGATCCCGGTCGAACCGAACGCCGCTGGCGAGTACGTCTATCGCACCGCCATCGCGCCGGGCACTTACACGATCGCGTTCACTTGCCAAGCGGGTCTCGACGATCCGGACAAGAGCGACGATCTCAAGTTCGTGGCACCCGTGACTCGGACGATTACAGCCGATGCCGAAGTCATCGTCGACTTCTAAGCCTAAGCTGCAATCGTAGTTGTGCCGCAAAGGCCCTGCTCCCACGCGGGGCCTTTCTTTTTTTGTGGCTGCCGCTGCCGTGATTTCGAAATCGTAGCCAGAGTCGATCGCAATACCGCGCCGAATTCGGCATGATTCGACGCGCTCGGCGATTGCCGCGCCGACGCAACGAGTCAATCGCCGACGAGGCCAGACGTTGACGATCGAACGCCACGAAAATAGCGCGGTGCTGTTCGCTGACATCAGCGGCAGCACGAAGCTCTACGTCGCGCTCGGCGACGACAAGGCGCGCGAGATCGTCGCGCGCACGCTCGATCTCTGGTCCGCGCTCACGGTCGACGGCGGCGGCAACGTGATCCAGCTGCGCGGCGACGGCATGCTCTGCATGTTCCCGACGATCAACGCGGCGCTGCACGCGGCCGTGAGCATGCGCAACCTGCCGTACGAGGAGCCGCTGTCCATGCACGCGGGGCTGCACGTCGGCGGCGTGCTGCGCGAGACGGAGCAGCTCTACGGCGACGTGGTCAACGTCGCGGCGCGCATGGCGGACATCGCGAAGAAGTTCGAGATCGTGATGACGGCGGCCGCCCAGGCGCAGCTCACCGAGCCCGCCCGGTGGCGCAATCTGCGCCTGATCCGGAAGGTGCCGGTCAAGGGCAAGACCGAACCGATGGACATCTACCTGCTCGCGAACGACAAGCAGGCGCTCACCGACTATCGCCCACCGCTGCAAACGAAGACCTTCGTCGCGCGGCTCGCGCTGCGCTACGGCGCGGGCGAGTGGCACGTCGACCCGCAAGCGTCCGCGTGCCTGATCGGCCGCGACGATGATTGCCGGCTCAAGGTCGACCACCGGCTCGTGTCGCGCCGACACGCGTCGGTCGAGTGCGTCGCGGGCAAGTTCTTCCTGCAGGACCACAGCACGAACGGCACGTACATCGACGACGGCCAGGGCGGCGCACCGGTGCTCGTGCAGCGCGAGCTCTACCAGCTCAAGGGCACGGGTGTGATCTCGCTCGGGATCGAGCCGCGCGAAAACCCGGATCACCTGATCCGGTTCGTGCTCGGCCTCTAGCTCGGCCGCGCGAGCCGGCGCATGAGTATCCCGTGGCCGCGGCGGCTCAGCGTGTAGCCGCTCTCTCCGTCGCCGCCGCCGAGCGTGCGCGTGACTAGCCCCCGGCGCTGCAGCGCGTCGAGCAGGTCGCGGACTCGCTCCGCGGGCAAGGTCAGCGTGCGAGCGATCTCGATCGCC
>Ga0307497_10000094_pt1 | contig 17840 bp, 18 predicted proteins | sample 10_S_MG_FD_201366 | JGI IMG/M metagenome (GOLD analysis project Ga0307497, IMG submission 201366) | Soil microbial communities from Populus trichocarpa stands in riparian zone in the Pacific Northwest, United States - 10_S | ecosystem: Environmental > Terrestrial > Soil > Riparian zone > Trees...
CGGGCTCAGCACGAGCGCCCAGGCGCCGGGGTCCAGCGTCAGGAAGTCCGACCAGATCTGATCCGTCAACGCGAGCAGACCGCCTTCGCCCGCGTAGTCGCCGGCGACCTGTTTCCCGACCCAGTAGATCGCGAGCGGCAGGACCAGGAAGCCACAGCCGAATAGGGCCGCGGCGATCACGAGCTCGCGCTTCCAGTATCCCGTCTGCATTGGCGACCCGCTGTTTACGAGCTTTGGAGTCGCTAGTGTGCCATCGTTTCCAGGAAGCGGAATTGAGTCTCGCCGACGGTCACCAAATCGCCGTGGCTGAGCTCCTGGCGCTCGACTCGCACGGAGTTCACGAAGACGCCGTTCGTGCTGCCAAGGTCCTCGATCGCAACGTTGCCGCGCGGCGAGATCGTGAGTCGCGCGTGCTCGCGGCTCACGAAATGCGTGACTATCTGGATGTCGCAACGCGAGCTTCGTCCTATCGTCATGGTCCTCTTCGCGAGTGCGTATTGGCGCGGTGCGTCGCTGGTGAGGCAAATCAACGCCGGCGAGTTCGCCGGCTCAGACGGTGAATCGGTCCGGCGCAGTCGTTCCGACATCTTCGAGTCGAGACCTTGGAGCGACAGGTCCATCGCGCTCAGCTTTTGGAGCGCGCCGAGCTTCTGATCGAGCTCGGACTGCAGCGTACGGATCCGCTCGTCCCGCGCTTCGAGTGCTCGATCCTTGTCGATCAGGCTCCTCTCGATGCGAGCGGCGTCGGACCGTACTTGCTCGAACTGCCCGCGAACTTCGGCGAGCTGCCTGCGCGCGGTTTCGAGCTCGGTCGCGCCCGAGGCTATGCGCTGTCGCGACTCGTTCGAGGCAGCGCGCTCCGCAGCCAATTCGGCCCGCTTGTGCTCGAGCTCCGCTTCGAGTTGCGCCACCACCTCGGCCATCGATGTCGCCGGCGCCACGTCGGCTGGGCCGGTCGCCGCGAGCTGCTCAGCGGCCGCCTGCGCCGCGTGTTCGGCCGCGAGCTGGCGCTGCTTCACGATCGCGATCTCTTCGGCGTGCCGCTGGTCGCGTTCGAGCTGCGCGGCGCGCAACGCGGCGAGCTCGTCGAGGCCTCGATCGCGTTCGCGCTCCAATGCGGCGATCGTCTCCCGAGCGGTGCCGAGCTCCGCCGCGGCGGATCGCTTCGTGGGGGTGTCGACGCCGACCTCGCGAAGCTCCATCGCGAGCGCCTCGGCTCGGCGTGCTTCGGCGACGAGCTCCGTGCGAAGTCCCTCCGCGCGCGCGGTCTCGCGTGCAGCGAGCGATTCCGTCTGCTGTTGGCGCGTGGCTCGTTGCGCCACCTCGCGCTCGAGCTCGGCGATGCGCGAGGCCTGGGTGGCGGCACGAGCTTCGAGCTCGTCCCACCACGAACGGCGGTTGGTGACGTACGACGTCAGAGCATCGAGCTCCTCGCGCAGAGACTGGTCGACCGGGTTTGCGGCCGCGTTTGCATGCCGTTCGAGCTCGGCCCGGGTCTTCGCGATCTCGTCCCGCTCGATCTCTCGCTCTTGTCGTTGCCGCTCGACCTCGGCGCGAGCAGCCGCGGCGTCGTTGCGGAGCAGGTCGAGCTGATCGAGCAATCGCGCGAACTGGTTATCGCGATCGACGACCTCCGCGGCCATGCGCTCTTCCGCCGCGCTACGCTCGGCGAGCTCAGTTCGAGTGCTCGCAAGCGCGTTGTTCAGGTCGCCGATCGCAGTGTCCTTGTCGACGAGGTGCTTCTCGATCTCGAGCCACCGGCCCGACAGTCGACCGATGTCGCGCTCCAGCTCCTCGATTTTGGCCGCTCTGCGCTCGAGGTCGGTCTTCAGGGCGCTGACGCTTTCGGCCTCGTGCGCCGCAAGGGCCAAGAAGCGGGCTGTGTGCTCGCCCGTCTCGTCGTCGGCGACGGCCATCGCCACGCGCTCTTCGGATTCGAGCACGGCGGTTTCGATGAGGATCGGCAGCTCGTCGGTAAGGTCGATGTCGGGGCGATCTTCCTGATCGGGATCAATCGACATTTCAGCGCCTTATAGTTAGTTCTTGCCGCGTACGGTAAGCCAATCCGCCGGTGTTTCGCCAGGGCTGGCTGGCGGCTTGGGCGGCATGCCGGCGTGTGCGGCGGTCTCGGAGCGGCTCCGGCTGTGTCGAGCCGTCGGTGTGGGGCGGCGGGATTCGCCGACGCGTCAATCTGTCAAATGCCGAGCGCACGCGGACGGTTAGCCGGCCGTCGGGAACACTCCAAGACCTCAGCCGATTCCGGGCTCCGGTCCAGCGCCGTAGCCCTGCGGGGAGCTCAAGAACTGTTTGAGCTGCTGCGTCAGCCCGCGGCAGGCGGCCGCCTGCGGGCGCGCGATGAACGGCAGCGGGATGATGATTGCCGGCATGACGGAGCGGCCTTTCACGTCGGCGTGGATCGTGCCGGCGGACTCGACCTGCTTGATGTCCCAAATCGTCGCGTCGTAGCGCGAGTCGTCTTCCCACCACGCGAGTCCCATGCAGCCCGCGCCGCCGATACCCGCGGCGCACGTAATGCCGCCGCCGCTCGCGACTCTGTCGGTCGAGCCGTCGAGCCACACGACGTAGCGGACTCCCGTCTTGCGCACCTGCTGCATGACCTCGGGGCGCTCGAGCAAGCGGGAAAGATCGTCCGTGCTCAACGGGGCAGTGGAGGGTTCGAACCAAGGATACATACTGTCCTCGAATTCCTTGGTCGCGTGCACCTCGAGCCGCCCGTCGCCGCGAGCGAGCGCCTCGCTGATGCACTGAACGAAGCCTTCTTCCGCTTCGTGATTCGAGTGCTGCTTGCGCGCGAGCACGACGAGCTGTTCGCCCTTGCTGATGACGGCGTCGGTCTGTTTGTACGGCTCCATCCGAGTCTCGACGCCGCAAGACGCGAACAACGGTCCGAGCGCGGCCGCCAAAACCCAAGGTCGTGCGCTGAGCCGGCTAGTTAACGGCTTCAGATTGAGCAGTCGCGACACCAACCCCTGTCGTGGATCCATGTTGCTTCTCCGCTAGCCAGGTCTTGACCTGTGGCTGCTGGGCGAACTTCGTGGCAATGGCCGCGCCGACCTCCCGCATCGCGGTGATCGCGGCCCGCTGAACTGCGTCCTCTTTGCTGTGCCCGAGCTCGCGCTTGCCGTAGCCGCTCACGGGCCAGGCCACGACCGTGTTGCCGTCGGGCTCGAACAGAGTGAGCCGGTACTGTATCCAGACCTCGACGAACTTGTTCTTCTCATTGCTCGGGATATCGAACTCGAACTTCTCGATCGTGGGCTTCAGAACGCCGTCCAGGGACGCTTGGTCCGCCAGGGGCACCGTGTCGACGTTGTGAGTCTCTTGGAACATCTTCGTGAACAGCGGCTTGAACATCGCGACGTTTGCGTCGCCGAGCGCTATGGTCCACAGCGACTCGTCGCGGATTTCTTCCGTATAGATGTAATTGTAGAGCTCCTCGGGGATCAGGATGCCCATCTTCACTGGCAACGCCTCGACGAGTGGCGACGGGAATTTCGACTCGACGATCACGCTGGACGAGCAAGCAGCCAGGACTACGCCGGTCGCGAGTGCCGACCAGAAGCGAACCGATTGAATTCGAGACAGGATCGGCATGTGCCGGATTCTACGTCCTAGCCGCGGCCTTTCGTAGCCGTTTCAACGTTAACACCGATACCGCGAGTGCCAAAGGTCCGCGGGCGGCGCATGCACGGGCTAAGACCACGGTCGCGGGGCAAGATTCCGTGCGTCGGACATGAACCTGGCGTCACTCCAGGGGGACGCGGTGTCAGCGCGGTTCGAAGACGGGGCGAGTCGACCGGTTCAGCGGTTCGGCGCCGGCTCGGCGTCCGAAGCGTCGGACCAGCTGCCGTGTCTGTCCTTGCCCGCGACGAACGTGATATCGACGCGCCGGTTCAGCGCGCGATGCTCCGGTGTGTCGTTGGCTACGCGGGGCTGTGTGTCCGCGTGCCCGCTGATCATGAGGCGCGCCGGCTCCACGCCGGCCGTCAGGAGTTCCTGCGCGACCGACGCGGCGCGCGCGGCCGACAGATCCCAGTTCGAGCGATACGTGCCGCCGCTCTTGATCGGCACGTTGTCGGTGTGTCCCGCCACGGTGATCGCACCCGGCATGCTCGCGACGAGACGCCCAACCTTCGCAAGCGCGTCGTGCGCGCCGCTCTCGAGCTCGGCATTGCCGGACGCGAACGAATCCTTCTCGAGGAGCTGAATCACCACGTTCGTGTTGTCGCGGCGAATGACCAGGCGGCCTTCGTCGATCTCCTGACGAAACACCTCCCGGAGCCGCTGTGCGCGCTCGTCCGCCTGCTCCTCTTGTGCCTTGAGCTCCTTCAAGCGCTGCTCGAGGCCGAGGTCGAGCGTGTTCAGATCGGAGTCGACGGTGAACTGCCGCACCTCGTTACGGTCGGTCGGCTCGGGTGCCGCCGGGCTGAACTCCCGCGCCTCGAGGCTCGTGCCCTTCGGCGCGTCGTTCGCGCGCACGCTCGTCTGCACGCCGAACGCTTCGTGCATCGACCCCGACATCAACTTGAACTTCTCCGCGTCCATCTCGGAGAACGAGAGCATCAGCACGAAGAAACACATCAGGAGGACCATCAGGTCCGCGAACGTGATGATCCACGGCGCCGTGCTGTGCGTTCGGGGCGGGTCTTCTCCGTTCGTCATCATCGAGAACGGTTAGGCGGCCCGTTGCTCGTCGGCGCGCCGCGACTTCGGTAGGTAGTTCTTGAGAAGATCGCGCATCACGCGCGGGTGTTGCCCGTCTTGGATGCTCATCACCGCGTCGATGATCAGCGATTTCGCGAGGCGCTCCTCCGTGCTGCGCAGCGCCAGCTTGTCGGCGATCGGGATCGCGATGAGGTTCGCGATCATCGCTCCGTACAGGGTCGTGAGCAGCGCGATCGCCATTGCCGGCGCGATCTGCTTCGGGTCGTTCATCGCGCCGAGCATTTGTACGAGTCCGATCAGCGTGCCGATCATTCCCATCGCGGGCGCCGCGTCGCCGATCGCCTTGAAGATCGCCTGGCCGTCGCGGTGCCGCTTCAGCGTGAGGTCCAGGTCCTTGCTGAGAATCGAGCGCACGACTTCCGGGTCGTGGCCGTCGACGACGAGGTTGAGGGCCTTCTTGAAGAACTCGTCCGGGACGTCGGCTTCCTCGAGGGCAAGCAGACCGCTGGCACGCGCCTGATTCGCGAGCTCGATCGACTTGTCGATTAGATCCTCGGGATCGGGTACGCGGTAGATGAACGCCTTGATCGCGACCTTGGTCGCGTTCAAGAACTGGCGGATGCTGAACTTCATGAGCGTCACGAGCAGCGTGCCGCCGAGCACGAGCACGAGCGACGGCGCATTGACGAAAGCGCCGACCGAGCCGCCGAGAACGATGGCAGTCCCGACCACGATGCAGACGCCGACGAGCCCGATCAGGGTTGCTAGATCCACTTCGATTCCTTTCGCCGCGTTCGGGCTTCGTTCCCCACTGGGCGCGAAGCGCGCGCAAAGTGCACGCGACCGTTATCGGCTCGGCGCGACGTTTCTTAACCCGCAGCTGCTTGCGCGTGGCTCTCGTGGCGCGTCGTGCGTGCTAGAGTAGTGGCCAGTTTTTTTCCGGCGGCTCATTGAGTTGCGTGCAAGGAGGTGCGGCGATGACTCGACTGCGGTACGGGTTCGCGCTGGCCCTGCTCGTCGCGGGCTCCGCAGGCGCCGAAGAGGACCGCCAATACGCGATCGACCCGGCCGGCTCCGACGTGCACTGGCTCGTGTACAAGGCCGGCACCCTCGCGCGCCTCGGTCACAATCACGTGATCTCCGTCGCTGGGCTTACCGGCAGCGTGAGCGCGGGTGCGCAGCCGTCCGCGTCGCATTTCGAGCTGCAATTCCCCGTCGCTTCGCTCGTGGTCGACGACGCGAACTTGCGTAGCGCCCTAGGTCCTGATTTCGCAAGCGTTCCGAGCACCGACGACATCGCGGGAACGCGCAAGAACATGCTGAGCGAGCGCGTCCTGATGGGGGATCGGTTCGCGACGATCCGGATTACGGGGCAGGGTCCGAGCGGGGCGGCCGGTGCGCAGACGCTGCAGATCAAAGTCGAGCTGCTCGGCCGATCGGTCCCGCTGACGGTGCCGACCACCGTCGAGATCCGGGGCGACGAGCTCACCGCGAGCGGGGAATTCGAGCTCACCCACGCCGCGCTCGGGATGACTCCCTTCAGCGTGATGCTCGGCGCGCTGCAAGTCGCCGACAAGATGAAGTTCGTCTATCGGATTCACGCGACGGCGGCGCCGGCGACAAACTGAGCGGGCGACGCGAGCGCTGGATCCGGCGGGCTTGACCTCGATGAGCCGGTGTCCGGCCTCTTCAACCGCAATGCTCGACGACGCGTTGCGCGGGGCGGTGCACGATGGCCTCGCGCCTGGCGTCGTGGCCGCGCTCACGGATCGCCGCGACGTGCTCTACCACGGCGCGTTCGGTTCCGCGAGCAGCACGCGCGGCGACGCGTTGCGAACCGACAGCGTCTTCCGGATCGCGTCGATGACCAAGCTCGTGACGACGATCGGGGTGTTGATGCTGGCCGACCGGCGACGCCTCGATCTCGACGCGCCTTTCAAGCGCTACGTTCCCGGCTATCGCCAGCCGCCCGTGCTGCGTCAGTTCGAGCGCGGATCCTCGCGTTTCGTCGCGACGCCGAGCGCACGCGACATCACGATCCGCGAGCTGCTCACCCACACATCGGGCTACGGCAGTTGGTTTCTGAACGAGGAAGTCCGCGCGCTGACCGGCGCCGCGCCGGAGTATTACGACCCGCCGTTCCTGATGTACGAGCCCGGCACGCGCTTCCAATACAGCATCGGCACGGATGTGCTCGGCCGGCTGTTCGAGCCCGTTACCAGTTTGTCCCTCGCGGAGTTTGTCGCGGAACGAGTCTTTCGTCCGCTCGGGATGCGCGACACGAGTTACGACCTGCCGCGCGATGCGGAGCGCCTCGCGTCCTTGCACGTCGCGACACCGAGCGGTTTCGAGGAGCGGCCGACTGAGCTGCGCGCTGAGCCGCCAAGGGGCGGGAGCGGGCTCTATTCCACAGCGGCGGATTTTCTCAGGCTCCTGAGGCTTCTGTTGAACGACGGCAGCGCGGGCGGCGCACGACTGCTCGCGGCGGACACCGTCGCCGCGCTCGCGACCAATCAGGTCGGCGCGCTGCCGGTCGCACGCCAACGCACCGCGTTTCCCGAGTGCAGCTGCGATTTCTTGTTCATGGATGGCACGCAGAAGTTCGGCTTTGGGGTGCTGATCGAGGCGCGCGCGAGCCCGGCCGGCCGGTCGGCCGGCAGCTACGCGTGGGGCGGCCTCTACAACACCTACTTTTGGGTCGATCCGGCAGCCGACCTTGCGGCCGCGGTGCTGATGCAGGTGAGCCCGTTCTCGACTCCCACGTGCCTCGAGGTCTGCGCGCGGTTCGAGCGCGCGGCCTTCACCGCACTCCGTCCTGTGACCTGATCGCCCTCCGAACGCTCAAGAATCCGCCCGCGGGGCCGAATCTGGGTCCGTGGGCTGCGGTGTTCCAAGCCGCGCCCGTGACCTCTGAGGGAGAGCAGGATGCTGGTCCTTGTCGGCTACGTGATCGTGGTCGCAGCAGTTTTCGGTGGCTTCGCTTTGGCCGGCGGCCATCTCGGCGCGATGCTTCAACCGCTCGAGTTCCTGATGATCGGCGGGGCCGCGTTCGGAGCTTTCATCGTCGGCAATCCGGCCAAGACGCTCAAGGCGACGTTCAAATCTCTCCCTTCGCTGCTGAAGGGCTCCAAGTACACGAAGGCGTTGTACATGGAGCTCATGGCGCTGCTGTACGAGATCCTCGACAAGACCCGCAAGGAAGGCCTGCTCGCGGTCGAGCGCGATATCGAGGCGCCGAAGGAGAGCCCCCTCTTCAAGAAGTACCCCCGCGTGCTCAAGGACCATCACCTCGTCGAGTTCATCACCGACTATCTGCGTCTCATGGTCAGCGGCAAGCTGAACGCGCTCGAGATCGAGGCGCTGATGGATCGCGAGATCGACACGCACCATCACGAAGGCGAAATACCGGCGCACGCGCTCCAACGCGTGGGCGACGGCCTGCCGGCGTTCGGCATCGTCGCGGCCGTCATGGGCGTGGTGCACACGATGGAGTCGGTCGGGTTGCCGCCGTCCGAGCTCGGCATCCTGATCGCGCACGCGCTCGTCGGCACCTTCCTCGGCATCCTGCTTTCCTACGGCTTCGTCGGGCCGCTCGCTGGCGTGCTCGAGCAGAAGCTCCATGAGGCGACGAAGGCGCTCGAGTGCATCAAGGTCACGCTGCTCGCTAGCCTCAACGACGCCGTGCCGTCGGTCGCGGTGGAGTTCGGGCGCAAGGTGCTCTACTCGACGGAGCGGCCGGGATTCGCCGAGCTCGAGAAGCACGTGAAGGGCGCGGCGAAGGGCCCGGCCAAGCCCGCGGCCGCGAAGAAGTAGCCCTCGATGACCGGCGAACAGAACACGCCGCTCGTCATCCGGCGAATCAAGAAGGTCAAGAGCGGCGGCCACCACGGCGGCGCCTGGAAGATCGCATACGCGGACTTCGTGACCGCGATGATGGCGTTCTTCCTGTTGATGTGGCTGATCGGCTCGACGACCAAGGGCGATCTTGAAGGCATCGCCGAGTTCTTCCGCACGCCGCTCAAGGTCGCGCTCGCGGGCGGTTCCGGATCGGGCGACAGCTCGAGCGTCATTCAGGGCGGCGGAACAGACTTGTCGCGCAGCACGGGCCAAGTTCAGAAGACAGACACACCGGCCAAGCGCCAAACGATCAACCTCCAGGCCGCGCGTGCCGAAATCCGTCGGCGCGAGCTCGAAAAGCTCGAGAGCCTGAAGAAACGTTTCGAGAACGCGATCGAGCAGGACCAGAAGCTCGCGCAGTTCAAGAACCAGATCAAGCTCGAGATCACGCCCGAAGGCTTGCAGGTCACGGTCATCGACGAGCAGAACCGCGTGATGTTCGACACGGGCCGCGCGCAGCTCAAGGACTACACGCGCGACATCATGCACGCGATCGGCGCGTTGCTGAACGGTGTCGACAACGCGATCTCGCTCGCGGGCCACACGGACGCAAACGCGTATGCTGGCGGCGAGCGCGGCTATTCGAACTGGGAGCTGTCCGCCGATCGCGCGAACGCATCGCGGCGCGAGCTCGTCGCGGGCGGGATGAACGAGAGCAAAGTGCTGCGAGTCGTGGGCCTCAGCTCGTCGCTGCCGCTCGACGCCGCCGACCCGTTGAACCCGATGAACCGGCGCATCAGCCTCGTCGTGCTGAACGAGAAGACGGAGCGGCAGATCCGCGGCCTGCCCGAAGAGCCGGTGACGGAAATCGACAACGCCGCCGACGCCGCGAAGGCGCTCGGCCTCGAGCCCGGCGACGTCGTGCCGGACGGCCCGGCCCCTGCCGAGCCGCAGGCGGCGCCGGCCGAGCCGCCCGCGCCCGCGGCAAGCGAACGCCTCGCGCAGCCGGGCGCGGCGCCGAACAGGCTCTAGGCTCGGCCGCTCAGCAGCAGCGCTTCACGCCGTCCCACTTGCGTTCTTGCTCGGCGCGGTAGAACTCGGCGCGCGTCAGCGGCGAGTTCGCCGCGTGCATTGCGCGCCGATGCGCGAGGTAGCGCTCGTACGCGTCGTCGCCGCTGAGCTCGCGCAGCGTCCGCCAGGCGCGTTTCAGCAGCTCAGTCACGGACCCAGTCCTCGACGAGCCGGCTAGGCACGTGCGGCGACTCGGTGATCGGTGGACAGCGCTTGCCCGTGAGGGCGGCGTGGCAGACGCGGGCGGTCTCGAACACGAGCACCCAAACGGTGATCAAGAAGAACAGCGTGAGCGCGGCGTCGAGCCGATCGTTGAAGATCAGCCGCGGCGCCTGCGCCGCCGCCGCGCCGCTTAGCGTCCCCGCGGCGAGCTGGGCCGCGAGATCGTCCGCGTGGGCGAGGAAGCCAAGCTTCAAGTCGGAGCTAAAGAGCTTCTGCCACGCCGCGCTCGAGGTGACGACGACGAGCCATGCCAGGGGCAAGGCCGTCACCCATGCGAAGGTCGCTTTGCGCGATTTCACGAGGATCGTGGTGGCCACGCAGAGGGCGATCGCCGCGAGCATCTGGTTCGCGATGCCGAACAGTGGCCAGAGGCTGTTGATGCCGCCGAGCGGGTCGATGACGCCGAAGTAGAGGAAGTATCCCCAGCCCGCGACCACGAGCGCGCTGCAGATCAGCACGCTCGGATACCAGCTCGTACGCCCCATCGCGGGCACGGCGTTGCCGATCATGTCCTGGAGCATGAACCGCGCGACGCGTGTGCCCGCGTCCACGGTCGTGAGGATGAACAGGGCCTCGAACATGATCGCGAAGTGGTACCAAACGGCGAGCAGGGTGTCGCCGAACGCGCGCGAGAAGATGCTGGCCATGCCGACGGCGAGCGACGGCGCTCCGCCCGTGCGTGCGAACAGCGTCGCTTCGCCCATCTCGCGCGCGAGCTCCTGCATCTGCGCCGCCGTGACGGGGAAGCCCCACGCCGAGATCGTCGCGACCGCGTCGGCAGCCTGCGCGCCGACGACCCCGGCGGGGCTGTTGATCGCGAAGTACACACCTGGATCGAGCACGCACGCCGCGACCATCGCCATGATCGCGACGAACGACTCGACCGCCATCGCGCCGTAGCCGATGAAGCGTGCGTCGCGCTCGTTTGCTAGCAGCTTCGGTGTCGTGCCGGACGAGATCAGGGAGTGAAAGCCCGAGATCGCGCCGCAGGCGATCGTGATGAACACGAATGGGAACACCTTGCCGCCGAAGATGGGGCCGGTGCCGTCGACGAACTGGGTGAGGGCAGGCATTTTCACGGCCGGATTCAGGACCACGATCGCGAGCGCGAGCGCGACGATCGTGCCGATCTTCATGAACGTCGACAGGTAATCGCGTGGCGCGAGCAGCAGCCAGACGGGCAGCACCGCCGCCGCGAAACCGTACAGGATCACGAACAGCGCGAGCGTCGGGCCGTCGAAATCGAACCAGCCTCGGATCGCCGGATGCGCGTCGATCCAGCTGCCGCCGAATACCGCGAGCAGCAGTAAGGTGACGCCGAGCGCGGTGCCCTCGAGCACGCGTCCGGGCCGCAGGTAACGCATCACGAGGCCGACGAGGATCGCGATTGGAATGGTCGCGGCGACCGTCGACGTCGCCCACGGGCTGTGACGCATCGCGTTGACGACGACGAGGCCGAGCACCGCGATCAAAATGATCATGATGGCGAGCACGCCGATCAATGCGACGGCGCCGCCGAGCGCGCCGAGCTCGTCGCGCGCCATCTGACCGAGCGAGCGCCCGTCGCGGCGGATCGAGCAGAACAGCGCGACGAAGTCCTGCACGCAGCCGCCGAGCACCGCGCCGAACAAGATCCAGAGCGTGCCCGGAAGGTAGCCGAATTGGGCGGCGAGCGTTGGGCCAATCAGCGGGCCCGGACCGGCGATCGCGGCGAAGTGGTGGCCGAACACGACCCAGCGATTGGTCGGTACGAAGTCGCGCCCGTCGTTGAATCGCTCGGCCGGCGTCGCGCGCGTCGCGTCGAGCGCGAGCACCCTCGCGGCGAGAAACGCGCTGTAGAAACGGTAGCCGACCGTGTACACGCACACGGCCGCGAGGATGAACCACATCGCGTTCACGCTCTCGCCCCGATGCAGCGCGATCCCGCCGAGGGCGGTTGCTCCGAGGACTACGACGGCTGCCCAGATTGCAAATGCGACCGGCCCGGGGAGGCGCTTGCGCTCGCTAGCCATCCAAAGTCCTCGATCTCTCGAATTGGTGGAGGCGGCGGGAATCGAACCCGCGTCCGCAAGCCCTCCGCCGTCGGCTCTACATGCTTATTCGCGTCTATTGTTTTAACTGGCAGCAACCCGACGGACAGGGCCCACTGACAGCGATTCCGTTAGGATTTAGCGACTCGGCCCCGGACGTGCCTCATCGCGATCTCGTGAGATGTGACGCCTGAATGTCCTTGCGGACGCTGGACGCACGAGCACGGCTCCAGTCAGACGGCACCCAACCGGGTTTTAAGCGGCTAGTGCGTAGTTGTCGTCGTTGGCAACTAACAGTTTGCAGACGGTTTTACGAGGAACCTGCACCTCGGCATGCACCTCAGGTTTCGCGACCCACGTCGAAGCCATGTCGCCCCCAAGTGCACCGCTAGTGTAGGGCGGCTCGCGGGCGTTGCAAGGGATTGCGTCCCGGCGCGACGTCCGGACTAGTGCGCGCGGCTCCTCAAGATCCGCGCTCTGTCGCGGTCCCAGTCGCGATCCTTCTCGGTTGTGCGCTTGTCGTGCTGCTTCTTGCCCTTCGCGAGACCGACCGCAAGTTTCGCGCGGCCCTTGCTCCAGTACAGCTCGAGCGCAACGAGCGTGTAGCCCTTGCGCTCCACTAGGCCCGTGAGGCGGTCGATCTCATTGCGGTTCATCAGCAACTTGCGCAGGCGTGTCGGCTCCGCGGTCACGTGCGTCGACGCCGAGTTGAGCGGCGTGATGTGCGTGCCGTGGAGCCACGCTTCGCCGTCGCGCACCATCACGAAGCTGTCGACGAGCTGCGCTTTGCCGGCACGTAGGCTCTTCACCTCCCAGCCTTGCAGCGCGAGTCCGGCCTCGAAGCGCTCTTCGATGAAATAGTTGAAGCGCGCCTTCTTGTTCTGGGCGATCGTGCTCGAGGGCTTGCTTTCCTTCTTGGCCATACCGCGCCCATGATCCTAGAATCATTCGCCAAAAAACACCGCGGGTGGCCGCGGGAGGTCGTTCTTGCCGACGGTGCAGCGCAGCGCACGCGTGCCATACAGCGCGAAGCAAATGTTCGACCTCGTCAACGACATCGGAAAGTATCCCGAGTTCTTACACTGGTGCAGCGGCGCGCGGATCGATGTTCGCCAGGGGAGCACGATCGAGGCGACTCTCGACATCGGCGTGCTGGGCTTTCAGCGCAGCTTCAGGACGCGCAACACGGTGCGCGGCACCGAGCGAATCCAGATCGAGCTCGTGTCCGGACCGTTTCGGCGGCTACGAGGGGAATGGAGGTTCAGGGACCAGCCCGCGGGCGGGTCGGACGTCGAGCTATCGCTCGCGTTCGAGGTGACGTTGTCGCCGTTCGGTGCGGTGTTCTCGAAGATCTTCGAGGAGCTCGCCGGCGCGCAGATGCAGGCCTTCACGGAGCGCGCCGCCGCGCTCTACGGCGAACCTGCGACGTGATAGGGAGCCGGGTCGGCGCTCAGGACGGTTGCATCTCGACGTTGCGCTCGATTCGTGCGACGCGCTCGTTCTCGAAGTAGACGATGATCCAGCGCGTCTGGATCTCGCGGCTCTTCCCGTGCTTCATGTAGTAGGCGTAGTCCCAGCGATCGCGGTGAAAGCTGTCGGCGACCATCGGCGTGCCGAGCAGGAACTGGACCTGGCTACGCGTCATCCCGACTTGGACGCGATCGATGTCCGAGTCCTTGAGCAGATTGCCCTGCTGGATATCGATCTTGTAGATGCACGCGCCGAGGCAAAAGGCCACGAACGCCAAGGCGAGCATACGGAGTGACGCCGACGTCGAGGCGCGGGCTGTCGAAGTGGAGCGCACGTCAGCTCTGGTCCATAATGAAGCCGGCAATCATACCCGAACAACCCCAGGCGAGTGGAACGTGGAAGGACAAGATCTTCGCAAGCTTGGCCTCAAAGTCACGTCGCCGCGACTCAAAGTGCTGGAGGTTCTCGAGAAGAGCACCCAGCGGCACATGTCGGCCGAGGCGATCTATCGCGCGCTGCTCGAGAGCGGCGAGGAGCTCGGTCTCGCGACCGTTTACCGCGTGCTTACGCAGTTCGAGCGCGCGGGTCTCGTGAACCGCAACAACTTCGAAGGCGGTACGGCCGTGTTCGAGCTCGCGGATCGCACGCACCACGATCACATGGTGTGCTTGGACACGGGGCGGGTCATCGAGTTCTACGACGAGCGTATCGAGCAGCTGCAGCGCGAGATCGCCGACAAGCACGGCTTTGTGATCCAAGAGCACAGCCTCGTGCTCTACGTCCGCCCCAAGAGTCGCTGACCCCGTACGCCTACTTCGACGCTCGGTCGATCATCTCCGCGGCGTGCGCGCGCGTTCTCTCGGTGATCTCGATGCCGCCGAGCATCCGCGACAGCTCCTCCACGCGTTCCTCGGAGCCGAGCGCGCGCACGTTGGTGCGGCTCACTTTCCCGTCGGTCAGCTTGAGCACGCGGTAGTGCCTCTGGCCCTGGCTCGCGACCTGCGGGAGATGCGTCACGCAAACGACCTGCCGGTCTTTGCCGAGTTGGCTCAGCTTGCGGCCCACGATTTCGGCGACCCGACCGCCGACCCCCGCGTCGACCTCGTCGAACACGAACGTCGGCACCGGCGAGGCTCCCGACAGCACGACCTCGATCGCTAGGCTGAGCCGCGAGAGCTCGCCGCCCGACGCGACGCGACCGAGAGCGTCGAAAGGCTGGCCGGGGTTGAGGCGCACCTCGAACTCGACACGCTCGAGGCCTGCCGCGTCCGCTTGCTCTTCGGGCTTCGCAGGCAGCTCGACGCGGAACTCTCCGTGCGGCATGCCGAGCTCGGCGAGTTGGCCGGTGACCGCGCGGGCCAGCTTCAGCGCGCTCTTGCGGCGCGCCGCGGACAGCTCGCCCCCGCGCCGCAAGTACGCGGCCCGCATGTTCGCGGCGCGCGTCGCGAGCGCGTCGATGGATTCACCGCCGCCGTCGAGATCGGCGAGCCGGCGCTTGAGTGTCTCGAGCACCGCGCCGAGGCTGCTCTCTTCGGACGCGTGGCGCCGCGCGAGCGCGCGGAATTTCGCGAGCCGTTCCTCGAGCCACTCGAGCCGCACGGGATCGGCCTCGAGGCGCTCCCGATACCGATTCAGCGTCGACTCGAGCTCGCGGAGCTCGATCTCGACGCCGGCGAGACGCTGTGTCGCCTCGCCGAGCTCGGGGTCATGGGGCGCTAGGCGCTGGATCTCTTGATGCGCACGCGCGACGGCCGCGTCGGCCGCGCCGGTATCGTTGTCGAACAGCGCGTCGAACACCGTCGCGATGCCAGCGGCGAGCCGATCGACATTCGCGAGCCGGTCGCGCTCGGCGCGGAGCGCCGTGGGCTCGCCCGGCTGTGCCGCGAGTGATTCGAGCTCGGCGACCTGGAACCGGAGCAGCTCGAGCTGTGCTTCGCGGTCCGCGCTCGCCGCCCGGCGGCTCGCGAGCTCGCGCTCGGCGAGCCGCCACCCGGAGTACGCGTCGGCGACGTTGCGGGCGAGCTCCTCGAGCCCGCCGTGGGCGTCGAGCAAGGCGCGTTGTGTGGCGGCGTCGAGCAACGACTGATGCTCGTGCTGGCCGTGAATGTCGACGAGCAGCCCGCCGATCAGCTTGAGGTCCTGCAGCGTCGCGGGCTGCCCGTTGATGAACGAGCGCGAGCGCCCGTCGGCGCCGATTACTCGCCTCAGCGTGCATTGGACGCCGTCGTCCAAGCCGCGCTCGCGGAGCCAGTCGATGGCCGCGTGGTCGGCCGGGCAGTCGAACTGCACGCTGATCTCCGCGCGCTCCGCGCCGGAGCGCACCGTGCTCGAGTCCGCGCGGTCGCCGAGCGCGAGGCCGAGCGCGTCGACGAGGATCGACTTGCCGGCGCCGGTCTCGCCGGTCATCACGCTGAAGCCGTGCGCGAGCTCGAGCTCGACCTCGTCGATGACGGCGTAATTCCTGACCTTGATCAGGCTCAGCATCGCGCTCAGCGACGGATCGGACGGCCGTTGCGATTCGCTCGGCCCCAGTTGAGCTTCGAGCGCAGCAGCTCGTAGTAGTTGTAGTCGCGCGGGTGCAGCAGCGTGACCGTCTCGTCTGCGAGGCCGATGCGTAAGACCTCGCCGCTGTCGATTCGGCCAAGCGGCTCGCCGTCGCAGACGACTTGCGCCGGAGAGCCCGCGTCGGTTTCGACTTGGACCTCGATCGAGCTCGTGAGCTTGAGCACCAGCGGCCGGTCGCTCAACGTGTGCGGGCAGATCGGCACCATCACGAGCGCATCGACGTTCGGCTGGATGATCGGCCCGCCGCACGAGAGCGCGTAGGCCGTGGAGCCGGTCGGCGTGGCGACGATCAGGCCGTCCCCTCGGTGCGTGTTCACGTAGCTGCCGTCCACGGTCGTGATGAAATCGAGCATGCGTCCGGTCTCGCCTTTCTGGAGCACGACGTCGTTCAGCGCTACGAGCCGGGAATGCGAAGACCCGTCGGCGATCTGCGCGTTGAGCATCAACCGTTTCTCCTCGAGATAGTTCCCGGCGAGGATTGCGTCGATCGCGTCGAACATGTGCTCGGGCGAGATGTCCGTGAGGAAGCCGAGGCGGCCGCGATTGATGCCGAGCAGCGGGACACCGCGCACGGCGACGTGTCTGGCCGCGTGCAACAACGTGCCGTCGCCGCCGATCGCGACGACGAGATCGACGCGCTCCGCGAGCTCTGTCTCGGCGACGCCGGTGAGCCCGTCCGGAAGCGCGGCGACGTCGCCGCTGGTCGCGGCGAACACGCGGACGTCGCGCTTGCGGAGGTGCGCGACAACTTGCTTGGCCGGCTCGCTTACGCTGGGCTCGCCCAGACGCCCCCACAGGCCGACCGTTTTGAATTGCTGCGGCATGTTGCGGTTTCTTGACAGTGGCCGGAAGCGGTTGTTAGCGTGGCCGCCGCTAACTGCGCCCTAACTTATCACAGCCCCGGCCTATGGCGAGCGACAAACGTCGAGACGTTCTGGACGAGCGCGCGCAGACGTTGCTTCGTGTTCTCGTTGACAAATACATCCGCGAGGGCCAGCCCGTCGGCTCGCGCGCGTTGTCGCGCGACTCGGGCCTCGACCTGAGCCCCGCGACGATCCGCAACATCGTTTCCGAACTCGAGGAGCTCGGTTTCGTGAGCTCTCCGCACACCTCTGCGGGGCGCGTTCCGACGATCAAGGGTTACCGCTTCTTCGTCGACACATTAATAAAGCTGACACCGCCGAACGGCGACGAACTGCTGCGCTTCACGCAGGGGCTCAGCGAGGCGGCGGGAGACCCCCAAGCTCTCGCGATCTCGGTGACGAACCTGTTGTCGGCCGTCACGCAGCTCGCGGGCATTGTGACCGTGCCGCGCCGCGTGCAGACGCAGCTGCGGCAGATCGAGTTCTTGCCGCTGTCGGGCAAACGCGTGCTCGCGATCCTGGTCGTGAACGATCGCGAGGTCCAGAACAAAATCTTGAACGTCCAGCGAGATTTCAGCGCCGACGAGCTGCGGCAGGCGACGAACTATCTCAACGAGCGCTTCGGCGGTCATTCGCTGCCGCAGGTCCGCGAGTTGCTGCTCGCCGAGCTCAAGAAGACGCGCGCTTCAATGAACGCCCTGATGATCGAGGCCATCGAGCTGGCCCATAAGGTATTCCCGGACAGCGAGCCGGAACCCGAGCTCGTGTTCGCGGGCGAGACGAATCTGATGGGTCTCGGGGCGCTCGCCGACGTCGAGACGCTGAAGGGATTGTTCGAGGCGTTCGGCAAGCAGCGCGACATCCTGCACCTGCTCGACCAGAGCATGCGAGCAGAGGGTGTGCAGATCTTCATCGGACACGAGTCGGGCTATCAGCTGCTCGACTCATTCAGCATCGTCGCGGCGCCGTATGCGACGGAGGACGATACGATCGGCGTGCTCGGCGTCATCGGGCCGACTCGAATGGCCTACGAGCGAGTGATCCCGATCGTCGACGTGACGGCGAAACTCCTCGAGCGCGCCTTGAAGTCGAACGG